>Ga0210244_100626_pt1 | contig 32489 bp, 18 predicted proteins | sample ChrtobMetaP3_0mM_FD_155473 | JGI IMG/M metagenome (GOLD analysis project Ga0210244, IMG submission 155473) | Chrysochromulina tobin associated microbial communities from unialgal haptophyte culture, Seattle, Washington, United States - P3_0mM | ecosystem: Host-associated > Algae > Haptophytes >...
CCCCCCCCCTCACCGAGTACACCCCCTTCGGCGATGGCGCCATCATCATCACCTTGCGGTCCACAGCCTCCAGAGGCAACAGCGCCACGCCCCTAGTGCCATGTCTGCGCCTTCCCCCGAGGCCCCGCGATAGTAGAACGACCCGCGACGCGCGCGCTTCCCCCCCGCCCACGCACCAGCCCCCTCCTTGGAGATTGGATCTCATCGAAGAGTCCTGACGGAGAGTTCTTGGAGATTTGATCTCCTCGGAGATCGCACCTCGGAGCGTGGACCTCCTCGGAGATCGCACCTCGCCGCTCAGTACAGGCCGTCGTCGTCGATGGCGGTCGCGACCCCCGTCACGAACTCGCCCGCCTTCGGGTCCAGCATCTCCGTCTGGTAGTACGAGGGCATGCGTTGATAGCGCAGCTCGCCACCGGCCGCCGTGCCGCCGCCCTTGGGCACGTCCCAATTCGCAAAGTAGAGCTTTTCGGCGTTGTTGTATGCCACGTTCGCGGCGGCCTCCTCGGTGAGCTTCTCGAAGAGCTGATAGTACCTGATGAGGGGGGCCATCAGGGGCCATCAGGGGCCATCAGGGGCCATCAGAGGCCATCAGGGGCGTTGAGCGCCGCGATAAGCGGATCGTACTTGGTGATGTTGCCCGCGAGGAGATTGATGAGGTTGCAATCAAGACGCAATCAAGACGCAATCAACGTACTTGGTGATGTTGCCCGCGAGGAGATTGATAGAGGTATCCTTAATAGGAAAGTACTGCGCCACATTGTCCGAGCCGATGAAGAACTTGGTGTGGTGCTTCTGGATGCATTCGACCCATCCGGGCTTGATGACGCCCTGCGCGTCGCACATGACGTCCTCCCACACGACCCACGAGATGTCGACCATCAGGTTGTCGTACGTGGAGCACATGCGATCGATCATGCGATCGTGGTCGGGCTCCGAGCAGCGACGGGAGACGCCCGCATGCACCCAGACCAGGCAGAGCTTCGGGTACTTTTTGAGCACCTCCTCCACCTCGTACACGTACTCCCACGAGTTGTCGTTGTCGCCCACGCGGTCCGAGTTGTGGTGGACCTGGACTGGAAGACCCTTCTCGATCGCAAACTGATAGATGCCGCCTTCCATCATCAGCGCGGGGTGGTCGATCCGAGGCACCTGATGAGGAGGGCAATCATGAGGTCATCAGAGGGGTCATCAGAGAGGTCATCAGCGCGGGGTGGTCGATCCGAGGCACCTGATGAGGAGGGCAATCATGAGGTCATCAGAGGGGTCATCAGAGAGGTCATCAGAGGGTCATCAGAGGGTCATCAGCGGAGATCGCACCTCCTTGTCGAGGAGCATCATGGTCAGGTCGTCGTGGCGGCACATAAGCTCGCCAATGCCACGCCACATCTTGGGGTACTTGTTGTACAGTCGCTTGACGTGGTCGATCGCGGCAAGGTCCGTCGGGTCGAAGGAGGCGAACGTGGGCGCGAGGCGCACCTGATGAGGGAGGCCATCAGAGAGGTCATCAGAGAGGCCGTCAGAGGGTCATCAGAGGGTCATCAGAGGGTCATCAGAGGGCCATCAGAGGGTCATCAAGGAGGCCAGCAGAGAGGCCAGCAGAGGGTCATCAGAGGGTCATCAGAGGTCATCAGTGGTACTCACGCGATCCTTGTCCTCGAGCGCGAGCCACGTGTTGATGATGAGGGAGGCAATCAATGGTCATCAGAGGTCATCAGTGGTACTCACGCGATCCTTGTCCTCGAGCGCGAGCCACGTGTTGATGATGAGGGAGGCAATCAATGGTCATCAGTGGTCATCAGTGGTACTCACGCGATCCTTGTCCTCGAGCGCGAGCCACGTGTTGATGATGAGGGAGGCAATCAATGGTCATCAGTGGTCATCAGTGGTACTCACGCGATCCTTGTCCTCGAGCGCGAGCCACGTGTTGATGATGAGGGAGGCAATCAATGGTCATCAGTGGTCATCAGTGGTACTCACGCGATCCTTGTCCTCGAGCGCGAGCCACGTGTTGATGATGAGGGAGGCAATCAATGGTCATCATTGGTCATCAGTGGTACTCACGCGGTCCTTGTCCTCGAGGGCGAGCCACGCGTCCGCCACCATCTGGTCGGCGTAAGCGTACACGTAGCACGGCGCGTTGTCATCCTGGTAGTAGAGGGGCTTCTCTGGGCGATAGAAGAGCCACTTCTTGCAGCAGGGCATGCCGAAGACGAGCGCCTTCTTGCACTGGCACCCATCCATGGCGAGGAGTGCGGCGGAGGTGCCACTCGACTGTTTTGGGAAGGGGGGGGGGAGGCGATTAGAGAGGCAATCAGAGGTAATCAGAGCCACTCGACTGTTTTGGGAAGGGGGGTGGAGGCGATCGGAAAGGCGATCAGATAGGCGATCAGAGAGGCGATCAGAGCCATCCGAGCCACTTGCCTTTTGGAGGAAGTCGAGCAGGTGCAGGTGGCAATCGATCGTGTCCCACGTCTTGCCGGTGCGCGACGGCGGGCAGACGAGGTTCTTCTGCGTCGTCATGGTGCCACCGCCGCCGCCGTAGGCCATGGCGGCAAGGAAGTTGCGCTGCTTGGCCGCCGCCTGGTCACCGTCCATACTCTTCTTGCGGAAGTCTTTGAGGGTGGCTCCACGGACAATCGTCGGTTTGGCCACGGCCGCCGCGTCCTTGTCGTCAGGCATAGGCAGGTTATAGAGCATCGTCGCCGTGCGATAGCGGAGGGAGGCAGCCGGGCCTGATGAGGGAGGCCATCAGAGAGGTCATCAGAGAGGCCATCAGAGAGGTCATCAGAGAGGTCATCAGAGAGGTCATCAGAGAGGTCATCAGAGGTCATCAGAGAGGTCATCAGAGGTCATCAGAGAGGGAAGGCGGCCGGACCTTTGGCCGACAATCAAAGGGTAATCAGCGGTAATCAGCGGTCATCAGCGGTCATCAGAGGTCATCAGAGGTCATCAGAGGTCATCAGAGGTCATCAGAGGTCATCAGAGGTCATCAGAGGTCATCAGAGGTCATCAGGGGGTCGGACCTTTGCCCGCCCTCGTCTCGATCTGGTCGGCGAAGTACTTGAGCGCCTTGCATTGCTCCGCGTATGGCACCTCGCCGAAGGCCTCGCTCGGCTTCTTCTCGAACAGGCCTCGGGACGTCGTGCCGAGCACGATGCGGTGGGGCAGCTCCTCGGCGAGCTTGAGGCAGTCCTCGCGGCTGATGCCCATGACCTTGCCCATGACGAGCTCGGGGCCAAAGGAGAGGTACAGGTTGGGGAACTTTTTGACGAGCATCTTGACCATTTCGGGGTAGCCCGTCCAGATGCCGCGGGTCGAGGCGCCGGCGTTCACCCAGAGAATGTTCACCTTCGGGTTGTGCGAGCACACCATCTCGATCTCGTCCAGGTACTCAAAGTCCGACCGGTAGGGCTTCGTCGAGACCGAGCGCGCGTCCGAGTAGATGACGATCGGGAGGGGTTTGCCCTTGTTGGAGGGCTTCTCGGCGACATCCATGATCTTCTTGATCGCGGGCTCCGTGTAGGTCCAGTTGCCGCCCTTGATCGTCATGTTGTTGATGTCGTCGCACTGGAGAACGAGCTCGCCGAAGCCGACGATGCCGGGGTAGTTGGAGAGCATCGCCTTGGCCTCGTCGCCGCACGAGTAGTCGCCCAGGTTCATGCCGCAGCCCATCATGGAGAACTTGCCGATCGCAGCATCGCCCTGCACCTGCCCGTGCTTCATGAGGTGACGGTACAGATTGCCGTCCGTGGCAGAGTAGTAATACAGGTCGCCGTCGTCGTACAGGTGGTGCGCGGGCGGCGGCGCGTCGAGCTTGCCCATCCAGGTCTTCTTGAAGGGCGTGCCGGTCAGCACGGCGTAGCCAACGCCGTTCTTCTCCATGGCGCGCGACAGAGTCTCCATGCCCTCCGTCTCCTGCAAGTAGCTGAAGTAGTGGCAGTGCGCGTCAAAGATCTTTTTGCCCGAGACGACCGCGGCGAATGCCGCCTTGCGAGCGGCCTCGACGGCCGCGGAATCCGCTGCGGCGTAAGCGCCGCCCGCGGCAGACTTTGAGGCACCTCCGCCCATTCCTTCAGGGCCGACGGGGGTGACTTGGAACGTCTCTAGGAACAAGTTTGCCTTCTTGTGAAACGTGTTTCGCGCCGATTCACACGAGTTCGTTAGGAAAGGTCCACGCCAGCATGCTTTCATACTCTAGCAGTTGGTCATTCAGTGGGGATTCCATTCTCAATTTAAGTGAAAGCGTCCTAGTTGTGTGTACACGAAACCGACGGACGTGCGTAGGCATGGCGCCCAAGCCGAAGCCGGTCGGCATCACCATCGGGCCGAACAAGACGCAGATGCTCGCGCTCGGCGAGGCGGTGGCCGATCGCATGAGGAGGGAACAGCAGGCGGAGGGCACCTACATCCCGACGCAGGATCCGGAGAAGCCGCCTCCCGCGGCGATCAGGCTTGAGGGCGCGACGCTCGGCGGCATGTGCGCGGGCTTCCTCGGCTACTACGAGCGCTGCATGGCGCGCGAGGTGAGCGGCGGCGCGCCGTGCTACCGGCACTCGGCCAATCCGGTGCTCTACCTGGCACGCGATCCCGAGGGCCACTGGCGTGGACAGCTGCAGGGCAAGTTGGGCGAGCTGAGCTCGCTGCTCAAGCTCGTGGATCGAGATTGCCTGTACCCGACGTCGAAGAGCGACGCGCCGTGGCAGTGGGTCGACCCCGACACGCGCGACTGGCAGGAGGCGTGGACGCTCAAGGTGCGCGAGGCCGAGATCGCCGAGATCGAGGCGGAGCGCGAGCAACGGAAGCCGGTGCCGACGGTGATCGCGCTCGAAGCAGGTGCGGCGTCCGTGCCCTTAGTAGGCAGCTCGGGGCTCACGCCGGGCTACGAGGGCCTCTACCGGCGCGGCAAGCAGCGCAACGAGAAGGGCCTCGAGGAGGACGCGGTGCACAACGGCTCTGCGTGTTGGCGCCACGTGTCCAACCCGATGCTCTGGATCGCGCGCGGTCCGGACGGCGGTTGGATCGGGGTGGACGATCTGCTGTGGGAAGCCAAGGGGTCGCCGGGCGGCGTGCTGCGGCTGCGCGACGCGGTCTGCGCCCACCCAACCGACTCGTCCGCCGGCTGGATCGCCCACGACGGCGCGCGCTGGGTCGAGCGCCCCGCGCTCCGCTGCCGTCGGGCTGACGAAACGGAGGCGGCGGCGGAGGAGGCGGCTCTGCCGGCCGCGCCGCGCCTGATCTCCGTCGAGCTCGCGCAGATCTCCGTCGAGCTCGCCGGCGGCGCCAGCGGCGGCGCCAGCGGCGGCGCCAGCGGCGGGCCAGCAGCCGAGTACACGGGCGTGTACGAGCGACAGGAAGGGCACGTCAATCGTAGCGCCGCGTGGCGTCGCGTGCGCGGCGGCCCCGAGGGGGACGCAATCGACGAGAAGCGCTCCGAGGCGTCGTGCTGGCTCGTGCGCGGACGTAACGGCTGCTGGGTCGGCCAGCGCGGCGCCGTGCTGGGCAAGGAGAGCGGACAGCTGCAGCTGCCCTACACCGCCCTTTTGCTCCCGACTGCGGCGTCGCCGACCCAAATATGGCAAGAGTGGCACGAAGGGAAGTGGCACGGTGTGCCGGGGCTCCGTTGCGTTGTCGTCGAGCAAGGCGACGCGACGGACGGGAAAGTGGTCGTCGGGCTCGCGGACCCATCGCGTGCGCACGAGCATGGGCATCACGAGCATGGGCATGGCGGCGGAGGCGGAGGCGGAGGCGGAGGCGGAGGCGGAGGCGGAGGCGGAGGCGGCTGCGGGTTACCGGGCTGCGACCACGACCACGACCACGCCGAAGAGCACGCCCACGCCCACGCGCATGCCCATGCGGCTCCAGTGCCGCCACCGTCACCAAGAAACGCCCCATCCTCCACTTGATGATCTCGGCTAGATCTCGACCAGATCTCGACGAAACTCGACGAGACTCGGCGGGGCTGCTCATCTAGCATCCTCCACTTTATCATCTCGGCGAGATCTCAACTCGACTAGATCTCGACTAGATCTCGACGGCCTCGTCGACGGCCCTGGCGTCCAACAAAGGTCAAGCCGCTGTGAATACGGCCGCTGTGAATACCTTGTGGCTTTGGATTCTTGGGCGTGGCCGTTCCTGTGGGCGAGAGGAACGTGGGTACGGGCTACGGTGTGAACATTCTTGTGGGCGGACCATTTCCTGTGGGCGGACCATCCACTCCTGGAACGGCGGCGTTCCTATGGGCGGAGGGGCAGGGTTGGCGGTTGCGGGAGTCTGTGCGGAGGCTCGAACACGAGCCTCACACGTCAGGACGGGCCCAAGCGTCATTTTTCGTCATTTATATATGAAATTTCGGGAGGCATTCATAACCTCAGAGCGGCGGGGGCTTGGCGCGGAGGTTATGATTGCCTCTGAGGGTTTCTGATTGCCTCTGATGGAATCAGACTGCATCCGATGATTGCTTCTGATTTTTATTCTGATTGCCTCGGATTGCCTCGGATTGCCTACGGATGATTGCCTTTGATTGCCTCTGATTGCCTCTGATTGCCTCTGATTGCCTCTGATTGCCTCTTCTAGCTTCTGATTGCCTCTGATTGACGATGATTGCCGCTGATTGCCTCTGATTGCCTCTGATTGCCTCTGATTGCCTCTGATTGCCGCTGATTGCCGCTGATTGCCTCTGAGTGCTTCTTCTGGCCTCTGATTGCCTCTGATTGCCTCTTCTAGCCGCTGATTGCCGCTGATTGCCGCTGATTGCCGCTGATTACCTCTGAGTTCTTCTTCTGGCCTCTGATTGCCGCTGAGTGCTTCTTCTGGCCTCTGGTTGCCTCTGATTGCCTCTGATTGCCTTGGATTGCCTCTTCTGGCCTCTGATTGCCTATGATGATTGCCTTTGATTGCCTCCGAACGGCTCTGATTGCCTATGATTGCCTCTGACTGCCTCTGATTGCCTCTGATTTCCGCCGAGTGCTTCTTCTGGCCTCTGATTGCCTCTGATTGCCTCTGATTGCCTTTGATTGCCTTTGATTGATTCTTCTGGTCTCTGATTGCCTCTGATTGCCTCTGATTGCCTTTGATTGCCTCCGAACGACTCTGATTGCCTCTGATGGCCTCTGATTGCCTCTGATTGCCTCTTCTGGACTCTGATTGCCTCTGATTGCCTTTGATTGCCTCTTCTGGCCTCTGATTGCCTCTGATGGCCTACGATGATTGCCTTTGATTGCCTCCGAATGCCTCGGATTGCCTCTGATTACATCTGATTGCTTCTTCTGGCCCCTCTGATTGCCGTTGATTAACGTTGATTGCCGCTGATTGCCGCTGATTGCCGCAATGTGATTGCCTCTAGATGTGCTTCTTCTGGCCTCTGATTGCCTCTGATTGCTTGAATGGTACAATGGTTGCGCAGCTCGCCGGCGATCGCGATAAAATCAGTATTTTCGTTTTATGAATGACGAGCGCTGATACAGTGACATGCACCGATGCACGGTGGTCATGCAGACAGGAGCCCGAACCACCCTGCGGTCACCTGTTGGCTGCCGCCCACTTGCCCTCCCGGCGGACGGGCATCGGCAGCCCGAGGCGCTCGACACGGCGCTCGGCCTCCTCGAGCGAGATCGTCTTCACCACCTTGCCGTCCTGCAGCTGCCATGCGCTCCGCCCATCGGCCGTCCACCTTACGCCCTCGCCCACAGCTGTGCCTGCCTTGAAGAACCCCACCTCGATGCGGCCGTCGGCAAACAGGAACGTCCCTTGCCCCTCCATCTTGTCAGCCTTGTACTCGCCCTCGTAGACGGCGCCGCTGGCATACCGGTACGTCCCTTGCCCCTCCATCTTGCCAGCCTTGTACTCGCCCTCGTAGACGTTGCCGTTGGCATACCGGTAGATGCCGCGCCCCTCCATCTTGTCAGCCTTCCACTCGCCCTCGTAGACGTTGCCGTCAGCGTACACCATCTTGCCGCGCCCCTCCATCTTGCCGCGCCCCTCCTTCTTGTCAGCCTTGAACTCGCCCTCGTAGACGTTGCCGCTGGCATACCGAGAGATGCCGCGCCCCTCCTTCTTGTTCGCCTTCCACTCGCCCTCGTAGACGCCGCCGTCGGCATACCGGGAGATGCCGCGCCCCTCCCTCTTGTCAGCCTTCCACTCGCCCTCGTAGACGGCGCCGTCAGCGTACACCTTCTTGCCGCGCCCCTCGCACTGCCCGGCCGCATTCCTCTCGCCGACGTACTCGCCGGCCACCCCCTCGCCCGAGCCCGCCATCGCGTTGCCAATCAAGGTGATGTAGTCATCGAACAGCTCCACGACCGTCGCACGGTCGGCCTCGCTCGAAAAGGCCGCCGACCGGATGCTCGAGCGCACGCGCTCGATGCGAGGCGCCATGCCCTCGCTCCCGCCGTACTGCTCGCGCGCCGCCTCGGGCGCCGCGCCGTCAATGTCGACCAACTTGGGCGGCAGCCGGTCGAGGATCGCCTTCAGCTTCGGAAAGTAGGCGCCACGCGCGACCCCTTCGGTGGCCACGCCGGTCTCCTCGCAGCACCATCCGCGCGCGCCATACGGGCGCGGGACGTGGAGCGTCTGCAGGCGCGTCGCGCCGTTGACAATCGACTGCCCTCTGGCCGCCGCGCGCTCGGCCTCGGCGTGGCTCTGGAACCGCGCGCGCCACCGGTCCACCTTCTCGTCGCGCGACACGCTTGCGAGCGCGCCGTGGTGGGCGAGCCCGCTGCGCACGTCTTGCTCGGTCACCGCGGCGCCGTAGACCACGACCACCCCGTCGAGAGACGCGGGGCGGGCGGGGACTCGGGTGTGCCGGATCACCGTCGTCGAGAGCACCGACGCGTACGTGAGCGCCATCACGCCGAGCGCCTCGCCGAACACCGCCTCTTCGCTCGCGCTGCGCGGCTCCTGCGGCAGGCAGGGGCAGTCCCAGAAGACGCCTTTCACGTGCTCGCCCAAGGCGCTCAGCAGGTACCGGCGGACCGCGGCCAGGTACTCGCCCGTCGGGTCGTCGCCGTCGGGGGTGTCCCAGCCGTACGTCAGCGAGGCGATCTCGCGCTCGTAGCTGCCGTGCACCTCGATCGATCGCTCGGCCGACAAGAAGAGCCGCACTCCGCGCTCGCGCTCGAGGCGTTCGAGGTCCTGCCGGCGCATGATCTTCGGGATGGTGCCGTCGCGGATGCGGTCGGCGTCGACGAGCTTGACGGCGCTCGAGCGGAGCGCGTCGACGAGCGGCTTGTCGAGCGCCACGAGTTTCGGGAGCGCCTTGTGCTCGCTCAGGTGCACGGACGCCCTCGTTTTCGGCGGCGGTGATGCGGGTGGCGGAGGCGGCGGAGGCTCCCAGAGCGACGGGGGCTTAGGTCGCGGCGGCGGAGGCGCGGGTGGCGCAGGCGGCTCTGCTTTGCTGGCGGAACAGCCCATTCCGCACTCCCCGCTTTAGCCAAGGTCGCAAGGCCCAAGGGGCTGTGGGACGCCCTTTTGCCCAAGGACGACCTCCCTCGTGCCCAGCAGGGCCAGCGCGAACTAGCCTCGCCGCATTTTGCGCGACGCGCCTCCAAACTTATTTCAAGTCTTGGAAGCCCGTAACCGTCGTTTTTCCCACCGCGTGCTCTACTATCCTGACTGCTGCTGCTGCTGTTGAACACAACGCGCTTCACTATCCTGACTTGCGACTGGCCCAGTTCGACGGGTCCCGTCCCTCCCCGGGTCCGTCCCAGCGCCCTTCCCTTGCGGTTGCGCCACCGTAGGAGGCTCGCGCCATGGCGAGCGTCCGCGGCATTCTAAATATTCAATCCCTTAACGAGCTCACGTACGAGAATGCGCCTTGCCGATGCCGCGTGTGGTCCCGACTCCCGATTTCGGTTTTGGACAGCTGGAATTGCTGCGGGTCGGAGGGAGGAGAAGCAGGGCTCGACGAAGTCGAAAATCGGGTCCACGGTCCACGTACAGAGGGAAGTGCGAAGCGGATTGTAAACGTAACACGCAAGAGCCGGACCGCGCGATATGCGTTTAGATAGGGAGGCGAGCACACTGCTGGCCGCGGGCTCGATTTGTCAAGTGGAGATTCGTTTTCCTCCACGAATTGTATGATGACACGTGTCACTCGATGTCGGTCCAACTCCAAATCGAGCCGCTCGAGCCAAGCGCCGAGATTCGCGCCGAGATTCGCGCCGAGATTCGCGCCGAGATTCGCGCCGAGCTTCGCGCCGAGATTCGCGCCGAGCTCATGAGCGGATCACGTCAGTCGAGTCGAGCAGCTCGAGCACGATCGCGGCCGCCATCGAGCCCGTCACATGCGACCCTTCGCTGAGCGTCTCCGCCAGGCTCAGGCACGGGAGCGCCTCGCGAGGCAGCGCCTTCGTGGGCGCGCCCGTGACGACGCTCACCCGCTCGTCCGCAGGCGGGCGCTGCACGCAAAAGAGCTCCGCACCGGCCGTTTGCAACTCTTCCGCGGTCGCAAAGGTCGCCGTGATCGGCGCCGTCGTGGGCGCGCCGTGGTGGGGGCCGAGCGAGCCCACGACGGCGCCGAGCGAGCCCACGACGGCGCCGAGCACAGTCTTGAGCGCGTGGGCGCCGACGAGCCGACGCGCGTCACGCACCTGATGAGGGGTGCAATCAGAGGGTCATCAGAGAGTCATCAGAGGGTCATCAGAGGTCATCAGAGAGGTCATAAGAGCGTCATCAGAGGTCATTAGGGACACGCACCCTCTCGACGCACACCCAAGCATCGCCGTTGGGTGTGCCGTCCGCGCTGAGCGACAGGAGCGTCATGCTGGGCGGCACCCCTCGCGTACCTGATGAGGAAGGCAATCAGAGGTCATCAGAGGTCATCAGAGGTCATCAGAGCGTCATCAGAGCGTCATGCTGGGCGGCACCCCTCGCGTACCTGGTGAGGGAGGCAATCAGAGGTCATCAGAGGTAATCAGAGCGTCATCAGAGCGTCATGCTGGGCGGCACCCCTCGCGTACTGAGCAGCTGCAGCACCGCCTCCGTCGCCATGCTAAGTGGAAGTCCGCGGATACGAAGGAGGGCGCCGCGGCGGAACCCGCTGCTCAACGCGGCGGCGCGGTGCTCGGCGGCGGTGGCAGTGTCCCAAGAGGACTCCCTAATTAGGAAGGAGGACTCCCTCAAGGTCGACGCGTCCCTATTTAGGGAGGAGGGCGCGTCCATTTTGAGCGGCGAGTGCGGGGGCGAAGTCGAGCGCGCGCCCCAACCCTGAAGCGGCGGAGACGGTGAGCGGGAGCCGCTCGCCCCATCCCTAATTAGGAAGGAGGGCGAAGGCGAGCGCGTGCTGCTCGCGCCGCCGCCGCCGCCGCCGCCGCCGCCACCACTGTCATCACTGCCAGCGCTGCCGCCGCCGCCGTCGCCGCCGCCGCCGCCGCCGCCGCCACTGCTGCTGTCGCCCGTGCTTCCGTGAAGAGCGGCGGTGTGAAGAGCGGCGGTGTGAAGAGCGGCGGTGTGAAGAGCGGCGGTGTGAAGAGCGGCGCGCACGTCTGTCGTGCTCGGGATGCGATTCGAGTACGCCTCCTTCCTAATTTGGAAGCGACGCGAGTCCGCATTGCGAGCTGACGGGCGGAGGGCGGTGCCCGGGCGTACCAAATTAGGGCGAACCAGGGTTGACGAAGCGGCGGAGGTGGAGGAGGGGCCACGTGTGCTTGAGCTGCTGCTGGCCGATGGCGGCGCCACGGGAGCTGCTCGATACGGCGCCGCGTGAGCGGCGGTAGAGGGCGCTGACGCGCTTGGTGCGCACGCTGCGGCAGCAGCGCTGCGATCGATCGCCGCCGCCGCCGCCGCCTCCGCCGCCTCTGCCGCCGCCTCTGCCGCCGCCGACGACGACGACGGCGACGCGTCGTGGCGGGCACGCGGTGTGGAAGGGGGGGCTGCCGAGACAGCGGGCTCGGGGACGGTGGAGGCCACCACCAGCCCGGCCCCCGCCACCGCCGCCGCCACCGCCGCCGCCGGGGTATTGTGCGCCGCCGTAACCGCCGTCACCGCCGTCACCGCCGTCACCGCCGTCACCGCCGTCACCGCCGCTGCACCGCTCTCTGTCGCGCTCAGTACGGCGCTCTGGTTCGCGCTCCGTACGGCGCTCTGATTCGCGCTCAGTACAGCGCTCGGGTTAGCGCTCAGCACGGCGCTCTCGGCCGGAACCGGCGCGAGGTTCGTGCACGCGGGTGGCGCCGTCCCGGGCGCGCCCTCGCCAAAGATGAGCGCCGTGACGGCGGCGGCGGTTACGTCCGCCTCGGCGGTCGAGTAACGGTCCGATGCGCTCGGCACGGCGCGTCCTATTGAGGCCGATCCGGAGCGCAAGAGAGAATGGCGGCCACCGCCGCCGCCGCCTCCGCCGCCGCCGCCGCCGCCGCCGCCGCCGCCGTTACCGCCGCCGCCGCCGCCGCCGCCGCCGCCGCCGCCGCCACCGCCGCCGCCGATGGCTCTGCGGGGGATGGCGGCGCCGGTAAGGAGGACGCCGCCGCCCAACACGACGCCGCCGCTGCCCAACACGACGCCACCACCGCCGCCGCCGATGCTGAAGTAGGGGTCGATGGTGGCGGCGAGGGCTGGGGAGACGGCGGAGGGAGATGGCATCTCCGGAGCAGATGGCATCTCCGGAGCGGTGGAGGCGTGCGGCGCCGTACCGGTACGCGCCGTCCCGGTACGCGCCGTCCCGGTACGCTTCATCGGCGAGGGGGGGGCGCTCCCGAGCGCGGGCGCCGTGTTGGGCGGTGGCGCGGCCCGATACGCGCCGTCCCGGTACGCGCCGTCCCGGTACGCTTCATCGGGCGCCGTGTTGGGCGGCGGCGCGGCCCGATACGCGGACCCATCGGCCGCAATCACGAGGTACATGGCGCCCGCGGCGGCGCCTCGACGCCCACGCGCCAGGCCGGGCGCGCCGCCGCCCGAGACGGCGCCGCCCAGGACGGCGCCGAGCGCGTGGCTGAACGGGATGCCGTTGATGGCGGCCATGCTGAGCAGCGAGCGGGGCGCCGTGCCGGGCGCCTTCGCTCCCGTGGTGGGCGCCGTGTTGGGCGCCGTGGTGGGCGCCGCAGTGGGCGCGTGCCGATGGGTGGGCGCCGTGGTGGGCGCGGACTGCGGGCGGGACGAGGCACGTGCCAGCGCCGTGGTGGGCGGCGCCGTCGTGGGCGCCGCCGACGGTGGCGCAGGCGGCGCCCTTTGCTTTCGATCGGGCGCCGTGCTGGGCGCTCCATCGGATGACGGTCGTAATCTGCTGCCCGGCATCTCGGCGGCGCTTGGGACGGCGCTTGGCATGAGCACGGCCACCACGGCCTTGGGCGCCGTCGCGGGCGCCGTCGCGGGCGCCGTCGTGGGCGCCGTCGTGGGCGTTGCTGATGGCGCCGTTATGGGCGCCGTCGTGGGCGCCGTCGTGGGCGCCGTCGCGGGCGCCGACGTGGGCGCCGTCGTGGCAGTGGCTGGGCGCGGCGAGCGAGGCGAGCCGAGCGCCGGCGACGGCACCGGCGCCGTACTGAGCGCTCCCCCCGCGTGCGTCGGCTCGCAAGTGAGCCAGCTGCGGCTGCGCCGCGGGTCCGCGTCGTGGTGGGCGCCCGAGACGGCGCTCGGTGGGGGGCGGGGGCGCACCCGCGAGGGCGGGGGAGGGGGTTGGGGGGCGAGGGCGCCCGGGACGGCCACCTGGCCTTCATAGTGGAGGGTGACGGCGGTGGGGACCCTTGGGGCGGTGAGCGCCGTCGTGGGCGGTGGACGGGCGTTGAGATGGGAGGTTGAGCTGGGGCGCTGAGATGGGCGCTCAGATGAACCATCGCTGCCGCCGCCACCGCCGCCACCGCCACCGCCGCCGCCGCCGCCGCTACTGCTGCCGCCGCCGCCGCCGCCGCCGCCGCCGCCGCCGCTGCTGCCGCCGCTGCTGCCGGTTGAGGCAGCGGCGTCGGTGACCATCGCACTACGCGTCACCATCCCCCGCCTCGCACCACCACCACCTTGAGCGCCGTGGTGATCACTTTCGCCGCACGCGCACGCGCCGTGGTGAGCGTTCGCGCCCGTCGCCGGCACGAGGGATGCCTCCAGCCGCTCGTATTGTGAGATCGTCGCCATCGTTGCCATAATAGGAGCGACCTGGACGTCGGAGTTGCCTAATATGGGGATGCTGCGACCACGGCTGAGTGACGAAGCATAGTGTAACGGCTCGAACTTGGACGCCCGGGCCCGCCCTAGCGCCCGCGCGATCACCATCGCCGCCACGCGCGCGGCGACGCGCGCCTCCAGAGGAGCCGTTGAAACCGCCTTCAGGTGCGCCTCAAGCTTCGCGTCCTGCGCAGCGGCCTCGTGATGAGCCCTGCGCACTGCCGCGGCGGTGAGTTCCGCAGTGTACATGTGGATATGCGGCGAGGGCGGCGGCAGCGTGCGTGGCGGCGGCGTGCGTGTCGGCGGCGTCGCCGCGCCGCTGCCGCCGCCACCGCCGCCGCCACCGCCGCCGCCGCCGCCAACAAAGCGTGAACCGGCAGAGGCAGGCCGCGCTCGGCACGGCGCTCGGCCACCGCTCACCTGATGAGGGGCGCAATCAACGCTCATCATCAGACGCAATCACGCAATCAGTCGTCATCAAGCGCTTCGGCGCTCGGCCACCGCTCACCACGGCGCTCGGTGTGCTCACCCGAGAGCCGGCATCCGCCGTGGAGGCAGAGGCGGGCCGCGGCGGCCTCGCGCCGCCGAGGTCGCCTCGGGCGCCGCTGTTGGTCCACGAAGCGGGAACGAGCTGCCCGTGCGACTGCGACTGCGCCATGGCAGCCGAGGCGGCGACCAGTGGCGTGGCCGCCGCGGCTCCTGTCAACACGGACGCCGACGCCGAGGCAGCCATCCTCGGCGCTGCTGGCGCCGGCCGATGCTCGGGCAGCAAGCTGGAAAATACGGAGCGGCCGAGCAGCCCGGCTCGTGACGGTGGCGCCTGAAGCGGCCGCTGAAGCCGCCTCGCCATGCCACTCTTGTAGCCGGTAGATGCGAGATACGACTGCCCGAGATCGATGTACGCGAGGCCAAGCGCAGACACATGCTTGGCGAGCGGCTGGTCGTTGGGACGCACGACGCCGTCGGGTCTGCCCTGCAAGGGGCTGCTTTGCATTCGATTTCCGACAAGTCCTCTGCGGAATGGCCTGGCTTGAAACGGCTGTGGGGATATCTAAATCTAGGGACGCGGAGCGCATGTCGTTTCGTTGAGCGCGAGATTTGTTGCGCAGTGTGTGCGAGGCTGCCGGCGGTTGGGCCGTTGTGAAAAAGGACGCCGAGCTGAGCGTGTATTTGAGCGCAGCGCGCCCTCTCAAGCGGCCCAAAGTCGCTTCATCGTCCTCCCTCTTGCGACAGCAGACGGACTGCGCGGACTGCGCGGAGTGGCGCCAGCCGCAGCAGCAGCTGTGGCAGCAGAAGCCGTAGCAGCATGCCTCCGGCAATAGCTAAAGATGACGGTGAGCCCGACCCGATGCTGTGCACTGCCGTGAAGGCGATACGTACTGCTGCGAAAGAGGATCTCACCGTTGAAAGCGTCTTTAGCGTGCTGAGGAAAGAGGAGGCCTTCAAATCCGTGACGCTCGCGCAGGTCAAGAAGGCGGATGCGGTAGCTATGAGTACGAGAGAGACCGCCAATAATGGCGATGACAAGAACGAGGACGAGGACGATTCCGGCAAAGGGTCGGAGACGAGCCCGGAGCACTGCCGCTTGACCGGCGACGGCCTGCGCGAGGCGACGGTGCGGCAGCCGGCTTATTTTCTAATTCAGGCCGTCGATGCAAATGGCAAGCGACGCCACAAAGGCGGAGACAAGTTCAACGTTTCGATCCGTGGCATGTCGCAGACGCGCGCCCGCATCACGGACAACAACGACGGCACCTACCTCGTCATCTGGAAGCCGCACGTCTCCGGCATCTACAGCATCTCCGTCGCGCTGAATGGCATCCTGCTGCCAAACACCCCTTTCACGTGCAGTGCCCTGCCAACGCTTCCCTGCCCGCAAAACTGCGTCGTGCGAGGAGAGCACCTCACGTCCGCCGTCTCGCGCGCCACGCACTACTTTGAGGTCCTCTTCAAAGATAAGCTCAACCAGGTTGCACACGCGGTCGATCTGGACGTGTACGTGGAGCCTGTCCCTCAAACTAGCGCGCGCTACAAGCACTTTCCGAAGGCGCAGGACGAAGCGACGAAAGCTGCCGCGGAGGCTGAGGCGGCCGCGAAAGCTAAGGAAGAAGAGAAGCACAAGAAGAAGAAGGACAAGAAGGAAGGCAAGGGAAAGGGCAGCAAGAGTGACAAGGACGAGGCGGCGACACCCGTCAAGGCCGCCGTAGTCGCGGCGCAGGTTGTCGACGCGTGCATCGTGTCGGCCGCGCACGGCATGCCCGATGGAAAGAGCGACGTCCAAACGCGGTACCGCCTCATGCGCATTCGAATAGGACAGAAGCCGCTTATCGTGCGCGGGGAGTACGGCATGGAGTCCGAGGTGATCGGTCGGCTGCTTCCCGGGCAGATGGTGACCATTCTCGAGGAGCGCGTCACCGATGAAGGCCAGGTGCGCGCGTGCGTCTCGCTCGACTCGCTCGCCATGAGTTGCGATGGCGATGTCAAGGCGAAGATGCCTGTCATCAAGGACAAGAGCGCCGAGGCACCAGCTCCGAGTATTACCGCAGCAGAAGCAGCGCAGGCCGCACGGGCTGCAGCACGTGCGGCGTTGAAATCCAGCCGGGGGCCCACCACTCCCAGCAAGGATAAACTGCCCTTGCCCTCGCGGCTGCCCTCGCCCTCTCTCATGCGAGGTCGCCTTGAGACACCAAAGCCCTCCTCGGCGCTTGAGACAACAAAGCCCACCTCGGCGGCGACAGCCGAGGGCACGCAAGAGGCGACCGCCGAGCTCGAGGGCACGCAAGAGGCCCTTTTGGACGACGTCACCGGCCCGACTGTCGACGGTGTGCCTGCCACGAGTGCACCGGCTGCCGAAGCCGCTTCACACGCCTGTGATGCACTGCCGCCGCCGCCGCCGCCGCCGCCGCAGCAGCAGAATAGCACTGCTGATCAGCCAGCAGCAGCGCCCTCGCTGCTCGATCGGTTCAAGGGCTTTGCAAGCGACGCTGCCGCTAGCATGGCGGGCGCAGGCGGCGGACTGTACAGCAAAGCTCCCGCCCCCGCCCCCGCCCCCGCCCCCACCCCCGCTCCCGCTCCCGCTGCCCTTGCCGAGGCCACGACTGTCGAGAAGAAATGGAGCGTCGGATGGGTGACTTTGGCCAAGGAGGGTCGCAAGCTCGTCACGTCGCGCGTCAAGCTCGATCCTGGCGCGCGCCGCCGGTATATGCAGCAGTGGGCGCTACGCAAGGCCAACGATCGCTCCGGCGCTGGTAATAAATCAGTGGACGGGGTTGTGATTCCGAGCACGATGATGAAATTCGACGCGAGCTTGGAGCTCAAGGCGGATCCGATGGGGATCGGCTTCGGCTTCGGCGGTGTGGAGCCGGGCACCTTGCACGCGCACGGCCAGCTCCATGAGGTCCACCGCGTCTCGTACTCGATTGGCCTCGCCGGTGAGTACTTGCTTCACGTGCGCCTGCGCCAGCAGGCGGTGGCGTTGCCAGGCTCCCCGTTCAAATTGACGGTGCGCCCTGGTGCCGCCTACGCGAAGTCGACGCGGCTGCCCGAGGGCACGATCCGTGGCATGGTGGGCACAGGCTCGGACGCGGGCTGCACGCGGGAGCTGCGCACCGCCGATAAGATGGGCAACATGTGCATGGTGGGCGGCGCCAACGTCAAGTTGCTCGTCGAGGAGCATGATGTCGACACCGAGGTCGTCGACCGTGGCGATGGAACGTATCAGCTGCGCTGGAAGAGCAAGTTGAGCGGCCATTTCAAGACGCACATTACGATCGACGGCGAGGACGTCATCGGCTCGCCCACCTCTTTCAGCCTGACTTCGAGCACGCCGGCGCTCTCGAACAGTAGCTTGAAAGGCGATGGCCTCAAGACAGCCGTCGCTGGCAAACCCACGACCATCTCGATCAAGTTCGTCGACCAGTTCTCGAACACGGCGTTGCCAGGCAAGGACTTCCAGTTCGGCATGTCCATCGGCAAGGACAAGGACAAGTTGGCCCACGCGAAGCCGCATGCCTTTGAAGGCCAATGGGAGCCGGGCGAGACGGGCATCTACTTCCTGACGTACAAGCCCACGCAGGCCGGCACGTGCGATCTGCATCTTTGGTGCGATCCCAATGCCAAGGGCGAGCGTGTGCCCTTTCCAGGATCGCCATTCCACGTCGCCGTATCGCCCGGTGTGGCGAGCGCAGCAGTCTCGTCAGTGGACGGCTTCCAGAAGCAGTACAAGGAGGAAAAGAATGACAAGTACGCCAAGCAGACCAACCACGACCCGAACATGCTGTACGCGAGCGACACGGTAATCATCAAGCCACAGATCTACGACGAGTACTCGAACTTGACCACGCTGGCCGAGGGCGCGCTCAAGATCATCCACAAGCTGCCAAACGGCGTGCTCTCCTCGCTCGCATACACGACGACGCAGAAGAGCAACCTGACCTCGTACGACATCCGGCACGACACGGCAATCGCGGGCCAGCACGAGGTGGAAATCTTGCTCGATGGCAAATCGGTCAAGGGTTCTCCCGTCCGGTTCAGCGTCGAGCCGGATAAGGCCGAGCCCAGCTTTTGCAAGTTCACCCCGCCCAGTCAGCCGATCTTGTACACGAACGTGATGTACACGTGCAAGCTCAAGACATACGACAAGTTTAACAATGCGTGCAAGTGCGGCGGGCTGGCGCTCTCGACGCGGCTGCAGCTGATGAAGCAGGGCGTGCACGACCAGACTGCGCTCGTGCCGAGCAATCACTCGTGCGCGTGGGAGGACGATGGAAACGGCTCGTTCAGTGTGAACATCACGCTGAACATCGCATGCACGCTCAAGCTCTTTGTCAACATGGACAAGAACCTGCCTCAGGCCGCCGGTGAGCTGCCGCCTCTCCAGCTGCAGTTTATCAAGAATCCGAATGAAGGCGATCGCGAAGAAAACGAGAAGCCGACGAGTGCGGCACCCGCCAAGGCAAACAACCCGAATGCTAAGGGCAAGTTCAGGGCGGCGGTGCAGGAGGTGATGGAGGGCTTCGGAAACTCCGACGAGCGAGCAATGAAGGACCCAGTGTTCATGGCTGTGGAGGCCTTTGCGGAAAAAGGCGGTGGCAAGAAGGCGACCGACTCAAGAGCGAGCAGTTCGGGCAAAGCCTTCAACAGCTCGGGCATCGCCACGTCCTCAGTCGGCTCCACGGCCTCCGCCTCAGGGGTAGCCCCCGTGACGCCTGACGTCAAGCCCAATCCCAACCTCTTCGACAAAGAAGCCGGGGCGACTCCCACCCCACTCAAGAAGGCGCCTCGTACAAACACTCAAGATTCGTTGTCATTCAAAAGGAAGGTAGAGTAAAAGTGCGCATTTTGGAATTTAAGGTAGTCCGCTCGCACTCATTAGCGGTTATTTATGGAAATCAGCCCGTACGACGTAAATCAATGAGTGCCGAAAGCCCCGGGGCGTTACTGGGGCGGGGAGGGTGGGGTCTCGGGCGGACGGCGGGCGGGTAGGGTGGTGAAGGCGACGCCGACGGACGAACGGTGGAGCCAGACAGTGAAGTTAAGTTGGTTCGAGTCTCGGGGGGCACTTCCCGCGCTTGCTTTTTTATGCGATATTAGCTGCATTATTAGTAGGGTTTGGGGTTGGTTTGAGACTCTAGAGTATCCAGTATGGGATTTCCACCGGTTCCGGATTCTGAAAGTTTTGAGCTAGAACGGAAGCCTAGAACCAATGCGCAATGGGAGAGCAAGGGACACCTTTGGCTCGAGTTTCGTCCAAATCCCTTCAGCGGTTTTGCAGATCAGGTTTCGCCCCATGCACACCATGTTGAGTGAAGTTGAGTGCGTTAGTTGAGCCAATTGAGTTGAGCGGCCCGCGCCGGTTGTCCCCCGGACTACCTTTATGCTTTGGTTTACCTTTCCTTGCATTTCCCACCCCCTTGCCAGAACCCGCGTTGACCTTTTTTTCGATTAGGCGTTCGGTCGAATCTTTTTTGCATCAACCGGGGGGTTTCCAAAATCCACTAGGAAAAAGGCTTTCCAAAAGCAGTCTACCGGTTTGAGAGAAAAGAGGCCTTCACCGGCCGACTCCTCCTTATCCATTTTGCTCGACAGCCTCGCGGAGCCTCGCGCGCCCAGATCTCGATAAAGTAGACTCATGGTCGAGGCGCAGCTCATAGAAGATGTGTTCGTATGTTGCACCCGCTTCCTAAGAATGTAATTTCATTGCGTCTCGTCCCGACATTGGCCATCACCACTCAAGCGCAAAAATGCTGGTCCTGATCGCGCAATGCTTGTCGCCGACAAGCTCGCCAATGGCGAGGAGCCGAAAGAATCCCGGCTGCGTGCGACCCATAATCGCTATCGCGATGGCGTACCCCCGCCTGGCATCTTTTGGCTCCTCGCCATTTTGGCGAGCTTGTCGGCGACAAGCATTGCGCGATCAGGACCAGCATTTTTGCGCTTGAGTGGTGATGGCCAATGTCGGGACGAGACGCAATGAAATTACATTCTTAGGAAGCGGGTGCAACATACGAACACATCTTCTATGAGCTGCGCCTCGACCACGAGTCTATTTTGTCGAGATCTGGGCGTGCGCTGACTCACGCGAGGAACGCGACGACATCAAACGGCTGGCCGCGAAGGCGAGGGACTCTTTTTTCTTATACCGGTAATTCCTAGTCGCTTTTGAAATTCCCCGTTTTGTTTCAAGTAAGTCCTCAGTCCGACCCGTTGTACCCCTTCCATCTAGGGAAGGTCCATCGCGAGTTCTGGCAAGGGGGTGGGAAATGCAAGGACCTTAACGAACGATAAACGACATCATTTTTGTGCGTTGCCTTGCATACTCTGATGCATGGGACCTAGAGTACTTGCGTGTCTCGATCATCAGGATCTTCAAAGCTCGCGGCTACAATAGGACTCGCAACAAACATAAGATCACAACGGGCGCCGTCCAGTTGCGATGCAGCCACGCCCATGCCCACAGTCGTCGCAAGGCCTTCGACGTGACACGATACGCGACTTGGCGCTGGTGAAGCCGCCTCTGCAGCCTAATCTGGTCTTGGCGGGCCAGCTTCTCGTCGTACGCCTTCCGCTTCCGCTCGTCGCTCAGCAGGTCGAAGGCATCTCTCAACTCAGAGAAGGCCCTCTCCGCCCGAGAGTCTTGTGTCTTGTCGGGGTGGACGCGTTTGGCGAGGCGCCGGTACGCGTCCTTGAGCTGGCGTTTGTTCGCTCGTCGCCGCACCTGGAGCAGCTCGTACCACGCCTCCTGGCGCGCGCGCAGTAGGATTCGAGAGACGGATGGGCTGCGCCGCAGCCACGACCGGCAGATCTGCACCACGCTCATGCGCGCATCATTCGCCGCGTCACGCAGAGCGTGCAGCTGTTGCGTGGCGACCAGCTGCACGTCTTCGAGGATCGGTGCTGAAGCTTGCGCAGCCCACGCGTACGAGGAGTGCAAGCCTTGCTGGACGCCCTTCGCTGCCGTCTCCAGGCTCTGCCGACTGGCTCGCAGCCCGGCAAGTGTCACATTCTGCAGGTTCATTGCCGCGAGTCGCAAGCGCGTGGCATTTGACAGGAGCGGCGTTGAGGCGTTCCGGCGTTGCGGCAGCGTAGCGTTGACGGTCGCGCCAGCCAGCGCGACCAGGCTCAGCGCGAGCCACACCTGAAGGGGCTTCATTGGGCGGAGCCGTGAACAAGTATGTGCCCATCGTGTGAGTGAGGGAGTGAGAGAGTGAGAGAAGGCACCTCCCACTTTTCCGTTCATGACCCTTCTGGATTTGATTGTTCACAGGAATCCAGGTGAGGGTCGCGGTGGAGGCCTCCTCTCGTCGGTCGCTGCCGTGATGCCCGACGAGGAGGTTGATGAGGATGCTATTCTCTACGAGGAGATCAACCATTTGTATGGCACGGACGGGCTTCCGGGCAGTCGCAAGCTTCAGACCTGCCACCTCGACGGCCTCGGGAGTTCGGGTGTGTACGGCGAGATCACGACGCCCGAGACTCTCTTTCGTGCGTTGAGCCTCTGCACGACGGACCGCTTCATCGACTTGGGCTCGGGCAGAGGCCAGTTGGTGCTAGCCGCGGCAGCTCGAACGGCGGGCCCATGCCCGAGCAGCAGCTGTGGCGTCGAGCTCATCGACATGCGCCACGAGGTGGCTGCGCAAGCAAGGGCACGCGCTCGGGTGGACGTGCAGGCGCGCTGCGAGCTACGGTGCGGCGACGCGCTCAGCGAGGATTTGAGCTTCGTCACGAAGGCCTTCGTCTGCAACACCACCTTTAGCGGCGACCTGAACGAGTCGTTTGCGCGTCGCTTGGCTCCAGCGCTTGCGCCCAAGCTCGAACTCGTCGCCACGATGATGCCCTTTGTCGACGCGCATGCGGCGGAGGCTAGTCTGGTCCTCAATCGCGTCACTGCGGTGAAGGCGACGTACGCTCCCAACGGCACCGCTCTCTACGTCTACGCGCGCCGAAACCCTGACGCCCGACACGGCGCCGCCCGAGCCGAGGGCGCCGTGTCGGGCGCGGTGCCCGTGTCGTCGGTCGTCGATCGGGATGCAGTCGGGGCGATGCTGGCCGCGCGACGCGAGGCCGACCGCATGGCTTTCCTCAATCCCGAGGCTGACCCCGGGGAGGCCGAGAGGGGTGCCCTGCGCACGGCCTTGTTGCAGGCGTCGCTCATGTGAGCGAGTTGAACTGGAGTTGTGACGCCTAAAAGGCCGACTGTACGAGGTGTCCAAGGGCGGGTGGGGATGAGTCCGTTCGAAGACCTGAGATCGAATCAAATAAACCTCTCGGCTATGAGCACGACTCGACTGTAAAACACGGCAGCTGCGGACACAGACACGCGGGCAGTGCGAGGCCCGCGGGGGGGTTCTCATCTCAGATGATCTCAAACATCTCGCGTCTCGAGCAGCCGCTGCATGCAAGTGCTCACCACGGCGCCTCCCTCAGAACTTGCGCGCCCTGCCGCGCGCGTCGAGCTCCACGAGCTGCGGGCAGAGGCGCCGCAGCGTCGCCTCGTCGAGATCAAACGTGCCGAGAGCACCTGATGAGATGTACTCAGATGCAATCAGATGCAATCATATGCAATCAGATGCAATCAGATGCCATCATCGGAGGCAATCAGAGCCCATCAGATCCCATCAGATCCCATCAGTGGCAATCAGAGGCCAATCAGAGCCAATCAGAGGCCATCAGAGCGAATCAGAGGCCATCCAAAGTGCGGAGCGCGCCGTTGACGTTGAGCGATCGGACGGAGCCATGAGTGGCGGTCAGGAGCTCTCTGAGCTCCACGTGGCCGAGCACGCGGCATCCAAATAAGGAAATGGTGCGCAGCGCCGTGCCACCGCCGCCGCCGCCGCCGCCACCGCCGCCGCCGCCGCCGCCGCCGCCCCTAATTTGGGCGATGGTCTCGTCCCTAATTTGGGCGATGGTCTCGTCCCTAATTTGGGCGATGGTCTCGTCCCTAATTAGGGCGATGGTCTCGAGCCGCGCGCACTGCGACAGATGGAGCTCCTCGAGATCGCGCGCCGTCTCGAGCACCACGGTGCGCAGCGCCGCGCATTTTGGCGCGAAGAGCCGTTTGAGTGTCGGCAGGCGCAGTCGGATCGTGTGCAGCCGTTCACAGTGGCCGACTGTGAGCTCCAAAAGTGCGGGGAGACCTTCCATATTAGGAAGCCGAGCGCCACTGCTCGTCCCGTCGGGGCTCATCTCGGGGCTCATCTCGGGGCTCAGCTTGAGGTTCGTCAGGGCACGCGGGCCGCCGCCGTGCCCAACCCTGATGGCCTCTGATGGCCTCTGATGGCCTCTGATTGCATCGGAGAGGTTGAGGCTTGTCAGGGCACGCGGGCCACCGCTGTGCCCAAACCCCGAGAGATTGAGCGACGTGAGCGAGGGAGCGTAGACCTTTGACCAGCCGTCGTCCCCGGCGGCGGCGGCGGCGGCGGCGCGAGCACAGGCCAGGGCCAGGCGATCCTCAAACGCCGCCTCGGCCGCCTCCGCCTCCTCCCACGCCACCGCCACCGCCTCCTCTTCCGCGTCCGCGTCCGCGCCACCGCGTCCACCGCCTCCTCTTACACTCGTGCGTGGCTGCCTAATAAGGCAGGTTGGCTCGTCGATCGCAGCCTCCCCGGCGGCCGCGGCGATGGCCGCCGCCGCGGCGGCCGCTGTGGAATCGGCGGCCGCTCGAGCCTTCGTCGCGAGCGCGGCTGCCTTCGCCGCGGCCGCCTCCGCCGTTGCCGTTGCCGAGGCCGCAGCGGCCACTGCCTCAGCGACGGCGCCGTACTGAGCACGCTGAGCCTCTGCCGAGGCCGCCGCCTCCGCCGCCTCCGTCGCCGCCTTCGCTGCCGCCTCCGCTGTCGCCTCCGTCGCCGCCTCAGTCGCCTCCTCTTGTGGCTGCTCAGAACGGCGCTCAGCCGATGCCTCCCTCGCCGCGCGCTTCGCATCCTCGGCTCTGGCCATCGCGGCGGCGGCCGCGGCCTCACGAGGCATCAGCGGCATCAGCGGCGGCGGCGGCGGCGGCGGCGGCGGCGGCAGCGGCAGAGCACTCCACCGCTGCAGTTGCTCCGCTTCGATTGATCGCGCGGCGGCAGCGTGGAGAGCAGCCGCCTCGGCCGCCCTCTGCGCCGCCTGCGCCTCCACCTCCGCCTCCGCGGCCGCCGCACTCGTCAACGCCAAATCAACCTTATTAGGCAATGGCCGCGCCGCGCCCGCCGCCACGCCCGCCGCACCGCCCGCTGCCCGCCCCACCGCCTGCCGCGGCGCCCGCCGCCACGCGCCGCCGCGTATGCCACCGCCCACGCCACCAGCCCCGCCGCGCGCGCCCGCCACGGCGCCGGCCAACTGCCCGTCCGCAGCTGTGAACGACCCGTCCGCAGCTGTGAACGGCCCTTCCCCACACCCCTCGAGGTCGAGGCTCTCGAGCGCCGTACTGAGCGCCGCGAGGGCCTGCAACGCCACGGCCGAGAGCTGAGGGTTCCTAATTAGGGAGAGCGCTCGGAGATTTGGGAGGCGAGCGAGCTCGAGCGCACCTCGGTCGCTCAGCTGCGGGCAGCTCTCGAGCCGGAGCTTTACGAGATTGGGGAGATTCTGACGAAGCCCGAGGGCATGCGCGTCCGTCCACCGACTCGAGCTCGTCAGCGTGAAGGTCCGCAGCGCGCGGACCGTCGGTAGCCCAAGGAGGACGTCGAAGGCGACGAAGCACCCCGAGGCGCCGCCGTGGGCGCCTGAGCATGCATCGGCCAGCACGCGAGCGACGTTCGAATATGAGCTCCGGTCGGAGATCAGCCGCGCCGCCGCCGCCGCCTGCGCCGCCGTCGGTGGCGTCGCTGCGCCGCCGCTGCAGTCGAGCTGCAGGCTCTCGAGGCCGTTACCTGATGAGGGACGCAATCAGCATGCAATCAGCATGCAATCATCGCCCGAATCACAGTCGAGCTGCAGGCTCTCGAGGCCGTTACACTTGGCGACGAGGCGCACGATCGACGTGTCGGACCAGCGGCGGAGAGGACCTGATGAGGGACGCAATCAGCATGCAATCAGCATGCAATCAGCATGCAATCATGCAATCATCGACGTGTCGGACCAGCGGCGGAGAGGACCTGTGACGCGCACCACGCTCAGCCCGCGCAGCCACCGGCCGACGGACGCGGCGCACACGCGGCTGGAGCAAGCTAGGCGCGCCGCTCCCACGAAGCCCGCCTGCGTCAGGATACTCGCCAACACCTCGTCGGGCAGCTCCGCAATCAGTGGCGGCTCGCTGGCGCTCAGTCCGGCGCCGGTTCCGGCGAGCGGTGCTGCCAGCGGCAGCGCCGCCGGCGGGTTGAAGACGGGTTCGGCGGCCACCGCGAGGCTCAGTTGGAGGAGCGAGTCGATGGCCTCCTCGACGCTCGCGCCACGCGCTCGCTCACGGTTGGTGTGCGCGAGGACGGCCGCGCGTGGCATGTGCGGCACGAGCGAACACACGTCCTCCTGGTCCATGGCCAGCCAGTCGCCGCCCTCGTCATCCCGAAGCCGCAGCGCCGGCTTGCTTGTGAATTTGCCGTGGCCAAGGTTGCTGCGTCGGTGGCTGTCGCTGTGGCCTTGGCTCGAGCCGCCGCCGCGGCCGGCGCTGTTGGGCTGCAGCTCGAAGCGGAAGGAACGGGTCTCGCCTTTGCGTGGCATCGGACGGCCGCCCGGCCGCTTGGCTCTGCGCTGCTGCTGCTGCTGTTGCTGCTGCTGCTTCTTCTGCTGCTGCTGCTGCTGCTGCCGCTGCTGCCGCTACCGCCCAGCTGCTGCTTGCTGCGACTGGCGCCTTCGTTAGCGATTTTTTGCCGCGATTTCACGATCGCTCACTCGTTCACAGTCCAGAGTTTTTCGTCGCTGTCCCCCCGGTGAGGTTAGCCCCGCGATGCAGTTCATGGCGCTAAAAATGGGCGCTAGAGATACACCCGACGCCGACCGCTTGGCCCTTCACAGTCGTGTCGTTACAAACTCTCAGGAGGGTCGCGCGAAACTCGCAGCTCAGGCTCCCTCTCGCGACCTCCCGGCGCATCGTGCATGGCACGCTATCCATGCTCTACTTGGAGGTTACTTGGAGGTTACTTGGAGGTTACTTGGAGGTTACTTGGAGGTTTACTTGGAGGTTTACTTGGAGCCCCCCTCACGCCTGAGGGCGGCGAGCTCTTCGTGTACAAGCCGATCGAACTCGGCCTGCTCGGCCGCGAACAAGGGGTCGACCAGAGACTCCTCGACGAGGGAGACCCGAAAGACGGGCGTCCGTGGGCTCGAGGCTTCCTTATTAGGCGATGGGCTCGAGGCTTCCTTATTAGGCAATGGGCTCGAGACATTCGAGGGTGCCTTATCAGGCAGTGGGCTGCGTTCGGGCTCAGCCGCCTTGGCCGCCTTGCCTAATAAGGCAGACGTCGCTGAGTTGCCTAATGAGGAAGGCCTCGCTGAGTTTTCTCGATTCTCCTCTGCCCATTGCCTAATAAGGAAGTCGCGATCTCGGGGCTCCTCCGGCTCGTCGGCGCTCGCCACGGCGCTCTCGATCGCCGCCCGCCGCTGGCGATAGCCTTCCACCGCTGCCGCGAGCGCCGCCGCCACCGGCGGCGATGGTGGCGAGGAGGAGGAGGAGGGGGCGCCATGTCCTCTGATGGCCTCTGATTGCCTCGATGGTGAGGAGGAGGAGGGGGGCTCGTGAAGAGTCGCGTCGTCGCGAGCACCGGCGACGGCGCGCTCGCGGAGGGCGCGATCTCCGGGCGAGCTCAAATCTGCGTGAGCTCCGGGCGAGAGTGGGGGCGGTGACGACGCGCCGCCAGCAGAGAGCCACGCGGAGAGCTCGGTGCTCGCATTCTGACCTCGTCCCGCTGTGACGGCTCTGGCCGATGGCATCGTCGCAGCCGTCGCAGCCGTCGCAACCGTCGCAGCCGCGTGCGTCGCCTCGGCCGCCTCTCGCCGTGCGTGATCGAGCAGCGCCTCGGCGGTGGCGGCGCTCGGCACGGCGCTCGGCATGGCGCTCGGCACGGCGCTCGGCACGACGCTCGGTATGGCGCTGGTTCCCGAGGCGGTGGCGGTGGCGGCGGCAAAGACGGCAGCGGCGGCGGCGGCGGCGGCCCTGGCCGCCCCCATGTGCACCGAGAGGGCCATCAGCCCAAGGCTCACTCGACGCTGCACAGCAACCAACCGCTCGGTCAGCCACGGCACGTCGATCGCACCAAGGAGCGCCCTCACGCTCGTACTCGCGTCGCGGGTACGACACAGGGCCGCGCTCGGCACGGCGCTCGGTATGGCGCTCGGCACGGCGCTCGGTATGGCGCTCGGCACGGCGCGGGTACGACACAGGGCGGCGCGCAGTGCGAGCGCACGTGCCCTGCGCTCCGCGGCCGCGTCGCCGCGCTCCACGGCCGCCGCCGCGCCCTCGGCGAGCTCGCTCGCCATGCGCTCGCTCTGCTGCCGGGCGCGCCAGCCGCGCCAGGCCGCTTGCATCGCAGTCGCCGCCAACGCCGCGAGCGCCGTCGCCTCGCCGCCGCCGCCGCGGTAGAGCCGCCGCGTTCGAACAGCCGCCGCGCCCGGCTCCGCGGCGAGCGCCTCGCGGATGCGTGCGAGCGCGGTCGACACGGCCGGCTGCCACACCGCGCACTCGGCAACCAGGCGCGCGACCTCGCCCACCTCGCGCTGGAGCGATCGCACGGCGGCCTCGCCGGCAGGGCTCTGCGGCAGCGCGCCCGCGAGCGCGAGCGCTCCCTCGAGCTGCGTCGTCAGGTCCCTGCAGAAGGATGCCTCGCGCGAGAAGGCCTGCAGCGCGTGCTCCGCACTGGCGAGCATGCTGGCGCGCTGCTCGGAGACGGCCTGCTGCGCACAGCGCAGCCGCTCGCGCAGCACGAGCAGCGCCTCCTCCTCGACGGCCTGCTGCGCACAGTGCAGCCGCTCACGCAGCTTGAGCAGCGACTCGTCATCACGCCCAGCCTTCGTCATGTCCTCCGGCGTCGCTTTCTGACGCTCGCGGCTCTCGCGCCCTCTTTCAGAACTTCGAAGCCGCCGTGCCGAGCGAGTCGTGTGAATCGAGGAGGAGAGCGGTCTGTCAGCCATGGGTGTCGGGGCCACTTGGTCTTGGACGCGACCGTGCGCCGTCCGCGTTCGTTAACGGCGCGCGGTGCCGGATATACGAGTGCGAGTGAGATCAAGAGTGAGTTGAGCGCGCCTTTGAGCGGAGATGAGAGGCGATGGTTCTACAGTGTCGCCACTGGAACTATGGGCCTCTCTCCGCATCATCACTTTCGAATATCGCCGCTTTGGAATACACACCGTTTACCAGCACGAGCAAGCATGCGAATAAGAGCTCTGAAACGAGACCAATTAGGGTCTCGATACACCACGAAGGGCCATCGACACCTCCAGGCATCAGAGAGGCACTCAGGAGAGGAGAGCACGCGGAGGGCTCCCGACGGTTACGGGCCGAACTTGACTTCCCAAAATAGTTTCGGCGCGCCGCTCGCTACACAGCGAGTAGACGATTGCGCGCAGGCCTGCAGGGCACGAGGGAGGTCGTCCTTTGCAGTCGTCCTTGGGCAAAAGGGCGTCCCACAGCCCCTTGGGCCTTGCGACCTTGGCTAAAGCGGGGAGTGCGGAATGGGCTGTTCCGCCAGCAAAGCAGAGCCGCATGCGCCACCCGCGCCTCCGCCGCCGCGACCAAAGCCTCCGTTGCTCTTGGAGCCTCCGCCGCCTCCGCCACCCGCATCACCGCCGCCGAAGACGAGGGCGTCCGTGCAGCTGAGCGAGCAAACCAGGCCCTGCTTCAAGCTCAACGAGCGCGTCGAGTGCCGCGATTACGGCGAAGAATGGTACGTCGGCACGGTGGTCTCCGTGGAGCCGCTGAAGGTGCAGCCAGATGGAGCCGCGTGGACTGCTGGGTACACGTGGGACGAGGTGCGGGTTCTCGAATTTCTAAACGAGCACAAGGCGCTCCCGCTGCTCGTGGCGCTCGACAAGCCGCTCGTCGACGCGCTCCGCTCGAGCGCCGTCAAGCTCGTCGACGCCGACCGCATCCGCGACGGCACCATCGCGAAGATCATGCGCCGGCAGGACCTCGAACGCCTCGAGCGCGAGCGCGGAGTGCGGCTCTTCTTGTCGGCCGAGCGATCGATCGAGGTGCACGGCAGCTACGAGCGCGAGATCGCCTCGCTGACGTACGGCTGGGACACCCCCGACGGCGACGACCCGACGGGCGAGTACCTGGCCGCGGTCCGCCGGTACCTGCTGAGCGCCTTGGGCGAGCACGTGAAAGGCGTCTTCTGGGACTGCCCCTGCCTGCCGCAGGAGCCGCGCAGCGCGAGCGAAGAGGCGGTGTTCGGCGAGGCGCTCGGCGTGATGGCGCTCACGTACGCGTCGGTGCTCTCGACGACGGTGATCCGGCACACCCGAGTCCCCGCCCGCCCCGCGTCTCTCGACGGGGTGGTCGTGGTCTACGGCGCCGCGGTGACCGAGCAAGACGTGCGCAGCGGGCTCGCCCACCACGGCGCGCTCGCAAGCGTGTCGCGCGACGAGAAGGTGGACCGGTGGCGCGCGCGGTTCCAGAGCCACGCCGAGGCCGAGCGCGCGGCGGCCAGAGGGCAGTCGATTGTCAACGGCGCGACGCGCCTGCAGACGCTCCACGTCCCGCGCCCGTATGGCGCGCGCGGATGGTGCTGCGAGGAGACCGGCGTGGCCACCGAAGGGGTCGCGCGTGGCGCCTACTTTCCGAAGCTGAAGGCGATCCTCGACCGGCTGCCGCCCAAGTTGGTCGACATTGACGGCGCGGCGCCCGAGGCGGCGCGCGAGCAGTACGGCGGGAGCGAGGGCCTGGCGCCTCGCATCGAGCGCGTGCGCTCGAGCATCCGGTCGGCGGCCTTTTCGAGCGAGGCCGACCGTGCGAAGGTCGTGCGGCTGTTCGATGACTACATCGTCATGATTGGCAACGCGATGGCGGGCTCGGGCGAGGGGGTGGCCGGCGAGTACGTCGGCGAGAGGAATGCGGCCGGGGAGAAGGAGGGGCGCGGCAAGTACGTGTTTGCCAACGGCAACGTCTACGAGGGCGAGTACAAGGCTGGCGAGAAGGAGGGGCGCGGCATCTACCGGTGGGCCCACGGCGCCGTCTACGAGGGCGAGTTCAAGGCTGACAAGAAGGAGGGGCGCGGCATCTACCGGTATGCCAGCGGCGCCGTCTACGAGGGCGAGTACAAGGCTGGCAAGAGGGAGGGGCGCGGCATCGAGCGGTATGCCAACGGCGACGTCTACGAGGGCGAGTACAAGGCTAACAAGCAGGAGGGGCAAGGGACGTACCTGTATGCCGACGGCGACATCGACGTGGGGTTCTTCAAGGCAGGCACAGATGTGGGCGAGGGCGTAAGGTGGACGGCCGATGGGCGGAGCGCAAGGCAGCTGCAGGACGGCAAGGTGGTGAAGACGATCTCGCTCGAGGAGGCCGAGCGCCGTGTCGAGCGCCTCGGGCTGCCGATGCCCGTCCGCCGGGAGGGCAAGTGGGCGGCCGGCCAGCGGGGGCTGACCGCAGCGTGGTTCGGGCTCCTGTCTGCATGACCACGTACATGCCACAGTATCAGCGCTGTCTTCTTAAAAGTTAAAACGAAAATTTTATCGCGAGCTGCGATCCCGCCGGCGAGCTGCGCAACCATTCAAGCAATCAGAGCCTCAGAGGTGCCGCAAGAGGGAAGAGGAATACAGAGATTCAATCAGTCGGCAATCAGAAGCAATCAGAGGCAATCAGAGGCAATCAGAGGCCAGAAGAAGCAATCAGCGGCAATCAGAGGCAATCAGAGGCCAGAAGAAGAATCAGAGGCAATCAGAGGCAATCAGAGGCAATCAGAGGCCAGAAGAAGCACATAGAGGCAATCACATTGCGGCAATCAGCGGCAATCAGTGGCAATCAGCGGCAAACAGAGGCCATAAGAATCAAGCAGATGTAATCAGAGGCAATCAGAGGCAATCAGAGGCAATCAAAGGCAATCAGAGGCAATCAAAGGCAATCAAAGGCAATCAGAGGCAATCAGAGGCAGTCATTGTAGGCCATCAGAGGCAATCAGAGGCCAGAAGATGTCTGCTCCCGACCCCGCTCCTGACGCAAATATTGATGCCATGAATGTCGCGACCCCTGGCAAGGACGCCCCGAACCTGGACAAGACTGCACCAAAGCGAGCGCTGTTCTCATCGCCGTCTGCGGTTGCGCACAACAAGACCAACATCTCAACACCCACAACGACCGACAAACGCAACACCCGAGAGAGTAAGAACCTGATGGACAGGCACATGCAGCTCGCCGACAACGAGCAGATGGGCGACGCATGCAAGCAACTGCGCTTCAACGAGGAGGCACGCGCGAGCGCGGACGCGATGAAGGACATGCGAAAGCAGATGACGGAGATGCAGACGAGGCAGAGGGCGGAGTTGGAGATGCTGACAAGGCAGATGGAGGAGATGCACATGAGGCAGATGGCGGAGATGAAGATGCTGAAGACGATCATCTCGAGCAGCAGCAGACGATCATCGAGCAGCAGCAGACGATCCTCCGCAAGCTGCAGCAGACGATCAACAACCTCATGCAGGCCGTCACGCACATGATGCTGCAGCGGTACAAGGAGGAGCAGGAGCAGGAGAAGGAGCAGGAGGAGCAGGAGCAGCAGAGGCAGCAGGAGGAGGGGGAGCAGCAGCAGGAGGAGCAGCAGCGGCAGCAGGCAGCAGCAACAGCACTAGCAGACGGCAGCAATAGCAGGCAGCAGCAACAGCAGGCAACAGCAGAGCAGGATCCGCAGGATCAGCAGGAGCTCAGAGTGCAGATCACTGCCGTCACTGCCGTTGCCGTCACCGCCGTCACCACCACCGCCATCGCCTGCGCCCCCACCGCCATCTCCACTGCCGTCACCCATGCCATCTCTACTGCCTTCATCGCCTTCGCCATCGCCGCC
>Ga0210244_100634_pt1 | contig 32261 bp, 18 predicted proteins | sample ChrtobMetaP3_0mM_FD_155473 | JGI IMG/M metagenome (GOLD analysis project Ga0210244, IMG submission 155473) | Chrysochromulina tobin associated microbial communities from unialgal haptophyte culture, Seattle, Washington, United States - P3_0mM | ecosystem: Host-associated > Algae > Haptophytes >...
GGGGGGGAGGGGGGGGAGGGGGGGGAGGGGAGGCTCGGGTGGATCACCGAACAGTCCACGATGCAGCCGCCCGCGACGCCCGCCACGACGCCCGCCACGCCCGAGAGTCCCGCATGCCAACTGCACGCGGCCGCCGCCGTGGCGAACCTCGCGCAGGGCTCCAGTGAGAATCAAAAGGCGCTCGTGCATGCGCGCGCAATTCCGCAGCTTGCAAGCCTGTTACGCAGCTCTGAGTCGGCCGAGACGCACCGCCACGCCGTGCACGCGCTGCTCCACTTCGCGTCGCACGAGGAGACGCGCACGACGCTCGCCGTGCTGCGCCAGCTCGTCGGGCTTTTGGACGTGCCGCGCCCCGCAACACAAACGGCTGCCCTCTCAACCCTGGCCACGCTCGCGGCGCGCAGTGCAGCCTCGCGCCATACCATCATCCGTTGCAAGGCGATCGCGCCGCTCTTGCAAATGCTCGGGCAGCCGCGTGTGGTGGGCCAGACGGCCTCGGCGCTGGTGCCCACGACGGCGCCGCGCGACGACGCTGCTCGCTACGGCGCGGCTCGCTCCGATGCTGCTCGCTACGGCGCCACTCCGGCAGAGTGGGCGGTGGCGTTACTGAGCGATCTCGCCTCCTCGAGCGAGGCCGTTGAGGAGATGGTCGGGGCGCAGGCGGTGCTGCCGCTGAGCGCGCTGCTCGCGAGTCCGTCGTCCCTTGTGCAGACGAGCGCCGCATCCACGCTATGGCGTATCGCCGCCCACGGCGACGCCGAGCGTGCCGCCCTCGTGAGCGCAGGAGCCGTGTTGCAGCTGGTGGGGCTGCTCACGGCGGGCGCGAGCGCAGAGGCGACGCGCCACGCCACCGCCACGCTCTGGCAGCTCTCAAGCTCGGCTGAGGCGATGGAGGCGATGGTGCGGGCGGGAGGGCTACGCGCCCTCGTCGGCCTACTCGAGGGCGCTGACGTGGCAGAGGCTCAGGAGCTCGCGGCGGCGCTCCTCGCCCTCCTCGCCCAGGACACAACCCCGGTCGGCTGGCTCCAGCAGCAAACCAAGGGCGACGTGTACCAAGCCGCCATGCTCGAGCTCGGCGCGATCCCCAGGCTCGTCGTCGCACTCGGCAGCGCCTCTCAAGTCGCCAAGAAGCATGCCGTCGCCACTCTGAGAACCTTCTTCGAAGGGCGCTCGGGCTCTGTGGAAGCGGAGTGCACCGCCTCCTTTCTGGCCGCTGAGGGCGGCATCGGGGCAATCAAGGCGCTTCTGACGGATGCGGCGGCGCCCCCCGAGGCGCTCTGGAGTGCGCTCGCAATACTCAAGGCTCTCGCCACGCAGCCCAGGGGTCGCACGGCGCTCCGCGCAGCGCCCGGCGGAGCGCAGTGGTTCTACAAACTAGACTTCCTCGCGGCAGATGAGGGAGAGGGCGAGGCGGCGGCCTCGAGCTGGCTTAGGGCGGCGCGGGCAGACCTGCAAGCGGCGTGCAACGAGGTGGTCGAGCTGCTCTGCTGAGTACCGCAGAGCACTGCACGCTTCGTCGGTGCTGTGCAACGCTTGTGCATGATATTACGATCATGTTCATGTACATTTAGTTTTAGAGCGATTGAACTCAACATGCGCGTTCCGTTCGTCGATTCCCGGTGTAATAAGCGCGTAGAAAACTCGAAAGACTCTGTGCTCTTACATGCCAACTTGCAACTACACGAACTCGCACGCCCCCCTGTCGAGCGCCAGCTCTGTTGTGCTCTCAAGTCTCATTCCACGCTCTCCACGCCTCTGGCAGTGCGCCCAGCCTCTGGCTCTGCGTCGCTCGCCAAGCTCTCCGACGCTACTACACTCTCAAGGCGGAGCAGGTGTCTCTTCCAGCAAGTGCCGCCCTCTCGGCTTGTGCGGTGGCGCTACTGGCGTGCTGCTGGACCAGCTGGGCAGCACTGCTGCGCCTCCTGCCACGTGCGGATCAGCCTACGCACGGTGTGATTGGGGAAGAGCATCGTGACCTTGAGCTCGGCGCCCGTCATCGGGCTGGTCGAGTGGCCGACGAGCCACTCCTCGATCGCACGCCGCTCGTACATGTGGCCGTCCGCAGCCGAGACCGGGTCGATCATGAGGTTGTGCGTGATGGGGCAGATGAAGTCGTCGGGCGGCTCCTCCGCCGCTGCGGCCTCCTTTGCAGTGTGCGCCTTGGCTGCTGACGCCTTAGCCTCTTGCTCGGCCTGATTGCGAGCGTGCTCTTCTGCCTCCGCCTGGGCGGCCTTGGCCTCCGCCTCTGCTCGTGCCGCGGCCCTCGCCTTTGCCTCAGCCTCAGCCGCGGTCACCGCCTTTGCCTCGGCCTGTGCCTTTGCCTTCGTCTTGGCCCCCGCTACTGCCGCAGCCTTCACCTCAGCGCTGGCGTGCTCCACGCTGGTGTTGGCTGACGCCTCTGTAGGAGCGCCAGCCTTCTTCTTAGCCTTGGCCTTGCCCTTCTTGCTCCGCGTCTTCTCAGCCTCGCTCTCTTCTTCAGCCAGCAGCGCTGCCATTGCCGCATCCGCGCGCGCTGCCGCGGCCGCCAGCGCAGCAGCGTCCTCGACCTGAGCCGTAGCGTTCTCGGATGCACCTTGGCGAGCTTTGGTCACATCCGGCCGCTGCGCCTCGGCCTCGAGCTTTGGTCTGCCTTGCGCGACGTTGTGCATTCGAGCAAGGTAGCTCTGTGCGTCAGCATCTCCTTGCGCGGCCGCGAGGCCATACAGCCGCCGCGCCTCCACCTCATCTTTGGGTCCGCCGCGCCCTTTGTAGAGCAGGTGAGCGAGGCAGCTCTGCGCGTCAGCATGCCCCTGAGCGGCCGCGAGGCCGAACAGCCGCCGCGCCTCCGCCTTGTCCTTGGGTACGCTGTGCCCTCTGTTGTACATGTCAGCGAGGCAGCACTGCGCAGTCGCATCCCCCTGCGCGGCCGCGAGGTCAAACAGCCGCCGCGCCTCCACCTCATCCTTGGGTCCGCCACTCCCTTCGAAGAGCATGCTAGCGAGACCGCTCTGCGCAACAGCGTGCCCCTGAGCAGCCGCGAGGCCAAGCAGCCGTCGCGCCTCCACCTCATCCTTGGGTCCGCCGCGCCCTTCGTAGAGCATGCTAGCGAGGCCGCACTGCGCTTGAGCGTGCCCCTGCGCGGCCGCGAGGCCATGCAGCCGCCGCGCCTCCACCTCATCCTTGGGTCCGCCACTCCCTTCGAAGAGCATGTCAGCGAGGCCGCTCTGCGCGTCAGCTCACGTCACACGATTTCTCTCTTCGTGCGTTTTCCACTTTTGACGACACTGGAAAGCATGCTCGGTGGGAACATTATCATTTTTCAGAAATTCCCACGATTCCCGGTGTCACAAGCGCGTAGAAAACTCGAAAGACTCAGTGTTCTTACGTGCCAACTTGCAACTGCTCAAACTCACGCCCCTGTCGAGCGCCAGCTCTGTCGTGCTCTCAAGCCTCATTCCACGCTCTCCACGCCTCTGGCAGTGAGCCCAGCCTCTGGCACTCCTGCGTCGCTCGCCGCACTCTCCGACGCTACTCGTACTACACTCTCAAGGCGGAGCAATAGTCTCTTCCTCTACTGGCCCCTCGGCCTGTCCAGCGGCGCTACGGGCGTGCTGCTGGACCAGCTGGGCGGCACCGCTGCGCCTCCTGCCACGTGCGAATGAAGCTGCGCATGATGTGATTGGGGAAGAGCATCGTGACCTTGAGCTCGGCGCCCGTCATCGGGCTGGTCGAGTGGCCGACGAGCCACTCCTCGATCGCACGCCGCTCATACATGTGGCCGTCCGCAGCCGAGACCGGGTCGATCATGAGGTTGTGCGTGATGGGGCAGATGAAGTGGTCGGGCGGCTCCTCCGCCGCTGCGGCCTCCGTTGCAGCGTGCGCCTTGGCTGCTGACGCCTTAGCCTCTTGCTCCGCCTGATTGCGAGCGTGCTCTTCTGCCTCCGCCTGGGCGGCCTTGGCCTCCGCCTCTGCTCGTGCCGCGGCCCTCGCCTTTGCCTCAGCCTCAGCCGCGGTCACCGCCTTTGCCTCGGCCTGTGCCTTTGCCTTCGTCTTGGCCCCCGCTACTGCCGCAGCCTTCACCTCAGCGCTGGCGTGCTCCACGCTGGTGTTGGCTGACGCCTCTGTAGGAGCGCCAGCCTTCTTCTTAGCCTTGGCCTTGCCCTTCTTGCTCCGCGTCTTCTCAGCCTCGCTCTCCTCTTCAGCCAGTAGCGCTGCCATTGCCGCATCCGCGCGCGCTGCCGCGGCCGCCAGCGCAGCAGCGTCCTCGACCTGAGCCGTAGCGTTCTCGGATGCACCTTGGCGAGCTTTGGTCACACGCGGCCGCTGCGCCTCGGCCTCGAGCATTGGTCTGCCTTGCGCGACATTGTGCATGTGAGCGAGGTAGCTCTGTGCTTCAGCACGTCCCTGCGCGGCCGCGAGGACAAGCAGCCGCCGCGCCTCCGCCTCGTCCTTGGGTCCGCCGTGCCCTGTGCACAGCATGCGAGCGAGGCGGAACCGCGCTTGAGCGTGCCCCTGCGCGGCCGCGAGGCCATACAGCCGCCGCGCCTCCACCTCGTCCTTGGGTCCGCCGTGCCCATCGTGGAGCATGGCCCCGAGGGAGAACTGCGCTTGAGCATGCCCCTGCGCGGCCGCGAGGCCATACAGCCGCCGCTCCTCCACCTCGTCCTTGGGTCCGCCACGCCCTTCGTAGAGCATGCTAGCGAGGCCGTACTGCGCATCAGCATACCCCTGCGCGGCCGCGAGGCCATACAGCCGCCGCGCCTCCACCTCGTCCTTGGGTCCAACGAGTCCAGAGCTGAGCATGCTAGCGAGGCAGCACTGCGTTCCAGCGTGCCCCTGAGCGGCCGCGAGGCCATACAGCCGCCGCGCCTCCACCTCGTCCTTGGGTCCGCTGCGCCCTTCGTAGAACATGTGAGCGAGGCAGCACTGCGCGTCAGCATGCCCCTGCGCGGCCGCGAGGCCATACAGCCGCCGCGCCTCCACCTCGTCCTTGGGTCCGCCACGCCCTTCGTAGAGCATGCTAGCGAGGCAGTTCTGCGCGTCTGCATGCCCCTGCGCGGCCGCGAGGCCATACAGCCGCCGCGCCTCCACCTCGTCCTTGGGTCCGCCACGCCCTTCGTAGAGCATGCTAGCGAGGCAGTTCTGCGCGTCTGCATGCCCCTGCGCGGCCAAGGGGCCAAGCAGCCGCCGCGCCTCCTCCTCTTCCTTGGGTCCGCCACTCCCGGCGAAGAGCATGTGAGCGAGGCGGCACTGCGCCGCGTCAGCTCTCGTTGCACGATTTCTGTCGTGAACCTACTTCAGGCGGATTTCCACTTTTGACGACGCTGGAATGCATGCACACATGTGTTTAGGTACTTGTGTGTTTAGGTACTTGTGTGTTTCGACTAACTAGCTTGATTGCTTGCATGCACGGTGGGAACATGCTTTACAATCGTATTCGTGAAAAAGGATGACTTTTCAGAAATTCACACGATTCCCGGTGTAATAAGCGCGTAGAAAACTCGAAAGACTCTGTGCTCTTACGTGCCAACTTGCAACTGCTCAAACTCACGCCCCTGTCCAGCGCCAGCTCTGTCGAGTGCTCTCAAGTCTCATTCCACGCTCTCCACGCCTCTGGCAGTGCGCCCAGCCTCTGGCTCTGCGTCGCTCGCCAAGCTCCCCGACGCTACTACACTCTCAAGGCGGAGCAATTGTCTCTTCCTCTACTGGCCCCTCGGCTTGTGCGGTGGCGCTACGGGCGTGCTGCTGGACCAGCTGGGCGGCACCGCTGCGCCTCCTGCCACGTGCGAATGAAGCTGCGCACGGTGTGATTGGGGAAGAGCATCGTGACCTTGAGCTCGGCGCCCGTCATCGGGCTGGTCGAGTGGCCGACGAGCCACTCCTCGATCGCACGCCGCTCGTACATGTGGCCGTCCGCAGCCGAGACCGGGTCGATCATGAGGTTGTGCGTGATGGGGCAGATGAAGTCGTCGGGCGGCTCCTCCGCCGCTGCGGCCTCCTTTGCAGTGTGCGCCTTGGCTGCTGACGCCTTAGCCTCTTGCTCGGCCTGATTGCGAGCGTGCTCTTCTGCCTCCGCCTGGGCGGCCTTGGCCTCCGCCTCTGCTCGTGCCGCGGCCCTCGCCTTTGCCTCAGCCTCAGCCGCGGTCACCGCCTTTGCCTCGGCCTGTGCCTTTGCCTTCGTCTTGGCCCCCGCTACTGCCGCAGCCTTCACCTCAGCGCTGGCGTGCTCCACGCTGGTGTTGGCTGACGCCTCTGTAGGAGCGCCAGCCTTCTTCTTAGCCTTGGCCTTGCCCTTCTTGCTCCGCGTCTTCTCAGCCTCGCTCTCCTCTTCAGCCAGTAGCGCTGCCATTGCCGCATCCGCGCGCGCTGCCGCGGCCGCCAGCGCAGCAGCGTCCTCGACCTGAGCCGTAGCGTTCTCGGATGCACCCTGGCGCGCTTTGGTCACACGCGGCTGCCGCGCTTCCACCTTGTCCTTGGGTCCGCCGAGCCCAAAGTAGAGCGGGTCAGCGAGGCGGTTCTGCGCTTCAGCATGCCCCTGCGCGGCCGCGAGGCCAAGCAGCCGCCGCGCCTCCACCTTATCCTTGGGTCCGCCGAGCCCTAAGACGAGCATGTCAGCGAGGCGGTTTTGCGCGATAGCATGCCCCTGCGTGGCTGCGAGGCCATACAGCCGCCGCGCCTCCACCCCGTCCTTGGGTCCGCCTTGCCCTGTGTAGAGCATGTCAGCGAGGTGGTTCTGCGCGTCAGCATGCCCCTGCGCGGCCGCGAGGCCAAGCAGCCGCCGCGCCTCCACCTTATCCTTGGGTCCGCCGAGCCCTAAGACGAGCATGTCAGCGAGGCGGTTTTGCGCGATAGCATGCCCCTGCGCGGCCGCGAGGCCAAGCAGCCGCCGCTCCTCCACCTCGTCCTTGGGTCCGCCACGCCCTGAGTAGAGCATTCCAGCAAGACCGCACTGCGCGTCAGCATCCCCCTGCACGGCCGCGAGGCCAAGCAGCCGCCTCGCCTCCACCTCGTCCTTGGGTCCGCCGTGCCCTGTGCAGAGCATGCGAGCGAGGCGGAACCGCGCTTGAGCGTGCCCCTGAGCGGCTGCGAGGCCAAGCAGCCGTCGCGCCTCCACCTCATCCTTGGGTCCGCCGCGCCCTGTGTAGAGCATGCTAGCGAGGCCGCACTGCGCTTGAGCGTGCCCCTGCGCGGCCGCGAGGCCAAGCAGCCGCCGCGCCTCCACCTCGTCCTTGGGTCCGCCGAGCCCATCGTGGAGCATGACCCCGAGGGAGAACTGCGCTTCAGCGTGCCCCTGCGCGGCCGCGAGGCCACGCAGCCGCCGCTCCTCCACCTCATCCTTGGGTCCGCCGAGCCCTTCGTAGAGCATGTGAGCGAGGCAGTTCTGCGCGTCAGCATGCCCCTGCGCGGCCGCGAGGCCAAGCAGCCGCCGCGCCTCCACCTCATCCTTGGGTCCACCACCCCTATCGTAGAGCATGCGAGCGAGCGAGTGCTGCGCGTCAGCATCCCCCTGCGCGGCCGCGAGGCCAAGCAGCCGCCGCGCCTCCTCCTCGTCCTTGGGTCCGCCACGCCCTTCGAATAGCATGTCAGCGAGGCGGCACTGCGCGTCAGCATCCCCCTGCGCGGCCGCGAGGCCAAGCAGCCGCCGCGCCTCCTCCTCGTCCTTGGGTGCGCCACTCCCGGTGAAGAGCATGTCAGCGAGGCGGCACTGCGCGTCAGCTCTCGTCTCACGATTCTTCTGACAGAGGCACGGTTTTCCACGATTGCGGACGCAGGACACGAGGAATGCATGCACGTAGGGCGTGCGACTACTCTCCATCTAAAAGTTCACTGCTCAGAAATATCTCATGACAAGACCGACAATCCCGGAGAATCTGACAAACACCCTCTACCTCCTCACCCAACCAAAGCCGCGAGCAGCGCGCGATCGTCCTCGGGAAGCACCTCGACGATGCTGCCGGGCGCGCTGTCGCCCTTGGCGCATTGAGTGGCCATGAGCACCGTTGCTGAGACGGGCTTCCAGTTGAGCGCAGCCTGCGCCCCCGCAAGCTCAAAGCGGAGCTCCGCGTGCGGTTCGAGTCCAATCGTCTGGCGTGCGCGCCACAGCCGCCGGCTGTCGAGCCGGCTGGGCGCCGAGTTGAGCAGTCGACGAATCTCTGGTGACTCGTCCGCGAGGCCGTCGAGGTCGGTGGCCATCTGCCGCATGTAGTTGCTCGTGACCGCGGCGCGGGGCGGCGTCGGGGTGGCGTGGCGTGCCACGTGCACGCTCCCCTCGTTAGCGCGCCCGCCGCCGGCGCCCTTGTCGCTCATCGCTGCGTTCATCGCCGTGTTCATCGCCGTCGTCATCGCCGTCGTCAACATCACCGCTCGCGGCACGTTGCTGGCGGCTGAGTCGTTCGCGGCGTGATGGGGCGTCATGCGAGCGGCGATCGCCACGGGCCAGAGGACGGGTACGGGCGTGCTCAGGCCGGCGCGCCACGTGGTCACCGCCTCCACCACCTTGACCGTGGCCTGGCGCAGCAGGGACACGCTCGACATCACCTCTGCCTCGAGGCCCTCGAGCATGCCCTTTGCCGGCGCCACGGTGCCAGTGCCTGGCACGGTGTCGAGGCGCGAGGAGCGCGCATACGCCGCATACATGGGCACGAGCCGTGCACAGGCCAGCCGCAGGTGCCGGCAGAGGCTCTCGCGATGCGCGATCGCCGATGCGACGAGTAGGGTGCGCTCCGCGTGCAGACGCAGCGCGAGCAGCAGCGAGGCGAGCTGCGCATTCTCGGCTCCGAAGACGCGCGCAGCGCCGCGATGGGCAACGACGGGATAGGCGCCGCTCGTCGCGGCCACCTGCGCGCGCGCCTGCCACTCAACGGACGGCGCAATGGGCGCCGTACTGGGCGTGGGCGTAGACTCTGCAATGGGCGCCGTAGTGAGCGTGGGCGTAGGCTCTGCCGCGGCCAGCGCCGTAGTGGGCGCCGTAGTGGGCGCCGTAGTGGGCGGTGTGGTCGTAGGCTCTGCCGCGGCCAGCTTGGCTCCCAAATAAGGGTCAGCGAGGATGGCGATCTTGGCAGCCTCGAGGTCACCACCGTACTTGAGGATCGCCTCTTCATACACCTTGACGTCGAGGTTGGGCAGCGCGGCACGCAGCTGCGTGATCGCCGTCACAATGTCTGCCGGCTTGAGCGCCGCCGAAAGGGCCGCACGCATGCCGGTGAGTGTCTCCTCTTCGGACGTGGCGACCGCCTGCCTCATCCGCTTCAGCAGCGCCTGCAGCGCTGCCGTGTCGAGCCCACACGCTTGCCAGAGCGCCACGATGCGCGCGCGCATCGCCGCCGCCGAGCGGCCGATCGCGACGTCGAGGGCCACGAAGGCGGCGCTCGTCTGACTGGCCGACTCCGCGGCAAGTGCGGGCGGCGCATGGGGCTCGTAGGCGACAGCTTCGAGCAGCCTCTGCACGAGAGGTACCCCAAAGCGTCGCAGCTCGGCGCCGCGCCAGGCCGCGCCGACCGTCGCGGCGGCCGCGACCGACTCGACTTCAGCCACGCACGCGAATGCACCAAAGTCGTCCGAGCTCAGGAAGGCGTACTCGGCCGCCCGCGCGCCGCCTGCCTGCCTGCATGCTTCTCGACCGGTAGCCCCCGAGCTACCGGTTCCATTCTCGATCAACTCGGCGCTGCCGCCCTGGCTGGCGCTGCGGGCACTGGCAGAGCCGCCGCTCCCCGAACGCGCTGTGGTGAGCACTGGCATGCAAGGCAGGTCAGCACTGGCAGAGCCGTCGCTCCGCTCGAGGCCGGCCGCCTTGAGGTTGTCGATGAGGTGCTCGAGATGGCGCGTGTTCGGCTCAAGCACCTCGGGGCCCCAGATGTAGCTCTCGGCGGCATCCTCGAAGGTTCGTCGAGCCTGCTGCTCCGCCACGTCCGCTGACGTGGCGAGGCTTTGAATCCCTTCGTCCACGTCGCCCCGAACGAGAGCCTCGATGCCGCGCGCCTCAATGTACGCGTCGGCTTCCTGATACGGCATGTCTCTCAACCGTTGGCGCTCAAACTCCAGCATCGCGATCACCTCAGCACGCGCGAGCTTCGTGGGAGGCGGTTTCGGCCCTGCCTCGGAGGACGCCTCGTGCACGAGCGTGCGCTGCATGCGCTGCAGCTCGGCGCCCGAGGGCAGCGTGTCTTCCGCAAGCACGTTGAGCGGCGGGGAGCGGAACTTGCCGATCTGCATGCGCACCTCCATATGCTCCTTCGACCACTGCTGCACGAAATCTTCGGTGGCCACCGCTTCCTTTGAACCCGGCGCCGTGGCCCGTCGTGCCGAGCCGAAGCCCGAGCCCGAGCCGCCACTGCTGTTGCGCGCACTCAGCTGCCGATCGAAGAGGAAGACGAGGCGGCTCACAAAGGGGGTACCATACGGCACGCTCAGCAGCGCGGCGCCACCCGCCGCGGGTGCCGCGCTCGGAACGGCGCTCGGAGCAAGCGACGCCTTGGGAGCGCCGTTCCGAGCGCCGGGGCCGCTGGCCGCGCCGCCGTCGGTGCCACCACTGCTACCCCTGCCACCACTGCTACCACTGCCACCACTGCTACCTTGGTGGGCTACCCCGCGGCTGCTACCCTGGCGGCCCACCCCGCGGCTGCTACCTTGGTGGGCCGCCTCACGGCCCGTCGTCGTCACTGGCGATGGATGGATGAACGCGGCGGGCCCATCCATCGCCAGATCGCGGCGGCGCTGTGCCTGGACAGCCTGCCGACGCTGCGCCGCTCTCTGTGCAGCGCGTGTGGCGCGCGCGTCGGCGAGCACCCTGCTGTGGTCGTGAGTCGACGAGTCCCATCGCGGACGCTCGGTGTGGTACCGGTGCAGCGCGCCCGTCTCCCCAGCGCCATCCCCACCGTCGCCGTCGCTGCCGCTCGCGAGTACGAGCGCCGCAAACTCGCCGCGGGGCGCATGCAGCTGCATCTGCGGCTGCAGCTCCAGCTGCAGCAGCTCTTTTCGGTAGCGCTCCTCATTCTGCAGCAGCAGCTGCTGGTACTGCGACTTTGAGGGCACCAGGCCCACCTGGTCGAGCAGGCTGCTCCGGCGAGCGCTGCCGTGCCGTCCGCCGCCGCCGTCCGTTACCGTCCGTCGTGTCGTCCGTTGCCACGAGGTCAGGTCCAGATCATGACCTAATTTGGGATCATGACCTAATTTGGACGGCGGCGCTGCCGGTCCGCCCCGCCATTCCGGGATGACCTCTGGCGGCTGCGTGCGGCGCGCGGAGCCGCCGCTCCGCGCGTCCTGTGGCAACGCCTTCTTCGGCGAGCCCACGCTACCTGCCCGATCCGCTCGTAGGCTGGTGGCGTCGGGTCGCGAAAGCGTTGGCGCGACTCCCAAATTAGGTCGGAAGCCGTAGCCGGCAGGGTGGAATCCCATGGTCGAGTGGCCGAGCGTGTCGTGGTACGCCGCCTCCGCCGCATGCCGCGCGAGCGCCATCGCCTGCGAGCGCCGGTAGTACTGCTCGCGACTCCTCTTGAGCTGAGCCATTTGCAGCCTCGCGGCACTCGCGATGGCTGCCTCGTTCGTCGGGTAACTATCCTCTGACGGCTCGTGGTAGCGTGTGCAGTGCGGGTCGCGCCTGGCGTCGTACGTGGGGAGCGCCCGCTCGCCCTTCGGGAAGGAGGAGACGAAGGGTTGCTTTTCGGTGCTGCTGTTTGTCGCGGCAGTAGCGCTGTATGTCGTAGCGCTCGACGGACGGCGTTTCGGCTTCGGCTGCGAGGGCGCGTTCGCGTTCGCGTCGATCTGCAGCACTTGACCGACTCCATCGGCCAGGATAGCTTGCGCGCTGCGTGACCGCATGGCGCCGTGGAAGGCGTCCGCAGGCTTTGCCGTGAAGGCCTTTGTGGACTGTGAGCTTGGGTTGCTGTGGACTGTCGCTGCTTGGGTTGCTGCGGCCCCATCCTTGACCAGCTTGTACGTCAACGCCGTCGTTAAGTCAGGCTCGGCAAAAAAGACCGTCTTGCCCACGGCAAGCCAGTCATCATTGCCGGCGGCGGCGGTGGGCTCGTCTGCAGGGAGGGCTGCGACCTCGGCGTAGTCATCTGATGACTGCATCCGGCCTAGCTCGGCTCGCAGGTGATCAACCTCGTTCTGTTCCTGCTCCAGCCGGTTCAGCTCGGCTCGCAGGCTGTCGACCTGCCTCCGTTTGAACTCTGACACGTCCTCCGCTTGCCCTTGCCAACGCTGCATCTGCGCCATCGCCTCGGACTGAGCCATTCGCGAAGCAGACGTTGTGCGGAGAGTGACGTGAACGTGAATGCGGGCGTCGTTGCAGGCGTTTTGAGTGCACTCACATACGCTACGAGCGCACTCTCCCAAACGGTTCATACAATGTAGGGAGATGAGTTCCAAACTCGTTCTCTTCACGAGCGGCATGTCGGAGATCGAGGGTGCTGCGCACTCCCTGTTCGCGTCCATTGCGGCTGGGTGGCGCTCGCTGCTTCGAAACCCAATATACACCGTCCGCCTTCTGCTGGCCTGGATCTACGGATGTTGCGTTGGCCTCGCCAGCATGAGCCTCCCATCCCTTGCGAGCTTTGGCTACACTGCGGCGAGACATGGGAAGGAGGCAGCTTTCTTAGAGGCAGTGACGGAAGGGCAACTCGAGGAAGTGCAGCGGCTACTTGGCGAAGGCGTGGACGTGAACTGCTTCGACGACGAAAAGTCCACTCCGCTGCACGTGGCAGCCTTCTGCGGACACGAAAGCATCGTGGCCATCCTGCTGTCTGCTGGCGCCTCGCTCGTTTCTGAGGGCCAGCTAGGTAGCCAGCCGTTACACGTTGCGGCATACGTCGGGCACGCCACCATCGTTCGCCGCCTCCTCGCCGCAAAGGCGGATGTGGATGCTCGTGACGACGAGGAGCGCACTCCTTTGCATCTGGCATCGGCACGAGGGCGAGTTGCGGTGTGCGAGGCCTTGATTGCCGCGGGGGCGAGCACAAGTGCGTTGTCAGAGCATGGCCTCACGCCTCTCAAGGTCGCCACACGCGAGGGGCATTCTTCGGTAGTGCAGATGCTCGAAGCCGCGAGCAAGCTTAAGCCGCCTTAGGAGAGGGTGCGCCACGCGGCCGCCAGAGGCGCCATGTCGTCACGTCCCGTGGTCAGATTGATCATAGCCTCGTGCGTTGTGTGTTGCCTCGACCTAGTCAAGTAGAATTACGTCTTACACGCACTGATACCGCCACAATGGCTGCGGGGGGTCGCGGTGTGTGTACAAAAACAGTAAACACCGTTCAAAAACACCGGTGGGAGCCGGGTAGGAACCTCTGTGCCCGTGTTTCCCGTCCTTTGTGTCCCGGGACCCCCGGAGTTTTTGAACGGAAGCGGTACATGTACATGTAGCTTCGGCGGAGTTTGAAACCGAAACTGACATGACAAAAAACAAAAGTCCGGATCCATCCAGAGTGTCGCGTTGCGACAACCTGCGAGCGAGGGCAAGCACACTCGTTACGAAACGGTCTGTTTATGCCGCCGAAGAAGGTGGAGCCACCACCACCGCCGGTGGAGCCCGAGCCCGAGGGCCCGAAGGAGCCCGATCCTGAAACTGTCGAGGCGGCCACAGAGGTCCTCAATGAGTTGATCAATGTCTCCTTTGCCGGTGCGCGTAATCGTGAGCTGGACAACAAAAGAGTACCGTACGTCGTCAATCGATTCATGCAGCAGTTCGAGACAATCGTCCCGCTGTACTTTACGAGCAACGACGCCGGAATCAACGGCCCAGACTTCGATCCAGCCGCCGCCACTGCTGCCACCCTGAAGACGGCTTGGGACGTCGAGCCCGAGGCCTCGCAGCCGCCGCTCGACTACTGGTCTCGTGGTGCGGTGCCATGGCGTAAGCGGTCTGATCTGAAGGTAGTCATGCCATTTCAGAAGCCGGGCGCGCTGCCGCCTCCAGTGGGCATGTATGGACAGCAACCTATCACGTGCACGACTGCGAGGTTGTCAGCGGCGGCGGGCAAACCCGGCCCTGGCCGGCCGCAGAGCGCGCAGAGCGCGCAGGAGCTCGCCCGCGGGCGTTCTTTTAGCGCCGCTGGCCCGTTGCGGCCCTCGTCGGCGGCAGCGCTGCGCGCTAGCGGCTCGCTCGTGCCATCGGCATCGCAGCCCACCATGGCGAGCGGTGACACGTCGGCATCGCAATCGGCCCTGGGGAGAGGAGATACGATCATCTTCGATAACCCGCCGCTCATCAAGTCGCCACCTCCGCCGAAAGCGGCCACAGCCACAGCAGCGGGGGGCGGAGTGTTCACAGCAGCGGGGGGCGGAGTGTTCACAGCCACAGCAGCGGGGGGCGGAGCTCGAGCAGCGGCGCCCAAGACGGCGCCCAAGATGCGCCCTGCGCCCAAGCTGACGAGCGCAGCCTCCACTGGCTCCTTAGGCAGTAGCAGTGCAAAGGCCGTCGGCAGCCCCGGCGGTGCCGGCAGCGCAGCGGCCGCTCCAGCTCCTCCCGAGCGCTCCTTTGTGTACCGAGCAGACGATCCTGGGGCGGAGTGGACGAAGTCGAGGCAGCTCCTGTGCCGAGGGCCCGAGCACCTGCAGCCAAAGTTCCGCAAGGCGGAGCGTAGTCGGCGCCTTGCGCTCGAGTTGGAGCCCGACCCGGAGCAGCGCAAGATCAATGCGCTGCGCGTGGTGCTGCAAAAGGAGCGCGAGCTCGCGCAGGCGGAGATTGCGACGCTCGAGAAGAAGTTCGCCAAGAGCGACTTTTTCTACTCCAAAGGGGCGCTCGAGTCGAAGGCGTCGGTGAGCGACTTTTTCTACAGGGAGCTGGGCGAACCAGTCGAGAAGTCGAAGCCCAACCACGCAAAGATGCAGCCGCAGCCCAATTACTTGAGTGTCTCGGAGCTCGAGAAGGGGTTGTTGCCTGGGCAGAAGCCCGAGCCCCCGCCGGCGCCTGCCAAGAAACGCCAGCCGCCGCAGCCGACGACGAAGAAGGAGGACGGGCCGCTCGAGCCCGAGGAGCTGGCCAAGTTGGAAGCGGCCGCCATCAAAGCGGCGCAGGAGCACCTGCTCAAAACAGTCGCAGCCGCGCGTGAGGCCGATGGCAAGGCGTCGTATACGCCCCTGGGCTCACGACAGCCACCCCTACGCGAGACGATGAAGGCCGCCAAGGGCGTGCGATTGGTGCCAGATCATGTTCTGGTCGCAGAGCTACTCGGGAACTCGAGGCCGCCCACTACGGCCGCCTTCACCGAATAGGAAGCCGGTGTCGTTTGAGACAAAGACGAAGAGCGCGCCCGAACTCGTGGCCGCTTCCTTGTCAGGTTCTTGACACTGGTCAGACCTTAGACGCTGTGCCCCGGTATTTAGATCGATTTTGGCGTGGGGGGAAACGGCGTCCCGTCCTTTTCAAATTCACGAGACAAGCCCGCGCCTTCAGGGGCTTCGCGGGCTTCCCCCGCACAGGATGGCTTCACCATGGAATACGGGCCGAGCTTTGCGACTTGCGGAGGACGCCGCTGCGGCCTCCTCGACCACGCTCACTGCTGGCGAGATCCAGCAGATCAGCCAGGACCTGTATGACCCGAAGCAGAATCAGCTCGAAGAGAGCGTCTTCGACGTCCTGTCACAAAGCCTTTTGGCAGGCGATGTGGCAGACTCGGGTGACCTGATGCTGGACCTGAAAGATGCGATCGAGGGCGTGGAGTACCCGTCGGGCGCGGTTATCAATCATGTGGGCAATCTGACCAAGGGTGTCACCGAGGCGCAGGCCGCGCGGATTTGGGAGTTGTACGACCACGACGGTAACGGCGTAATGGACCGCAGCGAGCTGCGGCGGCTGGTGCACGACCTCGGCAATGCCATCATCCGCCGGCTCTCGAACAAGGTGGAGCGCATCTCGAAGCAGATGAGCAAGCCGAAGGACAGCGCGAAAGAGTTACTCAAGGCCCTCGATAAGAACCGCGATGGCCGTGTACAAAAAGTCGAGTTTGTGAACCTCGCCATTCGAGGGTTGGACAACATCGACGCGATGTCGCCTGACGAGCGCGGCGGGAGCAGCAGAGGCCCGCCGTCCAAGCGCACCAAGGTCCAGGACGAGGCTCGTGCGCTGAAGACGGCGCGGCGCGGCGAGCCTGGCTTCGAGATGATCCACGTGAGGCGCAGCTAACGCGCACGCGTCTGCTGACCCGTTGCATGCCCTTGCCGCCACGCGTCCTGACCCATTGCATGCCCTCGCCGCCACGCTTTCTGCTGACCGTGGCTTGCCCTCGCCGCTCCGCCGCCGTCGCAGATGCTGATGCTTCGGGTGGCCAACCTCAAGGCCGGGCTGGCCAACCTCGCGACTGGCGTGACGGAAGAGGAGGCGGAGGCGCTCTGGAAGACGTTCGACGCCGACGGCGACGGCACGCTCGACCTAGCTGAGTTGCAGGCCCTCTTCACCGAGCAGGCGACCACCGCCATCCAGTCCATCTACGCGCGCATTGCCAGCTACGCCGATGCGTTGAGCCGCTCCAGAACCGTCGACGAACTGCTTGACAAGTTCGACGCCGATGGCGACGGTAAGGTACAGAAGAGCGAGTTCATCAAGCTTGCGGTCACTGGTGTTAAGATCCCTACAGACTGAACGCCTCACGAGGCGGGGCGCGCGCACCGTGTCTCTCCCGGGGCTGCCCGGCTGGCCTGCGCGATGCTTCATGCACACATCGCGTCGCACGCGGAGATGACAGACATTTCTCGGACGTGAGCTCGTTAGGGGACTGAACGCCGGTTGCGGGCGGGTTTCGCACGGCAGCCCGTTCGTTGCGTTTACCATCCCGGACGAGAACGAAGGAATTGGTCCAATTCGCGATTGCGACTCGATCGTCCGGTCATGTGAAACCCGACCGGTACAAGCGGTTAGGGGTGCTTGGTCCGGGTCAGGGTGCGGGTGTCGCATTGCGACCAAACTCCTCCCGACCCTCCGGAACATCAGATTACCGTTTTTGTTCAATCCGTCTCCTGCGCTCCTCCGCCACATGCTCTCTGTCCGACCCGCACGCCATCGAGCGCACTGTATGCCACCCAGCACGCTCCCCATTCAGCAAGATTCGAAATCAAGACTTGCCTCTTGGCTTCGATTTAGTCTGGAGTGCCCGAAGAGACGCCTCGAGCCGCTCGTGCACAATCGCATCTATGATCGCTTCCGTGGGCGGCAGCGCAAAGGGCGCCTGCGGCGGCGCGGGAGTGAACGGCCGCGTCGGATCGGGGGGCGTGTACGGCGGCGGTAGCGGTGCACAACCAGCAGGCATTTTCTTGCCGTTATGCCAGCGCAGGCTTTGCAAGCGAGAGAGACTCTCCTGCCGTCGTCGCGCCCACAGCCGCCGCTCCGCGTCGAGCTGCGCCCGCATCGCCCGCAGCGGGCCCAGATCTTTGACCAGATCTTCGCTAACGAGCGAACCGACGGTTGGCAAGAGGGGGCTCTGCGCGCATGGAGTGGCCGAGTCGGAGGATGTTGTCAGCTCGGCGCTCCGCTCGGAGACGAGGCCTGCTCGCGGCGAGTGCGGCTTTCGCGGCCGAAACGTCGCCCTTAGCTGCACGTTCAGCTCAGCAAAGTCGATTGTGCCTGATTGATTTGTGTCCAAGGACGCGAAGAGGTAGTCGATGACAGACGGCGAGCCCGCATAGCCGAGGAACGAGAAGGCGCGGTGGAACTCGGAGCGGCTGATGACGCCGTTGCCGTCCACGTCCCACGAAGAGAATAGGTCGATGACGCGCACGCGATTGACGCGGAGGAGGTCTTTGAGCTGCTCGGCCGCGCTCGCGTAGTCTGTAGCGTCGAGCTTGACCGTAGAGTCGAGCGCCTGACCTCGCGCTCCATGTGCCTCATGGCGCAACGAGTGGAGGTAGTTGTGGTGATTGAAGCCTTTCTTACCTTCAATCTGCTCCCCAACCTCAGCCCTATGGCGTTCGTGGTAGGAGCTCGGTTTGGCTGCAATCGGCTCAAGTTCAGGCAAGGATGTCTCCCGCTGCCTTTCCCGCTGGTCATGTTGCAGTTGCTTTGCCACGTGGGGTGTCGAGGGAGCGCTCGGCGTGCCTGACGGTCCAGGAGCCGGTGCACCTCCCGCCAGCGCCAGCGGCGACTGGATACTGGTGGCTGTGCGGCGTGGCGATTGCGGGGATCTGCCACCACCCGTCTGGCGCAGCAGGTGGTTCAGCTCGCCAAATGAGAGGGCGCCCGAACCGTCCTCGTCCCAGCTGTCGAAGAGCTCGTCCACCGCCTCTGGGTTGGCGCCGTAGCCCATAAACTCGAACGCACGATGGAGCTCAAGGCGCGTCAACATGCCGTCCGAGTTTGCGTCGAATGAGTTGAACAGGTCGATGACACGCACGCGATTCACTGCGAGCACCTCCTTAAGCTGGTCGATGACGCTGACGCCGTTGCTCGCGCTCAGCTTGAAGTGCTCGACGACGAACTGACCACGGTGGCCTTGCAGACGCACTCGCAGGGCGTGCTGCCTGTTCGGGTGGTAGAAGCCAGGCTTGCCCTCGATGGGAATCAGCTTCTCGCGCAGCTGACGCTTGCGCTCGCGAAGGGCCTCCTGTTCTTGGCGTTCGATAGTATCCCACACAGAAAGTGGTTGGATAGTTTTCCACGCCAGAGCGTCCCATGACAGCGGAGTTTCACACCACGTGCGATCGCGCGGTGAGTTGGCACGCGGGCTCAACCCTCTCAGCTCTCTGAAGGTTTGTGCGTATGGGTGCCGGTGGTCAAGCGTGCCGATCGTAGGGGTGCCGTTGGTAGCAGCCATCCGATCGGGACCGCACCACCCAGCGTAGGCCGGCTCCACGCTGGAATCCTGAACGACACGAGCCCTCTCCTCTCATGGAACTTTGGCTACCGGTACAGTACCGGTACGCAAGCGTGAAACGTCCGTTCAGTACCCCACCAGCGTGCGGCGCTTGAAATCGGCAATCGGTACGCAGGCGTGAAACGTGTGTGTCCCGACTCCCCCGGTGTCTTTTTGAGCACGCATGCCGAGGCGCGCGCTCGCGCTCGCGCGCGCGTGCATACATGTACGCTATAATGTACGCAAGTCGAGAAGACGTCATCACTAATCAACAGTACTCTATTCAAAACTTTCTAACAAAAGCTACAAGCCTACGCCAGCACTGAAACCCAGCAGCCCCCCCTCTGAGAGGGACACAACACTGCGAGCGGTAGGGGGGTCATTCCCCCGGTGGGTTAACCCGAGGAGCCCAGTCGCAAACACTCCATTATATGCCACCAAGGAGCGTGAGGTGAAGACTGAAGAACTCCTTTCGGTTTTTGCAGTTTCACGGGCCATCCACTTCAGTCTTTTCACACCACTCTCGCACAACCTGCACCATCTCCTCGAGCGACGCCACCTCTCTCCAGCGGGCGGGGTCCTTCTCGAGCGTCTCGAGAACCTCAAGCTCCTGCGGCTTGCGTGGCAGCAGATCGGCGCGTGACACGAGCACCGCCCGGAAGCCGGCGTCGAGCGCCCCTTTGAGGTCGGTCACCACGTCGTCTCCTACGTGTACCATCTCACTCGGCCGGCAGCCCGCAGCGTGTGCTGCCATCCAAAACGGCGCCGCACTGGGCTTCGTTGCGCCTGCATCGCCCGCGCTGACTGTGAAGTCAAAGAACTCGACGACCTCGGCGTGCAGGCGCACATCGCAGTTGCCATTGGTGCACGCGCCAACCGTGAGCCCCGCTCGCCGGAGCGCCTGCAGGCTCGCCGCCGTGTCCGAGAAGAAGTAGTCCTTCACATCAGAGCGAGCGAGCACGAAGCGACGCATCAGCTCATCGACGGGCGCGCCCGGGTCGTCTCCGTGCGTGCGGGCCTGCTTGGCCAGCGCCGCGTGTCGCAACGCACTCATATCGTGCACCAACAGCGGCTGCTCCTTCTGCACCTCGGTAATGGATGCCTTGAGGGCACCCCTATCCCCACAGCCCGCCGCAGCCGCGCGCGGCAGCAGCTCTGCCATGTCCGACTCGAGCGCAGCACTGGCCTTCAAAATGGGTGGGAAGGTGGGCCAGCACGTGTCGTCCAAGTCCATCGTGACGGCACGGATCTTGGTGGCTGGCGGCGGAAGCAGCGGCGGCGGAAGCGGCGGAAGCCGCCGCGGCGGCGGCAATGGCATCCCGGACGTCATCCATCGCGTGTATGGCTCCGTGTGCTTGGCCGCGAGTGCCTGGAAGCACGCGGCGAGCTGCGCGCGAGCGGGCGCGTACGAGTCGAAGCCCGTCTCGATGACGTAGTCGGCCGCCGCACGCTTTGTCGCGTCAGGCACCTGCTTCGAGAGGAGGAAGGCAAACTTCTCCTCAGTCATCCCTGGCCGTGCGAGCACCCGTGCTCTCTGGATCTCGGCCGGCGCGGAAATGACGACAAGCGCATCGAAGTCCTTTGTGCGCGCCTCGGGATCCATCGTTTCAAACAGCAGCGGTATGTCAAGCACCACGCACCATGCCCCATCTGCCGCCGCCTGGGCGACGAAGGCCTCGCGGTCAGTGGTGACGAGTGGGTGGACGATACCCTCGAGCGTCTTCAGCGCTGTTTCGCGCCCAGCCGCCGCAACCGCTGCAGAGAGGGCGGCGCGGTCGATGCCAGCATCACTCGCTACTCCAGGGAAGGCTGCACCGACGGGCTGCACCGCAGCACCTCCCGGACCATACAGCGAATGAACGCATGCGTCTGCATCGTGCACGGGAATGCCCACCTTGCGGCACCACGCCGATGCGGTGCTCTTGCCCATGCCTATACTGCCCGTGAGGCCGACGATGACGGGCACAGCGCGACTCATCATCGCCGTTCGCGGTTCGTGAGTATCTCTACCCTTTTGTCGTCACCCAGAGCGCCGAGCGAGGTGCACACAGGGGACACAGGGTGAGGTGCGAGATCGAGCGCGTAACCTTTCACAACACACCAAGTCAAGTCAAGTCAAGTCAAGTCAAGTCACAACACACCAACACGCACAAACCAAACTCAAATGCGTGAAGGGCAACACCTCGCACACGTCACTGTCACTTCATTCTCATGCTCGCGACGTGGAACGCGTGTTGTGTTCATAGACACGGTGCCCTTCACGGACGTGACTGAAGGGTGCGGAAAAATCGCGATATAAACTCTGCTATTCCGGACGCCCCAGGGTCCGGCGAGGAACCGGAGCGTCAGAAATACAAGTGCAACAAGGGCTGCGGGGCTCTCGCTCCTCAATCTCGCACACTGAAAATTCGTTCATATTTAACACTCAAAGTGTGAGAGAATTTCCAAACAGCACTAATTACAACGTCGCGTGGAATTGTACTCTATCTCCTTGGAATGGTACTGTAGTATTGTCGTTGAGCTCAGGCCTGTCCGCCGGCGCCGCTCGCCGCGGTCCCGTCATGTACTGACGATGTGATGTTGCCGCCGACGCCCGAGAGAGGCCTCACACTCAGTCCATCAGTCCAGCACGGCTGGGTTCACTGAGTCACCCCCATCCTGGAGCAGCGCCTCGACCCGCGCATCCACGGACTCAGCCTTCCAGGGGCCAATCCACGCGTCGAACGACATCGGGTCCGTGCAAAAGACCGCGTCGGAGATCGTGGCGAGCTTGACGCGAGAGAGATCGCTCCAGTCCCGCACCAACACAAGCAGCGACGGCGCGGCGGGGAGCCCGGGGGCCTCTGGCGCAACGCGCTCGGCCTTGAGCCAGCGTGGCGTGAACACGTTCTCCTTGTCCCGCAGCCATCTCTGTTTGATGAGCGCGTCGACCATATGCAGCGTATCGAGGGTAGGCGTATTCGAGCGCGTCAAGCTGGTTTCACAGCGCCGCACACACTCTGTCGGATTGGCGTGGAGCACGATTGTGAGGTGCGGCGGGGGCAGACCCAGCTCGTCGATCTTTCGAGAGAGCTCTTGGTACACCGAAAATTCCTCTGCTGTCAAGTGGCCTTGTTGGAAGTGCAACGTGCCGAAAATGATGTCAGACCAGACCGAAAAATCGAGGATCACGCTCTCTTGCTTGGTATTCATGTAGCGCAAGGCCTCGATGTACGTACGCAGGCGCGCGCGCAGGAACCAAATCTGCATGGCCAGTGCGTGCTTGTGTGGCTCTTTTTGAAATGCAGACCAGTGTGGGTTGCTCTCGGGATCCGGCGCTGGGAAGAATGCACAGTCCGGGATGTGCTTCGCCACCAGCCGTGCGATCGTCGTCTTGCCGGTGCCGATGTTGCCTTCGATGGTGACCAACTGCAGTGGCATTACCGCGTGGTCCAACTTTTGCCGCCCGAGCACTTGGCGACGTGGTGCCGATCCGTCCGATTAGGAAGTTGACCGAGACAAGGGGTTTTGCCAAAAACATCCATATGGAGGGATGGACTTCCGAACCACGCAGTACTTCGCATGCAACACACAACTTTCCGAGCCTTTCAACTGTTTTGTTTCACGTATGGTGTACATTTACCTGAAGGTTGCTGCGGCTCCAGGCTGCACACTCCATGAATTGCGCCTCTTCCAGTGATGGGCCTAGACCTCTTCCAGTCATGGCATTCCCTTGCCTGAACGCCTCGGGCCGTCTGCCATGGCCGCTACAGTTTGGCGACCCACCAGCACGTCAAGTTCCACTTTTCATTCGGTGGGAGGACTACATCAGGAAAGTCATCCCCAGGCGGCGGTTCGAGGATGTCACGTTTGTCCAGATTGGCGCTAACTGCGGGAAGAACACGTTTGGTTGCGCTGTCGGCGGCGATCCGATATGGTCATATGCCACCATGTGCGGTTGGCGAGGCGTAGTTGTCGAGCCCGTCTCTTATGTGTTCAAGAAGCTCTGCAAGAACTACGCCCGCTGGCCTCAAGTTCTCCCCCTGCGCGCGGCAATATCCGACGCTCCTGGTGTCACTCTGATGAGTCTCGGGGCCGGCGAGATGAACAAGGTGATCATGAGCAAGAACCACATCGGGGCTCAAGGACGAGCGCCACGGCGGAACGAGAGTGTTCCTGCGCTCACGCTTGGGATGCTTTGGCAGCAAGCTCTCAACGCGAGTGGTCCGCGCGAGATAGACATCCTGGTCGTTGACGCAGAAGGGCAGGAAGAGGCCATCCTTGCGGGACCAGGAGGTGCGTCCACTTTCCCTAGGCCCCCCCCACCGCTCATTCTCTTCGAGCGAGCGCACTTGAGCAAGAGGCAGGAGAAAAGGATAGACCTCGCCCTTCGCTTGCAGGGCTATCAGCTGCTCGTGATGCTGCGAAACGGCGATCCAGTCGGCGCCAACCGACACACCCCGCCCGCCAATAGCCTCTACGGCAGGATGGACCCTCCTTATGGCCATTCATTAAGCCATTCATCCCCTCCGCCGCCCTCGAACGTCGGCGGTCGAAGATTGACACCGGTACACGCGGTACAGCAGCAGAGTGAGAGTCAGCAGTAACGGGACGCGCGCGACGTACACGGTACAGCGCCGCCCCTTGCGCGCTGAGAGCGTTTGCGTTCCAGGCCGCCAACCGTTAAGCGCATATATTGAATATTCCGACGCTTCGGCCTACGCGTTCTTGGTTCTATGCCCGGTTCTACCGGCTAGCGCTTCTACTATTCTACCCGTGTACAAACGGTTACATGTAAGTCCACGGTGGACAGGCATGATGTGAGCGCGCGGCTACGTGTAGAAATGAAGTCGCTCAGTACTCGAAACAACACGATGTGAATTTCGACAGCTGACTCCAACGGCCGCGCCAACGGCAAATAGTTCCTCTAGAAGCTCAAATCCACAGTTAACTCCAACGGTGTTGATGGCCCTGCAGTTAAATCACCCGAGCCACCACCACCACCACCTACTGCTGCCCCTGCAGACGCCGCACCACCATCGGCGTCGGCGTCCGAGCCGGCCTTCGATCGCCCTTTGAGCCACACGTCCACCATCCGCATCCTTGCCCGCACGTCGTCGAGCGCATCGAAACAACGTTGATCGAGTGGATCGTCGAGCTTGATTGTGGCAAGAAGCGTGTGCAACCGTGTGAGCGTGGCTAGGATCCTGCGAGACACCGCGACTCGAGGGGCACCATGAGACCCATGGCGCCGCCTAGCCAATCGTGTAAAGCCTCGGCTTCCATGATTCGGCACACTGGCGCACCGTGCGGATGCAAAGCCTGTATGCGCAGCTGAAATGGCAAGTAGCGTGTCGACGCGTCCTCGGTACTGTCCAAGCTCAAGGCCGAGCTCGTGGCCTTTCTGGTATCCGAGCTCCCAGCCTGCCTCTTGACCCTTTTCACGACCATGCAGCTGGCCTGCGCACGCGTGGAAAGATCGCCGTAAGCAGCCGCAACATCGTGCTGCGAACTGTGACGCTTGCGCACCTGCGGCAAAACCCGACGCGAGGAAGTGATCCTCGAGCTTGAGCAGCGCGTCGAACGGATCGGCGCCAGACGCCTCGAGCTCCGCTACCGACGCCTGCTGCATCACGGCTTCGTGAGGAGTTTGTTTTGAAATTGAATAAATGGTCGCGTCGGTTGGTGATTGCGGTTCATCACACGGCAGCCCGGTGAGCGCAGCGCACACTTAAGTCCGATTGATAGCCTTCACAGAGCACGCATAGGAATCTCGCGGAAAAATTATCCCGCTATGTAAATTTGGATGCGTCGGTCAAAAAGTGTTAGGTGTTTAGAGACTGTTTTTTGACTGTTTTTTGGACGGATCTGAAATCGCCAGTGTGGAAGCGAAAATCCCCGCGGCATTTCCAGCTCTGGAAGTGTCTCGAAGGCGAGCAGTGGATCTCTGCTGACATCTGTGAGCTTGAGCGTGCGGAAGGTGCTGGGCAAGCTATGGATATCAAACGAGACGACATCGATCTAGACGCGCAGCTCAAGCGCAAGATCGACGCTGCCTCGAACGCTTCCGGCTCATGTCCCATATCACCCAGCGAAGACGACATCCTATCAAAGGTGCAACCTGTGGCCACCAACAAGGACCAAGGCCTCTCTTTGCCTTGTGAAATTGCCTCCACCCCAGGCGGGCTTCGGCGGAACTGCTACTCGTCTGTCGACCTATGCAACGTGCCTCGGGTCAAGATGGCTCGGAACAGCTGGTCCTCCCAAGATCTTTGCTCGCTGGGCTCTCGTGTTCTCAATGACAACGATCTCTCCCACTGGTCACTCAGGCCGGTCGCGGCGAACGATGCGCTCCTCCGCGACTCGTTCCGTCAGCTGCTGGAAGAGAGCGAAGCCGTCACCGTCCCCGAGGACCGCCTGGTCATGTACGATGCGTGCGACGATGAGGAGGTGAAGGAGGAGGTCGGTTTCTTCCGAAAGAGGTTGGACGCACGCCGAAACACGAAGCCCAAAAAGCCAGAGGCACAGCTGCGCGTGTGCACGCCGTTTGACGCGAAGGGCTTCAATTTCTCCAAGATCCGAAACGAGCGCGAACGCGTGCTTCGCCTCCAGTTCCCTGACGGCCAGTACGACGTCCTCTCGAACAAGTTCCCGCTCTTTCCGCGCCACATGCTCTTGGTCTGCCGCGAACTCGTCGCCCAGCAGATGACAATGTCGCACCTCAAGTCGCTGACGTCGCTGCTTCAAGCAACGTCCTTCTGCGCCTACTTCAACTCGTGGTGCGCCTCGGCGTCGGTCAACCACTTTCACTGCCACCTCATCGACGAACACCCTCCCGTCACGGCGTTTCCGTTGGTCTCGGGGCCGACCGTTGGCATGATGGCGAAGCCCGACGGCACGCCGCTGCCTGGGTGTCGCACTCTGAGCCCTCAGGGCTTTCCCGGCTTCTGCTATGTGTACCCGACGGGCTCTGCCCTCGTGCACGTCGACGCGGCCATACGCGCCATGCAGGCCGACAATCAACCTCATAACCTACTCTTCACACCGCGCTTCGTCTACGTCTTCCCGAAGCCACTCGTGCGGCCGGAGAGGTCCGCACAGCTCTACCCCGAAACGGTCGGCGGTCCCGAGCTCATTGGCTCCTTCACCGTCTACGGAGAAGGCGACTATGCCGCGTTAAGTGCTCGCACTGTTGAGGAACTCGTACGCATCAACACGGCACCGCTGCCCTCGCGCTTACTGCAGCGTGGTGGCACACACGGCGGTTCAGTCGACGATCATGCCGTGCATTCGACCAGCACGATCGACCGGGCGGAGCCTGCCACAGGCACACTTCCTCGCGTCCCGAGCGGGAAGCATCTGGCGGGCGTCCCCATGGCGCATTCTGTCACCTTCGACTGCCTGCCGAGGATGTGAGCATGTGTGGCGGGACGCTCGCACCTGCCACCTCGCAGGGGTGCGATGACCTCCGGCGTCTGTGCGCGCGCACGTACATGTGGTTTCCTACCGGCACTGTAGGTATAATCTATATCGTAAAGGGTTGCCTAGGAGACCGGACCCATGGACCTAGCGCACGCTAGAGACATCCATCGTACTACGTACACAGTCCTAGTCTCGTGCCGAAGTCTTCCTCCCCGATCCAGATCACTCACATCGGCGGCGCGATCAAGCCGGCGGCGCACATGCCCTCGGAGATCTCGACGACCGCGCAAACATTAGCTCCCATCTCTCCCGGGAGGTCTCGTAGCTCCTCCATGGTGTGCCAACGCACGGCGGCGGCATCGTCGCCCGGCATCACGCGGTCCTCGTACTCTGCGTCCACCCAAGCGAAGCATTGCACGATGCAATAGTGGTAGAGGAAACCACCCGCGTCATTCGGCACGATCGCATCCGTTGCAGTTATCGGTCGTGGGTGTACTTTCAGTGCAGCTGGCGGAAGGCTCGTCTCCTCGGAAATCTCCCGCACGGCGCCGGCGATGGCCGATTCGCCGAGCTCGAGCTTCCCGCCTGGAAGCGACCATGCTCCCTTGTTTGGTGGTCTGCCTCGTCGCACAAGCAAGTAACGTGGTGGTTCAGTCGCCAGGCGCAGCACACACGAGACAGCACCACGCGGATACGGCAACGGTGTAGATGCGGCGGCACGGGTGAAGACGGCGAGTGCGAGCGGGCGGATGAGACTCATCATGGACGATCGTTAGGAATTCCTTCTTTATGGTGAAGGCCGCGGAAACGGCGTTCGGTCAGTTCGGTCAGCGTTCGGTCAGGACGGGAGGCTGGAGAAAAATAGTCGTCGCCGGTCGTCGGAGCACATGGCGCTCGCGATGAATTCCTATGAATTCGAATTCTTACGAAGGGGCGTGAACGCCGGGCTCGAAAGTTGCTCAAAACGGTCGCGTAACTTTCTGCGGTCAAACTACAGTATCGGCTCTGATCCTGCGAGTGGCACGTAGTCGCTGGGCACCTTGACGCGATTCTGAAACCGTCCGATCTCGCGCGATCTCGTTGCGACCACGCGACGCGTGCCGCGTCGGCTGCTGCCTGGGGATGCCTCTGCGCCGCCGGCGCCGTCACGGCCGCTCAGCATGGCCGCGCTGGCCGCGATGAGCGCTGGCCCGGGCGTGTTGACGGCCGTCATGTTGAGCAGCTTCGTGCGCTGCGCCTCGCGAGCGTCACGTCGAAGGGGAACGACTCCGAGGTCATCCAGTGAGACGTCCGCGAAGAGGCCGGTGCCAGCGCCGTGTGCTCCCCCCCGCTCAGCGGACATGACGTCGCGCGAGGCGCTCCAGGTGATCGTGTGATTGAACCACGCCTTGTGCTCGGTGGGCGGGATGGGCTGCGGGCGGGTAGCCTGGATGAATGTCAACCGGTCGATCTGGACGGATAGGTCCGGCTCTGAACCCCGGGGCGAGTGTCGCCATCCCGAGCCTCCAGAGCTCAGTGGTAGCCCACGCGCGGGTGAGGTGGCGTACTCGGCCGAGCGTGTCGGGGAGACCACCACGCGTGGCGGAGAGCGCTGTGTCGAGCGTGGCGGCGAGCCCGCCCGCGGACCGGGCATGTGGAAGGAGGCTGGGCGCGGTAGGGACGGTCGCTGCGCATTCGGATCGTACCTTCGCGAGCTCGCTAACGAGGCGGACGTGCGCGGTGCGCTCAAGAAGCCGCCCGAAGGCGGACGACTGGGCAGCTGGCTATAAGGTGGGCCACCGGGTTGGGGAGGCCGTGACGCTGTGGAAGGGCGCGACGCTGTGGGAAGCCATGACGCTGTGGAAGGGCGCGACGCTGTGGAGGGGGCGAGGTCTAGCGCGGCCGATGGGGCGAGGTCCACCACAATCGCGGGCGAGGTCACCCCCGATTCGAGAGTGATCGACGCCGACGGTGGTCGTGCGGGCGAAAAGCCGGGGCCGTACGGCAAAGGCGCCGACTTCGGTGCCTCGGGCGACTTCGGCTGCGTCGGCTCCGATCGTAGCGCTATACGATTCTTGGCCTCCAGCGCGATCTCGCCCGCAGCTCCCACGCGGAGCTTGGCATCGAGGCTCACGCGCAGGCCTTGCCGCAGCATCGTATGCAGCTCGCGGTAGTCGATCGTGCCGGAGCTGTCCCTATCAAGCAAGTGGAAGAGTGCTTCCACATCCGCCGCACCAAACGCCGCCGGCGCGCCCTCCCCGCCTTCCGACGCCACGCCCTCGTCACCTCCCAAAGCCGCCACCGTGCCCTGCTGCGCACCATCGTCCGGTGCGGCCGGTGCAGCCGGTGCGGCCGGCACCGGCTGCTCGGCTGTGGTGCGTGGCGCGATGAGGCCGAGGACAGCCTGAAACTCCTGAGCGCTCACCTGTGGGGAAGGGACCAGACGCCGTGGTGAGCCCTTGCATGCTGGGCGAGGAGGAGCCTGGAACTCCTGGACGCTCACCTTGCCGTCGCCGTTGGCGTCGAGCTTGCGAAAGAGGTCCATGACGCGCTGAAGCTGCGCCACAAGCGCCTGCCGGAGCGATTCCATCGCCGGCGTCGCCACATCATCTGCTGGCGTCGTCTCCGCCGCGACCGGATCGGAGGCTAGAGTGCGCTCCAGTAACGAACGGCGGCCGCTGCTGCTCGGGCGCGAGCTTTCGCAGCCCGAGGTCGGCCGGTTGGTGGATTTGAGTGGGATGCTCTGTGGCTCCTGTTCGCCCTCGACCAACGGCAGCGCTGAACGACGCGGCGGCGGAGGGAAGGGGGGCACCTTCGGCCAGATCTTCGACGGTGACTGCGGTTGCGGAATCGTCTGCCAGCCATTACTCTCTTCGTCGGTTTTCTTGTAGTATGCGAGCCTTGCGTCAAGGTGCGCATGCTGCCGCTTGATGATGCCGGCCGTCGTCGGCAGGGGGAACACGCTCGTTCCACCGTTGGTTCCAACGGGCACTGGCCAGCGGCGGAACACGAGCGGATCCTCGAACGGATCGAGCAGAACCTCCAACGGTGCAATCAGGACGGAGGATGCCGCACTCGAGGTCGGGTGGCGATGCTCGGCATCGTCGTAGCTAGGGGAGGTCGATTCTTCGTAGCTATGCGGTGAGGCGGGCCGCACCCACTGCTCGCTCGGAGCCCGAAAGCGCGCCGCGCGCTTCTCTCCTGCTGCGTGCAGGGTGTGCGTTCTCTTTGGACCCGAGGCGGCAGGATGTATCGACATGAGCATGAGGTTGCGCACTGGCAAGGCATGCGGAGTGCGAGGCCTCGTTTGCGGAGTCCGTGGTCTGGAGCCCAGTGGTAGCCCGTAGGCCAACAGTGGAGCGCTCACGGGTCGGTGCATGTCTTCCAGACCACGAGAGGGAGAGGGCGCTCCCCTTGAGCCCGAGAGTGTTGGAACAGCCTCCTGAGAGGGACGACAAGGTGTGAAGGAGGAGTGTGAACTTGGCATGTGGTTTAAAACCTGGTCGCGTGTTGAAACTGGAATTGCAGTTCATTGAGCTACACGGTGAGCGTAGAGTTCGCAGACGTGGAGACAGTGACCGTAGAGTGCGCAGCCGGCTTGGCATGGATACACAAACACAGGGTGCGGGGTTATCAGGTTGAGTAACCGAGACATGCGGAGTTCGATCCGAATGACCGTTATTCTGCCTGCCCGCGCGAATGTATAGAAGTGGGGACACTCCACTTGCGACCCGCTCCCTCGCCGTAGGGCTGTCGCGCGGCGCTCGTGCATCGAGCGCATCCTTCCCAATTTAAAGGAACACTGGAAGCTTGGAGCAACGTTTGCGCATCTCATGACTGATGTCAGTGCGAGTCTCACTTCGTGCGTGCGCGTTTCCGCTTGCTCTTGCGCACATATTCGAAAGCCTGCGGGTGGTAGTACGAGTCGACTTCGAAGCGCAGTTCGGCAATGTTCTTGTCACGCGTCGCGCCAGGCGCCAGCATCCTGCTGAAGGCCGCATTGTGCACACGCAGCGCGTGGATGGCCACCGAGAGCGATGCGCTGTTGCGGGCGTTGTGCACGGCCTTGTGCCAACGATCGCGTGCATCGCCTGTGCTCCACAGCCTCCGGTTCTCTGAGGCAGAGCCAACTCGTACCGCGGCATGCTGCGCAGCCGGTGTCTCGCCGATCGCGCCTGGCTCGGCGTTATCGGCCGTGCGAGCTGCCAGAGTAGCAGGGAAGGTCTGAGGCAAGGTCGTGATTGAAGGGCCAATCTGAGGCAAGGTCGTGATTGAAGGGCCAATCTGAGGCAAGGTCGTGATTGAAGGGCCGAGTCGTGCGCTGACGGCGGTGGCCGCGCTGGGCGCTGTGCTCGGCGCTGTGCTCGGCGCTGTGCTGTGTGCTGTGTTTGGCGCTGTGTTTGGCGCTGTGCTGGGCGCGTTGCGCCCAGAGGCAAAGGCCTCGATCGCCTCCTCCACCTCTTGAAGGTCGAGCTCCTCATCGTCGCCATCTTCCATTTCAAAATGCCACAGCGCGCAGTCTTCACCCTCGGCAGGTAACCAGCCCGTGATCTTCCCGTCATAGGCGCGAAAGCTCACGGAGTCACCCTCGGTGGCTGTGGGTAAGAATCGGCGCGCGGGCATGCCAATCTTGTCATCCTCCGTGCGATAGAGTCGCTGCTCTTGCAGGTCGGGCGCCAGCTGCAGGGAGTACACAATCGCCTCCAGTTGGAGCAGCAGCGGTGCAAGCTCTTGCGGCGACTTGGCGTCCTTGACTGCCTTGAGCCAACGTGCACGTAAGCCCATGCCGCCGCCGCCCTTACCGCCGCCGCCCTTGGAGTCCTCAACCGTAGCGTCAGCGCTCTTGGCCTCAGCGCTCTTGGCGGCCCCGCCCTTGCTGCCACCCTTGCCGCCGCTCGGAGCACCTCCAATGGTAACGGCTGCCCACGAGGCATCTGCCAGACGTAAGTTCGGACCCAGCTCACTCTCGACCGATATGAGCTCTGCACGCAACCCAGGCAGCCCGAGCGCGCCCACGGTGATGCCCCGGTTCTGGACGCCCCCAGCACTCTGCTCGTTGGCGTACGGCGGCTGCTGCAGTGCCCTGCCCTTGCTGCCGCCGCTTGCGTATGCCTCGATCGCCTCCTTCAACTCGTCCGCATCGAGCTCCTCAGAGTCGCCGTCCGCATGCACCACCTTGAAAAGGACGGAATCATTGTCCGCGGCGCCCAAAGGCAGCACCGCGTGCACGCGGCCAAGAACAGAGCCAACGCGGGGAAAGCTCCGGAGCACGCGCTGCCCGATCATCTCGTGCCCGGCGCTCAGCCAGGGCTCGATTTCGCTGCCCCTTGCCCCTTGGCCCTCGTCGCCGCTCTCGCCACCGGGGTGGCCCTCTTCGGCCCACAGCGCGCGAAAGGAGGGCAGCCTCTCTCGAAGCGCCTCTCGCAGCTTCGCATCCGCACCGGATGCGTCGAGATGGTCGAGAAGGGCTTGCACCTGCGACACCTCGTAATAAAAGCCCCAAGTCCAATCGTCTTGAGCGCCCGCGCCCGCAGAGACGAGGAGGGGGTGCCCGCGCGGCCGCTGCTCCACCCACACGCGACCGTCATCCATGTTGGCAAAATGCCAGTAGCGCCGTCCAAGCCTATCGGCGCCGAGCGGCATGGTGCGTGGGAGGCACCCGGTGGACTGCACCAGGTGCGCCGCGAGCGCCGCGGTGCGCTCCTTTTGATAGATGGCGAGCCGGCGCCGGTCGTCCTGGGCCTTGCGGAGCATGCCGAGCATCGCATGCGCTGCGTGCAGCTCGGACGTCCACCACCGATGAGCTCCAGGGCCCCCGTCACCTTGGGCGACGCTGCTCGAGCTGTGGCTGCTCGAGGCTCCATCGATGGCAACCTGCAAGGTTGTCTCGTCTGCGGATGCGATGGCTTGCAAGAGCGCTGCTGTCGCGGCGGCCGATGGAAGCGAAGGGGCTCCGGCGGCGGCGGCGGTGCCGGCGGCTGCGGTGGTGCCGGCGGCGGCGGCGGCAGTGCCGGCGGCGGCGGCGGCGGTGGCGGTGGCGGTGGCGGTGGCGGTGGCGGCGGCGGGGGCGGCTGTGGCGGCGGCGGCGGCGGCGGGGGCGGCGGCGGCGGCGGCCGGGGCGGC
>Ga0210244_100637_pt1 | contig 32165 bp, 16 predicted proteins | sample ChrtobMetaP3_0mM_FD_155473 | JGI IMG/M metagenome (GOLD analysis project Ga0210244, IMG submission 155473) | Chrysochromulina tobin associated microbial communities from unialgal haptophyte culture, Seattle, Washington, United States - P3_0mM | ecosystem: Host-associated > Algae > Haptophytes >...
CCGCCGCCGCCCTCGCCACCCCCTCCCTCGCCGCCGCCGCCTTCGCCGCCGCCTTGCCCGCCACCACCGCCGCCCTCGCCGCCGGCATGCCCGGGGGCAGTCGGAGGGGATTCGTACGCGTGCTCCGGACACGGCAGGTGCCTGCTCAGCGGAGCTTGCGAGTGCGAGGATCCTTGGCTGGGGGAGGGCTGCCAAGTCTTTGGCTGTCGTGGGAGCTGCTCTGGGCATGGTCAGTGCGTGAAAGGAGAATGCGCGTGCGAGAGCGGCTGGGCGGGGCTCGAATGCCAACACGACGCAAGATGTCCAAACTTTTGCAGCTTGCGGGGCACATGCCGTGTGGACGCGGTGGCAGTGGCGTGCGTTTGCCCACCTGGGTGGGGCGGCTACGACTGCAGTAGGCGACTTCCCCTGGGAACGCCCATAGAGCCCACGCTTCCGCAGGCGACCAGCACGAGGTGGCGAGCCGAGCTTGCCAGTCGGGCACAGTGGGTCCAGCAGCAGCGGCAGCACGACCACGAGCTCGCCCTGAGCCCTCGCTGAGCTTACGTTGAGTTTGAGATACTAGGATCCTAGCCGGATCGTGATGGACGCGGCTGCGCGGAGGTCCGGGAGGGACACGCACATGGAGAGGGGCGGTCGCGGTGTGTCTACCTGTCTACCCGCGGCCAGTCCACTGAGGCCTCCACTGATCGGAGTGAGATCGGAGTGGCACTGTGTGCCCTCGCGCCCGCCGCTCTGACACACGCCCCCCACAGCTTGTTACTGCTGAATCGCTGAATTCTGAATCCCGGCGGGGTGTGCTTTCGTGGTGTGCTGAAATACCGGAACGATTCGTCCGCTCGCAAGACGCAAGTCCTCGCACACGCCCTCACACGCCCGCCCGCGCGCGGTCACGTCGAACGCCAACCGCGTCTCCGAGAGTGATGTTGAGCTAACTTTCTCAGTAAGAATGATCGATAAGAATGAGATTGAGTCCGCGAGATCGTCGATCCCACCGCGCCGCACACGGACACGCTGCCGAGATCCCAGCTGGTGCGCCGCGCAGCACGCTGCAAATCAAAGCCCCCCGCTGTTTGACCGCTAACGCCTAACCCTAGTGTCGTAAGGCACTATCTACGGCGTCGCGCATACGTCGCTCAGCGCGCCGCAAGTATTTGCGCAAGCCCGGCCGGGTCCGAAGGGTCGGCAGTCATGATCGCTGGCCCGAATAAAGAGGTATCGATCTCGGGCTCCCCGTCACACACGCATTTCCAATGTTGGCTCGCGCTGGTCGCTTGCAGCTTCTGCAGCGTGACGGTCACCAAGCGCCCGGTGCCCTCGTCCTCGATAGTAAAGGTACAATCATCAGGCTTCACCGGTTTGTGCAGAACGCCGTCGAGGATCACCTCGCCCATAACGGCCAGCTTGAGCTTGGACGTCAACACATCTAGCTTCACAGCCTTGCTCTTCGTCCCGGCGGGAACCGAGACCTTGATGGTCACCTCCTTCTCCGTCTGACCCCACCGGTATTTGCCAAGGTCGGCACCCATGTCATCCTCGCTTAGCAGCTGTAACTTGCCGTCCCTCATGACGAGATTACCCTGATTACCTTGCTGCTTCGCATCGCGCATGAGCTGCTCGGATGCGAGCTGCGCGTCGCGAATCTCTGGCGAGAGCGAGCTCAACTCCGCCTCGCGCTGCTGAGCCGCCTGCACCACGTCGACCCCATCCATTTTTTCTCGAAGACAAACTCAGAGCTGTTGGCTGTGAACTCACCGCTACCCTAACAGCTGCCACAGTTGAGCTCCGATGCCCGTCACGGCTTCAACTTTGGAACCGCTCGAGTTTGGAACGACCCGTCTTCTCCTCCCACGAGGCGAGAGCGCGCACGGAGGGCCGCTGCCAACTCCTCGCGGCGATTTCGCCATGTCGGCGGGTAGTTTCCCCTCCACTAGCGTGGAAGATAGGGTGGAGGATCTAGACCTGCAGCTGAAGCTCTTTGCAAGCTACTCCCCGGCGGAGGTCGTGCTGCGGTATGCCAACGACCCTGATCCGAAGCCGCCAATGCAGCCGGAGCACAACACTTTTCGTGGAGCCATCGGCTTCGTCGACGTCTCCGGTTTCACCGCACTGAGCGAAAAGCTCAGTAAAGATCATGGCCGCAAAGGCGCGGAGCTGCTGAATCAGTGCGCAGCGCGCTGCAGCCCTCGTGTTGCAGTGGGATCCTGAAGGCCGCACACAACTTGCTCCCTCTCACCAATGCGCGTCTCACGTCCTCGTAGATACATCAATGCGTATTTCAAGGAGCTGATTGACGGCATCTTCCAGCACGCAGGCGATGTGATCAAGTTCGCGGGCGACGCCATGCAGGTCGTTTGGCGCAATCGACGCAACACGTTTGAGTCGCTGCCGCAGCTTGTGCTTCGCGCGTCCGTCTGCTGCCTCGACCTGCTCAAGCGCCTCAACAACTTTTCGCCCGTCGACGGCGTAACGTTACGGTTGCACATGGGCATCGGCTGCGGCGACATCTCCGAATTCTATGTGGGCGGTCATGGCAACAAGTGGGAGTACTTCGTGGCGGGCGAACCCATACAGCAAATGTCTGACGCGACCGAGGCGGCCACGCATGGGCAACTCGTCCTCTCGAGCAAAGCTTGGGAGGTGATCAACACTGAGGAGATCACCTCGATGAAGCGCCTCGTTGGGAACGTGCTCGAGTCGACGCAGTTTCTGCTCACTGACGTACAGGACATGCGGGAGGTGCCGTCTGTGAAACACACCTGGTCTGGCGAGGCGGAGGCTGGAGGTGGCGGCGGGCTGTTCCGGTCGTTGGGCATCACGCGTCAGCACACTCAGCAGGTACCCAGCGACATCAACGGCAGCGAGACGAGCCTCAAGCTCTCTAGTACGCTCAGCAGCAAGCCGGGGCGTCACGAGACAAACAACGACGTGACGGCGGCCTCGCCCTCGCGCATGAAACGCTCTTTTCTCGGCGCCGTCGCCCTCGGCGCCGTCTGGGCGACCAGACCGGCGGCGGCCCTCACGATAGCCGAAGACGATGAGAAGGACGAGACGTCGAGGCGACTCGACATCACCTCGTTGCTCGCCCAGGTGCGTCGCTGGCCTCGTCTCGTTGACGAAACTGCGTGGTGGCTCTCCATGTGCTGCCAACTCCCCGGCTGGCCGCCCGCCCTCCTTTGGATGATGTTCTACCTAGTCGGACTGATTTCCAGTGCGGAAACATGCCTTCATGGTTTAAAATGGCGAACTGACTTCTCCCTGCGCGTGCGAAACAAGCTGCCTTTGCCGCCCTCGGCACGGCTGCCTCCGTTACGCATCCGTCAATCACGTCCGACTCGTCCCTCTTCCCACTTCCCGGTGCCCCCCCCCCCCCCCCCCCCCCCCCCCCCCCCCCCCCGCCCCCCCCCACCGCGTCCCCCCCCCCCCCCTTCCCCCCGTACACTCTCCAGGTGACGCCCTCAGTGGAGCTCGACCGCACCTTGCGCTGCTTCGTACCGGCGATCATCGAGGAGCGCGTGCAGGCAGGCCAGACGGGTTCGTGGGTCTCAGAGCACCGCAAGCTCGTCTCGGTGTTCATGAAGATCAACGGCCTTGGCCCGAAGCCGTGCGAGGTGTCTGACCTCACCAAGGCGAGCCAGGTCTGTGGGATCGTGCAGGAGCGGATGCAGCGCTTCGATGGCACGATCACGCGCCTCATTTGCGACGACAAGGGCACGCGCTTTCTGATCGCCTTCGGACTGCCCAGCCACGCCCACGAGGACGATGAATCGCGTGCTGTCGTTAGCTGCCTGCAGGTAGTCGACGCGCTCTCGCGCATCAAGCCGGTGCTGCCCGCAGGCGTCTTACCCGATGACGAGGACTACCAGGCGATGAAGATCTGCGTAGGCATCACCACCGGCCGGGTGTTCTGTGGGGAGGCGGGCAGCGAGGGCGTGCGCGTCGAGTATACGCTTTCGGGCCCGCAGGTCAACCTGGCGGCGCGCCTGATGCAGGCGGCGGGCAAGACTAGGGAGAAAGGCATCCTGTGCGACAAGGACACGTATGACGCTGTGGTGCAACTCGGCTCTTGCGATTTCAAGGTCCTGGACCCGATCAAGGTCAAGGGCAAGGAAGAGGCCGTGCCCATTTTCCGGCCGCTGCTGCACTCCGGCAGCCGCCCAAGCCGCGGTGGGCCGGAACACAGGAGTTCGAACGTCTCGGGCAGCACGGAACACAGGAGCTCAATCGTCAGCACGGCCCCCCTGAGCTCCGACTCCGACCGGTATGGTTCGATGCATCGCTCAAGCCTTCGAGCGCGAAGCGCCGAGGTCGCTGGCGCGAAGCGGCTCAAGCGGACGCTCGGGCGCGAGATGGAGCTCGCGCTGCTACGGCGGGGCCTCGACGAGCTCGGCGCGGGCAAGGGCGGGGTGATCCTGCTGCTGGGCGAGGCCGGGATGGGCAAGACGCATTTGGCCGAGGTGATGCGCTCGATGCATGAGCGCAGGCTGTTTGGCCAGAAGGATGATAAGGAAGGGGAACAGGGCATCATGGTCGAGGGCGAGCAGATCAACCTCTTCCATATCTCGTCCAAGCAGATCGAGGCCACCACCCCTTTCTTCCCGTGGAGAGGCGTCTTCGAGAAGCTCTTCACCAAGCGCACGCTCGAGACGATCGTGGCCAAGACGCGGCAGGTGAAGCCGCCCCCGCCCTCCAGTCAGGCCGCCGAGGACGCGCAGTCTACCCCGCGGGCACCGCTGGCGAGCCCGCGCCGGCATGTGCACGCGCCGAAGCTTCAACAGGAGTCGAAGAGCTTCAACTCTCGTGGCGCCAGCAGCAAGAACCTTTTTAGGGCGGCGCTCAACGTGTCCTTACCATCCGAGCCGGGGCCGAGCTCGAGCAGAATCGAAGCGACACCACGAATCGAAGCCACCCCACGATCGAGGTGGGCGAAGGCATTGGACTCGCTGTCCAAGGACGGTGGCGCTCCAGCCAGGGAGACGTTGGCGCCCGTGAAGCCTCTCAGCAAGTCGAAGACGGGCCTCAGAGGCTTGATCGGCGGTGGCGTTGGCCCCTCTATGCGCCCTAGGGAGCTTGCGCAGGACGCGGGTGCCGCACCCGCGGCGCCCGCCGGTGGAAAGAAAGGTATCGCAGGGTCTTCGTCTGGCGTACGAGGGTCCCGCGACGCCCTTTACGTGGCCGGCAAGCAAGGCACATCGACCGCCAATCGCGTGGCCTCCTTCAGAAGGAGCGGCACCGAGGGCGTGCGGCAGCGCTGGCGCGACGCGCTCTCGTCGGTGCTCGCCTTCCTCTCGCCCTCTTACACGTTCGAGGGGCGCCACTGCGTGCGTCCGTGGGCGGACGACGCGTTGCTCGCGGACGAGTCTTTCGTGATGCTCGCGCCGCTGCTCTCGCCAGCTCTGCCCATCGAGATCAAGGACAACGAGGTGACGAAGCACCTGACGGCCGAGCTGCGCATGGCCGCCACCATCCGGCTGATGGTGAGTGTGCTTGCGGCCAAGCTTGGCGAGGGACGGCCGATCCTCATCTTCGAGGACGTGCACTGGATGGACTCGTCCTCGTGGGCCGTGCTCCGGCATGCTCTCGATGTGGTCAAGCCGATGCTCGTGCTGCTCACTCTGCGCCCGCTGCCCGTGCCTGTCCGTCCCGCGGGATACGACGAGATCGTCAAGGAGCACAAGCTCTGCGAGACCGCCGTCCGCGAACTGCCAGGGCTCTCCACCGAGGAGATGCGCGAGCTGCTGTGCGAGGCGATGGGCGTGACCGTCATCCCGGAAGACGTCTTAAAAAAGCTCGCGAAGAACACGAATGGCAACCCCTTCTGGGCGCTCGAGTTCCTCAAGTCGATGACCGACTCGAAACTCCTCGAGGTGGTCGATGGAGTCTGCAAGCTCACGGTGAGCATCGACCAGGTGACGCTGCCGAGCTCGGTCGAGTCCCTCATCACCTCGCGCATGGACCGGCTGCCCGCCTCGCAGCAGCTGCTCATGAAGATGGGCGCCGTCATGGGCCCCATCTTCAAGACGACCGAGCTCGGATTCCTCGTCGAGCAGTCCGAGCTCGACTTTTCGACGGACAAGAAGGAGCTCATCCGGCTGCTCGACATGCTCGTGAGCGCCGAGATGCTACAGCGCGAACCCGGCCAGCGCAACACGCTGCCCGTGTACCGATTCAAGCACAAGTACCTGCACGATGTGTCGTACTCTCAGCTCCCAATGGGGCTCAAGGAGAAGCTCCACTACGCGGCCGCCGAGTACTACGAAGGGGGCGAGTACTACGGCGGCGAGTACCACGGCAGCGGCGGCGGCGGGAAGGGCCTCGTGTCGAAGCTCTCGTACCATTGGTCGCAAGCGGGAGACTCGACCCACGCGCTCGGCAAGGCAGTGCACTATCTCACGCAACAAGCGGGCGATGCAGCCCTCAGCAACCTTGATGCGCGCAAACTGCTGCTCGATGCGCTCAGGCTCGCTGGCCGCAAGCCCGAGCTCGCGCCCAAGCGCGGCCCGCTCCAGCGGCGCATGGCGCAGACCTACCTTGTTGTCGGCGAGACGGAGGCTGCGCGTCAGTCTCTTTCCGAGGCGATTGTCTCCCTCGGCGGTGAGAAGGACCGAGGCGACGATAAGGAGCATCCGGACGGCTTCAAGGGCATGACCGATGCCGACTTCCGATGGCGATACCGACGCGTGCGCATGCAGCACAGCGTTCGGGAGCTGTTCGTGCGCGAGCCCAAGCGCAAGCACAGCAGCGCAGACAAGCATGGGGACACTCACCCGCGCATGGAGCTCGCCGTCGCGTACGAGCTGCTCTCGCAGGTGCTCATGCAGGAGCACCAGCGCGAGCAGGCGGGCTACTGCGCGATGCGTGCGCTCATGCTCGGCTGCTCGATCGGGACGCTCTCGCCCGTGGTGGGGCGCGCGTACGCGTCGCTCTGCCTGATCGAGTCAGCCGCTGAGAAGTCGTCCGCATGGACGGTGCGCCGGTACAAGCGCAAGGCGCTCGAGACGTGCGAGCAGTTGGGTGAGCTCGGGCAGTATTCGTACACGCTCCTCGCGGCGGGCGTGCTCGACGCGGGCCAGGCGCGATGGAAGATGGCCACCGACAACCTGACACAATCGGCGTCCTACTCGAAGCAACTCCATGACAAGCGCCAATGGGAACAGGCCATCTGCCATCAGGCGCACCTGGAGTATTACCGCGGCAACTTCATCCGGTCGAAGGAGCTCTACGAGGAAGCGCTGGCGTCGGCCGAGGAGCGCGTCGACAAGCAGATCCGCAATCGTTGCCATGCGGGCATCGCTGCCACACTGCTCGCCACCAATAATCTCAAGGACGCGATCGCCATCCTAAAGTCGACGAACTCATACGGGCAGCTCGCGCTGGCGCTGCTGCGGTCGGGCCAATCCCAGGAGGCGTTCGAGCGCGCCATGTGCGTCAAGGACCGCTTCAAGGGTAGGAGCACCAAGTATTATGTGCTCAAGGCGTTCGCCTCAACGGCCGAAGTGATCCTCGAGCTGCTCAAGGGTGCACTGGCGCACGAGGGGGCGGGCTCCTCGCGCGAACGTTCCACGCGCGAGCGTTCCATGCGCGAGCGCCCCATGCGTGCGGAACGTTCTTCTCGCATGAGCGTTCGCAGGTGGGGCTACAACTCCCCAGTGCGCGCGACCAAGTTTAGCTCTGGGGGCTCGACTACCGGTGAGCGCGACTCGGTGATGTTCGTCGACTCGGTCTTCGTCATCGCCGATGAAGAGGAGAAGCCGCGCTTTGACGACCTGGTGACGCTCGAGTTCGTGGCAAAGGAGTGGATGGTCAAGCTGGAGCAGTTCGGCAACATCTACCCCGTCGCCAAGCCACGTGCGCTGCTGCTCAAAGGCATCTTCTTCGCCATCCAGCCAAATAACCCGGCCGCCAAGAAGAAGGCGCTCAAGTTCCTCCGTGAGTCGCAGCTGTCGTCGCACGCCTTGCAGATGCCGTACGATGAGGCGCTCGCCACGTACGAGCTTGCCATCTATGGTGACGCTTCGCCGGCGGTGCGCTTGCGCTTGCTCCAGGCGGCGTACGAGGACTTCAAAGCGTGTGGCGCGCAGTATGACTTGGAGCGATGCGCCCAGCAGATTCGGAAGCTACAGCCGGTGGAGAGGACGGCGGGCACGGGCATCTTCGGCCCTCTGCGCGGCGGCGACGCGGAGCTCGAGGACATCGACGAGGTCGACGAGGTCGACGAGGAGGGCACCTTCCTGTCCTCCGGGATGAGCAGCAGCAGTGCTGAGCTCGTAGCCGCCGCTGATGCCACCTTGGCCATTCATCCGGCCGAGCCGACGAATGGCGACACCGCCGTGGGATCTGGCATGGGCACGGTGCCGCCACCTTCGACCTCCTCGGAGCCTTCAGCACCGGCACCATTCGAGCCACCTGTAGCCTTGCTGGCATCCCTGTTCAAGGGTGGGCTCAAGGGTGGGTCCGACGTTCCCCCGATCGCCTCTCAGCCCAAGTGGTCCCCGTTTGGGTCGTTTGGTGCCTTGCCACCAACATCGCCCAAGGATGGACGAGGCCGGTCTGAGACCCGCAAGCGTGGGCAGGGCGCGTCCACCGAAGGATGCTCCATGGGCTGCGGCTCGGAGCCTAATGATGCGCCCACAGCTGTCAAGGTCGACAACGGGGCTTCGACGCAGGTGGAGCCGATATGCGCGCGCTCAACGTCCGAGGACACGAGTGTCTCTCGGCGAGCACGCGTGCCAAACGGCCTGGTGGCGCCACAGCGCCAAGTCACCTTCTCCGAGGAGCAGGCTAAGCCGATGGGCTCGCGACGCGCCAATGTCAGTCAGTGGACGGGTGCACCAGGGGGGGCGACCAGAGCTGCCCCCAACTACCCTGTGCCCGATGACGACGATATGAATTGTTGATGGAAGCGTGCCGGCTTACCGTCATTGCACCATTCGGGCAACCCTCGGGCTACCCACATTCCTCCGTCGTGCGGCGTATGCATGCACAAAAGGCGGGCGGGCCGACGGCCTACTGAGTACCGATCCTGTAGACGAGCGGAGAGTGGAGAGAGCAAGCCAAATGCGTGCCTCAGTCTTCCGCTGCCGTCGCGAGCGGAGGCAGCGCCAGAGTATGTAGGACTTTTCATCGTTACGAATTAATGTAGTCAAACACTTTCTCATGTTCTTTACACTCTGAGACTCTGTGTATGAGGATGAACAGTTCTAGGGCGCTCGGCGCTAGATTAGGTGCCTCGCCAAGAGCCGCCCCCTGGGTGCGCGGGTGGCGATACCCGGGAAACGACGTGCCGCGGCCGCCGCCGCGGGCGCGGCCCGGCCAGCTAGGTGTCCTAGTTGGGAGGGCCCAGTACATCCCCACATTGATCGTACATGTAGGACCTAATACAATGTATGTGCAATCACAGCTCGTTTCACAAGAGGCAGCTCGCAGGATTGCCTCGATGAAACTGAGAATTTTGCATGCGAATTCACTGACGAAACAGAAACAGCAAATCGATTGCAAGAAAAAGTACGATGAACAGCTTCGCTCGTGCGTGAGTGGGCAAGAGATGCACCACTTCGGACCTCAGATCTCCTTGAGGCCAGTGAGCGCAGCCATTGGTGGCGAATACTCTCCACGCGAGGGTCTCGCCAGCCTCTCGCCGCGCGGGATGACGCCGCGCGGCTTGTTTTCCGCGCAGTCACCTCGTCTTATGAACCTCAAGAACATGTCCTTTGTGAAACAAGTCGCTGTCGACCCGCATGCCTCGACGTATGCCTTTTGGGAAAAGCATGTGCAGCTGACAAACATGCGGCAGTCATTTGCAGCATCTAGGGGCTTCTCGCGCGACGGCAGCGCTACGATCTCACGCCCGGCGTCGGCACAGTTTGGTCACCTAAGCCCACGCATGCGGACACGCAAGCCCGGTCGCGTCCTCGACGTGCCTTCCGGCTTACCTTCCGGCTTCGGTCCGCTGGAGTTATGGGGCACAGTTCCCGAAGGAGAGTTCGGCCAACCGCTGCAGCGCGGATCAGCTTCGCCCGCCTCGCCCAGCACTCGAAAGCCCCCGACCACGTCCGCAGCACCCAAATTGTTCGCGCTGCCTCAAGGCATCAGTCTCGAGGAGTTGCAGTCGGCGCACGATCAAATCAAGGAGAAACTTCTGAGCAAGTACGGTTCGTTCACGCGTGCCTTCCGTTCCATTGATCAGGATGGCACCGGCTTCATCGAGCGGCACGAGTTTGAGCGAGCACTGCGCACTGTCAACCTCGACGGTATTCGGCAGCCCGTCGTGCTCTGCCTTCTCGAAATGATGGACTATGACGACGACGACGACGGGGAGGCGGGCTATGACATCAAGTATGAGGAATTCGTGCAGTTCCTCGCGGCCGACGACGTGCGCACTCTCTTCCCGAACTCGGACAAGCGCGACCACAAGCTCGGCTACAAGAAGGCAGTCAAGGCGGTCGAGAAAAAGGCGCCCGTGAAACGACTTTACGATCCTCACGTGACCGCGGCTGAACTGCTTCAGGCACACACCATGATCAAGGAGCAGATCCAAATGAAGCACGGCTACTTTGGCAAAGCATTCAAGTACATGGACGCCGACCGCACGGGCTTCGTCGACAGGAATGAGTTCAAGCTCGCGATCAAACTCATGAGCCTGGATACGCACATCCGTCCTCCCGTCATTGACGCACTCTTCAATCTCATCGAGCGTGATGGCGACCACTTCAAGAGCGGCAAGGGAAGTGATGAGATTCAGTGCGTCTGCTACATGCCACACAGACACGCACAGACACAGCATGCGCCGCTCTGTCACAAGACAGTACATGCACACGCACACAGGCATGCGCAGAGCGGCGTGCGTGCGCATACGCCGCTCTTCGTCCCCAACGTATGGCCCATGATGTGCTCGCTTCCCACATCCATGTCTGCAGGTACCGCGACTTTGCCAAGTACATGTCGTCGGAGACACTCAACGAGGTGACGACCGATGCCAAGATCAAAGAAGCGATGGCAGCAGCGAATGCTGCTAATCGTGATGAGGTGAATGCATACAATGAGGCGCTGTTGCAGCCTCCTTCAAGTGATGCCCCTGCCATCGCGCCTGGCGCAATCAGCAAGGCCCTGCCACCGCCCGACAAGATCAAACTCTCGCCACGCCAGCGCGCCAAGGTGAGAGCGGGCATCGATACGCCCTTATCCGCCATGCCGTCCGCACGAACCAGCCAACGCCCGCGCAGCGGACAGGCGAGTGGCAAGGCTGGCACCGCCGATGAGTGGCGCAAGCTCAAGCGTTCGGCAGAGGCGGCCATGAAAGACGGGCCCCAGGCGGCTATGAAGGAGGATGGAGGCTACCTCAAGGCCAAGGCAGCGTCCTTCGAGGAGCTCCTTGCGGGCAGCGATGTGCTGCCAGAGGGTGTTACCGCAAAGCAGCTGCTGCGTACTCTCAAGCAGATCGGCCAGAAGTTCAAGGACAAGTACAACCGTATGTCCACTGCATTCAAGAACATGGACAAAGATCGTTCCGGCCATCTCGACCGCAGCGAAATTGCTTTCGTTCTCAGGGAGGACTTCAACCTCAATCTGTCCGACAATGAGATGGATGCCATCATCAATTTGATGGACGTTGACAAGAGCGGGTCGATTGAGTACACCGAATTCGCACGCGTCGTCACAGCTGGCGACATCGAGACGACGTGGCAGGAGAGGCTCGCAAGATCAACGAAGGATTTCACCGACTACTCAGGGCAGTACGTCAAGGCATGACGAACCAAATGTCCAGGCGAAGTACGAAGTGCGACTCATCGTGAGGCGTGTGTGATGTGGGGTGGATGTGGTCCAAGAGGTATAGTTCACTTCTGATCACCTTAGCCTCGTGTGCTCTGGTGCCGGGATCAGAGGAGTCTCTCTGTGATGTCCATGTGTGGGCGCGGATCGGTGGCAATGTGGCAACGGTAATGCAACTACGACGCGGTATGGTAGCTACTAGTAGTACACGCTGTGTGTGCGCGGCGAGGAAAAGTAAGGAAAAGCAGATACGTGGGCCCGTGGAACGTGGTGTGGTCTGTGGAGGAGGCGTGAGATATATAAAGGCGTGAGATCCGGGCCGTGCTGGTAACATATGGTGTGGTAAGAAAGACCCGCCATTGGACCTTTTATAAACAATAAAGTTAACGAAGAGGCGAACCCGAGTATACCCGAGTATACATGTACCCCGAGAGTTGACCGAGGACGGCACGTTAGGTTTTGCGCAAGTCCCGCAAGATAATCGTTCGACAACGATCTCGAAATGATGTATCTTGTATGACGCACCGGAAACGGGAAAGGCTGCCGGGGGCCCGCGGGGGCGTGGGATATTCGGCTGGGGTGCCGTAGACCGCGTACGGCTGAAAAATCGTCTTTACGCGTCTAACGGGCTTACTAACGCGAGAAGATCGTAAACGCTTCCATTGCGAAAACCAACGGATCCGTGCGGCGTGTCGGCGACGCCGCGGAGCCCGGGACGAGGGGTCGCGGGCTCCCCGGACGGCGGCGCGCTCCTAGTCTCTAGGACGAACCCCTAGCGCCTAGGAAGCTAGGGGATCGGATAGGTGACCGCACCTGAGGGGTTCCTGATGACATCCTGTTCTTGAGTGACTTTCAAAGTGCCTTATCCTGGAATAGACCTCCTGAGATCGAACTCCGCCCGCCGTAGTCTACAACTCAGGTGTGGAGACGGCCTGATCAGGGCTGCGCATAGCCTGTGGCTGGGCCGAGGCGAGGTCCTCCTCGCCATCGATGTGCACATTCGGCCTACCCCCAGCTGTGACAACATCTGACAGTGAGGCCGCACCTGAGTCGGGCTCTCGCGCTTGCAATGAAGGTTCTGGCGAGGACGGTCCGGACTTCATGGGTTCGGGTGAAGGTTGGGTTGAGGGTGCTGGTGAGCCTCTAGAGCTCGGGCTCCGCGCGAACTCGTTGGGAGACTTCTTCCGTGACTTCGGAATGAGACGACTCATCAATTCGTTGATGTCCACAGCGTTCGAATCGTCATTGTCGAAAGATTCATAGACAGCATCGATGTCTTTCTCTCGGAGTCCCCTGTTGAAAGAGTCGGGGTCTCTGCAGACTATACCGATCAGGCGTGGTATCATCTGGCGGAACTCCGCCTTCGAAATGGCCCCGTTCTTGTTCGTATCCCACTTCGAGAATGAATCTATGATGAGTTTGGCGTGCACTTTCATGAGCTTCATGAGCTTCTCGTATCCGGGCGTCTTGGCAGCGTCGGGGTCGATTGAATAGCTCCTGCCCTTAATTTTCCTATCTAACTCCTTAAAGTCAATCGCTTCACTGCCGTCGTCATCGAGTTGATTGAACAACAACTCCATCTGCGCGTGTGTCATGAGGTTGCCCGACCACACGGGAACTGCCTTGCGAAAATCGGTCTTGCTGATCAAGCCGTTGCGATCAACATCCCACTTATTCTGCGGAAATAGAAACAACCCCATGCAACAGCAGTCATGTCAGAGCATGAAATGATGCAGGGCTCATCCTCGAATGGGTAGGCGCGGGTTCGAGCGCTTTAGTTCGTACAAACAAGTCCTTGCTTCCGGCTTTGTGAAATGCGAGCCATGTTCGAATGTTGTCCATCGGCGTCTCTTCCGTGTTGTACGCCCATGGTAAATTCAAACTTTTTGCGGCTTCAGCCGCTTCAGCCTTAGCCTTAGCCGCGAGGGCATCCTCCTGCGCCTTTAGCTCGGCAAGCCGCTCATGCTCGGCTGCAGCCGCTGCCTCCTCGGCGGCCCTTTGCGCAGCAGCCTCTACTTCAGCCTTAGCCTTTGCTTCGGCCTCCTTCTTCGCCTGGGCCGCAAGCTCTTGTTGCCTTTTCTTGTCTTGCACCTCCCTCGCCTTTCGCAGCTTGTTCTCTGCCTCGGCCGCTTTCCTTTGCTTCTTGCGGATTTCCTTGGCTCGTTGTGCTTCACGCAGCAACCTCCTGCGCTCATCCGCGGCATTCTTCATCTGAATTATCCTCTCTTCCTCCTCCTGCTCTTTACGAGCCTTCTCTGTCGCCTCCCGTGGCCGTGTCGTGGTGGTCTCACCCTCGTCGCTGACATAGTAGAAGGAACTGGTCTTCTTATCGTAAAACTCGGTCCAGCCGGCTGGTAGGAGCAACTCCTCCATCTTCCTCATGGACTCCTCCTTGATGCGTCTGACCAAGTTGCGCCATTCAATAAAATTTCTTTCCAACCATAGCCTTTCTTCTGTCGGCCTTTTCCAGGTTGTCCTAAGTGTCTTTAGTTCGACATAGTAGGGCATGCGCGAGGTTGGATCGACGAACTGCTGCCAGCCTTCTGGAAGCTTTCGCTCGGGCTTTGGCGATAAGAGAGGCGGTTCCAACGCCGTCTGCCCACTCTCGTGCACGAACATGACCTGGGAAGACCAACCCAGGGGAAGAGCATCTGGGTCTTGCTTTTCCTTTTCCTGCGCTTCCTTTGCTGCCTCCGCCTCGGATGACTTTCTCTCGTACTCTTGCTCAGGCTCTGGCTCGGGCTGCTGCTCGGGCTTTAGCGCCACGAGAGGTAGTTCCAACGCCGTCTGTCCACTCTCGTGCACGAACACAACTCGGGAAGACCAACCCGGGAGAAGAGCATCTGGGTCTTGCTTTTCCTGCGCTTTCCTTGCGGCCTCCGCCTCGGCTAGCTTTCTCTCGTACTCCTCCGCCCTCCGCCGCTTCTGTCTCAAGACAAAAGCGGCCCACTCGACAAAGATGAGTTCCGTTCTTTGAAGCCATCCATATGGCAATTTGCACATCCGATCCCCGTCCCAGATACTTTGACCCATGAGCCGCTTGGGCATGGGACTTTCTGGGGGTCCAAAGGCAGCGGAGCCGATCGCGACGCGCAGATCAGCCTGGCCGCCCGGAGCGAAAGCTGCGCGCATTAGAAGCCGCTTGATTTTATGCCGCTGCATACGCCGGCGTGGTGAAAGCTCCTTTAGAGAACTCAACATTCGGCGTTGTGCCGCAGCAATGGCAGAGGTGAACGTCCACTTTGGCGGCTGAACGACATGATCTGCCAAGACCTCGTCGGCGGCCCTCTGCGCCTCGGCAGCGCGCGACCTCGCCTCCCTGGCCGACGTGAGCTCATCTTGCGGAGCATCAATCGCTACTGCGTACGAATTCATCGTATAGACTCGCTCTTCCACGTCCAGGAAGTTTAGCGCCGTCTTCACGGCAATAATCGCATCATTCAGCGCGCGCAGTTTACGCTCCTTTATGGCCTTGCCTGCTCGCCCATCTATCTTGTGAAACGTGCCAAAGTCATACCTCTCGTTCACGAAACTGACCTTCGCGATGCCCCCTGAGAGCGCAGAGATCTTGAGCACATCAACAGCGGACTGTAGCTCGGCGATCGGTGTAAGCAGTTTGAGAACGACCAGCGCAACGGTGAGTACCTCTGGCGAACCGTGCTCCTTGTTCGCATCGATCGCATCGAGCAGCTCATCGTAATCTGCGGGGGCCGTCACAAGAGCTTGATTCGCGTCAGCATTCAATCGTTTGCGTTTCTCAAGCAACGCGTGTTGTGCGCTGATGACCACACTGGGGCTCGCTCGGTCTTTGTTAGCATCAATGACCTCCTCCACCATTGTGAGCGACGATTTCAGAGGCTTCGGCTCCTCCTCGGTGTACTTAAAGACGGTGTCTCGAATCGCTGCGTCCACTTCTTCGATCACTTTGAGGCGTGCGGCGGCCTCATCCAAAGCCGGCTGCGTCGCCTGGTCTAGGTACTTGTTGATGAGCTCTCGCAGTGCGGACTGCTCTCGTTCCTGCGCGACACTGGCGCGGAGTACTGCGTCCGCCTTGCGTTCCTGCTCTGCAAGAGCTGCCTTTGCTCTCTCGGAAACTATGCGAGTGGCGTGAGGGCCATGCTCCGGGAGTGCGGCTCGCAAAGCAGGAATGGATACGTGGCAAGCCTCTTCAAGGGCAGCGTCAGAAATAGCTAGCCGATCTAATCGAGTGCGTGCCTCCTCCACGACAGCTGGGAGCGCAATAGAGCCGAATTCCGCAATCAGCTGCCGGAGTTCGATCGCCGAGTTAGGAGCTGCACGTAGAATGCTGTTAGCTGAGAAGATGGCCTTCCAACTTTCCAGCTTAAACCTAGCCTCGGTTACGATGCTGGCACTCGCGGAGGAACTTTGCCTTTGAAACTCCTCTTCCAAGGGACCGATCAGTTCGGGATCGTAATCGTCGCCCATCGCTATTGTGAGCGCTAGGTCAGCAGCGTCCAGCGCGTTCAGCGCAGCCGCCGCTTCGGCGAGCACGGGCGCCGTCGCGCGTTCCGCATACTGCTCGCTGAGCTCTCGGACCGTGATAGCTTCTGTCGCCGCAGCCAGTCCGGCACGAAGCCCTGCATCAGCCTCGGCTTCTAGTTGCGCAAGGTATGCTTTTGAAGCGCTTGCAACGCCTGGGCTCGCTTGGTTATAATGCTCAAGTATTGCAATTCGTAAGTCTTTGGTCACCGAGGTTTCGATGGCCTCATTCAGAGCAGCATCTGCCATGACAAGGGCTTGCAAGCGTGCCTCTGCTTGCGCTATGGTTTTCGAGCTTGCCGATTTGTTGCACTCCAGGGCGAATCTGAGCTCAGCCTGGTCAGACGGTGTTGAGATCAACGCTGCATCAGCTTGCATTCGAGCCAATGCCCTGCCGGCAGCCGTAGATACGTTGGCGCTCGCACGCCCGCCATGGGTGTTCAGAGCACTGACTAAAACCTCTAGAACATCGGAGAAACCAGCACCAAATGCAACCTCTGCACCTTGCATTGCCAACGTCACTGCCGTGTCAGCCTTATGCATAGCCTCCGCCGCCGCCGCCGCCTCGGCGAGCCCGGGGGCCGTGCAGCGCTCAGCGTACGCCATGCAGAGCGCGCGAATGCTGCTAACGTCCAATGCGTCAGCGAGCTCTGCGCGGAGCTCAGAGTCGGCCTTCGCCTCTAAGTGCGCGAGCGTTGCTTGTGCATCGCTCACGACCCCTGGGCTGGCGTGGTCACGGTGCATAGGGATTGCAAGCCGCAAATCTTTGACGACAGCGCTTCGGATGGCTTCGTTCAGAGCATTGTCCGCCGTCTCAAGGACTCGCAATCGCGCTTCAGCTTGCTCAATACATTTCACACTCGCTTTGGCGGCGCGGCCTTGGATAAGAGCCTTCCTCACCTCCTCCTGGACTGCGGGTGCCGTGCGGAGCGCGTCATTTGCAGTGCGCGTGGCGATCCAGGACGTAAGGCACGTTTCGGCTGCTGCAAGTACGCTCGGACTTGCGTGCGCGCCGTGATCCTCGATGGCCTGATGCAAGGGTGGAATCCAAGCAGCATCGAATTCTTGCGGCTCGGTGGCATCGGTCTGTGGTGTCATCGCGGTTGCGAGCGCTTGATCTGCTGCCTGCAACGTGTGCATCATCTCGATGACGACAGCGAGAAGACCTGGGGATGCCTTGTGCAGGTATGCCTCGACGAACTTCTCTGCATCTGCGAGCGAGACACGGAGGATGGCATCTGAGTCAGTTTTGCGTCTGTGTCAGCGGTGACATCGGACGGATATCGTCGATAGAAATATTCGGAGTGAGAGAGAGCGTCGCACCCGAAGCTTCCACAATGTGTGGAATGGCTGCACGCAGCTCCACGTCGCGCTTCCAGCGATGGAAGACGCGCAGCAGGACATCGTTGCACCTAGCTTGCAGTTGCTTGATATTGGGCCAGTGGCGCGAGTGCAGCTTCGAGTGCAGACCGGAGCAGGGCGGTACGGTCTCAACATCCACGAGATCGGTGCAGAGGTAGACCTCAAACGCTCCAAGTCGGCTCCCGTTGCCATTGGGCCCTCCGACGAACGGCGCTGCCGGGGCTGCGGCTGCTGTGGAAACCTTGTCAACGCTGACGTCGATCGTATGTTTGGGGTCGAGTGGAGAAGTGACCATGCCTGAAAGTCCAGCGACGACCTGGTCGAAATAGTGGTCGTACTTGCTCTGATCATGATGTGTAGATCCCAGCCCTGTTGAATCAACTTTGCAAACGACCTCAACGAGAATCTGCACCGACGCATGATGCTTGCCATCGACAGCCTTCAGCACGCTCGACCTACTGGGCTGCGTCTGCTCAGTCATGGGTTGTGTTTCCTGCTGCCCATCAGGCACTGCCGTGTTTACAGAACGTTCGCGACGGATGTCCTCGGCTCTCTGGTTGATTATCCACTGGAGCTGCGGCGACAGCATCTCGGTCTCCCACGTTACCCGCCGCCCTCGTAGTGCCGGTGCTGCCAATGGCGGCCGCCGATGAAACTCCAGATATCGATCCAGTAGAGCATGGGAACGGTCGCGAGCAGAGTGCAATACAGGTCTCCGCTCCAGGTCGTCTTGAACCTGGTCGCTCGACCTGGCCGATTGTGGCGGAGGCCTAGGTGCACGCCAACGTACCAGTGCCGAATCCGGCGGATGTGGAGCATGCGCGTGCGACAGCATCTCGGTCCCCCATGTTACGCGCCGTGGTGCGGGTCGATGCTGCGGCAATGGCTCCTCAGCAATCAGCCGCCGTGGTTCGGGAGGCGCAGGACGGTGCAGCATGCGCTCCAGCGCAGCCACGGCATCAAAATCAGCTGGCTTTGAAATGGGAGCATAAGCGACACCGTATTTCGCGTGAGAGGCTGTGCTGCTGCCGTACAGCATGGAGATGGTTGTGGCGGCGGCGGCAGTGGCGGTGGATGCGGAGGCGGTGGATGCGGAGGCGGCGCGCGCGCGCGGCGCGCGCCACACACACTGCTGTGTACTCGTTCACCGAGTCTCACGACACGTCCGCTCGTTCGCAGTCAACGCCTCCCCGCCGTTTCACAATGAAACTACCTCCGGCCTTCCATGACAGATTTCAGTTCAGTTCAGTTCAGTTCAGTTGTGTCCCCACCATCTCCGTCGACTCTCACCCCCACTGCTAGCCTCGAGAGCACATTCGATAGGCTTCCGTTAGGTTGTCTGTTGTTTATGCAGTAACTGAACTGAACCATGACAGATTTGTCTCTGGTCGTGGCGGGCTTATATTTGGCAGGATTTGGAACAATACCGGTACCAGTACGGTAGAAGTCACACAAACACATTCAAATTCACAGCCAAAGTTTATTCTTTATAGCTCGACACTCAAGATTCACACCCTCATGTCAGGCAAGAAGGCGCTATAAGAGAGGGCTCTTCTTCGGCGCACGGCGGCGATTTGTCATGACCGTCCTAGGGACCTCAATTCATGAATGGTTGAGAGGTATGGTGCCCCATCTCTTTCAGAGCGCGTGTGTCCATGCACGTTCACGTCCTCATTGAACCGTTGTGCACAGACAACTTGACCCGGTCGTCTTGCCCGGTCGAGGACATTGTGGACGATCGTCCTCTTCTTCTGGCCATTGGCGTGGTCTCGACACCATTATTGCCCAAACGGCGCTCCTGGCTGCGTGCCGCTGCGCTTCGATATGCAGAGCCCGCGGTGGTGCAACGCTTTGTGGTCGGCTGTCCGGCCACTGGTGCACTAATGGCCGAGCATGTGGCACACGGAGACCTGGTGTTCGTCGGAATGCGAGACGGACGGCTGGCCGCCTGCATCGAAAAGTCGTTTGCGTGGTGGAGCGTGGCTGCCTTGGTGCTCTTCCCAAAGGTGACGTTCATCGCGAAAACCGACGACGATAGTCTCAATCACTTCACGAACCTAGCGGCCTTGTTGAGGATGAGCCTGACGGCTGCGCGCACCAGATACCTGTACGGCGGATGGGCACAGTTCACTTCGTTTCTTCCTGAGCACAATGTTGGCTGCGGCTGGTCACACGGACCGGCGGGCGCGCTTGCCGCTCAGACAGTGAGCCAACTCGGTGGGATTCACACCAATTGCCGATTTTGTGTCAACCATCCCTTTTGCTACGACCGGCAAGGTCGATCGTTGGGGCACCCGCTCAACGCCACCATCGTCGGTCCTTTCCTGTTCGCCACCGGTGCCCTCGAGATCATGTCGACGGCGCTTGCGCGCCTTGTTTTTGCGTCCGACTCGGCATGCGCCTTTGTTGCGGCGCAGCGCACCTTTGGACGTTCGACGAGTGTCAAAGATCCCACAGGTTTGAGGGTGGACGAAACCACGATCCGCACTAAGTATCGGCCTCGCGGCTCGCTACTGTGGGCCCCTTGGAGCTGTTCAGCCGAGGACAGCACCATCGGCCTGATGGTGTACCAAGCCACGCAGGCAGCGCGCGTCGAGGTGGACTTCGTGTCTCTGGGTGGCCTCATCGGCGACGTGAGCGATCAAACCCATGAAGTCGCGCATCTGATAACCGCGCATAAGCTCGAGATTGACGACGAGCGGCTGCGCGCGGATGCCGAAAAGGAGCAGGCCGACAATACTCGCGGCAGCTGGCAACGCCCACTCACGCATAAAAATGCGACCTATCGGGCGAGCCGACGGGCGCTCATGCGACGGATCGTGCCTCGTCTCGAGGCCCTCAATGCAACCATTCGAGCACCGCCACGCGTGCTTAGCTGCTTCTCTCGTGCAGACGTGGAGCAAGCCAGCGCTTACGACAAGGCGCATCCTTGCCAGGACCAGCACGTGCGCTGGTGCCGTTCAAGTGCAACGATGGAGAGCTGCAAGAGAAACCCGGAGGCACGTGGGCGATGCAACCAGTCGTGCGGCGTTTGCGTGCCGCATGCACCTCACCACATCGTCAGAACATTCCTTACGGAGTATAAAGAATACGCGCGCTGGCGCTTCTGTATCGTCAGCGATCGTAAAATAACCCGACCTGACGTGCTCATCGCGGTGTGGTGAGCGCTGTGGGACCGCGAAGAAACTGACTGACTGACTGACCTTGCTGATAACTTTTCTCCTGAAATTCAGCATCCAAACGCTCACGGCAAGTCTGAATGTCTGATTGCCCTTGACGAAACCGTGCGCGCCGCGCGCGATGGCCGGATCGAGCAGCCTGTTTGGGGTGCTGGCGACAGCTGCGACTTTTTCGCATCCCGGGAGCTTTGCGCGACATCGCTGTGCACCTCCAATTGCTTGCGGTGTGCGACCGGCCCCGCCAGCGCCACCGGCGGTGGCAAGGGGGCATGGTGGAGGTGGTGAAGGCTCTGTCGGCCTTCTAACCCTCTCCAGCAGCGAGAGGATGGCCCTCGCCACACTGTGGAAATGGCAATACGACACCGGCTCACACCATGAAGCCCTCGCTGATGATGCACAACTCGTTGCCCGCTGGACGGGCGACCTTCCCCGCTCAGATTGGCCACAGTTCCTCATTGGCAGATCTCTTGGAGCCTTTGTGTGCTCATCGTCCTTCGAACCTGCCCCCGTTTGAATCTACATCGCATTGGGCACGGTGACATGACCGTCGGCTGCCGTGTGCTCAGGTTGGCGATCGGCTAGAAGACCTGTTTGCTGTCGTCGTGGTGAGGTACGAGCTCGACGTCTCTCGATGGCAAAAAGCACTGACGCTGAAGCACGTGATGGTTGTGGACGCGATAGCCTTTTCGCCGAGCGTACCAGACCACTTGCGCGGCTTGCTGCACGCAGCCCTCGTCCAGTGCATTTTAGAGCTCGGCGAAACTCACAGCATGGCAGTCACTTTCATCGAGGAGTTCGACGTCTAGGTCTAGTTCTCGATAGGGCGCGTTCGGCCCTTGCTGCACGGCTCGAGGCTAGCCGCACTCATGTACTGTACTGCCCCTCGCGGCTATGCCCATATGCTGCTTCGATATGCTGCTGTACACTAACTGTCAAATGATACATGCGCATGCCCCATGGTAAAGGTAAATGCACGAACATGGTCCATGCGGGATGGCGAGCGTGTGTGTTCGGTTGGCTGTTGCGTGGCTGCTCGTCTCGGCTGCGTGCGTACTAGGAGCTCGCGTCGACTGGACTGTTCGGTTGTGGTGAGTCGTCCAACGCCGCGCGCCCGTGTGCGGGCCGAGCCGCGGGGCGTCCTAATCCGCGTAAGCGGGTCCCGTTTTATATCATAGCTCAGTACAAGATACTATGTTAGCGCACTTTTTCGTCCGACTCACGTGACTGTCACCGCTGGTGGCGACTGGCGCGTGCACGCTGCCCGAGCGATTAGGCGGTTTTCTAATCGTGCATTTTCGCGCGCCAGGTCAGATGAAGGTGAGAGGTGCTGTCGCTGCTGGTGTGTCGCGTACACGCTGTGCCGGATTCGTTGCGATTTGACCTCACCTCACGTGGCTGCCCTCTCGGGCCTCGCCGTGTCGCAGGGTGGAACGTCAGCCGGAAGTTGGATGCACACGTACAGCCATCCATCTGGGCAGCAGCATGCGGACGCAAGGAAGACGAGCGAGACGTCAAGAGGTACCGCAACGCCCTGGACAGTGACTCGCGGCGTCCCTCCGTCCCCACCGCTCGCACCACTCGCGCCGCCGACAGCAGCTGTGTCAAAGTGTGCGGGCAGCAGCTGCTCGAGTGAGCTCCGGAGCGTCGACGGCGAGCCGTCGGCCTGGCGCGGCGCAAACGGCTGCTGTCGCCATGCCGTGGGCGAAGTGAAGACTCGCACCGGGATGGAGCGTGGCGGCTGACGGTTGAGCTGGTTGGCAGTGGCCTCGTTGATGGCCGCGGCGACGGGAGCGTAGCCTAATTTGTAAGCGCTCTCGTCGAAAGAGCCCAGTGCCGTGGTGAGCTTTTCCTGGTCGGCGGGTGAGAGCGACATCGCGGGCAGCGCCGAGCCGCACCGCAGGTAGCACGACTCCTTGAGCGCGTTGAGCAGTACGGCCTCTGCCTCCGCACGCGTCGCCTTGAGCAGCGTGTGGCTCGGGAAGGATGCAAAGTGGACCGTGATGGCCCATGGCAAGGCCGCGCTGGCGGCCCCCTCCTCGCCGACAAGCAGGTCAAAGAGCACTCCAATCGGAAGTTGCCATCGCAGCGGTGTGCCAGCATGCTCGAACCAGAGCTCACCGCCCAGCGGTGGCCCAAAGGGCGCAAAGTGTGCCCTCACGGCCTCACAAACAAATGGGAGCAACGACTGGCGCGGCAGGGCAAGGTGGAAGGGCCGCGGCGGCCGGATGCCGCACACCTCGTCGGGAGCGAGCCTGAACACCGCAGGCACCGCGCCCAGCCAACACTCTAAGCGGACCGCCGTGGTCGCTGCGTTGAACGCTGAGTCGTCATGCGCGACACCAGAGGCCATCGCTACAGAGGCCATCGCTACAGATGAAGGATTTATGCGTTCCTGTGAAAGAATGCTGTGAAAGTCTTTTGCGTTTCTGCATGAAATTCAGGAGGATACTTCGTGGCTCCATGTGGGGAATTCGTGCTTGCCGCCTTTCCTGGAGCCAGTCGCGGGTCCTCATGAGCAGTGCACCAGGCGCAGGCGCGCGGCCGGCGAAGAAGCTGCGCACGGCGACCGAGTCCGCCCACAATAGCAAGCGTGGCACGATTGCGCGCGTGCGCCTGCACAACTTCATGTCCTACCGCGACGCTGAGATCGCTGACCCTGGCTCGCAGCTCAACTGCATTGTCGGCCCAAATGGGACTGGCAAGAGTAGCATCGTGTGCGCCATGTGCGTGGGACTAGGTGGGCCTCTCAAACTCACGGAGCGCGGCGATCAGATCAAGTCTTGCGTGCACGGCGAAGGCCAGCATAAAGATGAAAAGGGTCAGCTGATCACGAGTGGCTTCGTGGAGACCGAGCTGGTTGACGGCGTCTCGCCCGGGCGCAACCTCACCGTGCGCCTCGATTTCAACATAGAGAACAAGAAGGAGTGGAGGATGGACGGCGTGCTGGTGACCGAAAAGAAGGTCAGGGAGACGATGGAGGGGCTCAACATCCAGGTCGACAACCCCCTCCAATTCCTGCCACAGGACAAGGTTGGCCAGTTCTCGAACATGTCGCCGCAGGAGCTGCTCAAGCACACAGAGATGGCCATCGGCCCCGAGGTCTACAAGCAGCACCAGCAACTGATTGAGCTCGACAAGGAGGTGCTGGGCGTCGAGCAGCGGCTCACCACCGAGAAGAAGAAGCTCGAGGACCTCGAGCGCATCAATCGCGCCCTCGAGCAGGACGTAGAGCGCTTCCGGCGCCTGCAGGAGAATAAGCGCCGCCTCGACGGCTTCCGCGGCAAGAAGACCTGGGTCGAGGCAGAGGTTCTGGAGAAGATGGCCGTGGACGAGCACGCCAAGTACACCACGAAGAAGGCGGAATACAAGGAGGCTCAGGCGCAGTTATCAAAGAAAACGGAGGAGTCTGCGCCGCTGGAGAACGCGAAGAAGGAGTTCGAGAAGAAGCTCAAGGAGGCGAACCAGCGCGCTCTCAAGGCGGACAACGAGAGGATGCAGGTGTACAACGAGAACGAGAAGGGAGGTGAGCTCAAGGAGGGATTGGAGACTGAGATCGGCAAGTTGGACAAGCACCTGGATAAGTTGCGCAAGAAGCGGGAGGAGGAAGAGGAGAAGCTGTCGAGGCTCGAATCGGAGATTACGACCAAGCGCGCGCAGCTGAATGCTGCAAAAAGCGGCGAGGACCCAGCTGCGCGCCGCGCCTCGCTGCAGGCGGCGTTCGATGCCGCCCGACGCGAGGCGCAGGACGCGCAGGCGGAGCTGCGCAACCACGAGAGCCACACCGCCGAGCTGAACGCGACGCTCCAGCAGGCGAAAGCCAAACTTGAAGAGCTGAACAACGTCGAGCTCCGCAAGATGCAAAAGGTCGCAAGTGGTAACAAACACGCCGCCGAGCTCGCCAACTGGGTGGACACGGTCAAGAACAGTGAGACAGGGCCACTGGACGTGATCAACTCGATCGGTCCGCTCCTCATGAAGATCGACGTGCCAGATCCGAGTCACCAGAAACTTTGCGAGGAAGCGATCGGTGCCAAGCACGCGTTCGCCTTCCTCGCGCTCAGCGACGAGGCACGCACAGCGCTCAACAAGAAAGTGGCCGACATGAAGTGGAACGTCAACGTGTACCGTTACTCGGGCGCCGCGTTCACTCCGTCCAAACGGCCGAGCTCAAGCGACATGGCGCGCTTCGGAGTGACCAAGTGGCTCGACGAGGCTGTGTCGATCGCGCCCGAGAACCGCGATCAGATCCTCGGCGCGCTCAAGGACCTGACTTCGATCGACAAGTACCTGCTCGGTACGAAGAGGACGCAAGAAAAGATAGAGGAGCTGCAACAATACCTCGCCGAAAATCAGGTGGACCAGGTGACCATATTGACACCTGAGCGCACTTATCGCGTGCAGCGCTCCAAGTATGGCAACAGGGCGCTCATCAACACCACGCAGAACCCTCGCGCGCGAAACGACCTCTACGCCATCGCCGCCGATCCGAAGCAGCTCGAGATCGCGCAGGCTGCCTTCGAGTCCGCCAAGCACGCCTTCAACGAGCACACGGATCGCAAGGCGCAGCTCCAGGAGCGCCTGACGCACCTGAATGAGGCGAAGCAGCAGAAGCAGCAGGAGCTGACCACCTTCAATGAAGGCTTCAGTGGGATCAAGGTGCTTGAGGAGAGGCTGCCGGCGTACAAGCAGCGCGTGGACGTAGCGCGGCGCGAGGAGGCCGCCTTCGATGTGGGCGCGAAGCGGGCGGAGCTGCAAGAGAAGCTCGTGCAGGCTGCCCGCAAGGAGGCGCAGCTGATGGCGCGGATGGGCAAGGCGCAGCTCGCGCGCACGAAAGCCTGCACCGACGAGTATGGCGCCCGCCTCACAGTGAGGGTGGCCACTCGGCAACTGGCTGACGCCAAGGATGCGGCCGAGCAGGCAGCAAGGGAGGTGGACGCGCTGAAGCGCGAGATGGAGGAGGCGAAGGAACAGACCAAGGCCGCGAACGACGCGGCGGCCAAGAAGAAGTCCGAGGCCAAGAGGGCGGCGCCGCACTTTGAGCGGGACGCGCGCTCAGGCCTGCGCGGAGGCGAGCAGAAGCATGAGGACGAGTGGTATGCGATGCCAGGCGACCTGAAAGAGCTCGATGCGGAGATCGAGTCGCTCGAGGAAGATATCGCCTCGAGTGACGACGACGACGGCAAGACGCTCCGCGACTTCGAGAAGCGCTGTGAAGAGATTGAGGCTGCCAAGGGCACTGCGAGCGACACGCAGGCCGAGATCGAGGCGAAGCGCGAGCACCTCCACTCGCTCGTCGCCGAATGGAAGCCCAAGCTCGAGGAGATGATCACGATCGTGGACGACAACTTCTCTGCGTACTTCGAGCGCTTCCGGTGCGTGGGCCACGTCGAGCTCGTCGACGGGCGCAAGCGCAGCCCACAGACGGGTGAGCCCGAGGGCGCCGACGACTTCGCGCAGTACAAGGTGCACATCAAGGTGCAGTGGCGCTCGAATGAGTCGCTGCACGTGCTGGGCGAGGGAGGGCGCGACTCGGGCGGCGAGCGCTCCGTCGCGACGATGGTGTACCTCATCTCGCTGCAGTCCATCAATCCGGCGCCCTTCCGCGTGGTCGACGAGATCAACCAAGCCATGGACTCGACCAACGAGCGACACGTGTTCGAGTGCATCACGCACGCGTGCAAGGAGGGGGGCAAGCAGTACTTCCTCCTCACACCCAAGCTGCTTCCCGACCTCGATTACGGCGAGGAGACGGCCGTTCAGCTCGTCTTCAACGGGCCGTACGCTGTCAACCGCGCCGCCCTCACGCTCAACAAGTTTTGCTGACGATGGGCAGCGCCAAAAGTGGCGATAGGGGGGCGTAGTGCTGTCGACTGTGCTGGGCGCTGGGCTGAGCTCCCAGGGTCGGATCTGTACCTTCCGAACGAGCGACGAACGCCGAGAACACTCACGCCCGGCTCGCTCGCGGGACCGCGGGAGTGTCAGAGTCAGTGTAGACGGTGTGGGGACAGCCCGGCCCGGGAGTCCGTGGATTAGACTCTTCTGTGCGCGAAGCGGTGTGCGCTCTCGTGCCGTTGGCCCGTGCATGTACGTGCATGCGACGCGTGACACCTATTCTGTGGGCGAGAAACACTAAAACACTGCGTCGAAAAAAGTGAGGTTGTTCTATCACTGTGCCGGCTCTGGCCGGGCCGTCTCGTGCCGCCACGCGGTTGCCGTTTTCGAGAACTACTCTCGGACCGACTCCTTCCTCCAGCAACCTGCGCGGCGCCCCGTCGGAAGTCGAGCAGGCGCCGCACGGCCGGTCACCACGACAGTGCCAGCCGGGACGGTTCCACGGTTAGGTTGACGGTGAAGGCGATGAGGGCGATGCTGGCGCGATGGCACTGCTCGCCGCCGTGAAGGAAGGAATTAATGAAACGATGATGACAATGATGACGACGAGGCAAATGCAGGCGATCAAAATATTCATCTTCGCGTTCTGCCTACACATGTGCCGTTTCGTTGCACGCGCCGTCTTGTGGAACGCCTTTGCCTGGTTGGCGAGCTCCGCAGACTTGTTCTCAAGCACCTCCGTCTTGTCGATATTGGCCAGCATGACTTCGACGTTCTCTTGCCTGCGAGCAAGCCGGCGCGCCGCACAGCGGCATGAGCTCACGCATGCCAAGCGATGTGGCGAGCAGCGGTGTCAAGCAGCAGAGGCAGCCTCCCCGCACAGAGATGTCGAGCGCTAGCAGGGGCAGTGGCGCCGTACATGACGCCCTTGACAGCATCGACCTGCGCTTGCACTTGCACGATCTTGTTCCCTGGCCGCGACGCCTGTGCCCCGCCGAAGCTGGGCGGCATTCACTTGGGCCGGGCGGGTGTGCGGTAATAATCGGTGCGGTGCTTTGCTAGGAAAAACTTGGGGCGGGCAAATCGGCGAAACGCCCACGACGACGCCGCCTCGGCTACGGCGAAAGAACCCACACGACCATCTCAGAATCGTTCGGGGAGGATGGCTCAGAAGATTGCTGCGACGAAAACATCCAGCGCCTGCGTCTGCGTAGTTGCGCTCGGACCGCCGAATGCCCACGCGCACGGTCCCAGAAAACGGTAGCCAAACAAGGCCGGCACCTCGAGGGCGGCTCCAACTGAGTACGACAGCTCCCTCGCGCAAGCTGCGTTCTCCCAAATGGCCTCGGCATTTCGTGTGATCCGCGCACGCCACTGAGACAGATTACCTCCCGCGGCCGCAACAGCTGCCTGCGCCTTGTCCTCCGAGCCGCCGCTAGCGTCGAGCACAGCGTCAATGAGGTATCGCATGTGCCGCACCAGAATGCCCTTGAACTGCAGGCCGTCGGTGCCCGGGCTGCCCTCGTACAGATTGGGCACCGTACCCTGCACGAGAAGGGGCTCACCGAGATCTCTGAGCACGCCACCGCTCTCATTGTACACGAACGGCGAGCTCCAAACTGCTTCGACGATCGATGCGGCGAGGTGCAGTAGGTCCACGTCACTCACCGCTGCCGGCTGACCAGCTGCTACCACCGACCATCGTTGCGGTTGCTCAGGCTGTCGCTCCTTCTGCCTCTGTGCCCAGAGCAGCCCGAGGCCGGAGAGTATGACGCCCTGGTTGTACGAGTAGGCACCATCCTGCTTGCTCAGGCAGACCTCCTGGTGGGTGTCGAATGTGTCGAGACCGTCGTTGACGAGCGACGACTTATTGATCATGCCAGAGTTGAGAAACCACTCGAGCTCCGACTGCGCCCAACTCGCCGTGTATGCGGCGGCAGCACAGTCGGGCGGCAGATGCGATTCGGGCCACAGAGCGGCTGTGGCGTCCTTCATCCGGCGCCGGGCGCCGTTGCATCGCTCCGAATAGGTTACGGTGAGCTGTGCACCTAAGCTCAAGAAGAGCTCGTTGGTGATCGCATTCTTGTAGCACTTGCCCATGTCCTTCGGGTCACGCGCGGCTTGCCAGCACACGCCGCCTTGGCAGGACGCGTTCCACCACGAACGGTTGACGATATCATCGAACACGAAACGCGAACGGTTGAGGTACTTGAACTCGCCCGTGAGGACGTATGCTCGCAGCCACCCGATGCCCCACCACAGCTCATCATCAAAGTAGCCGGAGAACGTCAGATCCACCTTTTTATCACATCTGGCGATGGTGTCGTCGGAGGTGGCGTTGAACACCGCCGCGAGGACACGTACAATCTCGGGCTTATCCGACTGCGATGCAAGCCCAAGGTTGGCAAGCACCTCGACGGTGTTGGCAGACTGCCACCACATGGAGCTGCGCCAGATGCCAGAGGTTTCGCTCCAAAAGGACCGTTGCAGCTCGGTGAATGTGACAGATGCGCGATGCTGCTGGGGTGAGACGCCCAACGCGAGCGTTAATATGCGAAGGGCCATCGCTCGGGTCAGGATAGAGGGGCTTCGTCGGCCAGCGGGTGTTCCGACAAATTCCGACAAGTCGGCTCGTCATCACTGTCATCAAACAAAAAACACGGCAAGGGACACCGGAGTACGGTACCGGACACGGCGTCGAACCGGGGTGAGCCGGGACGCACAGTACTTGTAAGAAAAGAAAAAAAGGATCCGAATCGTCTGGAACGTGAGCCCGACCAGCGACCGCGGGCTCGACGCTTCGTATATAATAAAGACGAGGCACCCAGCTTAATGTAATTCTTTACATTTGGTCTCCAGTTGAGGTGACAGCGGACAGGAGACGTCAGTGATTACGTACAAGATCTGCAATCAACTCACGATCCCAAGCTGGCACTGCTCCACTTGTGTAAGTGGGCAAGCTGCCGTAGTTGCGCGTAATGAATTCCCTTTTCTCTGTCTCGCGGAAGTCTTTCCAATTCTCCGGGGTCGATTGTGAGGCCGTCAGTCGACTTCGAACTCTTGTGGTCGTCGGTGGCAGCATGATGGGCGGGCTGGGCGTGGGTGTTGGAGGTGGTGGCGACGCAGGCCCGTAGTTGCGAGCTATGAATGCCAATTTATCGGCCTCTGACATTTCTTTCCAATTGTCGGGCGTGGGCTGGGCGGTACGAGGGCGCGCGCGCTCAAATTTTGGAGATGTTTGCAGGACAGGCTGCTCAACCACTGCGGCTGGTGGGCGAGGAGTTGTGGTGTAAATTGCGAGCAATGAGAGTGCTGCCAGTGCGACCGTCCGCACGATCGTAACCAGGTTGGACTTCGATCTGTGGGAATTTGGCTGCGAGACGGTTTGCCCGCGCCAGACCGGCACGGGCATGTCGGCGCGCTTCGTCCGACAGTCGCTAGGAAGGGTTGTGAATGATGAATGGGAACGTCTGTGAATGAACAATTCCATCCCATCGAAAAGATGCCTGCTTTTTATCAGAGCCGGACACTGCGATTCACTCATTCTTCTTGTCCACGGAGCTCTTGGCTTTTTCGCGTACGTCCTCATGCGAGACGGAGAGACTGTGGCTGCGGCTGCTTCGCGTGTCTGCCTCACGTGCGGTCGTGCGACGGCTATCGGTCCGCTCCCGGTACCGGCTCGAGCTAGTGCCCCCGCTGCCATCGGCCGAGGCGGAGCCGGCGCGAGTTGCTCGACTGCTGCGGTGTTCCAGTTCTCGACTGCTGCTGCGCGGCCGGTGGTGATCAGAGGAGGGTCCCGCGAGGGCCGATGAGGACGTACGTTGGGGCGGTGCGCATAGGAGAGCGGCACGCGCGTGCACGGCAAGTGCGAGGGACGAGGCGACGACGACGATGGCGTACAGATCGGGCGGCAGGTCGGGTCGAGTGTGGCCCGCCTCGAGGCCAGATGAGAACCACGCGGGCCACACAAGCAGGTAGGCATGGTGCCACAGCGGGATCGCGAAGAGCAGTGCATCCGATCGCGGCTTTGGGGATGGCGGCGGCAGGAGCACCACTGGCACGAGAAGCAGCAGGAGCAGGGCCGCGACGGCGAGGGGTTGCGAGACGCCCCTGGTCAGCATCGCTGGCAGGAGCACGCCTGCAGGCACATAGAAGGCAGCTGCCGCGGCGGCGGCGCCTGCAAGCGGTGCGAGCACACCCGCCCAGAGCGCGAGCGGCGCGCGCACACACCACCAGAGGCGCCGAGGCGGCGTGAGCCATGCAGCGAGCGCACCACTGATGGCGAGGCCGGCTCTGAGGCCGCCGCCGACGCCCGCCGCGACGAGTGGTAACAGCGTCGGGACATCGAAGAAGCGTGGCGCGAGGGCGGCGGCAAGGGCAGCGGGCATCTCGAGCGTCGCCGACGCGCCGCCGCCTAGCGTCCACATGGCGCCACCACGCAGCGTGAGCGTGCCGTTGCTGCCGCTCAGCTCGCCGCCACGGCCGTCACCACCTTCGATGCCGGCGGGAGCGGGCGCTGCATGGGTTGCGGCCGCCGACGGGGACGAGACAGTCCACCAGCCTTGCTGGGCGCCAAGGAGCAGGTGCGGCGCGCTGTGCACGCACAACAGCACGCCCATCGCGAAGGGGCGCGCAATTGCGTGCAGCGGCAGACGTGCAATTGCCAGGTGGCATGCGTAGAGCACCGGCACGTATACAGCGACACTCGAGCCGCTGGAGCACTGGGATAGCATTAGGAGCGCCTCGCTGTGGCAGTGCGTTTGACCGACGCGTACGGCGAGCTGCTCGATGACGATTCCGACGAGTAGAAAGAGCGGCAGGAGTGAAAGTCGATGGTGCAGCATGGCGTGCATCAAAGTGAGGAGAGAGAGCCCCAGGATGACGGTGTCTAGTTCGAGCGCAGCTGCGCTCAGATTGGCCGAGCCCGCCTGGTTGACATACAGCAGCCGCTCGGCAGCAATGGCGGCCGTGGCCTCCTCAAGTCCTGGGAACGCGGTTGCCGCCTTCGCATGGAGGCGCTGATAGAGCGCGGGCGCGCCCACGTAAGCAAGCGCGGTTATGTTGAATGAGGTCAGAGCGGTGACGTTCGCGACATTCGCGGCTAACATCGTTAGCACAGCAGCGTGCCCATCGCGTAGCATAATAGCCCACTCGGTACTCGAGAGATTCGCGAGAAGGGCTGACATCGGCGTCGCAAGGCGCGCGCTGCCGTCAGCCGCGGGGCAGAAACTGTTCCTTCTTAACGAAGGGGGGCCCCCCCCGGGGCCCCCCCGGAGGGGGGGGGCGAGGGGCGCGGAGCGCCCTTCTGTCTGAAAAAGGAAAAGGAAGGAAAATGCGGGGGGGGGCGCGAAAAAATTTGGCCATTTTTTATAAGGGCCTTTTGTGACAGTCGGGACGAGACATGCGACGCGAGAGACACGCGGCACCCCACCCCCCTGTCCCCAGTCTAAACCGTATCAACGCGCGTCCCGTGGGTCATCTGTACTAAGGTCAGACGGTGAATGCAGGCCAGCAGGATGGTTC
>Ga0210244_100641_pt1 | contig 32097 bp, 24 predicted proteins | sample ChrtobMetaP3_0mM_FD_155473 | JGI IMG/M metagenome (GOLD analysis project Ga0210244, IMG submission 155473) | Chrysochromulina tobin associated microbial communities from unialgal haptophyte culture, Seattle, Washington, United States - P3_0mM | ecosystem: Host-associated > Algae > Haptophytes >...
CCCATCATACCGCCGCCCATCGGCGCGCTGCCCATCATTCCGCCGCCCATCATCATCATCCCGCCCACGGGCGAGCCCATGCCGCCCATGCCTCCCATGCCGCCCATGGGCGAGCCCATCCCGCCCATCCCGCCCATTCCCATGCCCACGGGCGAGCCCATGCCGCCCATGCCGCCCATGCCACCCATGCCACCGGCAGGGGCATTGCCGAACATCGACATGATGTCGATCTTCTTGAACACGGGCGGTGCCGGTGCCGGCGCCGGCGCGGCGACGAAGTCGACACCTCCAAAGCTCGCCCCGAAGCCGCCGTTTGCCGCCGGGGCCGGGGCCGGCGCCGGCGCGGGCGCTTCGAACGAGCCGAACAGGTCGACACCCGCCGGCGCCTTCGCGGGCGCCGGCGCGGGCGCATCGAACGAGCCGAACAGGTCGACTCGCGCGGGCGCGGCCGCGGCCGCGGGCGGCGCGGGTGGCGGCGGCGTGGGCGCAGCACCGCTACCGCCGCTGGCTTCCCACTCCTGGGTCCAACCGCCCGGCGCCGCCGCCGGCGCGGTCTGGCTGCGTGAGACGCGCGGCGGGCCGGCGGCGGGCGCGGGCGCGGGCGCGGGCGCCGCCCCCGGCTGGCCGTTGGCGTCGAAAAATTGAAGGTCGATGTAGGTCGCTTTGACCCAATCCTTCATGTCGTTCGGGTGGCACCCTTTCATCGGGCGCTTGTAGCCTGGAGGCATCCTCGCGAGGTACGTGGCGTTGTGGATCTCGTTGCCGCCATTCGTCGACGCGTCGAGCTCCATCACCTCCGCGTGCGTCCAGTTGGACATCGTGATCGACTTGCAGCGGTGCGAGAAGGCCTGGTGCGCGCTCTTGCAGTCGGAGCAGATGAAGATCTTAAACTTCATGCACACGTCCTTGAAGCCCATCTTGTCTTCGTGGGTGCACGTGGCGCACGACTTGTTCGCGGCCAGCTTGCGCAGATTGTTGAGGTGCTTCATGTGAGCCTGCGAGCGCGGCGGAGACAAGTTTGAGCAACAAAAGCAAGTTTGAGCATCAAAAGCAAGGCAGCGAACGGCGCGACTTCAAGAGGTGCGCGCATGGAGCGCTGATGGTGATGCATCGCACGGGCGCGAGAAGGAGGCCGTACCGCGTCCGACATGGTCCTTTCGAGGGTGGGGTGGCGGAGTCCACGCGGTGCAAAAACCCTCTGATGCGGTCCCGAAGTTGTTTTTTTCGGCCGAAGAAACTTAAAAGCGCCGACGCCCGCGCCAATTCCGCCGCCGCGCCGATCAACTTCATCGGCGACACCGACGCAACTCCGACAAGAAAACTCAAATCTGTATGGGCGGCATCGGCGGCAGCGGCGGACCTCCTCTGGCGGCGGCTGCGAATTGGCCAGCGATGGTGAGGTACAAATCTCCGGGAGCTTCCACGCCATCGATGGACGCTGTCACAAAGGGCCGCGGGCCCTGCGGACTCGTGCCAGGCTCTGCGGATTCGGCGTCATTCGCGGCAAACTTGTAGATGGCGGTGCCCTCCTGCACCTGCATTGGGTCGCGCATTGGGGGGACCATCAGGATCGGGGGGTGCGGGGGGGTTTGTTATCGAGTTTGGGGGGGGTTGTTTCTTTGTTATCAGGATACGTATCCTGATGTATCGTGATGTATCCTGCGTGTATCCTGAAGGATACATGTATCCCTAATGTATTCTGATGTATCTTAAATGTATCTTGAATGACCTGTTACATTCCAAGAGAATATACATGTATCTTGATTTTTTGCATGTATTTTACACGTATCCCAAACGAGTCCAAGATACATTTTGGGATACACATCAGATACATCATGATACATGTATCTTGGGCGCTTCCTTGGTGTTGATACGTCTCCACGTCCCTCTTTTGTCTTTAGACTGTACCCGGAGATCCCCTCCCCTCGCTTCGAGTGACTCGAAGCGATACACCAGAACGACGCGTCCCAAACCGCCCAAGGTGAGGTAGTTTCATGCAACTACCCACCTAAATCCGGCCTTGTTAATTAGTTAGGCGGGCGCGCTGTGGAGAGGTACGTTTGCGTTCGAGATACACAGTGGCCACCTCGCGGTGCCCCGCGACAGATCCGTCGTCCCAGGCCCTGCCTGACAGTCAATTCGTAGTGTTATCTGTTCCTATCATGCTCAATCAACCACCCAACCCCAAGCTCATCATTGGTAGCCGCCGGACGGGGTCAATCGGGGAACTCGCAGTGCCCGGTGACCATCAAATCCCTGCTGTACCCCGCAGCCGTACGCCCTCGACCATGCCCGACGACCCGTATCTCACCTACAACCAGCCCGGGCGCCAGAAGAAGCCCACCAACGAGAGCTTTCCGACGCCCCCTTCACCACCGCGCGCGACGAAAAACTCATCGTACACGACGATCCCGACGACGCAAGCCGCGGCCGCAGCAACACCGCAGGCGGCAAAGCCGGCAAGCATCGCCGCACGACCGCACGGCGAGCGCACGCGCACGCGCACCATGCGCAGCGCCACCTCACCGAGCACCGTCATCGACACCACCAAGCCGCGCGCGCCCTCGACATCGTCGACGGCCGTCAAGAAGTCTGCTGCGGCTATAACCCCGCGGCGCGACTGCAGGCGAGGCAGGCCGAGACTGTGCCACGAAACCGTGCGACACTAAGGCGAGCACGACCACGGCGCGCGACACCACCGGCACGGCCACCATCATCGGCGCCGCCAAGTCGCGCGCGCTCTCGACTACCGCGACCACCGACAAGCAGCCCGCTGCGAACGCCTTTGCAGCCCAGCAGACGAAGCGGAAGGACGCCGACGCGAAGCTGCGCAATGCGAAACTGAGCAACGTCACCGAGCGCAACATGCCGGCCACGACCGTCGCCATCGACGCTGCCAAGCCCCGGCATGCACTCTGGACGACCGACAATACCACCGCTGATACCACCGCGATGTGCATCGCGGACACCTTCCTCGGCACTCTCGAAAAGATGCCTCGCGACGGCGCATGCCTCTTTCACTCGCTAGCTCTCGCCGACACAGTCCAGTCCTAAAAGCTTCCGCGGGTGGTCAGGGAACGGCAGGCGGGCGTGCGCGTAAGTGGGGTGCAGCGCGGGCAGGAGTAGCAGGCGCTCGAGGACGGTCGATGTCACTATCGCCGTAGTTTTCGCGGTGCAAATGGCATGCCGAGCGAGAGCGGCTGCTGCTGCTGAGCAAGGAGGCTGCGAGAGGGCATGCTCGCGTTGCGCTCGTATGACGGGGGATGACCGTGTCGCTCAAACTGTGGGGAGAGGAGCAGAGAAAAGGGATGCACGTGAGCGCGGATGGATGGAATGAGAGGTGCGTGCGTGCTGTGGCTGCGTGTGGCGACCCACCTGTGCTGGGGGTCGGAGACGGCAGCCACAAGGCATCAAGCGGGATGAAATTGACTTCGGCGCTTTGACTTCGGGTGGTGCAGAAAGGGAGAAAGGGACTGGTGGTGCAGAAAGGGACTGGTGGTAAGCGCCGGCGCCGCGACTGCCGCTCAACGAGGCTGGCGCTAAGAGGCGCCGAGTCCGGTTGTGTGCTGGCGGATTGACTGGGGTGGGCGCGTGTGATGCGCTAGTCGCTTCACTAACTTGGTCCTACTACCGTGTAGTGAGTACTTAGTCAATATCTAGAAGTGTTTGAGCCAAATAACATGCATTTTTACTCGTGGTTGCGCTGCATTGCCCATTGCGGCCTCGATTACCGGCCGTGATGAGTGAGAGCTGAGACTGACCCACCTCCCCCTGTGGTGAAGGAGAGATAGAAGACATAGTGTTGTTCTCGAGCGAAGAGGGGTAAGACGCAAGCACAGGACGAGCGAGCAACCCACGTGCGACTCCTGTTCGCTGCCATTGACCCGCCACTCTTATCCCATTTCCGAGCTCGATGCTATCGCGCCTGCCGCGCTGGCAAGATGCGGTCGCCACCGGCCTCGTGTCACAGAGCTTTCAGACTACAGCAGCACGTGGCTGTGACGGCTCCATGGAGGCACGAAGGCGATACCCTGCCGAGGCAGATTACATCGACTGGGGCGCACTGCGGAGGTGGGGAAGCGGCGACTGAGCGAGTCGGTCAACGACTCGAGTGCTCTCTCTCTCTCTCTCTCTCTCTCTCTCTCTCTCTCTCTCATCCTCTGTACCTACGCTATACCTACGCTGTACCATTCGCATGTCTTAGAGAACTCCGGAGTGCGGCCCCCCCGGGTCTGTAGTTGACCGTGTTTACCCGTCGCAATGGCGAGGTACCTGATCGCCGCGGCGCTGGTCGCGGCGGTGACCGCACAAGCGAAGGTCGGGCATGGCCCGGCCATGAAGGCCGCGATATGCGCGGCCACGTCCGCCCCGTCGCGCACGCGCATCCATTGCGCACACGCAAACGTGGCAAAACTGCCGTCTCGGATGCAGATTCGTCCAGACACCAAGCCAGCAGGGTGGTGGCAGCAGAGTGGGTGTGGGCGCCGCCTTCGGCACGCACGCCACTCGTCGCCAACCTCGTCAGCACCGGCTGCTCACCCGACTCCGCGCTGCCCTCTACAAGCGGCGCTGACTCCGAAGAGCTGCCGATACTCCAAGGCACGCAACTGAAGGCCAAGCGGGCCACGCTTGCTTTGCCTCCACCTTCTCCTCCATCTCGCTCGCTAAGCGGCGGCGAAGTCGCATGCCTCTTCGAGGCCGACCCGCTGCCGCGCTCGCCTCCAGCCTACGTGGACGCGCTCGGAAACCTGAGGGTCACATTGACCAAACCCTTTACGGGAGAACCCTCTATAGGTGCCAGCGCCACAAACGGTGACCGGACGCGCGCACGGCGTGCCAGATCGGGCATCTTGCAACTGAAGGCCAAGCGGGCCACGCTTGCTTTGCCTCCATCTCCTCCTCCATCTCGCTCGCTAAGCGGCGGCGAAGTCGCATGCCTCTTCGAGGCCGACCCGCTGCCGCGCTCGCCTCCAGCCTACGTGGACGCGCTCGGAAACCTGAGGGTCACATTGACCAAACCCTTTACGGGAGAACCCTCTATAGGTGCCAGCGCCACAAACGGTGACCGGACGCGCGCACGGCGTGCCAGATCGGAATTCCAACTCACTCTTCACTTCACCAGGCGCCTCGCGTTACGGGCGAAAGGGGCGCGCGTGCGCGACAGCACCGTCTACGGAGGGTCGAGCACGAGCGCCAAGTCGTCCTTCGAACACCACACGCAGCAGCTCGCAGCGGCTGTACAGGTGGACGACGCGATGGGGACCTGGAAGAAGATAACTGACATGAAGATGCGCCTTATTCAGGACGCGCTTAAGGCAACTGGGCGGGGCTAAGGCGGCCCGGCCCGGCGGCTCATCGAGTATGGCTGTGGTAAGGGGGTCCAGGGGTCCCCGAGCTAGTGGTAACCGCATCTGTATGTACGCCGGTCCGGTGTCTTGGGTGCCGAAATAAAGTACCATTGGCTGTGAAACGTGCGATGACTCGCACCAGTCCCTTTCGTGTTGCGTGTATGTACCGGGCGTAACGTTTTTTTTTACTACTTACTTAGTTGCTGTTCTCGGTGTAACCGCACGGCGCAATGACCCCTGGTGCCTGCGACGTAGGATGACGCGCAGCGACCGGCATCCGAGCGCACGCCGGACAGCAGCATCGCGCTCCCGAGAACGATCGAGATGGTGTAGATCGTCATTTGCGGTTTCGCGTCAAAGTTTTGGCGCGGTGTGAAGAGTGTTCCCCCTTCCTTGCGTCTCTCCCGTACTCGGCGCGCCAGTCAGAGCCGTTGGGACTCTTTGCATGCTCGTGTGCAAATGCCTTTTTAGGATTTGATATTGCAGTTTTTGCAACAGACACTTTTCTTTCTCAGCGATTCAGCATGGCGCCGCGGCCCGCCATGGGCAGGCGTAGTTCGAGTTCGAGCATGCGGATAACGCAACAGACCAATGGCCGCGAGCGGGCGGACCGGGAGAGCTCGCACTTGAGATCGATTCTTTCTACCACAGTGAGCCCGGCACACTCTCTACACCGGGAGGCTCGCAAACCTATAAGCTCGCACCTGCACAGAGCCCTCGCACTCACATATCTCGCTCCACTCACTGACACTCACACAGCCCCACAGCACTGCGAACCTCCGACTGCGAATCCGTCTGACTACATGTACCGTCTGACGATTTGACGGCCACATCTTGCATATCGAACAACGTCTGCACGTATCACAGGGAATTCGACTTGGATGGCAATGGTCAGTTAGACAGGACCGAGTTGAGCAGCTTGCTGATGAGCATCTTTGCCAATCAGGTCGACGTCATCAACGCGGACATTGTCAACAAGCTCGTTTCGAGCTGCGAGCATCAAGGGGGGATCACCAAGGCGAATGTGAATAGGGCGATCAAAAAGTACCGCGGGTACGTGCACGAGTTGGCCACAGCCGCGAACGCCCAAGATAGCATCTTCGCAGAGTTCGACAAGAATGGCGACGGCGTGATCAGTAGGGCAGAGATGCTTCCCATCCTGAAAGCCTGCGCCAGCCACATAAAGGATTGCCCCGTCGACGAGGTGTGCGCGATATATTCCACGCGCGCGCGCTGCGCCTCTCTTGCGTGATGTGCTCTATGCGTGTGCTCCCCCTTGGTGATGACCTTGGTTTAACCTAGGTAATACCTTGGTGAGTGCCATCACGACTATATACTGCGTGCCAACATCCCGAGAGTGACATGTCGACGTATAGAACATGACACATCTGCGTGACGACATATCTGAACTGTGTGTACGACGCGACCACACGCACACACAGGTCGGCATGGATGACGTCGAGCAGGTATTCAAGGCAGCCGACGGTGATAACTCAGGCACGATCGACATCATGGAATTCAAGGTCGCTCTCTCCTCGTGGAAGGCGGAGATGTCGACGGTCAACTGGAAAAAGCTCGCCGAGGACCTAGAGGCCGAGAAGGAGAGGGCGCTGGCGAGGAATAAGAGCAGCTCGTGTGCTCTCCTCTAAAGCCTCTTACTACTTACAGTCTGTACTCTCACGACGACCTAAATCACGACCTCTGAGGTACATATAGAGGTACGTAGCCACATGTCGCCATGTCGCCAGCTGTTCTTTTAAGCTGTTATTTGCGGTGCTCTGTGATTCCTTACAACAAAGTATACTCGCGAGCGTGCATGCATTATCATGTCAGTCGGTTCAACCTCTTACGCTTCCCCCTTCTTTTCTAAACGTTGTCGCCGCGCGTTCCTCTCGTTTGTGTGCGTTTTTGTCGTTGGTTTTTGTCGTTGATCTGTGAGGGCGAACGCGATCAAGCTGACCATGGTCGTCGCACGAGGTACAGCCGCTCGGACGAAGGCCAAAAAGATCCGCAAGAAGCACCAGGAATGCGCGAGGCAGCAAAAGGAGGAGATGCAAAAGGCGGAGGTCGAAGGGTACTTTGCCAGGTTCGACTTGGATAAAAACGGAATCCTGGACAAGGAAGAGTTTCCGGAGCTCCTCAAAGCCCTGTTCGGGGAGGACGCCGTTACAATCGGCATCGACTCGGTCGTCGCTCAGCTAGTGAAAAACTGCGAGAAGCAGGGTGGCATCACCAAAGAGAATGTGATCCGGGCCATCAACAAGTATGGTGCGTTTGTGAAGGAGCAGGCGGCAGCCGCCCACGCCAGGGAGAACGTCTTCGACATGTTTGACAAAAACGGCGACGGCGTGATCAGCAAAGACGAGATGCTGCCCATCCTGAAGGCATGCGCCAAGCAGGTCAAGGGCGTTCCGGAGGGCGAGGTGGACATGGGTGACGTCGATGCTGTCTTCGCGGCTGCCGATACGGACCAGTCTGGCAGCATCGATCCCGAAGAGTTCAAGGTCGCCCTCGCCACGTGGAAGGAGTCCATGGCGGCCGTGAACTGGGTGCAGCTGGAGCAGGATGCTCTCGAAATGGAACTGCAGGCCAGATGGAAGTCGACTGCGTGCTCTCTGCTGTGAGACGCGGTCGAGAGTGAGTCAGATCTTAGTCAGATCTGACGTGCGCGTGTGTGGAGTGCGACCTCGGAGAGACGAGCTGATCGACGAGCTGACGAGGTCTGCGCGCACACTCACAGTCTGCAGCTGTGAGCACAGACGAGAGCACGTCCGCGGAGCGGTATACAATGTACCGGCGCGGTGTGCTCATCACCGCACGCGTGGATAGGCGACTCACAAGGAACTATCATATCATGTAAATCACCGCACGCGTCGACCACACGTTCGGCACGGAGTACTATTTCAGTACTTTGTTCATCAAACTTCGTCGAAACATAGATCCCTAAATTGTCGTTTGGTTCATCCGTCTCTCGCGATTTCATCCCCGTCACAGGACAATGGGTTGCTGCATGAGTGGCGAGGCGAACGCTGCCGAAAGCGACATTCCGCCTCCCCAGTGGGGCGTCCCGCTCAAGGTCACGCTCAAGAGCAAAAGCTTTTTTTCGGCCGACTACAACGTAAACGTCGGGGACGGCGAACAAGAGAAGACGTGGATGTTGCTGGATGCCGTGGGAGGCATGTTTGACGCAGGGTACACATACTACCTCAAGCACCGCGCGCCAGGTCAGGTGGATGCCGAAGGTAAGCCCGCGTCCACCACGCTCGGCGCGGTCAACATCAAGGGCGAGTGGGACGCCTTCAGTTTCCAGATTGCGGGTGCTGACCGTGACATTTCCCTTCGGCCCTTCATGGACATCTGGGACAAAGACATCGATTTCGGCATCACCAAGGACAGGACGCTCTGGGCGGTGTGGACGTACTCAAAGCGCGCCATCTTGTTCGCGGACCACGAGCAGACGAAGCAGATTGGATGGCTCGACGTCACTGGCAGTGGCACGTGGTACGAGCACGAGGAGCAGGTCACAGTGTACGATACGGACCAGAACGGCAATCGAACCGCGCGGCAAGAGACGCGCCGCACCGTCAATTGCAAAACCAACGGCTTCCGGTACAAGTTCAACGTCTTCAACTGCCCGATGCAGATCACGTACCGTAAGGAGGGCCGCGGCTTCTTCAAATCGAGCAAACTGCATTTCACCGCGGCCAATGCATTCGATCCGAACACGCCGCTGTTCAACGTGGAGAGCGACGGCGGATCGAACTGCACGATCACGTCCTACCCCAACTCCGACCCCATCTCGACCATCCTCGCAGCGTACGCCATCTCGTGCAAGCTCGACCCTGACGAGTTCAACAGCGGGGCCAAGAGCCAGTGTGAGCGCCACATGAGCCTGGGCATGCACCCTGGCTTCTCCAACTTTATCGGGATGGACGAGCGGAGCTTCGAGCAGAAGTTCTCCTACCCGGCGCCGCCTCCGCCCGTCTTCGCGCAGCAGGTCGCCGCCTTCGTGATGCCGCAGTCGAACCTCATTCCATTCGCGCAGTCTCCGATGGCCGTACAGCCGGGTATGGGGATGGGGATGGGCATGATGCAGCCCGGGATGGTGCAGCCCGGCATGATGCAGCAAGGCATGATGCAGCCTGGGATGATGCAGCCCGGCATGATGCAGCAAGGCATGATGCAGCCTGGGATGATGCAGCCCGGCATGATGCAGCCTGGGATGATGCAGCCTGGGATGATGCAGCCCGGCATGATGCAGCCTGGGATGATGCAGCCTGGGATGATGCAGCCCGGCATGATGCATCCTGGGATGATGCAGCCGCAGCAGGGCATGATGATGCAGCCGCAGCCGGGCATGATGATGCAGCCGCAGGGCATGATGATGCAGCCGGTCATGGCGCAGCCGATGTAGCCAGGCATGGCGCAGCCGACGGTCTGATACGAGTAACTACTACCATTACTAGGCTGACTCACCGTGTGGGCTTCTGTGGTGGGAACAAGCGTTGGCGGCAAGGGCGGCAGAAAGGGACTGGTGGTAAGCGCCGGCGCCGCGACTGCCGCTCGACGAGGCTGGCGCTAAGAGGTGCCGAGTCCGGTGGTGTGCTGGCGGACTTACTGTGGTGGGCGCGTGTGAAACGTGCGAGGACTCAGCCGCAATGGTGTGACGCTCGCGTGAATCGCGCGGGTCTCTGAGACCGTCGCCAGCGGCGGGGCGGACGGGCCCCGCCGCCAAAGTGAAAGAAAACACGGGCCCTGCCGACTAAGTTTTCGGAGTATGTTGTACGGCGTTTCATCTGTCGACTTTCCCGCTTGTGTATGATGAACTCAGAACTGACTTCTCGGATGGGGAGTGTGTCTGGGTGTTGTTAAGGACCACCGTGTTACGGTGCCCGAAATTGTTCGGATTGCGCGCCAACCACCGCGCGCACCACTCAGGCCGGGCGAGGACCGGGACCGGGAGCCCCCGAGACCGGCCCGCGAGACCGACCGAAGGCGAAGCAACCGACCCGGCGCGGGCGCGTTACGGGCGCGCTGCCACGTGCCACAGCCACCCGCCGCCGCTGGTGTGGGCGCGGCGTGCGGCGCGGACGCAACAAAACTGGTACTGACTTGCCTTGCCTTGCCTTGACTGGACTTGACTTGAGCAAGCAGGCTAATTAGTCGAAGCTTGCTTGCTTGCTTGACTTGACTTGACTTGAAAGCGGGTCGCGCACTCGCTCGTCTCAGCTCTCGTCTCATTCTCTCTGCTGTTCAGCATTCGCTGTTCGCGCACCGCTCATGCCGGCCGAAGCACCCTCGACACCGCCCAAGAAGCGTGTGCGAGTGTACGCGACACTCATTGAGCCGCTCTCACCTATTCGCCTGGCAGCATCTTCGATGGCCAAAGTGGCGACCGCCATCTACGATGCCATTGCACCGTCGCCATCATCGTCTGGAAAAGGATCTTTGTCGGCGGCGTCAATCTCAGCGGACAACACTGAATCCACCGAAAACAGCGATGCAGATCGCCATGCTCTTTCTCAATATATTGAGAGGCGCTATAAGCGCTCGCTTGCCATCGCAGCTTGGGTGCGCGTCTCTGATTTACTTCGCTTCGAACAGGCGGCGCAGCGACGGCTCGGACCTCCAAGGGACGGGGAGTTCATCGCAAGGCTTCTGCTGCCGCCAGTGCAACGTGCGCTCGAATACGAAAGCGTACCAGTCCTCGCGGTACGCGTACCTGCACACGAAGAGCACGGGCAGGTGCTCGTGCAGGTCAAGCATCACCAGCAAACGGCGGAAGCCCTCGGGGCGGCGCACCAGCGCTTGAAATCAAAAGGTCCATGGGATGAGAGCGATGAAGAGCACGAAGACGTATATCGTGAGCTCGAGGACATTCTGCTTACCGCGTAGATCGACAGAACCAACGATCGAAAGTGGATGCAGTTGCAGAAAAGTACGTCAATTTGACAATCAACGAGCTCATTGGTCAGAGTGCGGTGTGCGCAGAACGATCGGTCACACACTTCTCTATAGCGATGATAACTATACATCTTGAACGGCACGTTTCATCATGAAAAATCGAGCAATCAAATATTTTTTATGCTTCGTCAAGGCCGTCCGACGAAGCCGAGATAACTCGTCAGTCGCGCGTAAACCCGAACACGGCCCGTCCAAGTCGGCTTCGCGTGTCTACGAGATGGTGGCCATCGCGAATGCTTGCACCGAGTGGATCGTGTTCGGCCAGGTGGAGCTTGATAAGGACGACGCCGCTACTATCGATGTCATGCGCAGGGCGCTTTTACCATCCAACGCGTGCGTACCAGCCCTGCCTGTGCGAAGGTGTTGGTACCCCGATTCCGATATCTAAAGTGCCCCGCCGCCCCTGTTCACTGATCGTGCGCAGGCGTCGCGCGCTCCTCAAGAAAGTAATGATCGTAAGCTCCAACAGGCGCTGCACTGGTTTCATTGTCCCATCGGTCGGCCTCGCCTCTGTGCTCATCTCGCCGGTTCTCGCGTCCATCAAGGAGGAGGTGGGAGGGGAGGACCCCAGAGTCAGAAGAGAGAGCCCCGGCGCCTCGACAGACTTCATCCTGCTACCGGACGAGGGCGTGGATGCACTGCCGCTCTACTCGAACCACAAGAAGGTCTCTGACTTTGTTCTGTCGAGTGGCTTGTGCTCGGCCGTGCTGACAAACATGGACGTGCTCTGGATGGAGAGGGTTGCTCAGGTGATGATGACCGCGAGTACCCTCAAATTGCCACCGAGTGCCACCGAGTGCCACCGAGTGCCACTGCTTGACCTGGATGGAGCATGGTGCTCAGGTGCCGCCGGGAACGCTCTTCAAGGCCTTCCATGGGCCGGACACGAACGCATCGAAGACGGAGGTTTCGTGGGAGCCCATGGCTCGCTGGCACGCGCTCGCTAAGTCACTGCGGACGCCACGAGGGCACAAGTCATACGAGCACCTCGAGCAGCTGCGCAAGTCCGACCCACTGATCAACCTGTCCGCGTGGATTGACTGGAGCAAGCTGCGCCTGTCCATCAAGCAGACGCCCGCGTACCAGACGAACCAGAAGGCGCTCAACACGGCGGCCCGCGCGAGCAGGTTCTGCTTGCAAACGTCTGCCAACGGGGCCGCCTCCGTGGCGGCGGTCGTGAAGGCAGCGTCGCCACTGAATGCGCCGTTGGCACGGCGGCCCCAGTCGGCGCGCGATGAGCGTTCATCGTCCGACTCAGTCATGGTGCTCGACCCCTATGGCGAAGTGGACCGACGCTCCCGCTCGGACGAAGACGAAGGGGACAGTGCGGAGGAGAGCGTAGCGCCTAGCCCTGTGTCGGTCGAGGCGAAGCTCCAGTCGATGCGCTACGAGGATGCCGGCAAGAGCCACCCCGGAAAGATGGCCAGGAAGGCCATCTTCGGGAAGACGGCGGGGTACGGCGAGACTCGTGCGACTGCAAGGGGGAAGTACAAGAGCAGCGAGGCGACGTGGCCTCGTGAGGAGCTCAAAGGAATTGCTAGCTTGCACAAGTAGCTCAAGACAACGCTCTTCAAGTTGCCTTCAGTACCCCATTCATGCCATGCGCCGGAACCTCAAGGCAACCCAACGCATGCAATCTGCCTTATTTGGGCACAGCAACCCAACGCATGCAATCTGCCCGAACCTCATGGGCCACAGCACAGCCCAAAGGAACATGGAGGTCGACTGCTATGCCACAGACATGTGGAGGAGGGCGGAAGTAGGGCGGAAGCAGTCCTCACTGCTATAGGGGACCACTCTGGGACAGATAGGGCCGTGGTGATCTTCGGCGGCGCACTTGCTACGTGAGGGAACGTGGGTGGATGCGGCGGATGCGGCGCACATGTGCGCGCGCGGCGAGTCTGGGTAGCACGGCGGCCGTGATCGCGACTGAACGGCTCGCGGAGAGAATAAGTATGCTGATACAGCTGGAACCTGGATACATGTGTACGGCGGCGTGTACGAGGATTGTCCGTAGGTTGTCGTGACCGCGTGAGTCAGCCCGTGAGGACCCGTGTGGAGCGCTTTCAGTTTAGAGATGATGACGACGCGGTACGACGGGTCCACACGCCAAGGCGAGCATTTAAGGACTTTGTTTGAGAAAGGGTCAGTTGAATCGACACACAAGGTACCGACCAGCCACTACCCGACACGAAACACAGACTCGAGACTGGCCAAGAGACTGGCGGTGGCGCGGCGGTCGCGTCGCTCGGTGTTTTCTGAATTGTTTGTTCAAAGCCAGCACCGACTCGAATTAGACTCGACGGTGGTTTGTTGGTGGTTGTAGTTGGTTGTTTGATAGTGGGACTTGAAATGAACTTGAACTTTGACGAACACGCCGCGTTGAACGGCCAAGTTCCGCACGAGCAGTGAACTGCCTGAGCCTCACGCAGCTCGACCAGCCATGGCGCCGAAGAAGGCAGAGGATGCTCGTTGGCCCAATTCTGGTACCGGTGGCGGGTGGGGCGCTGTCAAGTCTAAGGCTAAGGAGGGCACGATGTGGGGTGCGACAGAACGCTTTCGTACGCCAGGGGGCGGCTGGGAACAAGGAGCATTCCGGGACGAGGAAAGGTTTGCCAAGCTCGTCGGAGCTTTCCTCAACCTCGAGGTTGAGAACGACAGCGCTGCAAGTGCTGCTGGCGCTGCTGGCGCTGCTGGCGCTGCTGGCGCTGCTGGCGCTGCTGGCGCTGCTGACGCTACTGGCGCCGCTGGCGCTGCTGGCGCTGCTAGCGCTCCTGGCGCTCCTGGCCCTCCCGGCACTGCCAGCTCTACTGGCATGGGTGGCACGGGTGGCCGTGGTGGCGCGAAAATCGATCTGGCTGCCATCCTCGCCCTGCGGCCAGCCATGAGCAAAAAGCATCGTGTGGGCGAGTTTGGCTCCGGCAAGCTCACGGTGCCGCGCGCAAAGCCGGGCACAGTCGTGCCCGAGAATTGCACCGCTGAGGGACCTGGGCTCGAGGGCGCTGTACTCAAGGTGCCTGGGCGCTTCACGATCACATGCCGCGACGCAGAGCACGAGCCCGTGGCACCCTCCGAGGCTGAGCAGTTTACGATCGACATCGTCGGCCAGACAAAGCCGGATCACTCTCTCATCGAATCAGCCGACGGGCGTCTCACGGTGTGCATTGGCTGCCTACCCCTGATCACATGCCTGCGCCTGAATGTGATGCGTGTGCATGCAATAGGTGGTTTGGCTGCCCACGGCCTCAGCCGAGTACCGACTCAACATTCGGGTCAATGGCATTCATATCAAAGGGTCGCCCTTCACCGCGGAAGCCGCGGCCGGCAGCATCGATCCATCCAGGTCGACCATCAAGGGCGAGGTTGGACCTGTGCAGTCCACGTGCAGGGCGGGGGACACCGTGCGCTTCACCATCGAGGCGCGCGATCAACATGGGAATCTCGCGAATTACCCGCCGCTCGACCGGGTCAAGTACGACTTCAAAGTAACTGTCGGTGGGCCAGGCGCGGTGAGCAGCCCGCCCACGGCATGCATTTCGGCTCCTCCTCTCATTGGAGCATGCACGAAAGGCGGCATTGAGGCGCCGCCTTTTCGAGCGCCTTGTCGAGCGCCTTTCGAGCGGCGGTTCGTCGCTGATTGCATGCATGCGCTCTCGCTGACGCCGGCTCCGGTGCATGCCTGTGCGCGCGCGTGCTGCTCGCAGGTGGACGTGGACAAAGATCCTCTCTTGAACGGCCTCCAACCCGTAGGCCTCCCGTTCCAAATCGTAGGCGAGTACTGGGTGGAGGTGCGAGGGCAGTGCGGCAAGCTCGTCAAGGGCGGCCGCTTTAAGATCGAGTGCCTGCGCACGCCCGTCGAGGCCCGCTTCTGCTTCGTGCCCGACGTGAGCACGATGGGAGCCTCGGGAGCGGCCCTTAAGAAGGCGGAGGCGGGAAGGACCATGTCCTTTGATATTGAGTCTCGAGACCCGTACGGAAACCGATGCGAAGCCCTTCCAGAGCTCCAAAAGCTGCCCAACTGTGCGTTCAGCTTAAAGCTCGACTTTAGGGAGGGTGTCAACGACTACGGCGACGAGACGATCATCGGCGAGAACAGGGCCTACGACGAGGCGAAGACCACCATCTCCGGCAGCGTCGCGGCCCTGGAGGAGCTCGGCACCTTCATCGCATCGTACAAGGTGCTTCGGGCCGGCAAGTTCGCCCTCTCGATTGAGTACAATCAAGCGCCGTTGCGCGGGTCGCCGTTCACACTCGAGGTGGTCCCTGGACCCGCACACGCAAAGGCGTGCATGCGGCTCCATTGCGCGGACAGCAAGGCGCCGCTGCCAATCCTCGTGGCGGGCAACCGCGCTTCGTTCCTGTTGCTCGCGCGCGACAATTTCAACAATCCACGGCTAGTCGGAGGCGAAACGACTCTGCAAGCAGGCCTCGTCGCCGTGCAGGGCCCGGAGAAAGTCGGCTGTGACATCGTCGATAAGGGCGATGGCACGTACGAGATCTTTTATTCAGCCACCGTCACAGGCGAGTACATGTGCTCAGTGAATCTGAACAATGAGCCCGTCAAGGGGGCGCCATTTAAGCTCAAGGTGCAGCCAGGACCTACGCATGCTCCGACATGCATTGTGAGCGGGTTCGCGATGAAGACCGGCCAGTTGGATACGCTCGAGGCGTTCATGCTCGAGGCACGCGATGCGCTCAACAACCCGCGCGGCTACGGCTGCGACAAGGTGGTCTGCGTGATCAAGGGGCCGGGCGGCAAACCACCTGCACCCTTTGAGGACGATCCCCGCTTCAGCGAGCGCTCGGCGACGGTGCGCGACTGTGAGGATGGGCACTACGAGCTCTCGTACTGCATCAACACCATCGGGCGCTACAAGATTTACCTCTCGATCGCCGATGCGGCCGACCACAACCCACCACAGCCGCTCCGTGGATCTCCCTTCGATCTCGCCATCACGGGCAACCGCGCGAGTGCGAAGGAGAGCAAGGTCAAGAAGGCGCCCCCCAAGGCGACGGCAGGCGAAGAGGTGAAGATCGAGATTGATGAAGATCGAGATTGTGACAGTTTGATGAAGATTGGCACTGATTGGCACTGATTGCCTCCCTCCTCAGGTGAAGATCGAGATCGAGGCATGTGACGACTTTGGCGAGCGCCGCCGCTTTGGCGGCGAGCCGTTCGGCTTGACCATCTCCGGGGGCGACCCTGGCCCCTCAGAGATGGTCGACAATGGCGACGGCACGTACCAGTTCAAGCTCAAACCCACCAAGGCGGGAGACTACAAGGTGGGCGTCCAGCTGTACGGGGATCAGATAGGGGGCTCCCCCTTCTCGTTGCACGTGGATGCCGGCCCGGCGCACCCGCCCTCGTGCGTGGCGACTGGGCGCGGTGTTGGCGGGGCGGGCGCGAGTGGGCGCGGGCTTCGACGCGTCGATGCGGGCGCCACCGCCGCGTTTGCGGTGCAGACGTGGGACATCCACGGCAACATCGCCGAGCCACCGCTCTCGGACTTCGACGTCAAGATCATCGGACTCACTTCGAACATTCAGCCCAAGTGCCACGGCAGGCGGCGGCCAAAGGGGCGGTACACGTTCAACTACATGACCCAGCTCGCGGGCGAGTACGAGGTGCACATCCGGTTGCCCTGGCTCGTAACCTCAACGCAGCAGACGAAATTCTCGGGCACGAAGACGGTGGAGAAGGTGGAGATGCAGCACATCGCAGGCTCGCCATTTCGGGTGAGCGTCGTGCCGGGGCCCATGCACCCGCCCGCGTGCGCCCTGCGCTGGATCAGCCCCCGCGATGTGCCGTCGCGACTCGACTGGAGCACGGCCGCGACGCTCAAAGTGAACCAGTGGGTGCAGCTGTCCGTGCGAAGTCGCGATCGGTTCCACAATGAGATCCACCACGGTGGCGACGGCGTGACCATGGTGCTGCAGTCCGTGGACCCGGCTCCGATGGCCTCGTCCTACGTCGGCACCTCCGATGAAGGGTCGACCGTGATCAACCCGGCGAGGCCCAAGGGCATGAAACCGCCACACCTGTGCTTCAACGGCACCGTCGTCGACAATGGCGATGGCACGTACGATTGCCGAGCAATGACGACCGTCGCGGGCGATTACAATGTGATCATCGATGCGTCGCGTAAGCTGGACCCGGAGGCGGAGGCCGAGGCGGCGGCGGAGGCGAAGCTCGCCGCTGACGAGGCCGCGGCGATGCTCGCCGAGGGAGGCGATGAAGAGCCTGTGCCCGAACCGGATCCCGAAGTGGAGCGCTTGCTCGCGGTGGCCGCCGTAACCGCCGCCGGGCCGCGCCGTTGCATGAGCTTCGCCGCGGCGGTGAGGCTTTCCCTGTTGATTACCACTGATTACCACTGATTACCACTGATTGCCACTGATTGACCCCCAGCCGCCGCGGCGGTGAGGCTTTCCCTGTTGATTACCACTGATTACCACTGATTGCCACTGATTACCACTGATTGCCACTGATTGACCCCCAGCCGCCGCGGCGGTGAGGCTTTCCCTGTTGATTACCACTGATTACCACTGATTGCCCCCCCGCCGCCGCGGCGGTGAGGCTCTCGATGCGCGACCTGAAGATGGTCGAGACTGAGTGCATCTGATTGCATGCTGATGGCCCACCCTCATTGCATGCTGAGTGCCTCCCTCATTGCATGCTGAGTGCCTCCCTCATTGCATGCTGAGTGCCTCCCTCATTGCATGCTGAGTGCCTCCCTCATTGCATGCTGAGTGCCTCCCTCATTGCATGCTGAATGGCCCTCCCTCATTGCATGCAGGTGAAGCTCTCGATGCGCGTCGCTGCCGCGCGTAAGCGTCAAAAGGGCGCACAGAAGGGCGCGGCGCGCATGATGCTCCCGACGGTGTACCTTCCCGAGGAGACCTCGCCCAATACGTCGACCGTCTCGGGCACGGCCCTGTGGGAAGCGCGTGTGATGCAGCGAGCCACGTGGACGATTCAGTCACGCGACCGTTACAACAATCGGACGAGCGAGCCGCACACCTCCTTCGCGGTCCTGGTAGCACACGTGCCTGCCCCCACAGAGGCTTCCGAGACTGTGGTGGAGACCGACGCAGCGGAGAGTAATGACGTGTCACTCACGATGAGCTCGACCAAAACAGGCGACGTCAGCGTCACGTGGCTCTTCCGACGCAGTGGCACATACCGCGTACACGTGTCCCTGCACGGCGTTCCGCTGCGCTGCTCACCGCTCACGTGCACCGTCACACAACCCGTTGCAGCGCGCCCGGGTGCGCCGCCCGGCGCCCTAAGCGGCATCGACGAGCGCCGGGACGCGGACGATCGGCAGAAGCGTGCTGATCGCATGGCGTCTCACGGGCTGCCGTGGCGCGAGGAGCACATGAGTGTGTGGTAAGCGCGGCCTGATGGAGCCTGATGGAGCCCGATTGAGTCTGATGGACCCCGATTGCGCCTGATGGAGTCCGGCCACGTGCGATGGTCTCGCAGGGAGACGAGACTCGAGGACGTAACCGCCCACACGATCAAGGCGCTCTCTCGTCCCAACGGCCCCGAACTCGTCTTCGGACCGGACCTCGCGCGCTCGTGGGCACTTGCTCGGCAGGACGCGAGCGCGCAGGCCGACCCGGGCGAGTATGAAGAGCGTCGCAAGGCCGGTGAGGCGGGCGGCATCGCGGGCAGTCTCGGGCGTAACTTCCATCGAAAGCGCGTCGCGATGCTTCATTACCGTCTGGTCAGTCTCGCCGACGATCTCAAAGCGGGAGGTGTGGGCAGCGCGAGCAGCCCCCGGGGGGGGCTAGCGGCGCAGTACTCGTGCACGCCGGCGGCCACGCGCTTTGACGAAGCTCATCCGTACGGCACTGCGACCGCGGGGCGTGCCGATGCGCCCACGACGGCGCGGGGCAGCACGGCCGCCGGCACGACCTATGGCGGCGCGGCGCTCAGCACGGCGCTCAGCAGCGCGGCCGCGGTCGCGGCTCTGCTGAGCAGCCCACGGGGGGCGACGCAGCCCTCGCGAGCTCGCGTGGAGGGCGCCGTCGCGGCGGCCGCTGGCCGCTGGCGGGAGCGCGAGAGCGGGGAGCTCAACTCCGAGCTAAACTCCGAGATGGCGGTGGGCGCCGTCGTGCGTTTCGATGGGCTCATGTATGAGGTGCAGTACGTCAACACCCAGGGTCAGCTTGGCCTCAAGTCGCTCGACCGCCATGGGGACGTGCAGTACGGCGTCGCCAAGTCCGCAGTGACCTTGGTGCAGACGTCAACCGCCCGCTCGGGACAGCGCGGCCCCGACGACCTGGAGTTACAAGAGGAGGCGCAATCTCGGTTCGCATTGGCGGACGGCTCTCTCGTACACAGTGGCGTGATGGCCATCGACAGCGACCCCCCAGGTCCAGAAGCGCACGAGTTTGATCTCGAGTCCAGCCGCCCGCTCGAGTACTCTGGAGGCTCTCTGCTCACGAGCCCGGCCAGTGGGAACTTTCGGCACGTCGCGCCGTGGGTCCAGGCTCGGCTCGATGGCGCGGGCACCTTGCCGCCGCACCAAGCTCAACTCAAGCAGACGCTCGACAAGGCCAAGAAGTTGCAGAAGATGCTTGGCAATGTGCCCCAGCCACCGGATCCCGATTTGGCGTACGAGACCAAGAAGTGGCAGCAGGTGCTTGGCAGCGGGCCGCCGCCACAGGACCCGGGTTCGGGGGCAGGAAAGATGGGCCAGCAGGTGGCACTAGAATCCGGCGCGCACTCGGCGCGCGCTCTGCCAGTCGGCTCACCACGACGCGTCGGCTACGTACCGGCCGCACGGCAGGCCACAGCGGTACGAAGCCTCTCCGCGCGCGAGCCGCTCCCCACGCATGCTCGGGACAGCGCGCCACGTGGCGGCCCTCCCGCCGCTAGGCAGCTCTCGGTGGCGCCGCGGGAGGAGGCCATTCTGCGGGGGGGGCTTGTGAGCGGGATGTTGCCCGGTGCGGCCAACCTGTGCCTCGCCCCGCATGCACCGATCGAAGATCCACTGGGCTACGCGGATCGTTACGAGCGGCTCCGGGCGCGCGTCGCCCCGCCCGAGGCTACGAACGCGAGCGCCGCTGCCGCGGGCGCCGTGGCGGGCGGTTCCAGGCCACCCTCTCATCTCTTCGGACGCCTCAAGAACGCGCGCAAGGCCCTTCGGCTCGCGAACGAAGGGGTGACCCCGGTCACCTGGCGCAAGGTCCCGCCAGAGCCGATGCCGCCGGCGCCGCCGCTGCCGGCGGCGCTCACGCCACGCGCCCAGGCGCTCGCGCGTAGCCTAGACATAGCCGCCACTGCCGCCTCGGCACGGCCAGAGCCACGCAGCTGCACGTTTGGCGAGGGCCCGCTCGGGCTGTCGCTCGCAGACTACGGCGACGTCGTCGTCGTCGCCAACGAGCCGGCGCCGGGGAGTCAGGCGCACGCGAACGGGATCCTGCGGCTGAGCGTCGTCGTGGGCCTCAATCACGAGAACGTGAGCGGGCTGCCCAAGGACGCGGTGGTCGAGAAGGTGAAGGCGTGCGGCAGACCGCTCACGCTGCAGTTTCTGCCGCCGAACTCAAGAGAGTCCTGCTGAAAAGTGGATTTCAAGAAGACGCGTACAGACGCGAATCGAGATAACGATCTCTCCCCGAGACGCTCAGATAAGCATTAGGCTATGTATTATAGTGTTACCGTGATCCCCCGACTCCATCGTTCCTGAAAGTGGCGCGCTCCGCGCGCACGGCTCCGACACGACCGCGCGGACACACACGCGTCGTGCGTGCGGCTCGCGGGGCCGGGCCCGGCCCCGCCGGGGTGCGGGGACCGCGCCGCGCGCGTGTGCGATCGGTTCGCATTTTATAGAAATAGATGCGTGGTATTATAGTAAAAATACTTAGTGAAAGAGCCGAAGTCTGATGACACGGACTGATTCATTCGGCACTCTGCTGGCGGCACTCTGTGAGACACAGTGACGCAGTGACCCTCGCCGGCGCCCTGCATTCGCTCTCACTAGCTCCCGTGGTTGCGGTGGCCATCGGCGCATATCGCGCACGACGCAGCGGCATATTAATCTCGTCAAGCCCCGCCCGCCGCGCGTCACTGCGCGAGCTGTGCGAGCTGCGCCACAAACTCGTTGGGGGTGCAGATCTCCGTGCACCCGTAGGAGACGCGCCGGCCGCCGAGCGCCACCGTGCTCGCCGTCGAGGCGATGGCCTGCCGTAGGCTCTGGTACTCGAGATAGTTGCCCGGACCGACGACGAAACACAGCGCATGTGTATACGGGTTGCGACTGCGGCTCGCGGCGCCGCCGACTTGCGCGGTGGGCGCGAGTTTCGGGTCGAGGTAGCCGTACGCTTCCTCCTCCGCCGCCGTCGCCTTGTTGTCCATGAGCGCGGTCACCGCGCGCGTGATCGGCGTGAGCCGTTGAGAAGGGAGCAACTGGCGCATCCCGGCGGCGGCGGCGGATGCAAGAGCAGAGCGCATCGCCATGGCGGACGAGCCGACGCCGACCTTATCGGCCATCGACATGACGCTTGAGAACATGCGCCCACTTGTCGTCGCCTGGTCCGCGCCGCCTTGGCGCACCGTCTGGGTCATCTGCATCATCGTCTTCTGCTGCGCCAAGTAGGCGCTCGCGTGAAGGTCGATGCCGGCCGCGCGCAGGGTGGCCTCGTACTGCGTGACGTCGCTCGCCGGCACGCTGCTCGACGGATGGAGCTGCAGGAGCAGCAGGAGGCGCAGCCGATCGTCGGGCGTGCCGCCACCGCTGCCGCCGTCGAGAAGGGAAGGCAGCGTGGTTTTGTCCTGTGAAGAGAGTGAGCGACCCTCCATGAGAGCCTCCTCGATGGCACAGTAGGAGTCGATCGAGCGCGCGCGGATGTGCGAGAGCAGCTCGGTCGCGATGTTCATGTGCGCGTCGATGAGTTGCTTCTTCGCCTGCAGCTCGGGCAGCTGGCTGATTGCGGTCGCGAGCACCTTGGTCGAATCCGCAAGGGCTGCTTCGCCGCCCGAGGTATCGAGCTTGCTCCCGGAGTTGATCGCCTCCATCGCCGCCCGGTAGTCGTTGAGCTCCTTGTCGACGTCGGAGGCGACCGTCTGGAACGCCTCGCCCATGTGCGTCGCCCAGAAGCTGTCCGACGCCGGAAGGTCATACGACTTGACCTTGGGCGGCCCTCCCGGCGGCCTGGGCGGCCCGCCTTCGGACGTGTCGGGGATGGTGACGCGGTTGAGACGCAGGTCGAGCAAGTCGTGGCAGAGGGCGCAGTAGCTCCATGCGTGGTGCAGCATCACGCTAAAGTCGGCCGAGCGCTCCGCGATCACGAGCAGTGGCCGTTGGAAGCCCACCGCCGCGTGATCGCGCGCGAAGAGCTGCGGATGCGCCTTCAGCTGATCGTATAGCCGACGGCCCAGCTGCTCGGCGACCATCTGCGCGGGCCCGCCGTTGACCTTGTAGCGCAGGATGGGCACCGCGCCGAGCGTCACGACCGCCGAGAAGAGGCCCTGCACGATCGCGTCGATCGTCGCCTCCACGACGCTGTCGGAGGTCGTCGGGCTGTTCAGCCGCAGGTATGATTGCGGCAGCAGCAGCGAGAAGAAATCCTCCTCGACGGAGGCAAAGTTGAGGTACTGGTCCATGACGCGGCTCACGTGCGCGACCGTGTCCGACTCAAGCGTCGCTGTCGCAAGCTCTTCGAGCAGCGGCCGTGGCACCGCGGGTGAGAAGTTGATGTAGTAGCTCTCGTAGAGGCCGCTCGCGGCGTCGGCGCCCAGCCGGCGCACGTTGGAGGCGGTCGGTTGCATGAAGTAGATGGCGGGCACATCTGGGATGGCCTCGCGCTCAACATCAAGCAGGAGGTACAGCGTGATGCCTCGCTTTCGCAGGTCGCCGACAGTCAGCAGCGGCGAGATGATGTCACGGCAGTAGGCGTCGTACACCAGTACCTTCCAAGGGTTTTGCCAGGCGCGGTCGTCGGCGCCACCCATCGATGCGTCGCGGTTGAGGTCGAGCATGCGCTCGATCGCGGCCCTCTGCGCCGAACGAATGGAGGACGCCATTGGGGACTCGCGTGCGCAAAGAACCCCACACTAAAGATTGGAAACTCATTTTTGTTTCCTCCGCGCCGCCGAGACGGTTTGAGTGCAGAAAATGGCGACGCTGCGAAGGTGCGTCGCTCCGCACTCCCTGGCCGCCGTCTCCACGCCAGCTGAGCCGCCCCCTTCTGCCGCAGCACGTACGATGCACTCTCGGCCAATCTGACCGGAATCATGCAGGAGCACGTCGCTCAGTTGCCCAAACCGACCGCTGAAATGGATGCCGACTGGAGCCAGGCGACGGTGCGCTGCCAGTGATCGAATCGCCTTCGGCTCCCGGATGCACGCCTTGGTGAGTCCCGTCCGAGCGTTGACCCCACGTTATGCCGGTGCTACCTGAGCCCATCGCAGAAAGAGTTCAACGTGCATAAGGAGATGCTGATTGACAAGGAGACGAAAAAGCGGATGCTCGAGGAGCTCTTCAATGATCGCGTGACCATCGATGCGGAGGACCTCATCGCCATCGACCAAGCAGCTGAGCAGAAGGGCGCAGAGGTCAACGCGCTGGAGAAGGAGAACGACCGGCGCTACTCTATGATTCGAAAGCGTGCAGCGACGCTCGAGCAGCTGACGGGTCCGCTTCAATCGAAGATGAGGGCCCTGCAGTCCCAGCTGGCCGACTTGGATGAGGCGACGGCCACCGCGCAGGAGCTGCACGCCCGCACTGCTTCTCACAAGAGCAGCACGGCCGCGGGCCAAGCACAGCTAGAGGAGGCGGCGACGACGCAGACGCGCGCCGAACGCGAGTGCGACGCTCTTCGCAAGCAGCTCAAGGCAGTGCACGCGGACATTGCAGCTGAGACGCAGAAAGGAGCGGCCCTCGCGGCAGAGGGCGACAACAAGGCGGCGCAGCTTGCAAACATCCGCAAGGAGGCGGAGGCGGCCGCCGGCGACGTGCGCACACGGACGGAGTGGTACGCGCAGGTTACCGCCATCGTCAGCCAGCTGGCCGGGATCGCACAGGTGAGCGCCGATGGGCCAAGTGCCAAGTACACATTGTCGTCGCGCCTGGACGGTGTGGACGAGTGTGAGCTCATCGTGATCTTCGATAACGCGACAGGCAATCTCCAAGATGCCGCGGTGCGACCAGCGGGTCTCCTCGCCATCGACGACCTCGTGGACTATGCAGTCCGCACGAACGGGCTCAGCTTTCTGGTGCGCGAGGTGCAGGCGCGCCTCGATGGCCTCGACGGCACGGTGGAGTTTGAGATGTCGTACCAGGCGACGTCAGCAGCGGGGACCGAGCTCCCATCGGCTCCACCGTTCGGGGCAGCTGCGATGCCTCCACCCACGCCGCACATTCCCGGCTTGGCGAGGTTGACCGAACCCACCCCCGTAGCGCCCTTTTCGATGCCAGCTCCCTTTTCGAGGCCGCCGTTCTCGCAGGCGAAGCTCACGGAGCATCCGCCTCCAGCAGTGCTCGCTGGCGCCGCCGTCAACGCCGTGGCCCCCAGCGCTGTCAAGGCGGCGTTTGCTGCCACACCCGCAGCTACTGCGATCCCTGTCGAGCCTCCCACCCCTGTCGAAGGCATCATTGAGAACCTCGAGTCTCGCATGTCCATGGCGGCGCAGCCATCTGGCTTTCGAGTGGAGCACATCGATCGGCGCTCGTCGCGCCGCTCGTTTACTCGCTTTGTGATGCAGCCTCGCTCGCCTTGCGCCATCGCTGCGGCGGCGGGCGCGACGCTCGACCCTCGCGTGATGATCGCGACGGTGCTCGAGGAAGCCCCCGCCAAGACCGACTTCGCGGTGCACGATGCCTTCGGGCGGGTGCGCTCCCTCGTACGGCAGGACGGCTCCGTGGTCGGTCCTTGCGGCCAGCTCATGGCGTACGTGGAGGAGAGCGGCGAGGTGGGTGACGTAAATCTGTCGTACGTTGGCTCGGTGCATGCTCCGCTGACCAACACGAGCATCGGCGGCATCTTTCGGCGCAACCCGGACGCGAGCGATGCGGCCGCACCGGACTATGAGGTGGCCATCGGACAGCTCGACTATGGCACCGCGACCATTCGGGATGCTCAGGGCTCCACCGTCGCACAGATCAATCGCGCGGGAGAAGTCATCGGCCACTCGGGCATGCGATGCGGCGTGCTCGAAGGCTTCAGCTTCCATGCCTTGCGGACAGCAGCGCAGTACCTGATGCTCGTCGACCCGGCCTTTTTGCAGCAATGAGCGCGACGGCTGGAGAGGACATTCTACCGAAAGCGCAGCCACACGGCAGGGCACGCGAGGCCCGTTGGTGCTGTGAAAGGTCGGGTGCGAGTGCTGGCGATCATGAGCTACAGAGGGACAGCTCTCGTTACAGGGGAGGAGGCGTGTCGGCATGCTCCATGCACGCAGTGCACATGAATAGAGGGCGCCCTCGGGGGCGCGTGGCGAGACCGGCAAGACGCGCGCGCGCATCGTTACCGTACTACAACATTCCGGACCGGGCCCCCGGCCCCCCGGCCCCGCGCGGGCCGATCGCGTTCGCGCGTCGTCGTCGTTTGATCCGCGCGGCGTTTCGGACCGTGCGAACGCAAACGTAATACGAATTGACGAACGACGCAAACATACACAAACACTTGGTCCGCGACGCACCCGCGCGCCGGGGTTCTGAAAATGCGCCACGCGGCGCTGTCGGCCGGTTCGCTCGCGGCGCGTCCACACATCCGCGCGTCGCTCCGATAAAATCAACCGATCCGCGGTGTCCGCGCATCCTATCCATGCCCACAAGAGCTTCCCGATTGGAAGCTCCACGTGGCCATCCGGTCCATATAGAGTGGCACGGTCTTGCCGGTCAGGCGTAGCACCTCTTCCCGCTGTCGCAGCTCATCTGCTCCCTGCTGCAGCATCGTGATCGTCGCTGCCACGCTGTTGTAGCGTTCCTGTAGATCGATCGTGGAGTACGTAACCGCAAAGCCGTCGCCACCAACGTGCCCGCTCGTGAAGAAGCCTTTGCATGCCTTGGATGCGCTGAGGAGTTTGACGAATCTGGAGCCCTCTCTGCACGTCGTGACCCACCCCAGAGGAGCACCCACGTTGGTCTCGAGAGCGACGAGAGCTCGAACCCGCTCCGGCGTCGCGACTTCCTCTAGGACGACGACCTTGGTGCCGCTCGGGAGGCAGCCCACCTGATGAGGGAGGCTATCAGATGTCATCGGAGGCCATCAGAGGCACTTCGACGCATTCGAGGCAATCAGCCTACTCTGACAGAGTCAAATGAGGAGCTCGCGCGCAACCAGAGTGGCGCCGGCAGCACGATGCAGACCCGGCCGGCCAGCGGCTCGCACGTGCAACGCTTCGGAGCTGCGAGGCGCGTCGCGAGCGCTGGCGCTGCTTCCGGCTCAGGATCTGCAACCACGGCTGGCGGCGGCGGCGGCGGCGGCGGGGGCGGCAGCAAATCCTGCATCTCGACCGGATGTTCACGCAGCTTCTTGTCTAACTCAATGAATGGAACGACACCAGATCCATCATGATCGAGCCACTTGAATACCAAGGCGGCGTCCTGCTTTGTCGCAGTGAAGCCCAGCTTTGTTACACCCTCCCGAAACTCTTTGACTGTCATTTCGCCAGACCCATCTGCGTCGAGCTTTCGAAAGTGCATCAGCACAGTCTCAATGGAATTGAAGCGCACATAGTCTCTGAACGATGCCGGCGTAAGCGCACCGAGGTCCCGTGGCATGTCGGCTCCTTCGCCGCCGTAGCCCGGGCGCCACAGACCGCGCCGGCCACGAGAGTTTGCAGGCGGGCCTTTTCACGCGCGTCCTCATCAAATCCAAACTTGAAACTCGGGTGCGGAATTTCCAAGTTCAAGTTCAAGTTCAAGTTCAAGTTCAGTTCAGTTTGTTAAGTCTCGAGAGTTTCGCCAACGCTGGAATAACGCTGGCACTCGCAGCGCCGCCCGCCCAAATGCCTTTTCTTTCGCCGCCGCTGCCCGCCCCCGTAGCCCTCTCGCGCGTTCCACAGGCTCCACATGGACATGCGCAACCTTGTACCTTCGAGTTCTCGACATTCACACTCCCCTGACTCCCGAGGACGTCGCTCGTCGCGGAGCCGTCCGGGGCTCTCTTCGCCTTCACCGTGCCCAGACAACCATCTCAAGCCTGGCTGGGCGCCGTGTTCAACGCGGGCAACGGCGCTGGTGGAGGGTGCCCGCCCCACGGCTGCACCACTGGATGTTTGGGAGGCTCGGGGAGAGGCGCGAGGTCCTCTTCCGCAAAGACCCCCTCGCGAAGCAAGTGCTCTCGCAGCCACGGCTCTGTGATGCGCGTCTTGCCGAGCTGGTTCCCGAGGGTAGTCCATCCCTTGTGTACGTTATGAGGACGGCCGAAGAGCTCGAGCTTCCGCGTGCCCGGTGCCAATCTCTCAAGGAGGTCGTACATCTCATCCGGCTTCCGGCTGGTCTCGCGCACCTGATGAGGGAGGCAATCAGAGGTCATCATCAGAAGTCATCATCAGAGGTCATCAGCAGAGGTCCTCATCCGGCTGGTCTCGCGCACCTGATGAGGGAGGCAATCAGAGGTCATCATCAGAAGTCATCATCAGAGGTCATCAGCAGAGGTCCTCATCCGGCTGGTCTCGCGCACCTGATGAGGGAGGCAATCAGAGGTCATCATCAGAAGTCATCATCAGAGGTCATCAGCAGAGGTCCTCATCCGGCTGGTCTCGCGCACCTGATGAGGGAGGCAATCAGAGGTCATCATCAGAAGTCATCATCAGAGGTCATCAGCAGAGGTCCTCATCCGGCTGGTCTCGCGCACCTCCGCGCACACGACGTCGCAGTCGAGATTCCAATTGATGTCGGGCTGACCTTTGATGCCTACCAGGCAGTGCTCCTTCGAGTGGTTGATCCAGTGGCCGGTGCGCCCCGTCCGTATGATGCGTTGCAATTGGTTCGTCTTCACCCAGAGCAGCTCCTGCACGAAGCGATACCCCCAAATGCTGAGGCACTCTCGGCCGAGCTCCATGGCTCGGCCTGTCACCCACAGGAAGATGACGCCATCGTCCTGCAGAACTTGCACATCCATCCGGCGCATCTCGTCATCGCTCATCGTGCCGTACGGCAGCTCCATATGGATATCCCACGGAGGGTCCGCCATGATGACGGCAAACTTGCCCAGGCTCGCCATCGGGAACGTCCGGATATCACAATTGACGAATTGTGACTCGAAGTGCATCGCAAAGGGGTCCTCGCCGCCCGTCTTGCGGTTGATCGCCGTGCGCGCGTGCGGATCCAGCTGCACCGCACCGTCGCGCATGCGCTCCGCATCGCCTGCGTCCACCTCATAGTGGATGAACTTGCACTTCTCCATGTGGCGGCACGTGTCCAAGTACGAGCAGTCGCCTAACGACGGGTCTGTGTGCGGCCGGATGATGCGCCGAAAGTGGATGCTGTCGCACGCATAGCCGGTGCCATTGAGGCGCGCACAGTCCTCCTTGGTGCCGCTGCGGCAAAACTGCTTCAGCTTCGACCCCCCCGAGGTTCGGAAGCGATCCGTCTGGTGTTGGACTTTGGCTGAAGGCTTTGCGAGCAGCTCGAGAAGCTGATCTTGCTCTTCTTGAAGGGCCTGCTGCTTCGTGGTCTTCTTGTCGACGAGGTCGAAGACCTCTGCGAGCTCGTCGTCCTGAACCGTCGTCGCCGAGCGCTTCTTGCCAGTGCCCTTGCCAGCGGATGCTCCCGGAGCCGGAGCGCTGCCGTGAGCAGGAGCGCTGCCGTGAGCAGGAGCGCTGCCGTTGTCGAAGGGAGGCGGCGGCCGGGCGGCTTGCCCAGCTCTCGAGTTGCCCACTAGCCGCATGCGGAAGTCGCTCAGTGCGGGCTGGTCGAGCCACATAAGCTCCCTGTGCTCCACGCGCACGGCGTGCGGGGCGATTCCTGAAAGCTCAGTCAGTGCGAGCTCCACATTCCTCGGACTGGCCTTGCAAATTAAGGAGTGGACGCCGTTGCGCTCGATGGCAAGCCTCAGTAGGTAGTCTGAGCGTGCTGGCAACATAATGCTTTGCTCCTCAACGAGCATATCGAGTAGAGCTTTCTGCAACTCCGTATGCACCTGCGCAATATCTGGCCCCAACAAAGCGTACGCTGCCGAGGACGCGCTTGGACCTCCCGCAGGCCGCGTTGGTCGCTGCACATGACTCGCTGACGTGGACTGAGCAAGCACAAAAGATTCGCCTGCCGCCCTGGCTAGCTTGTGGCGCACTCGATTTCGCAGCAGCGCCTGCTCAGCTTTGAGGGCTTCCAACAGGGCTTCCATGCGCGGCTCGAGGCCCCGGCACCGAGTTTTCCGCGGCCGACTTCGCTTCGTCAAAGTGAGGAACTCACACCGGGATACGTGGGACGAATTCAAAGGAACGCGCTCCGAAAAAGTCAAAAGCTTGACTCTTGGGACTCTTCACAATACGAGACGGGGTTCACACTTGCCTTCCGCTGCGCACGAAGAACACGCGCTCGGAGAGGAGTCGAGCGCGCGCGTGCCGTGACGGGACAGTGTGGGCCGAATGCCGTACCTCGTCATGGGCGCGGGCGATGCCGAGTTCGACGGCTTCTACGAGGTAGATACCACGCGCATCGGCGGAAAGCGAGACCGGAACGACACGGCCGCGTGCTACCGCAAGGTCGGCTCGAGCTGCACGATGAACTACAACCGGACCGACCACGCTTGGTTCATGTGCAAGGATCACCGCGGCGCGTGGTATAAGAACACGACCGATAGCGACGTGCCGCCAGCGAGTGGCTGGACGCGAGCCAACCAGGGCAAGGCGCCACCTCCGACCATCCAGTTCGCGGGGTGTGCCGGGCTCCTGTCTGTGCAGCCGCTCGCGCTGCGCGTTAAGCAGGCGCGTGTGCCAGGCGCGAGCGTGGACGGGCTGTACGTCATCGATGTCGAAAAGGGCGAAACGGACGGCGTGGCGTGCTACCGGCGAGTCAACTCGAGTGAGACGCTCCACCGTCACAATGGCACGTGGTTCATCTCGACGCGGTACGACCACCGTTCAAGTTGGTTCGAGGTGAGTGCTCTCATGCGCACGTCTGCGCCGCTAGCTTGCAGCATCCCCGCCAGCCCCACCGCCCGCCTGGCGCCGCCCCCGCCGCGCCCCGCGCAAACTGCAAGCCGTCGCTTTCCGCCGAGTTTCCTGCACTCTGTTTCCCACAAGAGCCCACCCTGGCTGTGTAACCACCCTTTGGCTGTTTCCCACAAGAGCTTACCCTTTGGCTGTTTCCCACAAGAGCTCACCCTTTGGCTGCCTAACCACCCTTTGTCTGTTTCCCACAAGAGCTCGCCCGTTGGCTGACACGCGCGCGCCCGCCAAGCTCCCTGCGTGCACCTTCTCGCTGTCCTTGTCTGACACGCACACCTCGCGCGGCGCCTTGTGCTGCAGGTGGCTTCGTCGGCGCGGCTGCCCCCTGTCGTGGGCTGGCGTCTCGGTGTCAAGAGCGCCGAGAGGCTGCTCGGCAGCCTACCCGATCCCCCACCCGACCCTACCGTTGAGCCCGAGCGCGGATTTGACGATGCAGCGCTGCTCGCCCGCCCGCCGTTCGCGGCGGCAGTGCGGGCGGTGGCGCTCGGCCGCCGGAGCAAGGCGGGTGGTTCCGGCACGGCGCCCAACTCGGCGCCCCTCGTCGGAACCGCCCACGACGGCGCGCCCACGACAGCGCCCCGCGTCGGAACCGCCATCAGCCCCGCCATGGGAGACGGTGTGAACGGTATGGACATGGAAGTGGCCGGCGTTGCCGAGGGCGGCGCCATGGAGGTCGAGGGCGGATTGAGTGCACGTGAGGCGGTCGCGGAGGCCGAGAGGCTGCTTGGTGCCGCGCTCTGGCTCGTGAGCACACCCAATATGGCAACCAGCGGCGGCGGCTCCGCTCAAGGCGGCAGCAGCAGCAGCGGCGCCACTCCCGCGGTCGATCACTACGCGAGCACGGCCGCGGCAATGTTGCGCGCGGAGCTCGATGCGGCGATGCACGTAGGGCCTGCTCCCCCAACGGCGGCGGCCCTGGCCACCCTCGAACGCGCGCAACGCTCCGCGGCGGATCGCGTGGCTGCCAAGGCCATCGCGGCGGCGGCCTCCCCGGCCTCAGCTGCTGCGGGCGGCGCGGGCGGCGATGGTCGTGGCGCGGGCGGCGATGGTGGCGTTCGCGTGCTGGAGGGCGATCGTGCCCGCGACAGCGCGATCGTCGACAGTGCGTCTGGCGCATTTGGGGCCGCGGCCCCTGCAGTTGGTGGCGGGAGCGCCGGTGACGCCCCCCCGGCGTCCGATGCCATCGTAGAAGGCTCCATCATTACCTTCCGCCATCGTGGGCGGCTCATACCGGCCAAGGTCGCGCGCCGTCTCGGGCAGCGACTTCGGCTCCATTACGAAGGGAGAGCTACCTGGGCGGAGGTCGGTGACGTGATCGCCCTCGTGAGCGGGCCAAGCCTGGGTGGCGCCGTCCCGGGCGTGAGCGGGCCAAGCCTGGGTGGCGCCGTCCCGGGCGTGGGAGGGCCCAGCCTGGGTGGCGCCGTCCCAGGCGTGGGAGGGCCAAGCCTGGGTGGCGCCGTCCCGGGCGTGGCACCCGTGGCGGGTGCAGCTGCGGAGAATGGTGCGGAGCATGGTGCGGGGCATGGAGCGGTCGTTGGCGAGGACGACGCGGCCGCGATGGAGGACGTCCTCGCGGCGGCGGAGGCGGCGGCAGAGGCGGCAGAGGCGGCAGAGGCGGCAGAGGCGAAGGCGGCGGAGGCGGCGGGGGCGGCGGCAGAG
>Ga0210244_100648_pt1 | contig 32030 bp, 22 predicted proteins | sample ChrtobMetaP3_0mM_FD_155473 | JGI IMG/M metagenome (GOLD analysis project Ga0210244, IMG submission 155473) | Chrysochromulina tobin associated microbial communities from unialgal haptophyte culture, Seattle, Washington, United States - P3_0mM | ecosystem: Host-associated > Algae > Haptophytes >...
CCTCCCAGGGCATGGTGCCTCGGTCGGCTCGGTTTCGCGCCAGGCGCGACGGCTGACGTGAAAAATGGGGCGACGAGCAGCGCAAAGGCCGACTCGCGAGAGCATGGAAAAAAATTCGTTCGACGACAAAACAGCAGCAGAATCCGACAGTGTGATGGATCATGGAACACACGTACATGCACGTACACACCCCTGCAGTCGTGAGCCGCACACGGTACCGGGCCGCGACGCGTCGTATACGGTCGTACGCCGGTGGAGGCGCCCGTCCGTTTGTGGTAATGAGCCCATGAATGCATGCATGTGCATCCCCACACATGTGCATGTGTCCATGTGTCTCGCTCTCACCGTCTAGCATCCCCCTCCTTCGCTTGCCGCGGCGCCGCTGACCGCGTACCGGTACTGCGCATCTTCATCCGGTATCTCTACTGTACAACGTCGGCGCCTCGTGCCGCGCTCAGGGCGGCGTCACCGCTCAGCCCTCGCCCGCCTCGAGACGCGCGAGCAGCGCATTGCGCCCACGCCCGCACGTGTGAGCCTTGTGCTTGCCGCGGCACGCTGGGCATGCCTTGGCCACGCCACCGCGGCCTCGGCCGCGCCCACCACCCATCGGCGGTAGCATGGGCGGCGTCGTGCTACCATTGGGGCTGCGCCCGCGCCCGCGCCCGCGCCCGCGCCCACGCCCGCGCCCGCGCCCGCGCCCGCGCCCGCTGCCAGGCGACGCGGCGTTCGCGCTCAGGACGGCGCTCCCGCTGCCGCCGCCTTCGCCGCCTCCGCCGCTGCCGCCGCCGCCGCCGCTGCCGCCGCTGGAGGCTGCCGCACCGGCGTCGCTGCGCCAGCCGCGCCCGCGCCCGCGCCCTCGGCCGCGGCCACGGCCTCGCCCGCGCCCGCTGCCTGGCGACGTGGCGTCCTCCTCCCGGAGAGCGGTCCGCTTGAGCGCCTTGACGAAGGTGGATTGGAGCAGCTCGCAGATGGGGCAGAGCCAGGTGCCGGGCGGCGAGTCCTCGAGGCCGACGCAGCCAAAGTGGAACCATTCGATCGCGCATGAGGGGTTGTCGCAGCCCACCATCTGGCCAAACGAGACGCGCCCGCACGTGCAAAACGTCTCCTCCGCCTCCGCTGCGGAGAGGCCACCGGCGGCCGCGCCGGCGCCGCCGAGAAGGCCGGCGCCGCCGAGAAGGCCGGCGCTGGCGGCCGAGGCTCCCCAGCCAGCGCCGCTGCCGCGCCGACCGCGCCCGCCAGGAGACGAGCCCTCCGACGGTCCAGGGAAGAACGAGAAGCCGCCGGCACCAACCGCCGCTTGCGCCGTGCCGGCGCCGGCGCCGCTGACTGCGCTCGCAGGCAGCCCGAACTCGCCCTGGAATTGGTTGAGCGCTGCGTCGAGCCGCTCGATCTGCCGCTCGATGGCGTCATGCGCCTCGGTCACGATCGCCACCTTCTTCTCGGCGATGAGAAGCGCCGCGCGCTGGTCGGCGCGCACCTTCCGCAGACGTTCAATGTCGTGTTCGGTTGCGGCGTCTTCCAGGTAGCTCGCGCTGCCCATATCCGCCTGTTCCTGCGCCGCCGAGAAGCGCTCGTCCAGCTCGCGTGTGGATGCAAGCGAGCGCTCCACCGTGAGCTGCACGGAGGTCAACGACTTGAGCGCGCGCTGCACCTCGCGCGCCGGCTTGGACTGCGGGTTGTTGGCGACGAGGCTGAAGGCCGGCGGCGGGCCAGGGCTGGCGGCTGGCGCGCGAGGCGAGGCCATGCGAGGCGAGGCCACGCGAGGCGAGGCCATGCGAGGCGAGGAAGTCGTGAGTAGGAAGAAGGACTTCAACGCGTTACACAAGTTTGCGGAAATGGAGGTCCTAAATGTCTTCATCCCCCCTTCTTCAAGTTCCCTTTCCCCTTCTCTTTTCATGCACGTATCCTATACACGAAAAGAGCGAATTGATCAACATGGCGCGTGTCTATTGTGCTGTGGAAACGCGGTCCAAGTTGGACTCGTCGCGTCGCCTCTCACTGCGCTAGGTGAGAATGCTGGCTGAGGCCGCTCTGCTGGCTGAGGGCGCTCCTGCTCGCTGAGGGCGCTTCCGCACAATGCCTGAGCGGGGATGCGTGGAGCGGCAAGCACGCAATCTCTAATGGCCCTCTGCGCGAGCACCGATTCCTGCGAGCCGCTTTGCTCGTCACTAAGCTGGCTTTGCTCGACCTCCCGCCACCGCAGGGTCTGGTAGCTCCACAGCTTCGCCACAGCGCAGCCGTTCAGCCATGGGTATCTCCCGCAGCAGCCTGCCGAAGCGCCGCCTTACCGGTGGCCGCAAGCCGCAGTACCACAAGAAGCGCCAGTATGACATGGGCCGGGCGATGGCGATGACCAAGATGGGCCTCAAGCGCGTGCACAAGGTGCGCGTCCGCGGTGGCAATACGAAGTTCCGTGCGCTGCGCCTGGAGTCGGGCAACTTCTCGTGGGGCTCGGAGGTCTGCACGCGCAAGACGCGCGTCATCGACGTGGTTTACAACGCTTCGAACAACGAGCTGGTGCGCACGAAGACGCTCGTGAAGGGCACCATTGTGCAGGTGGACGCGACGCCCTTCCGGCAGTGGTACGAGGCGCATTACGGCACGCATCTCGGCAAGAAGAAGAAGGCGGCCGAGGGCGCGACCGAGGCTGCGGCCAAAAAGCAGAGCGGCGCGGTCACGCGCAAGATCAGCGAGCGTCAGAAGACGACGATGGGCGTCGTCGACCCGAACATCAACTCGCAGTTCGACACTGGACGCCTGTACGCCATTATCACGTCGCGCCCGGGCCAGTGCGGCCGGTGCGACGGCTATATCCTCGAGGGTAAGGAGCTGGAGTTCTATGTCAAGCGCATGGCGCGTAAGAAGAAGTAAGGCACCAACGCGAGGTGCGGCGGCAGGTGTCAGGGAGCTGTGACACTCACGGCACTGTCTCTCAGGACCGGGCGTGTGCAGGGCGTGCCACGTCTGGCTTGTGGCATGTTTGCTCTGCGTGACACAATAGTCGATGTTTTCGCATGCACCTTTTTCCAGATTTACACACAGCGACTCTAACGCTTACCGGCTACGCGCAACCGGTCTGTCGGTGACCGTCGTGGGCGTCGCGCGCGGTCCGCCGAGGAAATACACGAGCTCGCTCGTCGACTTATATAAATCCAAAAACGGCCCGGCCGGGTCGCCGGGATCGATGGATGGTCCTCCGGGACGCCGCGCGCGAGCCGACCGGCGACCGGCGTGCTGACGATCATCGCGTGCCGAGAGATGCATCGTTGCATCCCCCCCCGGGGGCGGGGGCCCGGCGAGCGCGCCCGGACCCGACCGCTACTCTCGCTCTCCGCGCGGCGGAAAGTCGCAAAGAGGCGAACGAAAGAGGCGAGAAGCGCCCGACACGGCGCTAGCGACGGTCACCCCGCCCCGCCGCCCCGCTGCGGTCGAGCCGGCGCCGAAAGCGGTGCTGAGGGCGTCGCGCGCAAGGACACTCTCAATCCTCACCTATGTATTCACAGACTCACCTATGTATTCACAGTCTGGTCGAGGACACTCTCAATCCTCACCGGCCTCCGAGATGGGCGGCGTAGCGTCATCCACGACGGCGCCGTGGTGGGCGCTCGCCCCTGTGGCCCCTCCAAGACAAGCGCCGTGTCGAGCGCGAGCGCGGCGGCAAGGTCGGAGCCCGCGCGTAGGCTGGCAGCTGAGAGAAGCGCGGCGCCGATGGCGCTGTGGATCGAGAGCGCCGCACGCGAGGCGAGCGTCTCGCCCGGTACCTGTGGGAGAAGCGAAGGCGCCGTGATGAGCACTTGCATGCAAGGGCGCCTCGCGTCTCGCGCGGTACCGAGAGGGTGCCCACGCCAGGGGGGGGGATGGCAAGGGGGGTAGGCAAGCGTCTCGCGCGGTACCGAGAGGGTGCCCACGCCAGCCCAGAGAGCGTCCAAGGCCGTTGTGTGGGCGCTCCAGCGGCGCGCGTCCAGTGCGAGATTACATCTCCCAATCCTCGCGGCGTGCGCGGCTGCCAGGGGGAGGGGGGAGGGGGCAGAGGGGGGGCGGCGCCGTGGTGAGCACGTGCATGCAAGGCGAGGGAGGAGGCTGATCCACATGCAAGGCGACTCGGACGCACGCCCAAATGAGCGCCGTGGTGAGCACATGCATGCAAGGCGACTCGGACGCACGCCCAAATGAGCGGCCATGCATGGCATGGCCATCACTGGCATTCTTTGGCAATTCATGTCCATTAGTGGCAATCTGTGGCCATCAGTGGCCGTCAGTGGCCGTCAGTGGCCATCAGTGGCCGTCAGTGGCCATCAGTGGCCATCAGTGGCAATCAGTGGCAATCAGTGGCAATCAGTGGCAATCCAAATTTGGGATCACCTGCATTGGGCGCACGCGCCGCGGTGAGCAGCGCATGCCGGCGCACGCCGCGAGCGCCCATCTCGGCGCTGAGGGCGCGCTGCGCGTACCTGTGGGGAGAGGGCGCGTCGTGGTGAGCACATGCATGCCGCCCCTCTCGGCCCTGAGGGCGCGCTGCGCGTACCGCCGGCCTCGGGGCGTCCAGTCACCTGTGGGGAGAGGGGGGTTGGCGCCGTGATGAGCACCTGCATGCAAGGAGGCGGGCCGGCTTGAGGGCGTCCGTTCACCTGCGCCGGTGGCCACCCATAAGGGCACGCGAGCCCGCAGCATTGCAGAGGCCCAGCTGTCAAAGACGGTCGGGTCGAGCTTGTTGACGCGGTTGAGGCTGCACAGCAGCGGGCGCGCCGTCGTGAGCGCGGGTGTGAACCCATCGGAGGCGGAGCTCCCGCGCGCCGTCCTGAGCGCTGACCGGCGCTGGCGGGGCGACGAGGACGGTGACACGAGCTGTGAACTGTGAAGCGTCGACTCGCGCGCCTGGGATTGCCTAATATGGTACGCGTGAGAGTTGACGAGCAGTTGATGCGGCAGCAGCGTGGCGCGCTCCGCCGAGAGGCGCGCTGTCTTGGGCGGGAGAGCGCGCGCGTCCGCCATCCCGTAATTGACGAAGCTCGCCTCCATCGAGCCTTGGAAGTTGCGAAGCCATGAGGTCTGTACCGGAGCGCGGGTGCACGGGCGTGCGAGGAGAGCGAGCTGCTGGCCGGGCAAGTAGCCCATCCCCTCGAGAAGCACATGCGGGGCGGCGGCTCGCAGGCGGGCCTGCGCCTCGCAGTACTCATGAGCTACGACGGGAGGGCCGCCTTCGCCTCCTCCTCCGCCGCCTCCGCTGTCAGCGCTGCCGCCGCCTCCGCCGCCTCCACCGCCTCCACCGCCTCCACCGCGGCCACCGCCGCCGCCGCCACCGGCGATGCCAGCGGCGCCAGCGTCCCAGCCGATCGGCGTCCCGGGCGGCAGCACGCGTGTCGGTACACTCTCTGCGATGCTCGCCAGGGGCTCTGACGGAGGCGCCCGGGCGAGCGAGAGTAACGTCACCTGTGGGGAGAGGGGAGGGGGCGCCGTGATGAGCACGTGCATGCAAGGAGGAGGGCCGCCTGTCAGAGCCCGGGCGAGCGAGAGTGAGCGGATCAGACGCCCTCGAGATAGCTCGAGATAGCATTTCGTCACACCTCGATGTCACGAAGTGCGTGGAGCGCGGGGAGCGCGACCCGCAGCAGCGACGCGGACGGGTCGAGGTCGAGGTCGGCGAGGAGGACCACGCGCAGCGGGCGGCCGCGCCCAAGCGGCGGGAGCTTGCGGCCGCTCCGGCTCCGTGGTGTGGACCCGCCACACTCGCAGCTCCAAGGCCGCATGGCTTCAGCGAGCGTCTCGGCCGCCTCGAGCGCCGCCGCCGCGCGGACGTGCGCGAGCTGTCCAGTTAAAAAGGCACGCGCCTCGAGCCGCTCGAAGGGCGACGGCGGTTCGCTAGGACGCTGCGCAAGCCACTCGAAGAGCGTCCACGAGCGCCAATGTGCGCCGTCAAGGCACGAGCGGAGCAGGTTGAGCAGCACGGCCCTCGGCAGCGTGTCGGCCTCGAGAGCCAGCGCCGCGCGGTAGGCGTCCTCGGCCCCACGCACGTCACCTCTCGCTTGCAGTACCACGCCCAGATTATTGTAGGTGCGGCCAGTCGGCACAAGGGCCAACGACGAGTGATACGCCGCCGCCGCCTCCGATGGCCGGCCAGCTTGGTTGAGCGCAACGCCGAGGTCGGAGGTGAGCGCGGCACGCGTGGTATTGGCAAGCGTGGTACGTGCGAGCGCGGCCTCAAAGCGCTTCACAGCTTCTGCGGGGCGTCCTTCGCGTTGAAGCGCAAAGGCTTCGGTGGCGAGACGGTCGATTGTGTCGTGCGGCATTCTTCATGAACGTCAAGTCAAGTCAAGACAAGTCAAGACAAAGTCTTGACTTGCCTTCATGAACGGTAAAAAGACACGTGGGGGAGCCGGGACACACATGAACGGAAAGTAGTAGGCTGTGAATATACTGAACTCTCATGACCCTCTGAAGTTGTTCATATTACCGTTCAAAGACACCGGGGGGAGCCGGGACACACAGGACACACACGGGACACGCGGACGCACGAAGGCACACGGACCGCACAGACGAACCTCACAACCATCGAAACCCACCAACAACACACAACCCGCACGTCATATTACCGGTCCTTTGAGCAGGCGCGGGGAGGCGCTCTGGGAGCGGGCGGAGGCAGGGTCGGGTTTGCTGGGGGTGGCCTCTTCTGAGTCGGCCGCGGGGAGCGGTCGGCTTCGGGCTTGCGGCTGTTGAGTCGGCCGCGGCTTCGGTCGTCGCGCTGAAACGTGCGGGGTGTTTGTTGTTGGTGGGTTTGGTTGGTTGTGAGATTGGTCTGTGTGCCTTTGTGCGTCCGCGTGTCCCGTGTGTCCCGTGTGTGTCCCGGCTCCCCCCGGTGTCTTTTTACCGGTACCGGTAGGCTGGGGCGGCGCGTCGTTGCGGTGTTGCACTTTATCCCTTTCCAGAAACTGCCAAAAAAAAATCTGAAGAAAAAAAGGGGGCTGGGGGCCCTTGAAAGAAACTTGACTTGACTTGACTTGACTTTAAAGAAAGCGAGCGCGCTTTCTTTTCTAAGCGCGCGGCATCATCTGCGGCATCTCTCGAGCGCGCGCGCGCGCTGCGCTCGGTGACAGACACTGTCCTCTCTGACGCTGCCCTCGTCCTTGGTATTTGAGGTGCGCGTGCGGCTTCCACTCTCCGTGCACGTGCTCCTCTCCATGTCCGCGTGCTTCCACTTCTTGACGCCCGCTTGTGCACGAGTAGGTTCATAGCTGATGACGGAGGTCTCCAAGGTATCAGGGATCACTTACTTCTCTGGAGCTGGCGAAGGGTGGACGGTGCTCGACCACTCTCGCAAGTACGCAAATGCAGGCGCATATGATCTGGACGATCCGGCAAGTGTGTTTTGCGGTACCTCTGCGGAGCCGCTGGGTGCTAAAGCTGGGAAGCAGAACTCAGCGTTTGCGTTCGATGGGCCAAACTCGCAGTCGATGCCGTACATGCTCTCAGTGGATATGCAAAAGCCACAGACCTTTACTCACTGGCGAGTGGCCAGTAACCCGCATTACGGATTTGACGACGCTCACTTGGAGTCGTGGGACAGTTCCAAGGGACAGTTCGTACGCGTGCAAGGCTCTGAGGTCCATTACTGGAGAAGCCGCAGTGAGGATGGATTTGCGTATGCCTCTTTCACTTCTGCAGTGACATCCTCAAAGTGGCGGATTTGCATCACGTCGTATGGGAACGACTCTCACTATCAGGCTAGGTTTCAATGTTACCTGACTGAGGCCCAATTCGGTCGATCTCCCATGGCTCGCTGGCGGATGGTCAGTCGTGTAATCGGCCCTTTGATGCTTGCCTGGCGGCGGGCAGCCGAACGTGCGTACGCTCCGGGTGGCGCCGGCTTCGATGCGTGTCACCAGGAGTTTGCCGCGCTTGCGGCTAGGGATTCCTAGCGGGCTACGCCACAAAGACTGGCCCAAGCAAGCGGACCCAGATTAAGTTTGCTTACCGCGTGCGCAAACGTGGCACGAGAACGGAGACTGGTGCATGGGCGTGGCTGACGCCGCCCAGACCGCCTCCACCTCCGCCGCCGCCGTCACCGTCGCCTCTGGAAAGCCAACGGCCTCGATGGCCAAGCAGGCGGGCTGTGCCGTGCTCGCTAGAAGGGCCCTCCATGTGGCGATCAAGCTCAACAAGTGAACTGGGCGGCGGTGCTAGGTTTGATCATTAATGCTCATCGGACATCGCATGTCCTCGCCTCAGAGCTGAGCGGTACGATTCCGGCAAGTACGCGGTCCAGTCGCCATACGCGGGTCCATCCTTGCCGAATCCTTGTTTGCGTGGCACATCTTGATGTCGTGTGCTTGGGGCGCGCTCGGCGGCCGCTCCAGGGCGCCTCGGGCGAGGCGCGCGGCGGGCGGGCGGGGGGGAAGCCGGGGATGTCTTTGTCTGCGGCGGGTGAAGTCGGAAGTCGCTCACTGTGCACACGAGCTGCGCACGCGCGCTAAAAGGCAAAGGGCTATGGCATATCGACGGATGCAAACAAACACACTTCTCCAATAACACGTGTACACGTACACGCGCGATCTCGTCGCGCCGTCCTCTTGATAAAGTGATGCCCGTTGAAGCATGATGAGACACTCACCACCTCCAGGGCGGACACTCGCTACATTCGTTCCACACGCTGAAGATGCGTCAATCAGTCGTAGTAGAAGACGCCGCGCATCTGCCAGCTCGCCATCTGGCCATAGTGGCCGATGGTCGAGTTCTGGCGGCAGACGGAGCGCAGCGTCGCATTGAGCGGCACGCGTGGGCGAGGCGGCAGCGCGCGCCCACCGCCTTCGCCGTCGCGGCCCCAAAGGCAAGGTGGGAGTGTGATGTAGCCCATATCGTCGAAGGGGTCTGTGAGCGAGCCGTTTCCCCGCACGGGGCGCTGCAGGCAGAGGAGCTCGCCCGTCTCCTTGATCGTGAGCTCGAGCGAGATGCAATTGGGTGCGTGGCAGTGCCCACCAGCGTACACGAGCTCGAAGCCGTTCGTGCCGTCCGGCACGCATTTCTGGCGAGTGGGGTCGCAGCCGTAAACTGAGTCCGCCGCCGGCCACTCGGACGCAATCGTGTACACGTACCCTTCGGCCTCGCTGTACGTCGTCGCGCCGCGGTCGTGGCCGAGTGAGTCGGCGCCGCGCGGAACGTCATACTCGCCTGCGAAGGATTCGGTTTGCCAATAGAAGCGGACCAGGTTGGCGTGGCTGGCGGCGGCGGGAGGGTTGGGGGCGCCGAGGCGGGCGGGGGGCAGGCGCGCGGCGACGGCAGCGGGCGGGCGCCACGGCTGGAACCAGAAGCGGAACTTCATCCGATACGTGAGTAGCTTGCCCGGCCAGGGGTCTTGATCCTTGTCGAGCAAGATCGACTTGTGAGGGCAGCACATCTGCCCTCCCGGGTACGTGTCGAGGGAGCAGATACGGTTCCCCACAGCCTTGAGCTGGCTGAGCGGCTCGTCGGGACAAAAGTCGCCCGTGATGCTCTGCCCCGCCGTGCTCGGCCATTTCCAGCATCCACCCTCGAGTGAGCAGATGGAGCCGTTGACCTTGGTAATGCGATCCGTGCACGGGCATTCGAGAAGTCCGCTGTAGACGCTGCCTGGGGGGCTCTGCGCCGCGCGGGGGAGCGGGCCGGCGATGTAGTCGTGGTCGTGCACGGGCGTGTCGCGGTTCCACGTGTCGATCTGCATCGGTATGAGCGAAAAGTTACGCGGGCGGGCCACTAGCTGGGCGTAGCCGTCCGGGTAACCGTGAAAGGACTTGCGGCTCTCGCCGCCGTTGCCCTCGGAGAAGAACTGGGAGGAGGGCACGTCCTCGTTCGAGTCGTGTGGCACGGCCATCCACATGCTGGGCTCGCCGTTCATCATGCATCCCATGTGGTAGTCACGAAGGCCGCACGGCATTTTCCGTAGCGAGGAGCCCGCGCCGACGAGGAAGGCGCCGTAGTGGTGGTTGTACACGCGGTTGTACCCGATCGACAGACCATCGTCAGTGACCTGATCCATCTCATACCCCGTTACGGCGATCACGCCATCCGCGAAGCGCTCCACAATCTCCTTGGGGAGCGGCACGTCGTCCATCTTGGTCCAAAAGGTCTCGCCGTACTGTGACGTGATCGGTGGGGAATAGACGTCAAAGTACTCGTGCCCGCGGGCCGCGTAGTCGCCGACGGCACCGGCGGCGCCGATCACGCTCGTGCGCGTGATTAAGTAGTCCCCATTCATGTTCGCAGCGAGTGCGAAGAGCAATACGGCGTGAACCTCCATTTCTATGCACACAATGACTACTTTTAGGAACGAAACTCTCTTTCAAGTTTGACGAGACCGTGAGTTCGACGATTGAAGGAGTCAATTGAGCAGGGCTCACAATCGCGGTTCGTCGCGCAACGGCACTCGAAACTTTCGGCGTGAATGACCTCCGCGAAGAGCCCCTCATCTCGGACATTCTCCCTCTAGGAGGATGATGTGGCCGATGGTGCTCGTGCCTGCGCTCCTGGGCCTGCACGTGGGCGCGCCGTTGCAGCGTGCCGCGGTCGTCCCCCGCGCTTCCGTGAGCCTCGCCGAGAAACCGGCACAGACCAAGACTAAGAACAATGATCTCATTCCCGAGGAGCCGACGCTCGACATGTGGATCAACAACATGCCGATCGCGATGTCCAAGTCGCTGGCACGGACGATCCTGCTGAGCGAAACCAAGGAGCCGGAACCGCTGCCAGCCATCTGGGACTGGTTCTGGGACGCGATGCCGTTCCTGCGTGCGGGCAAGAAGGGCGAGCCGCTGGGCCTGGGCGATGTGGCGCGCACATTCAAGACCAATATTGAGCAGATCTTCGGCAACATCCCCGCGCCGGACAAGGCGCCGCTCGCGGCGGCGGACGTCGAGGGGCTCGACTTCCAGGCCATCTTTCTCGCCCTGAAGACCTACTTCGACCGGTACGGCTCCGTGTACAAGATGTGCTTCGGACCAAAGTCCTTCATGGTCGTCAACGACCCGGTGGTCGCACGCCACATCCTGCGCGACAACAACGACAACTACGACAAGGGGGCCCTGTCGCTGGTGCTCGAGGACATCATGGGCAAGGGCCTCATCCCTGCCGACAAGGAGACGTGGTCCAAGCGGCGGCGTGCCATCGCGCCCGGCTTCCACAAGCTCTACCTACGGCGCATGGTGAGCGAATTCGGGCAGGCGAATGCGGCGCTGATCCCTCAGCTGCTGCAGGCGTCTAAGAAAGGTGCGATCCTCGACATGGAGGAGCGGTACGGCTCGCTCGCCCTCGACGTCATCGGCAAGGCCGTCTTCAACTATGAGTTCGGCTCCGTCAATGACGAATCCCCAGTGGTCAAGGCGGCCATCCGAACGCTTGGCGAGGTGGAGCACCGTGCTCTGACGCCCGCGCCCTACTGGAAGATCCCCGGCGCGAACCAGCTGATCCCGCGCCTCGTCGAGTTCAACAAGGACATGGACCTGCTCAACAACGTCCTCTACCGGCTGATCGACCAGTGCCTCGAGTCGCGCAATCCCGCGGAGCTCGAGGACCTCAAGAATAAGGACTACTCGAAGGTGAGCGGTCTGAGTGCGTCTGAGTGCCCTCTGAGTGCCCTCTGAGTGCCATCTGATTGCGCAAGGACCTCAAGAATAAGGACTACTCGAAGGTGAACGTGGCCACGTGACAACAGTTCCTATTTAGGAGCGATGGCCGCCTGTCCTTTGTATGAGAGCGTGCTTGGATGGCTATCTGCGATGGTTCATGGTTGATGGCACTTGGAGTCGGCACTTGGAGTCTGCACTTGGGTAGCGCTTGGATGTGCGTCCCGTGAGAGATGACACTTGTGCCCTCGGCTCGCTGGTCACCTCACTGATTCCCTCACTGATTACGTCTCTGATTACGTCTCTGAGAACGTCTCTGAGAACGTCTCTGAGAACGTCTGGGCGCGCGCGTCTCGCAGGTGAGCGACCCTTCGATGCTGCGCTTCCTCATCGACCTGCGCGGCGAGGAGGTGGACAATAAGCAGATGCGCGACGACTTGATTACGCTGCTCATCGCCGGGCACGAGACGACCGCTGCCGTGCTCACCTGGATGACGTACGCGCTCTCGCAGCATCCGGCGGCTCTCAGAACCGTCCAGGCTGAGATTGATGCCGTCATCGGTGACCGCTACGCCACCTTCGAAGACATCGAGAACATGCCCGAGCTCCAAAAGGTGCTTGCCGAGACGTTGCGCATGTGGCCCGCTCCGCCGCTCTTCATTCGGTGCGCGCTCGAAGAAGACACGTGGCCCGAGGGCGGCACGGGCATCGAGGGCGGCTCGAAGCTCGCGCGCGCGAATGATCTCTTCATCTCGACGTACAACATGGGACGGTCCCCGCAGCTGTGGGAACACCCCGACGTCTTCGATCCGCAGCGCTGGGACCGGCCGTTTTTCAACGAGGCCGTCAAAGGATGGAAGGGATACGACCCAAATCGCCGACCGCCTGGACTCTGGGTGCAGAACCTCGAGATTGCCAGCGACCACGCCATGATGCCCTTTGGAGCGGGGCCGCGCAAGTGCGTCGGCGACCAGTTCGCGCTGCTCGAGGCTGCGGTCTCGGCCGCTATGCTGCTGCGTCGGTTCGAATTCGACCTCGAGATGCCCAACGGCCCCGTGTACCCCGACAAGCTCGACCCCAAGAATCCGGACAAATCCATCGGCATGGTCGGCATGAAGTCGGCCGCCACCATCCACACGGCCACCGGCCTCTTCTGCAGGGTCAAGGAGCGCTTCCCCGGGAAGACGAACCTGCCGCCGATGCAAGATCCTAATCTCCAGGCGCCCCAGCCAGCCCTCGTGTAAACTTTGACGAGATTTGGCTGCACGGCGCGCGCACAATGGGTCTCGCCGCATTCGCTCATGTTGCTGTTGGCTGGTTCGCCTCTCTCCGCCTGCATGTGTTAAACGACTTCTCCCTTCGTGACGTGTTGTGAATGACGAAATCTGGAACCACAAGTGTGTGCTCGGATCACGAACATGTCGGACAACAGACCACCCCCTCCGCAGTCCCTCCCGATGCCGCCTCTTCGATGGCTGCGGAAGCCTAAGAAGCTCCTCGTCCTCGATCTCAATGGACTTCTCTTCTGGCGCGTGCGCAAAGGAGAGGTGGATCTGGCTTCGCTGCCGTGCGCGCCCGACGCTACAGTGGGCCAGTTCCACATCTTTCGCCGTCCGAACGCGCAAGAGTTTCTGGCGTGGTGTTCGCAGCACTTTGCCATCGCCGTCTGGTCGACAGCCCAAGCCAAAAACGTGCAGCCCATGGTTGATCTGGCGTTCGCTGGGCTGCCGCCGCCTATGGCCATCCTGGACCAGTCGCACTGCACCGATGCTGGCGAGGCGCACCCAGACGATATCTCGGGCACGCGGCGCCTGATGCTCAAGGAGCTCTCTCGACTATGGTCGATGGGTGCATGGGCCGCTCCCTTCGGACCGAGCAACACGCTGCTTGTGGACGACTCACCGTACAAGGTGGTCGCGAACCCCGCGCACACGGCCATCCATCCAACTGAATGGCAAGGCCCCGCAGACCCAGACCCAGCCAGCCATGGCGCACTCAGCCCCAAGGGCGCGCTGCGCCGCGTGCTGGCGGCGGTCGCCGACGCCGAGGATGTCCGGCTGGCCGTCGGCCGTTTGTTCGCAGAGGAGAAGGCCGTTGAGGGCTTCACGCGCACCTCCGACTGCGAGATTCTGCGCGCTCTTCGAGAGCGTCGCCCAGCATGGTGCCAATCCATGGCAAGTGTCGGCTCCTCGAGCGTCGTCATGAGCGCGTCGCCGCCGACGACGACGACGCAGCCACAACCGCTCGACGCGGATCTTGGCGCCGCGCTCATGCGTATGCTCGGCATTCGGAACACGTCGTGAGAACCCGTCGCCTACCGGTACTTTGAATGCGTCATCCGGCACACACCGGGCGGGACCAGCGACACTGGTCGATCTCCGGTCGATCTCCGAAGAATTTGAGTGCCAGAGCAGAGCGAGGGCGATGAGCGCCGCCTCCATCGGCGTTGGCCTCTCGGCGGGCTTGTCGCCCGTCGGAAAAGCATGACTCCTCCGAGAGCTCGTGCTTGATTCAGGCAACTTGGGCATGAGCTCCGCATGCGGGCTCGACGTGCAAGATCGACAACATCCTTGAGGCCACGTGCATTCAGATGCAGCACACGATCAACCAGAACGTGCAGAGCAACCTGAACAAGCTCGAGCGCGACTGCCGCCTCGTGTACACTGCCATTGACAAGATGCTCGCGGAGGACGCGCGTGCGCGCACGATCAACGGGCGGGCGACCAGGCGCGGGCTGCTCGCGTTCGTTTTGTCGCTGCTCGGACCGCTAATGCTTGTTGCTTCTCGCCTTCTTCGCCCACCCGGCTCGGGGCTCCCGCGGAGCGTGTACGGTACCCCCAAGCATACAGAGCGCGTGTAGTTGCGTGTGGTCGACGGGGTCCGCCGATTCAATTTCACGTGAAAACGGCTAACAATGTGTAATGAAGAGACAAGAGTTCACCTCGGTCAGCTGCCGTCAGGGCTGTCGTGGAATTGATGACAGCCTTACAACTGTACGGAGGTTAACGGTTATTGCCCCGTCAAGAGGAGAGAGCGCACGCCTCTTTTTTAACTTCCGCGTCTGACGTGTTCACTTCACGTTCCTTTTTCCCCACACACCATCTCCCGAGCGCGCGCATTGTGCACGCGGGGCCCTTTTTGCGAGCTTCATCTTCCGAGCCTTGCCCATCACTTTCAAGCGCCTTGTCCCGCAACGTGCTGACGCGATGGCCGCACGCAACGCACTCGGAACCAGCGCAACTGACGCTCTTACAACGGGCACGGCCGACGAGCGAATCCGCGTGCGAGCGCGAGGGGGAGAAGAAGTCACGTGGCCGCGCGAGGCCGCGCGAAATGCGGGCACCTTGAAGGATCTCATGGACGACGCCCCTCCCGAGGATGGCGTGTACCCAGTGCCAAAAATTGTGGCCTGGACGCTTGACTTGCTGGGGAAGCTGAGTGATCCTGGCACCACACGGCCAAGTGTCGACGAGTGCTCGATGCCGCAGCTGATGGAGCTCGTCGAGGGTGCCCTCTTTCTCGACGCCGATAGGGCGCTCGAGCACATCCAGCGTGCGATCGCACGACGGCTCAACGGCCAGCGCGCTCACGACCTCTGCGTGGTGCTAGGCGCGGGTAGTGACTTTGACGGCGCGGAGGAGCGCGCGGAGGCTCTCGCTGAGCCGGCGTTTCTGCCAGAAGGCTACGAGGCGCCGCAGCAGCTCGGCGCGGCCAGCTCCTCGGCACCGCCCGCACCTCTGCGGCAGCCCTCGCTCTCGGGGGTGCCAGCCACGGAGGATGCCAGGGAGGCTGCTCTGGCCATTGTGGACGTGGCCACGCTGTGCGAGCTCAAGGGCGTGAATCGTTTTTGGCGTGCGCTGTCACGGCGTGTCCTCTGCTCGCGCCTGTGCCGCGGCCGCGGGCAGCCGGCACCCACACATCTGGAAGAGATCACCGACCTGGACGTTGAGCTGCTCATCGAGGCCGGCCGTCCCGGGGACACGGCCCTTGCGGGGCGAATGCTGCCAGGGCTGGCGCGCCTTCGTGGCTACGGCTTTGTGGTGGACGTGGCGAAAGTACGCGCCGCGACATTAGATGAAAAAGACGACGAGGACAACGACGAGAACAACGACGAGGGCCAGGAAGGATCCTTGCTTCGTGGTACTGCTAAGGCTGCTCTGGACAGCTGCATACCGTTGAAGCTGACGATCGCAGCCGTCGCCTGTGCGGGCTCAGGTGTGGCATGCGGCATTCCGGTGCAGCACATACGGGAGGACACCATGACGGAGCTCGACTTGCGCAAAGAGAGGCTTTGTGGGCCTGGGGCCATGCTCGTTTCTTATCTCATTCCTGCCCACCGCAACTCACATGGCACCTACCTACATGGCACCTACACTGCAGAGGGCTTCACTGCAATCGCCGACGCCATGCGCGTTAATGGCGCGCTGACACGCGTTGACGTCCGCTACAACAACATCGCGGGCGACGGCGCTGCGCAGCTCTCAGCCGCTGTCCTCGGCAACCTCAAGATCGAGATGTTCAACGAGATCCCGCTCAAGGAGATGCGCGCCAACTCGCTCACGGAGCTGGACCTGAAGGGGAAGGGCGTCGGCGTCGAGGGAGGTATGGTCGTGGCGGGACTCATACCCGTCATGGGCGGGCTGACGGCCCTGAATTTGTCCTACAACGACCTCGCGGATGAGGGCGTAAGCGCAGTCTGCAAGGCCATCCAGAGTAACAAGGAGACCAAGCTCGCGTCGCTCAGCTTCAAGAACAATGGCATCGGTCCAGTTGGAGCAAACGCTGTGGCGGCTATGGTAGCCGTCACAGGCGCGCTGACGAAGCTGTCGCTCGCCCAAAACGAGTTGGAGGAGGAGGGCACCAAAGCCATCTGCGAGGCACTAGAACAGAACACGACGCTCAAGGAGCTTGACATCAGCAGCAGGTACAATGGCACCATCGGAGGGTCAGCAGGTGCCAAGCATGTGGCCAATATGCTTTTGGTCAACGGCGGGCTGACGAGCCTGGACCTCTCCAATAATTTACTCTGCGGAGTGACCCAAATGGCCAGTGGTACCTACACTGCAGAGGGCATCACTGCAATCGCCGAGGCCCTTCGCGTTAATGGCGCGTTGACACGTGTCGACATCCGCCAAAACAACATGGCGGGCGGCGGCGCTGTGCAGCTCGCAGCTGCTGTCCTTGGCAACTTCAAGATCGAAAATTTCAACGAAATCCCGATCAAGGAGATGCGCGCCAACTCGCTCACGGAGCTGGACCTGAATGGGAAGGGCGTCGGCGTCGAGGGAGGCATGGTCATTGCGGGTCTGATACCCGTCATGGGCGGGCTGACAGCCCTTGATTTGTCCTCTAATAGCCTCAAGGATGAGGGCGTAAGCGCAGTCTGCGAGGCCATCCAGAGCAACAAGGAGACCAAGCTCGCGTCGCTCAAATTCAGTTACACCGGCATTGGTCCAGTGGGATCAAAGTCTGTGGCGGCCATGGTGGCCGTCGCAGGCGGGCTGACGAGCCTGGACCTCTCCAGCAACCAGCTGTGCGGCCTCGATCGTGATGGGCGTGGAACTTACACTGCAGAAGGGATCACAGCAATTGCCGACGCTCTGCGCGTTAATGGCGCGCTGACGAAGCTGTCCCTGGCGTGGAACGAGTTAGGGGAGGAGGGCACCAAGGCCATCTGCGAAGCTCTCAAACAGAACAAGACGCTCAAGGAGCTCGATCTGTCTGGTCGCGACAATATTGGCGGGGAAGCAGGCGCTAAGCATGTGGCAGACATGCTTGGCGTCAACGGCGCACTGACGGCCCTGGATTTGTCCTGCAACGACCTCAAGGATGAGGGCTTAAGCGCAGTCTGCGAGGCCATCCAGAGCAACAAGGAGACCAAGCTCGCGTCGCTCAACTTCAAGGACAACGGCATCGGTCCAGTTGGAGCAAACGCTGTGGCGGCTATGATGGCCGTCACAGGCGCGCTGACAGCGTTAAATCTCTCATCCAATGAGATTGGCGGCCATTCTCATTGGAACGGCTACAGGCACCAGCCGGTCTCCACCCCTGAAGGGCCAAAAGCCATCGCAGATGCGCTGTTGGTCAATGGCGCGCTGACACGCGTTGACGTCCGCTGCAACAACATCGCGGGCGACGGCGCTGCGCAGCTCTCAGCCGCTGTCCTCGGCAACCTCAAGATCGAGATGTTCAACGAGATCCCGCTCAAGGAGATGCGCGCCAACTCGCTCACGGAGCTGGACCTGAAGGGGAAGTGCGTCGGAGTCGAGGGAGGTATGGTCGTGGCGGGACTCATACCCGTCATGGGCGGGCTGACAAGCATCGACGTCCGCCACAACAAAATTGCGGGCGACGGCGCTGTGCAGCTCGCAGCTGCTGTCCTTGGCAACCTCGAGATCGAGATGTTCAACGGGATCCCGATCAAGGAGATGCGCGCCAACTCGCTCACGGAGCTGGACCTGAAGGGGAAGGACGTTGGAGTCGAGGGAGTCATGGTCGTGGCCGGACTCAAGGGAGTTAAATCTTGTATTCCAAGTCGAGGGAGTCATAGTGGTGGCAAGGGCGGCAAGGGCGGCAAGGGCGGCGGCGGCGGCAAGGGCGGCAAGGGCGGCAAGGGCGGCGGCGACGGCAAGGGCGGCGGCAAAGGCGGCGGCAGCGTTGGCTCCACCGGCGCCCTTCAGTCGCCACGCGGCGGCAGCGGAGGCAAGGGCGCCGGATTCAGCGAAAGCCCCGGCGGTGGTGAGAAGGGCAAGGGCGGCGGCAGCGGCGGTGGCGAGAAGGGCAAGGGCGGCGGCAGCGGCACTGGCGGCGGCGGCCACGGCACTTGCGGCGCACGCGACTCTAATAGCGCCCGGCGTGGCGGTCAACCCCCCAGCTCCGGCGGCAAGGCACCAGGTGTTTCGGGCTCGCGTCCTTCGACCCGATCGACGCCGTACGCGCGCTCGGCCTCTCCTCGGCTCGGCTCTTCCGGCGACTCGCACATGTCAATGGCGAGCGTGAGCGACGTCGCCGCCTCCGATGACCCCCTGCTTAAGGTCAAGGCCGACTCAACGCCCAACAAAGTCGCAGGCGCCATCTGCTACGTGGTGCGCGAGTCCGGCGAGCCTCCCAAGGTGGTGGCGACCGGTCCGGCCGCCATCAACCAGGCTATGAAAGCCATTGCCATCGCGCGCAAGTACATGCTCGAAGAAGAGACCGGCGCCACCGACCTGGACGTGTCGCCGCAATTCGAGGAAGACATTCGTCAGTCGTCGCGCGTGTGCTTCGTGCTTGGCAAGGCGCGCAAGTCGAATCCGATCGTGAGCCGCGCGCCGTCCGAACCGATCGACGAGCTGCCCTGCCCTCTTGCAGTGGACCTCTGCGCCACCCCCCCCCCCCCCCCCCCCCCCCCCCCCCCCCCCCCCCCCCCCCCCCCCCCCCCCCCCCCCCCCCCCCCCCCCCCCCCCCCCCCCCCCCACCCCCCCCCACCCCAATCCACTCCATATGCACTCCGTTCTCCTCGAATGGCTTACTCACGTTCCTTTGGCGCTCTCCACCTGCCTGCAGCCCTCGGAGACTGATCTTGCGTGCAAGGCCACGACGGACCCGTACAAGCTGGCCGGTGCCATGGCCCAGCGCATCCGCGACGGTGATCAGGTCGCATGCACCACCAAGGGACCCGTCCCCGTGCTCATTGCGGTCAAGGCCATTGCGATCGCAAACACTTACCTCGCCGACGATGGCAAGCAGATCAAGTTCACAGTGAGCATCTGCGATCTCGAGAACCCCGAGATCCGCTCCGACACGGTCACCTCCACCTACCTTCACTTTGCCCTGTTGGCTCGCTGAGCGAAGAAAGGGGGGGAGTGGTTATGCTGTATTTGTGAGCGCGGTGTCTGAGGTGAGGGTTTCGTAGGAGGGACAACGGGGTACATTAACCATCTCGTATCGGCGGTTGGGAGCGAGCAATACGCTCCTCGAGCAGCGGCGACGTGCGCCGGGCGAGGCACGGTTCCTCTGTGGCGCGTCGTGGTCGCGGAGGCGGCGGCGGTGGCCGGTCGGCTCGTTGGGCGGCGGCAAGAGCGCCAAGGGTGGGGATGGCATGGGAAAGGGAAGGAAGGGCACCGCCTCAGGCAGCGACGCCAAAGGGGGAGGCGGTGGCAAGCGCGGCGGAGGTCCGGAGTGGCTGGCGGCGTCATGGTGTGCGGGTCGTGTCGTGGCGGACGTGCGGACGAGGAGCAGGAGGGCGGGTGGCCTGGCGAGACGGCAACTGTTATATATAACGAGTTGCTCGCGATGGGTCGTCGACGGAAGTCGACGGGGGCATGCTCGACGGTAATGTGTACCGTTACTAGAGCGATACGACCTTTTCGGTATGTTGGACACTCGCAACGCCGACAGATCGCGCTCCCCCCTCGTACGAGCGCGGCCTCAAGTTAGTTTACGCACGTTGTCGAGCGACGGGCTGCCGCGTCCCGCGGACGGTCAACCAACTGAGCGAGTTGTCGCTGTTGTTGTTGTGGTTGCGTGGTCACCCCTCTCGCCGCCAGCCGCCAGCAGTATCAGAACGGCTTGACGAGACGCTGGAGCCGCGTCCGCCCTTACTTCCTCCGCCGCACTTGCCACCGCCCCCCCCTTTGGCGTCGCTGCCTGAAGCGGTGCCCTTCCCTCCCCTTCCCATGCCACCCCCACCCTTGGCGCTCTTGCCGCCGCCCAACGAGCCGAGATTCAAGCCGAGATTCAAGCCGAGATTCAAGCCGAGATTCAAGCCGAGATTCAAGCCGAGATTCAAGCCGAGATTCAAGCCGAGATCGACGCCCATCGACTCGCTGGTGGTCGTCTCGAAGCTGCCACTGCCGCGGCCACCGCCGCCTCCGCGACCACGACCGCCACCGAGAAACCGTGCCTCGCCGCGCACGTCGCCGCTGCTCGAGGAGCGTATTGCTCGCTTCCGACGTTTTCGAGCATCGGTGGTGCACGGGCTGCCGCGTCCAGCGACGGTCAGCCAACTGAGCGAGTTGTCGCTGCTGTTGTTGTTGCGTGGTCACCCCTCTCGCCGCCAGCTGCCAGCAGTATCAGAACGGCTTGACGAGACGCTGGAGCCGCGTCCGCCCTCACTTCCTCCGCCGCGCTTGCCACCGCCTCTCCCTTTGGCGTCGCTGCCTGAGGCGGCGCCCTTCCTTCCCTTTCCCATGCCATCCCCACCCTTGGCGCTCTGCGGCGACGGCAAGGACGGCGGCGGCGGCGGCAAGGGCGGCGGCAAAGGCGGCGGCGGCGGCGGCTCCCATCTCGATTCTCTGAAGCGATCGAATCCGCCCGTGTCCCACGTAACGCTCACCACATGGCGTCGGAAGGCGTGGTCGGCGCTCGAAACGGCGCTCGATACGGCGCTCGATACGGCGCTTCCGCTGTCGGATGTGCCGCTTTCTTTGGTGCCTTCGTCGTCGTGGGGGCGTAGCGTCAGCCCCTTGGCACGCGCGCACTCTGTGAGCGTGGCCTCGACTTGCGCGAGGAGCGCCGGCAGCAGCTGCTCGCCCTCGAGGGCCATCACCTTGATGAGGGAGGCAATCAGAGCTCATCAGAGGTCATCAGAGGCCATCAGAGGTCATCAGAGGCCATCAGAGGTCTTCAGAGGCCATCAGAGGTCTTCAGAGGTCCTCACCTTCGTGAGCGCGCGCGCGCTCGTGTACGACTTAAGCTGATCCGCGCGCACGCCCATGTCGCCGCCAAACCATTTGTCCAGCCTCTTCTCCTCGCCATACCAGTCGCCCTCTCTTTCGCCGCGCCCCTTGAGGCGAGCGAGGAGGGTCGCTCGTGCGCAATTGAGAACGAGCACTGCGTCGAAGGCGATCGGGCGCGCGATGGGCGCCGTGTTGGGCGGGGTCGAAGAGCTTGTTGCCGATTTCGTCAAGTCAGGCGATGGTGGCGCTGACGGCGGTGGGGGCGGCACGCTCTCGAACGCGCTCAAGCAAGTGGACTCAAGGATCAAGAGCTGCGACACGTCCTTGACGTCGATCAGCACCACCTCGTACCCCGCCTTTGCGAGTTGACGAAGCGCCTCCACCTGGCAGCTGTAGACGAAATGGGAGAGCTCATCCTCAATCGGCCCATCACGGCGCGCAACGCGCTGTAACGAGCGCCCTTCGCCGTACCGCTCGCCCAAGACGTCGCAAGCGGCTCTGTGGAAGTCGCCGCCCGAAAGGTGGCGCACGCCGCAAAATCGTTGCGCCATCGCGCTGCAGAGCGTCGTCTTGCCGCTGCCGGGCGCGCCGAGGACGCCAATGAGCACGCGGCGAGCTGACGGGGCGAGTGGCGCGTACAGCCGGCGAGCAACCGCAAGGCGCCAGACGCTCTCGTGAATCCCCTCGGGCGGCGCGCCGAGCTGGGCGCCGTCAATCCCCTCGGGCGGCGCGCCGAGCTGGGCGCCGCGACACAGGGTAGTCAGCTGAGCTCGTAATCTCGTCGAGGAGAGCTCGGGTTTAGGGTCACGATAGCCCGCAGCCACCTGCACGTCCAGGCCGGACCTCGAGAGTTCCGGCGGCACGTGTATCGGTGAGGGCGCGGTTGTGCGCGGGAAGAGAAGTATCGTTCGGCCTTGCATGTATTTTCGTGTGCTTGGGTTGTGGAAGGCCTCCACACCTCCAGCGTCCTCGAAGGAATCCTGACCCATGAGCTGAAAGATTCGCACGGGAGTGGTGCGAGAGGGGCCGCCGCCGCCGCCGCCATCACCTCCGCCGCCGCCGTCACCTCCGCCGCCCGCCCGTTGTGCATCGACCCCTTCGCGACGCAGCTCCTCGCTGACCTGACGGAGGATGTCTCGGCACACCTCGTCACGCCCACGCCAGTCGAGCCTCTGATGCTCCCGCGTCTCAAAGCGGCGCAAGCCCAGGCAGTCGTGTTGGTCGAGCCGCACCTGATGAGCAAGGCAATCAGAGGTCATCAGAGGTCCTCAGAGGTCCTCAGAGGTCATCAGAGGTCATCAGAGGTCATCAGAGGTCATCAGAGGTCATCAGAGGTCCTCAGAGGTCATCAGAGGTCATCAGAGGTCCTCAGAGGTCCTCAGAGGTCCTCAGAGGTCCTCAGAGGTCCTCAGAGGTCCTCAGAGGTCCTCAGAGGTCGGGTTGGGCGAGCCGCACATCGATCAGCTCGGCACGCGCGCTAAGCGCCGACACAAAGGGCTTCCGTGGATTGTCGGCGTTGCTGACGAGGTACACAAAGCGCATGCCGTGCGCGTGCTGCGCGTGCTGCGCGACTGCCACGTGGTTCTCGTGTATGGGATCAAATGAGCCAAAGTAGACGCCCACACGGCAGGGCGGCGGCGGCGGCGGCGGCGGCGGCGGCGGCGGCGTCGGCGTCGGCGCCCCTCCCTCGGCGCTGCCCTTCCGGAAGGCGAATGCAAAGTAGAGAGAGGCCACCTGCCGCTCGAGAAGTTATCAGAGGTCATCAGAGGTCATCAGCGGTCATCAGCGGTCATCAGCGGTCATCAGCGGTCATCAGCGGTCATCAGCGGTCATCAGAGGTCATCAGCGGTCATCAGAGGTCGTCAGCAGTCATCAGCGGTCATCAGTGGTCATCAGTGGTCATCAGTGGTCATCAGAGGTCATCAGAGGTCATCAGAGGTCATCAGAGGTCATCAGAGGTCATCAGAGGTCATCAGTGGTCATCAGTGGTCATCAGTGGTCATCAGAGGTCATCAGCGGTCATCAGCGGTCATCAGCGGTCATCAGCGGTCATCAGAGGTCATCAGCGGTCATCAGAGGTCGTCAGCAGTCATCAGCGGTCATCAGTGGTCATCAGCGGAGAGGCCACCTGACGCTCTGCCTCGGTGAGTGCTCCGCTATGGTACCCATGCGCCTTGCGCGCGTCAGCCAGAGAGCACATCTCGATCGGGTGGAGATCGTGAGCTGCGGCGAGCTGCGTGAGCGCCGCGCGATGGCAGAGGAACTCGATGCAGCCGCTCGCGTCCGTGCCGTTTGTGACTGTATCCTCGAGAGAAAAGATCAGAGGCTGCCCAAACTCGACGGCTGAGCCCGCGCTCTCACCGCCGCCGCTGCCGCCGTCGCCGCCGCCGCCGCCGCCGCCGCCGCCGCCGCCGCTGCCGCCGCCGCTGCCACCGCTGCCATCGGGCGGCGCTGGCTTCGGTTCCATGCGGAGCAGCAGTGCAAACGGATGCTCCGGGGGCGCGAGTCTTAACTCGTTGCTCGCGCCGAGTTGAGCACGGATGGCGTCGCCATCGGGCGCGGTGCCAAAGAAGACGCCGCCGGGACGGAGCAGTTGCGAGATAGTACGCAGCAGGGCGTCAGCATGCTCACGGGAGTCGAAGGCGAACTGCACCGCAAACATGATCGCAACGGCGTCGGCGCCAGCCGTAGGGTCTGGCAGCTTAGGGCGCAGCTTGGCTCCAAGCTGTGCGTTGAGGAGGGAGTCCTGAATCCAGACGATCTTGGTTGATTTGCCGGCGCCAGCGCCGCCTCTGCTGACGCCCTTGACATCACCCTTGCCGTCGCCCTTGGCATCACCCTTGCCGTCGCCCTCCTCGCGATTACGGGCGTCCTCGAGCTGCGCGGCTGACAGGTCCATGGCGATTACGTTCTGGGCGCCCGCGTCGCGCCATTTGCTGATGTCACCGCCGCGCCCGCAGGCAAGGTCAACGAGTGAGCTCACGCCTTGTGCGTACTCTGCGTACATGCGCCGCTTCACACTGTTGGCAAAATCCTTGTACTTGATGAGCGGGCCATTCTTGCGCTGCTTCATTACTTGCATTTGGTTTTTGTTCAGGTTGGCTTGTTTGTTGTAGTGCGACTGGACGGCCGATTGAGGCGTGTCGCGCTGCGGCATGGAGCTGATGGACATCTCGTGTTATGTCGGGCTGAAGGCGAGCTGGACCTGCGCTGGCGGTGGTTTGCCTTTGGTGCTCGCTCGCTTCTGCGAGGGGGGGAAGGCAAACGTCTGGTGACTAGGGGAAGAGAGACGCGATACGGATGGCAAGGCGTCGCACCCGCCGTGCACGCACGTGGGATGGGTGCTCGTGTGGAGCGGAAGTTAAGGGCGCGGTGCTTTGGGTTGCTGGGCATGGAGAGGGTCGCGGGCGCTGGCGACCCATTGCGCGCGCGGGCGGGGACGTGCGGGGGGCGCGCGCGGCCCGAATTCCGGTTGGAAGTTGCCAAGGCAGGGGTGCAGGGAAGGCGTGTGCGGGTGCGCGGGGCAAATGCGCTCGGAAGAGCTGGTGTTGGGCGCGCGGCGAGTTGGGAGCGGACGGGGGCGAGAGCACGCACTCTGTTTGTCGAGCCAGATGTCGAGCACTTTGCGAAGCACTTTTGCGAGCTAACAGGTGTTATCTCGTCGGGTTCTCTTGTGCGAAGCTTGTGCGAGCGGCCGTAAAGCCGCGTCGGTTCCGGAAAAAAGACTCGGGGGGAGCCGGGACACACACGTCGGTGCCGGTACGCTCCTGTACTGTACTGTACTGTACCCGGTACCCGGTTCAAAGACACAGTACGGTACTGTAGAGATGAAAAGTGCGAACAAGAAAGTAGAAGGTGTGGCTCAGACGGGCGAGCACAGCTTGACTTGACTTGACTTCACTTGACTTCACTTGACTTTGATTGCGACCTCATCAGTGGCGAAACCGGCGAAGAGCGAGGGCACGAAGAGCATCCCTGCCTCCCATGTCGCGACGTAATGTGAATGACGAAATCTGGAACCACAAAAGTGCTCGGATCACGTTCACATGTCGGACTACAGACCACCCCCTCCGCAGTCCCTCCCGATGCCGCCTCTTCGATGGCTGCGGAAGCCTAAGAAGCTCCTCGTCCTCGATCTCAATGGACTTCTCTTCTGGCGCGTGCGCAAAGGCGAGGTGGATCTGGCTTCGCTGCCGTGCGCGCCCGACGCTACAGTGGGCCAGTTCCACATCTTTCGCCGTCCGAACGCGCAAGAGTTTCTGGCGTGGTGTTCGCAGCACTTTGCCATCGCCGTCTGGTCGACAGCCCAAGCCAAAAACGTGCAGCCCATGGTTGATCTGGCGTTCGCTGGGCTGCCGCCGCCTATGGCCATCCTGGACCAGTCGCACTGCACCGATGCTGGCGAGGCGCACCCAGACGATATCTCGGGCACGCGGCGCCTGATGCTCAAGGAGCTCTCTCGGCTATGGTCGATGGGTGCATGGGCCGCTCCCTTTGGACCGAGCAACACGCTGCTTGTGGACGACTCACCGTACAAGGTGGTCGCGAACCCCGCGCACACGGCCATCCATCCAACTGAATGGCAAGGCCCCACAGACCCAGACCCAGCCAGCCATGGCGCACTCAGCCCCAAGGGCGCGCTGCGCCGCGTGCTGGCGGCGGTCGCCGATGCCGAGGATGTCCGGCTGGCCGTCGGCCGTTTGTTCGCAGAGGAGAAGGCCGTTGAGGGCTTCACGCGCACCTCCGACTGCGAGATTCTGCGCGCTCTTCGAGAGCGTCGCCCAGCATGGCGCCCATCCATGGCAAGTGTCGGCTCCTCGAGCGTCGTCACGAGCGCGTCGCCTCCGCCGACGACGACGCAGCCACAACCGCTCGACGCGGATCTTGGCGCCGCGCTCATGCGTATGCTCGGCATTCGGAACACGTCGTGAGAACCAGTCGCCTACCGGTACTTTGAATGCGTCATCCGGCACACCGGGCGGGACCAGCGACACTGGTCGATCTCCGAAGAATTTGAGTGCCAGAGCAGAGCGTATGTTACTTGTTAGACCTAAATAATATGGGACTCATATGGGACGGGAGGCTTAGACACTCCTTAGACACGCTTAGACACTCGAAACGCACAGATCGCGCTCCCTCCCTCGAGCGCGGCATACAAGTTAGTTTACACGTTGTCGAGCATCGGTGGTGCACGGGCTGCCGCGTCCAGCGACGGTCAACCAACTGAGCGAGTTGTCGCTGTTGTTGTTGTTGCGTGTGGTCACCCCTCTCGCCGCCAGCCGCCAGCAGTATCAGAACGGCTTGACGAGACGCTGGAGCCGCGTCCGCCCTCACTTCCTCCGCCGCGCTTGCCACCGCCTCCCCCTTTGGCGTCGCTGCCTGAAGCGGTGCCCTTCCCTCCCCTTCCCATGCCACCCCCACCCTTGGCGTTCTTGCCGCCGCCCAACGAGCCGAGATTCAGGCCGAGATCGACGCCCATCGACTCGCTGGTGGTCGTCTCGAAGCTGCCACTGCCGCGGCCACCGCCGCCTCCGCGACCACGACCGCCACCGAGGAACCGTGCCTCGCCGCGCACGTCGCCGCTGCTCGAGGAGTTATTCGAGTCGCGTGCGCCGCATGTGCCGTGGCCGCCGCCGCCACTGCCGCTGCCGCCGCCCTTGCCTTTCTCGCCACCGCCGCTGCCGCCGCCCTTGCCCTTTTCGCCACCGCCGCTGCCGCTGCCCTTGCCCTTCTCGCCACCGCCGCGGCTTTCGCCGAATCCGGCGCCCTTGCCTCCGCTGCCGCCGCGTGGCGACTGAAGGGCGCCGGTGGAGCTAACGCCGCCGCCGCCTTTGCCGCCGCCCTTGCCGCCGCCGCCGCCCTTGCCGTCACCGCCGTCCTTGCCGCCGCCGCCGCCCTTGCCGCCCTTGCCGCCCTTGCCACCACCGCCGCCCCCATTGCCGCCCCCACTCGAGTCTCTGAAGCGATCGAATCCGCCCGCGCTCCACGTAACGCTCGCCACGTGGCGTCGGAAGGCGTGGTTGAGCACATTGGCAATTGCGCTCACCACGACGGCGCGCACGGCGCTCGAAACGGCGCTCGAAACGGCGCTCGATACGGCGATTCCGCTGTCGGATGTGCCGCTGTCGTTGGTGCCCGCGGCGGCGCGACGGGGGCGTAGCGTCAGCCCCTTGGCACGCGCGCACTCTGTGAGCGTGGCCTCGACTTGCGCGAGGAGCGCCGGCAGCAGCTGCTCGCCCTCGAGGGCCATCACCTTGATGAGGGAGGCAATCAGATGTCATCAGAGGTCATCCGAGGCCATCAGAGGTCATCAGAGGCCATCAGAGGTCTTCAGAGGCCATCAGAGGTCTTCAGAGGTCCTCACCTTCGTGAGCGCGCGCGCGCTCGTGTACGACGCAAGCTGATCCGCGCGCACGCCCATGTCGCCGCCGAACCACTTGTCCAGCCTCTTCTCCTCGCCATACCAGTCGCCCTCTCTTTCGCCGCGCCCCTTGAGGCGATCGAGGAGGGTCGCTCGTGCGCAATTGAGAACGAGTACTGCGTCGAAGGCGATCGGGCGCGCGATGGGCGCCGTGTTGGGCGGGGTCGAAGAGCTTGGTGCCGATTTCGTCAAGTCAGGCGATGGTGGCGCTGACGGCGGTGGGGGCGGCACGCTCTCAAACGCGCTCAAGCAAGCGGACTCAAGGATCAAGAGCTGCGACACGTCCTTGACGTCGATCAGCACCACCTCGTACCCCGCCGTTGCGAGTTGACGAAGCGCCTCCACCTGGCAGCTGTAGACGAAATGGGAGAGCTCGTCCTCAATCGGCCCATCACGGCGCGCAACGCGCTGTAACGAGCGCCCTTCGCCGTACCGCTCGCCCAAGACGTCGCAAGCGGCTCTGTGGAAGTCGCCGCCCGAAAGGTGGCGCACGCCGCAAAACCGTTGCGCCATCGCGCTGCAGAGCGTCGTCTTGCCGCTGCCGGGCGCGCCGAGGACGCCAATGAGCACGCGGCGAGCTGACGGGGCGAGTGGCGCGTACAGCCGGCGAGCAACCGCAAGGCGCCAGACGCTCTCGTGAATCCCCTCGGGCGGCGCGCCGATCTGGGCGCCGCGACACAGGGCGGTCAGCTGCGCTCGTAACCTCGTCGAGGAGAGCACGGGCACAGGGTCACGATAGCCCGCAGCCACCTGCACGTCCAGGCCGGACCTCGAGAGTTCCGGCGACACGCGTATCGGTGAGGGCGCGGTTGTGCGCGGGAAGAGGAGTATCGTTCGGCCTTGCATGTATTCTCGTGTTCTTGGGTTGTGGAAGGCCTCCACACCTCCAGCGTCCTCGAAGGAATCCTGACCCATGAGCTGAAAGATTCGCACGGGAGTGGTGCGAGGGGGGCCGCCGCCGCCGCCGCCATCACCTCCGCCGCCGCCGTCACCTCTGCCGCCCGCCCGTTGCGCATCGACCCCTTCGCGACGCAGCTCCTCGCTGACCTGCTGGAGGATGTCTCGGCACACCTCGTCACGCCCACGCCAGTCCAGCCTCTGATGCTCCCGCGTCTCAAAGCGGCGCAAGCCCAGGCAGTCGTCTTGGGCGAGCCGCACCTGATGAGCAAGGCAATCAGAGGTCATCAGAGGTCCTCAGAGGTCCTCAGAGGTCCTCAGAGGTCATCAGAGGTCATCAGAGGTCATCAGAGGTCATCAGAGGTCGGGTTGGGCGAGCCGCACATCGATCAGCTTGGCACGCGCGCTAAGCGCCGACACAAAGGGCTTCCGTGGATTGTCGGCGTTGCTGACGAGGTACACAAAGCGCATGCCGTGCGCGTGCTGCGCGTGCTGCGCGACTGCCACGTGGTTCTCGTGTATGGGATCAAATGAGCCAAAGTAGACGCCCACACGGCAGGGCGGCGGCGGCGGCGGCGGCGGCGGCGGCGGCGGCGGCGTCGGCGTCGGCGCCCCTCCCTCGGCGCTGCCCTTCCGGAAGGCGAATGCAAAGTAGAGAGAGGCCACCTGCCGCTCGAGAAGTTATCAGTGGTCATCAGAGGTCATCAGAGGTCATCAGCGGTCATCAGCGGTCATCAGCGGTCATCAGAGGTCGTCAGCGGTCATCAGCGGTCATCAGAGGTCATCAGAGGTCGTCAGCGGTCATCAGCGGTCATCCAGTGGTCATCAGCGGAGAGGCCACCTGACGCTCTGCCTCGGTGAGTGCTCCGCTATGGTCCCCATCCGCCTTGCGCGCGTCGGCCAGAGAGCACATCTCGATCGGGTGGAGATCGTGAGCTGCGGCGAGCTGCGTGAGCGCCGCGCGATGGCAGAGGAACTCGATGCAGCCGCTCGCGTCCGTGCCGTTTGTGACTGTATCCTCGAGAGAAAAGATCAGAGGCTGCCCAAACTCGACGGCTGAGCCCGCGCTCTCACCGCCGCCGCTGCCGCCGTCGCCGCCGCCGCTGCCGCTGCCGCCGCTGCCATCGGGCGGCGCTGGCTTAGGGAGCATGCGGAGCAGCAATGCAAACGGATGCTCCGGGGGCGCGAGATGGAACTCGTCGCTCGCGCCGAGTTGAGCACGGACGGCGTCGCCATCGGGGGCGGTGCCAAAGAAGACGCCGCCGGGACGGAGCAGTTGCGAGATAGTACGCAGCAGGGCGTCAGCATGCTCACGGGAGTCGAAGGCGAACTGCACCGCAAACATGATCGCAACGGCGTCGGCGCCAGCCGTAGGGTCGGGCAGCTTAGGGCGCAGCTTGGCTCCAAGCTGTGCGTCGAGGAGGGAGCCCTGAATCCAGACGATCTTGGTTGATTCGTCATCGCCGCCGGCGCCAGCGCCGCCTCTGCTGCCGCCCTTGCCACCACCCTTGCCGCCGCCCTTGCCAGCGCCGTGTCCCGACTTCTCGCGATGACGGGCGTCCTCGAGCTGCGCGGCTGACAGGTCCATGGCGATTACGTTCTGGGCGCCCGCGTCGCGCCATTTACTAATGTCACCGCCGCGCCCGCAGCCAAGGTCAACGAGTGAGCTCACGCCTTGCGCGTACTCTGCGAACATGCGCCGCTTCACACTGTTGGCAAACTCCTTGTACTTGATGAGCGGGCCACTCTTGCGCTGCTGCATGTAGGCGCCGCGCGGGATGCTCAGGTTGGCCTGGCCGTCGTAGTGCGACTCGACGGCCGACCGAGGCGTGTGGCGCTGCGGCATGGGGCGGAATGCGGATGAATGCGCGCGCTTCTCGTGTGCTCGTGAGTGGCTCGTGTGCTCGGGTGTGGTTCTGGTCCTGGTACACGCGCAAAGGCCTGAGTGCCCACGCAATTAGTGGACCTTCCCAAAATGATGAGTGTGAAGAAGAAAGTCGACGGTGAGGCTCCGAAGATCGTGCACGGTTTGATTGCGACCTCATCAGTGGCGAAACCGCGAAGCCCACAAGGGTTGCGCGAGGGCACGAAGAGCATCCCTGCCTCCATGTCGCGCCCCAAACCGTGGGAAGCCGTTGCCGGTCCAGCGGGGTCCACGGCGAACACGAATATGCCATCTACGACCTCAGGCGGTGCCGCGACGAGCGGGCCCACCAGCTCGAACTTCCTTGGCGGGGGCTACGCCAATCGCTACGGAAGCAGTTACGGCAGCGGCTACGGCGCCGGCTATGGCGGCTACGGCGCAGGGATCGGAGGCTACGGGGGCGCCTATGGCGGGATGTCACGCCTGGGCGGTGGCTTCTACGGCGGCGGCATCGGCGGCCCGTTTGGCGCCTTAGGGGCAGATCCGGACAAGGACATGATGCCGCCGGGCCTGCGGCAATTAGAGCAGCTTCTCTTCTCAGTGGGGCGCATCACGCAGATGCTCGAGATGAACTTCGAGGTCCTGCAGCACTTCCTCACCTCGCTGGTCGGGCTCATCGAGCGCGTGCGCGCCTTGTACGGCGATGCCCGCCAGCTCACGTCGCGCCTGTGCCGCCAGTCGCTTGAGTTCGGAGAGAGCAGCATGAGCACGATGCAGGAGGCGCAGTCGCGCGTGCGCCGTCACCCGATCACCGCGTGCGGCCTCATTGTCCTATGCCTGTCCATTTTGCTGCGGCTACGGCAACGTTTGACCCAACGGCGACTGGGAGGTGCACCTGGGGTGCAGGCTCTGGGAGAGACGTTTGCTGCGGTGACGCTCAACGGCGCTTGGCACGGAGGTGGCGGGGCGGGGCGGCACTGACACGCTACCGTCGCGCATCGGCATGTAGACTGGGAGACGAGGTGCGTGTGAAAACAGGAAGTACTATATCGTACGGATAGCTAAGTCATTTAATATCTCCGTCCCTATCCACAGTCACGACAAACCGCGCTCACCCTTTTCTTATCAGACGGTGTTTGGCCTTTTATCACCCAATGGGCCCCGCGCTTTTTAGACAAAATAGGACTGGGGCGCGAGTGGCAGATTTGGCGAGCTCGGCGTTGCTCGGACGTCGGGCAGGAGCGGATAGGGTTGAGGGGAGTATCTATCGGTGCAGCTCATCAAGCCTAACAAGGAGCACGCTCCGGCGGAGGTTATGCCCCGAGCATAGATCGGTGCGCACGCAGCGTGCTACTCCTCACCCGTCGTTCTTGTACCCGCGCAGACCAGCTCTGCGCGGGAACAAGAACAAAGCACCAGTGGAAAACCTTTCACTCTCACTGAATGCTGCCCCAGCCGTGCTTGCGGCTCACCCCCTTCGCGACGTCCACGTCTCCACAGGTAAATCACAGTGTTCCACCGTTCCTCAAAAAGCCGGCGGTCGTTTGCGTGGAGCCTCAAGTTGCCAAGATCAACCGGCGCCCGCTGTCGCCCTTGCGCCC
>Ga0210244_100652_pt1 | contig 31962 bp, 14 predicted proteins | sample ChrtobMetaP3_0mM_FD_155473 | JGI IMG/M metagenome (GOLD analysis project Ga0210244, IMG submission 155473) | Chrysochromulina tobin associated microbial communities from unialgal haptophyte culture, Seattle, Washington, United States - P3_0mM | ecosystem: Host-associated > Algae > Haptophytes >...
TGAACAAAGTTGGAAATGCTGTTTGCGGGCTTCGCTTTGCCGATGCAAGCCGAATTTCCGCGGTTCGGGGGTCTACGTTCCGAGATCTGTCGATTGGCACCCTGCATTATGGTGCATTATCTCGCTATTAACGCGTATTAACGATGGTAATCAAGTTGCCCCGCTGACGCGAGAGCACCCCCGTCGCCGTTACACCCCCGTCGACTACCCTTGGAAAAGGTGCGGGATCAGGGGGCTCAGCCGTCGGGGCCCCCCTTTTGGAGGGCCCCCTGGCATCGCCGGTCCCGGCGCTAGGCCGGGCCGACTCTGTACTGCGCAAGATCTCTCTATTCGTGCGCGACATTTGCATGCGCACGTGCGGCCCCACGACTCCCTTTGGGGAGACTCGTCGTTTTCATAGGTTAGTAGCACCACAGTTTCCGCACCATCCGCCCAAGAAGGCGCTTCGCACATGGCTGAGCGCGCGCGTGTGCCGCGGGCAAAGGACCCCCTCAGTCAGAAATCAGTCGGAAATACTCATCCACTTTAGCCCAGCGGCGCGGGCGGTTCCATCATTCGAATGGAAAAAGACTGGAAGTGTGTGCTTAGTCTGCGTGCCGTATCTGGCTTCGTTGTTTTTCTGTCGAGTATAACCGTTATTTACTCGGTACGTAATTCGTTGAGCTCTATCAGCAGTACCTCTTGAGCGTCCCGCTAAAAGAAAAGTCCTACAAGCTACATGTCCGTACTTCTTATTCACCGCTCAGTGCCGATGCGCACGGAGAATCCTCTCTAGCAGCGCTTGTGAGCTTTGAACTCCATATCAATCAAACTCTGGCTCCTCGTCGTCCGACAAGCCGTCTCCACCAAAGTCGATCTTCTCGCCGCGCTCGTCGACGACGTCCAAGCCACGGCCGAGCTCCAGCTCCTTCCGGAACGCGCTCCACACGGCATCTATCTCGCCCAAGGCGTCGCGCTGGAGCAATTCACGCCATACGTCATCGCCCATACCACCGACGCCCAGGAGAGCATCGTCTGCACCGCCAAGGCGCGGCCGACGGCGGCGGAATCTGACGCGAGCGCCTTCCGCGTTCACTCTCTTTGGGAAGGAGCCGAGCAAGTTCATGTCGCCCTCGCTGCCAAACTTGTACAGTGAATAGGTGAGCGCGGCGTTGGCCTTTGCAAGGTTCTTGCCCAAGGCGAGCGCCTGCGCCTTTGTGCTCAATCGCACCGCCTGACGACCCGCTGGCGACTCGTCTGCACCACCGTAGAGCGACTCGTACACAAAAGGAGTGGGGGAACGCCACATGAGGACGAATAGCGGAGGTCCGCCTATCCGCCGATTGTCCGTGGGTTGCTGAGCTCGTGGACTGGGCGAAGTGCGCGAAAAAGGAGAAAAGCAGAATGCTGCCAACACGACAGGGCCAGAGTGCGGCCAACACCGCCGAAGCATGGGACGAACGAGTTGCACTTCAAACGGTGTGAATGTGAATGGGTGTAAGGATTTACACGAGTTACATTCAGTTCACACCGCACACCCATGGTGGGCACCACGCAGGAATGTGCGGGGATTTATAACACAAAATACTGGATCAGGCCGTGGACGGAGCAGGAGCCGGAGGCATGCATGCTTGCATGGTCCATGGAGCCATTCGTTCATCTGCGTCCGCACACACACAATAGGAGCAGAATCAGGACGACGCCAACGGAGCCGAGGATGATGATGCCCGTTTGAGAGAAGAGCTTCTCGAAGAGCACCGTGGTGAAGAGGTTCGCGAGGACGGCCGGGATCATGTAGTAGGCGATCAGCACACACGCGAGGAGCGCGAGCGCGCACACGAGGTACGCGCAGAGCTTATCTCCGAGGAATTGATGGACGAGCGCAAACGGGTTGAGCGTGAAGCGCAGCCGGCCAACAGGCCGGGGCAGCTTCGGGTGTTGATTGGGCGCCGAGCGCCCGTTTCCGGCGGGGTAGAGCTTCGCCTCGGCCGCGGGCACGAGCTGCACCGAGATGAGGAGCTGGCCGGCCGGCCGCTTCCAGCGCACCTTGTCGGGGCGGCCCGGCACGGCCACCTCCTTCTCGCCACTCAGCTGCACCCAAAACTTGTGAGGTTGCATCTCGTCCTCGTCCTCGTCGGCGCCAAAGGCGTCGCCCGCGAGCACCGAGTCCGCCGCGTCCGTGAACGTGTCGTACTTGCCACCCGTGAACATCTCGACGAGGGGCTTTGTGGAGCCCAGCGACCGCACGGCCGGCCTCTTGCCAAAGCAACTGAGCCAGCTGCGCTGCTCGAGCTGCCCAGGCGCGAGCTCTTCGCGTGGATCTGGCTCGTACTCGACCCGGTTGGTGTACGTGCGACGCCCCGCGCTGTCGAGGCTGGTCTCGTAGTTGAGAGAGCCGCGTGGCGCGCCTAGTAACGGCTCCCAAAATGTGGCCAAGCGATCCTCGCCCGACACGGCGCCCGCGAGCGAGGGGTCGAGCGGCTCCACGGCCTTGGCCTCCGACGGACCCGCGCCCTTCTTGGGTGCGGTCGCGGGGGGCGCCTCCGATAGGTGAGAATGTTGGCGTGGGCGGGCTCCCTTTGATGGGGATGGGGTGCCCGTGGATGGGGATGAGCGGGCCGGCAGCGGCGGCATGAGCTGCCTGGCGCCCGACGCGGCGCCTGATCCGGTCCGTTCGCTAAGCTGGACGGCGCCCGACACGCCGTCTGTGACGGTGCTCGAGGAGCCCCCACCGGCGCCCGTCACGCAGCGTGCGCTGCGCGACAAGAAGCTTGGGCCTCGAGAGAGCGGCGGCGGCGGGACGTGCATTTCTCCGTGGCGGTGAGAATCATCCGCCGTCTTCCTCTCGTCCTCCGTCTTCCTCTCGTCCGCCGTCTTCTTGTAGTCGCCCTTGGGCTTTTCGAGCTCGTCAAGGGTGGAGCCGTGGTTCGCGAGCGAGCTCTGGCGCTTGTACACGCGCTCGAACCACTCGCTCAGATCGAGGCTCGTCTCGCCCGCGAGGTCGTTGAGCGACACGTCCCAATCCCACAGCTTCAGGCGCAGCATGTGCCGCTTGTCCCTCGAGAGGGAGCGGTCGGTGTAACGCAGCTCGACCGGGAACCTCATGCGCCAATTCCACGAAGCCTTCCCCTTGCTGGCGCGGAAATGGGTGTCCGTGCGCAGCACCATGCCGCGCGCCTTCTTCTTCGAGTACGGGTCGTCGTACTGAGCGGCGACGTACAGATCAGAGAGACCGCTGTCGTCCAAGTCCCTTGGCACGTCGCGTGCCGACCAGATGATGAGGCGCATCTCCCATTTTTGGGTGGGTGGCGGACTTATGTCGAGCATGCGCCGGTGGAGCGCCTCGTTCTCCGTCATGATCTCGACGAAGAGATCGACGAAACCCTGGCGCAGGTTGATCTCGGGCCGGCGTAGCTCGCGCCGCTCCTTTGGAGGGCGAGCCGAGCACACGGCCTGCCAGTGCTTCGAGAAGATGCGATCCTCAATGTCGATCTCGGTGCCGCCGATCAGCACGTCCTCCCACAAAAAGTTCTTATCCATCACATCCACGCACAGCACTGTCGCCCCCGGCAGCGTTGCGGTGAACTCGAAGGCCTGGTAGAAGCCCACCTCGCTCTCGTCCGAGAAAGCGTCCTGACGGTTCTCACGCACCTGCTCTCCTAGGGAAAGGCGTAGGTACGGGTCTGGCTTGTCCGCGCCGTTCTCGGGCAGGTCCTTGGCGATGAGCACGTAGACGCGCACGATGTACGTCATGGGCTTCTGCAGCGCCTCGAAGAGCCGTTCCGCAGCGCTGTACTGAGCGCTGTGCTGGCTCTCGCGCGGGGCGCCCTCGTCGGCAGCCGACTGCTCGAGTAGGCGCTCCTCCTCCTCGTCCTCCGACTCGCCAAGGTGCACAACGCACTTCATCGTGCACACCTTGCGCTGATGATTTCTCTGCCCAAACTTGACGACGAATACGTCAAAGGGCAGCGGCCCCATGTGCTTGCTGGACTCCTCGAGCTTGCAATTGAGGGTGTCGCGGCCGCGCAGCGCGGTGATGAGGCCTGGCGAGCGGTCGATGGCCGCGAGAAGGTCATGCTCGACCTTGCAGATGCTGCTGGCAAGCCGCCTCTCCTCCTTTGCAAGTTTGGTGGCTCTCTGCAGCGCGATCCAGCCAACATTAGTCGTCTTGAGGCCGCACTGGCACAGGATGCGGTAGAGTTTGCCGGGCGCATGCAGCTTGTTGAGCATCGGGGGGAGCTCCTGCCCCTGCAGCAGGATGCGCTGAACCCACTCGATCGTCGCAAGCGGCACGTCATTCTCGTCGACGGGCCCTGTAGTCGGCAGCCTGAGCCTCTCGACGACGAGCATGTCCTGGAGCAGCGCGTCTGCAATAGAGGCGTGCGAGCGCCCCTGCGCGTTTAGGATCTGGACCTTGCGGTAGATGAGCTGACGAAGCTCGTCCACGAGCTTCTTCTCGAGCCGTTGGTCCTCAAGCTCCGACAGGGTGAGCGGCGCCATCGAAGCTGCCGCCGCCGAACGCCGGAGCGTCGGCGCGGGCGCCACGCCTAGTCCAACGCGTACCACCCAGCCCGTCTCGGGTGGACGTGGCGAATCGCCGCGCGCCAGGTACCGATGGTGTCCATCGAGCGCGATACCCCAGCAGCCCACGCCCGCTGGGTATCCCTTGCCACGTGTCCAATTCGTGTCGCTCCAGTAGATCTCGGCGCCGTTGGCGTTGCGGAAGAGGTCCTTGCCGTTGGCGCGCGCCTCGAGCTCGGCCGAGCGCGCGCCCTCCGGCACGTGCCGGTAGAGCCCGTTGCACTCGTCCAAGCCCGCGCCCATCAAGATGCACTCCGTTCCGGCGCCACCAGGCGTCGCGACCGAGGCCTCGGACCCCCACCGCCCTCCGCGGGCACTTCTCTCAAGCTCGCCCAACTCCTCGCCCAACTTGAGCTCATCGAGGCACGCGGCGCGCACCTCGCTCCCCGACATGTAGTCGCGCAGGTCGATACCCGTGTAGCCCAGCATGGGCGTGTAGAGCCCGCCGAATTGCGTGTCGTACACCCGCACGTTGACTGTCGGCATGAAGAGGTGGTTGGTGGGCAGCTTTAGGCGCAGCTTGAGAACTTCGAAGAAGACCGGCGCGAGTGGCGACGGCTGGTCGCTCGAGCGGGTGCGCCGCACGCTCACCGCGCCGTCTTTGACGCCGTGGAGAGTGAGTGCAGCTTCTTTGACCTTCTGCCGAAGCGATTGGAGTCTCTTGGTCTTCTTGATCGCCTTGTCCTGCGAGCGCGCCTTCACAAAATGGGGCTGCTTGCCCGCGTCCAGCTCCACAAAGGGCTTCGAGGGCGACTCGATGAACGCGTTCTTGCTCAGCCATCTGGGGAGCTTGAGCGTCGACGAGCGCAGACCCTGCAGCGAGAGCACCACCACCGTAACAGTGTGCCACTCAAACTCGGGCATGATCGGCATCAGCCTGTACGTGACGACCGGGTGCGCCGGTGCGCCCGACGGTTGACGCAGCAGCGGCGCGGGCCGCTCGGGCTCGTGCACGTCGTCGGCGATCTGCCATGTCGTGCCTACCTGATGCACCATAACGTCGCGGCTCGCACCGTCGCGGCTGGTCGAGCTCGCGAGAGACGGCAGATCGAGCTCGACGAGCTCGAGCCGGATCATGATCTCGCCGCCGTCGAGCCCCTCGTGGTCGAGCTCGGCGAGCGAGATCCAGAAGGGCTCAATCTCGGGGCTCAGCGCGCGGTCCTCGCACGGCACAATGTGCGCAGCGCGCAGCGGCACACACACGCGCCCTACGAATTCATCAGGCTCGCTCGTGAGTGTGCCCTCGTCAGAATCCCATACGGAGAGGATCACCTCGGGGGCGAGAAGCGGCCGCCCCTCTGCGAGCAGCGCCTCGAGCTTCTGCTGCGCCTGCTTCGCGCGCTCCTTGGTCGACATGGGTGTGGGCTGCTCCTCCTCCACCGGTGCCTCCCCTTCCTTGGGAGCGCCGCCCAGCCCCAAGCCCACGCCGATGCCTGCGCCAATGCGCGCGCCCAAGGAGACGCCGGTCTCAAGCACGTTTCCAACGGCACCGCCCACCACGTTGCTCACCTTCTCAACATTCTGGAGCAAGTCCTTCAAGGACTGCGAACGTGGGGGTGCCACGTGGGCGTCGTCGTGGGCACGGGACTCTTTCTCCTTGTCGAGATGCTCGGCGCCGATCGACGGCGCCGTCGCGGGCACGGGGCCGAGGGGCGTGAGGGGCGGCAGCCAGAGGGGCAACGTGAGCGTCTCAAACCAGCTCGGGAATGCCGTCGCGGGCAGGGTTTGCGTCTGGCTTCGGAGCGGTGCGCTGGCCGCTCGTTCCGTGCCACTGTGCCCGATGGGCACCGCGCGCGCCTCGATACCAGCGAGCGATGCGACCAAATATGGGTCGAGCGCGCCGTTCTCGTCGCGTGCGGGTAGGTCGCGCGCCATGTACGCATGCACGCGAAGCTCGTAGGCGGTGAGCGGCTGACGAGCTGGCATCTCCTCGAGCGTCGGCAGCCAGTCGATGTTCCCTACAGGCGGGGGCTCATCTGCAACGGCTTCTGCAGCGCCGGAGGCAGCGCCGGAGGCAGCACTGCTCGCAGCGCTGCTCGCCGCGGCAGGAGCAGTGCTGTGCTCGTCGGGCGGAGATCGGGGCGTGGCGGGCGGGGACTGGAGCATAGCGCCGGGGTTGATGCGAGCGAGTCCGAGGGACACGAGCAGTGCGGGCGGCGAGGCGGCCGCTCCCCCTCCCTTCGGGGTGCGCACCAGGTTGCCGCTCGACGCGCACGGCGCGAGGTGGACCCAGCGCGGCGCGAATTGTGCGTCGACGAGGGTACGCGCCTTGAAGCGAGCGTAGTAAGCACGCTTTCCGCCGCGGAGGACGTACAGGATGGCGTCGGGCAGCTGGGCCGTGTCCAGTGGCAGCCGCAGGTGATGCTGCTTGCCCTTGGGTCGGAGAACGCCCGGCGCGCGCTCATTGTCGAGGGCCCCCATCTCGGACTGGAAGGTGGCCTGGCCCTCGCGCACGGCGGCGCGCGCGCCTTTGGTGTTCAGTCCGAATTCAAACTCACCCAGCTGCAACTCCACAGAGGTCTGCACTTCTTTCGGGTCGATGCCCGTGCCGCAGAGCACCGCGAAGCGAGCCTGATAAAGGCACTCGGCTGGCCGGCGCCTCTCGGCCTCAGAGCTCATCAGGCGCATGAGCGGCCGCTCGGGAAGCGGCCCGCGCGCCCTCGAGCCACCTTCCTTATTTGGACCACCTTCCTTGCCTCCGATGGCGTACTGACCATACTTGTCGGGCCGCTCGACCCGCAGCGCGATCAGCAGCCGGCCATGCCACTCTGAATGGTACTCGAAGCGCCGCAGCTTATTGTTGTCGCGCCGCTTGGCGGCCTCCGACGGCCCGTACAGGTGCAGCCAGGTGAGCAGCTGCGCGCCCGGCTCGGCGCGTAGGACCGGGTCGAGGGCGACAGTCCACTCCTGCAACGTGCGGTGGGACTGCCCAAAGTTGTAGTCCTTGAGCTTGAGCTTGAGCTTCGTGTCGACGGTCGGCATGAGCAACGGCATCCAAAACTCGACGTGCCACACGGGCATCGTGTTGGTCTTGATGACCTTGGTGCGCAGCTTCTCTCCCCCAAGGCGCACCTGCACGTACGGGTCGATCGAGGCGCGCTTGTCGTACAGCTTGTCGAGCGTGGACGAGTCCACCTTGGGCAGTCCGTATGCGGAGTGGATGGCCACGCGCACAAAGAGCAGCTCTTGCTTCATCGAGGCAGGCATGAGCGGCACGCTCTCGCCCTCCTCGTCCTCCGCTTCCTCATCGTGGTTGGGCGGAGTGTCGCCAGGCCCCGAGAGCGTGAGGGAGAGCTTGAGGTAGCCGGCCTGGCCGCCCGCGGCCGCCTGACCCACCAGCTTCTTGCGCGCCTCGTACGGCGCAGAGAGCACCAGCCACTGCCGGTAGAGCTCGTGGTCCTTGCGGTAGTAGAGCGTTGAGGCATCAAGGAAGAATTGGCCGATGAGCTCGGAGGTTTTGATGCCCGCGACCTCGTCCTCGTCGTATACGGACACCTCGATGTGCGACTGATGGACCTGCGACTTTTCGAGATCGAGGTGCTGCACGAAGAGATGCTCGTCCCAGATGGGTGAAGTGACGGCATTCCGCACCGTGGTCGAGCGCGACTGGTCGAGCCATCGGACGGTTACGTATGGGTCCGAGGTGCCATTCCAATCGCGACCGGCGAGCTCCCGTGCCTCGATGACGTGCACGTGCAGCTGGTAGTCTCCTGGCTTGATCGCAGCGAGCGCGGCCTCCTCCTCCTCGACCTGCGCCTGCGCCGCCTCGGCCGTCTCCTTGGCGAGCGCCTCACGCGCGCTCTTCTCCTTCTCAGAGCGCATCTCGTCATCAGGCTCGGCGTAATGCTCGAGTTCGCCTGAGGATCGTACGCCGGACGTGCCGCTGCTCAGACCGACCGCCGCAGAGAGCGACCAGCCCGACCGCCTGGGCGCGATGGGCTCGGCGCCCGGGAGCCACGCGAGCCACACGTGCAGCGTGCCCTGCCCGTCGATGATAGGCCCCGTCGAGAAGGTGCCCGCGCTCAGCTTGCCATGCCGGCGCGCATTCGTGCCGTTGAGCTCGAGCGACGGCAGCTCGAGCACCTCGCCCGCCGTCAGCTGGGCGTAGTCGTGCAGCCGCAGCTGGCGCACCGCGAACCGCTTGTCAAAACTCGGCTCGGCGTCGTACACTGCGAGCTCGACCATGGGCAGCTCGCCGTCGCCGTACACGTTGCCGAAGCTGAGCTCCTCCTCCCACTCCGGGGCAAGCGTCCTCATCCGCGGCGTCGTCTTCTTCTCGAGCACCTGGCTCGGCGTGTAGACCGTCACCTTGACGTACGGGTCGGACGTGCGGCCGCTCGAGTTGACGGCTGCGAGGTCCTTGGCACTGCGCACGCCGATGAGCAACTGACCGGGTGCCGTGGCCTTCCTGGGCAGCACGGGAGGCCGTTGCCTGCCGCGCGGCTTGCTCGGCGGCAGCTCCGCGGCCAGCGCGGGCGCTTGTGACGAGGATGGCGACGGACCGGTGGGAAGCACGCTGCTTGCTGCAAGCAGCGGCGGCGTCGTCGTCGGCCCGCAAGCATCTGCGATCGATGCCTCATTGATTGAGCCGGCGCCGCTGGAGAGCAGCGCTTCACGGCCATCGCTCGGACTGGTCACCGTTCGCTTGGTACGCCCGAAGATCGAGAGCGGTGATCGTGATCGGTCGCGGGCCTTTGGACTCATCGGCCGGGGGATAGGCTCAATCGCGGGAGTTCCGACACTTGACAGAGGAGCCGAAGCTAGCGCGAGAGTACGTGTATGTATGGATAGAGCACGACCTTTTCACTGTGAGGGGCCTGATCGGACGTTCCTCAAGTCCTCTGCGGTGCGGGTGCCCCTTATTCCTCCCCCCTCCCCCGTTATCCTCACAGGCCGGGCAGGGAGGCGCCCCTTGATGAGGGATGAAATTGCGCTGAGGTAGCCGCGAGGCCGCGACGCTCCGAGCGTGCAATGTTGGAGGGGGCAGGCCAGGATGTTGGTGGCTTTCGCTCCATCATCCAATACGTATCCGCCAAAAGCCTGCGTGCTGCAAAGCATGGGCATGGAGGTGGAGAGGATAAGCTCGGCCACTGGAATTCGCAGGTCGGACAGGACCGCACGATAGCGCTACTTACTGACTACAAGCCTGGTTTCTTCATAGACCTCGCTGCTAACGAGCCCGTCTTACTCTCCAACACACGCGCGCTGGAGCGTGACTACGGTTGGCGAGGAATCTGTATTGACGGAAACCAAAAAATGCTGGAGAAGCTCGTAACGGATCGTACCTGCACGGTGGTCAGAGGTATTGTTTCATCCAAGAGCGGTGACATGGTTGAGTTTCAGAAACCGATCAGCGATGGCAAAGTTGATCACAACGATGGTTATGCTGGGATTCTGAGTAATTCGACTGACAACAAGAAGGTGAAAAGGGGCTGGCTAGTTGTCCACGAGACGACTGTCACCCTTGTTGACATCCTCAGACACCTGGATGCGCCGCCCGAGATCGACTATCTGTCTCTCGACATTGAGGGGAGCGAAGACGGAGCAATGCTGCCTCACGACTTCAACCGATACCGCTTCAAGTTCCTTACCATCGAGAGGCCAAGTGCCGTGCTCCGAGAGTTTCTGCGCTCCATGGGCTACGGATACCTGGTGAATCACGGGTGCTTTGGCGACCAGCTATGGGCGCATAACTCGCGCCTCGGGACTGCCGCCGCCAAGCTCAACATGACACTCACGCATGACTCGCGCCTCGAGACTGCCGCCGCCAAGCTCAACATGACGCTCAACACACGTGCGTGTCGGGGAGCAGGAAGCACGCCTGTGCTCCTGAACGGTCAATGGGCAACATGCCACGGAGGGGCCCCATACTGGTGCGCATCAGGGCTGAAAGCCCAGATGAAACCTTTTGGGTACGGGTGGTACACTGACGAGTAGTTCGCGCGTGTTTCCGGGCGTTCGCTGTTGCGTGGGCGATCGGGGTCCCTCGTTCGGACATCGGAGCCGAGGGTGAAGGAAAGTGGATAAAAAGTGGAGCGTACGAATTACGGTGCCTGACACGCTCGTCCACAACCGCAGAGGATCACGTCAGACCCGCTTCGTTATCGACTGAAGTACTTTTATTTACGACAGTGCTAATGGAATGCTCCATGTTAGGTTAGGGCGCCCTGGCGGCCAAACACACTCACATCCCCTGCAAGCCCCGAAGAGGCGTGCGCGGGTGGCGCTCACAATGTCACAAAGTGTCCTATGTGTGGAGAGATCCGTCTTCCTCTTCCTTGCGTTCGATAAAACCCGTCTGAACGTCAGTGTTTCACCTTCCAGTTGGCCGCAGGAGATTGAGCGAGCTCTGCGGCGGCGAGAGCAAAGGGAACAGAGGTCAGAAGTGGGCCCCAGAATGTAGCGAGCCATGGATTCCTTCCAGGCATGGAGGAGAGGCCTGATTGGTGCATAGGCAAGCGGAACGTGTGCGGCAATTGAGAAGACGACGCAGTCGTGGGCAGCGGCTGGCCGATCAAGCTTTGCCGGGAAGGGAGGGTGGGGCACCACCATGAAACACCACGCGGCAGCAGGATTTGGGCGGGGCGATGGCCGAAGCAGGGCGATGGCCGAAGCAGGGCGATGGCCGAAGCAGGGCGATGGCCGAAGCAGGGCGATGGTTCGGCCTTTCATTAGAGGCCATCAGAGGTCATCAGATGTCATTAGAGGCAATCCGAGGGCGATGGCTCGGCCTTTCATTCATGTGCCGTTGTTCTCAGTCCCCGGCTGTCACCCCGGACTCAAGCACAGCCAAGATGTACAGGTCGTCATCGCCGTGTGCGTGTCGCGTGCGTGCGTGCGGCCGAGCCGAGCGAGCGCTGTGCCGAGCGAGCACAGTGGCCTGCGGCGTGCGCACCTCAATGTGGCCCGTCGTCGCAGTGATGCATGCTGATAACGGCGCCGGCCCGAGTGTCGACGTCCCATGTGGCCTCTGCACAGGGCGGGAGGCACGGCGGCGTGGTAGGTGCACGGGTATGTTGAGGCAGCGGCAGCGGCAGCAGGGGCAGCGGCGGCAGCGGCGGCAGCAGCGGCAGCTGTGCAGAAGTCCGGCGAGAGCTCTTGTGCCCGAACTTAGGATGAAGATCCAGCAGTGAAAAGAGCACTCGCGTGGGAGGCATGGGCTGGAACCTCAGCTTGAGCTTCGGGTGATCGGCTCTCGCATGAAGCATAGGCCACAACCGCGAAACAGGGTGGCGGCAGGGCTCTGTTCGTTTCATGCTGGAAGGGTGTGCGGCGCGTGCGGCGCGTGCGGCGCGTGCGGCGCGTGCGGGCCTGGCAACCAGAGAGCTGTCCGACGTGATGAAAATCCAGGCTCAAATCATCGGCTCGCTAATTCGGAAGGCAGCAGTGGAAGTTTCTCTTCATCCAGCTCGAATCCAGGGATCGGAAGCGAAGGAGCGCGGTGTGCGGCGAGCATCGAAGCGAAAGCACACCTCTGCGTAGACGCCCTCGATCCGGCGGCTGTGCACGTGTGTTGGTTTGTCCTGCTATCGCCGCAGGTTGCGTCGCTGGGCAGAGTTGCAGGCTCCGACATGACGTGGCCTACCCCGTGACCAGCGCTGCTCGCAATCACAACTCGCCGACCACAAGTCAAGTCAAGTCAAGTCACAAATTCACACCTCGTAGGACGTTTTATGGCTCCCCAGGCAGAGTCAGGACATCTATTCTAATGGAGGAACACCTGAGTCCCCTTCAACAGCCCATTCACAGCCGATGATTTTCATTCACACGTCTCTCTGCGACGATGGGCGACGATGGTCCAGATATGAGCCTCTTCGACTTTAGCAGCAGCGACGACGAGGGCAAGCCGAAGGCGAAGGACAAGGACGCTGCTCAGTCCTCCGATTCCAAGGCCATCCTCAAGCGGCACCGCCAGGAGGAGCAGCAGATCCGCACCGAAGCAAAGGCCAAGGTGCGAAGCATTCCCAAGGGCGACCGGGAGGCGAAGCAGAAGGCCGACGAGGAGCTCGAGAAAGCGCTCGCTGAGATGAGCGTGCGGCATGCCCAGGAGCTTGCCACGGCGGAGGGCGCCGACGGCACTGCGGCCATCCAGGCAGGCATGGCCGGCATGGGCGTGTCTGGCGGCGGCAAGTCCGGTAAGAAGAAGTCGAAGAAGGAGAAGGCGGAGGAGGAGGAACGCGCACGTGAGAAGCGCATCTCCGACCATCACGCCGGCGCGGGGCCATCCGAGCGCGACGTTGAGCTCGGCAAGCTCGAGGCGATCCTCTCGCCTCTTGGGCTGGCGGTGCACGACATCGCTGCCGACGGCCACTGCTTGTACCGCTCGCTCGCGCACCAGTTACAGGCCGGCGGCGAGCCCATCGACTTTACTCAGTGCCGTGCGGACATCGCCGCGTACATGCGCAAGCATCCGCACGACTTCGAGCCCTACCTCGAGGAGGGCTGCACCGACTTCGGTGCCTACTGCGAGACGGTAGAGCACTCGAGTGAGTGGGGAGGCCAGCTGGAGATCGCGGCGCTCGCGCATGCGCGCAAGCGCAAGGTGACCGTCTACTCGGCCGATGCGCCCGCGCTCACCGCTGGCGAGGAGTACGACGATGAGAGCCCGATCCTGCTCGCCTTCCACCGACACTATTTTGGGCTCGGTGCGCACTACAATGCTGTCGTGCCCAAATAGGCGAAGCTCGTGATCCTTTTTGAGTTGGTAATACATGGTTAGAAAGGTGGGCCCTTACGACTGCTGACCATCGAGGTGATCGACGTAGGACGTACACACGAAAGGAAACCCTGTAAAGTTTCGCGCGGCGTTGTAAATCTAATATCAATCGCGATCGCGCGGGGGTCCGGTACGTCTCGACGCTCCTGTATGGTTGCGCGACGCCAAGCATGCCGAAGGATTTTGCCGTGCATGCTCCCGCCGCGCCGCGACCGTTCCGTTACCGCTACGGCTAGTAACTCTTAACTCCTTTATATACAACCGTCAAGAGTAAAGACTCATAGGGCAATCATGGTACAAGATGTGAGGTCCACTTTCTCGAAGAAAGCCTCGAGCGTGCTCCGCTGCTCGGGCGTCACATTCCAGCCGCGCGGCGAGGAGAGTGGGTCCACGTGCCTCCGCGGTGTGTCCCCGTGCTCCTCTGCGCCGCCCCCGCAGTGGATCCACGTCCCCCCACGGGCCTGCAGTGGATCCACGTGCCCCCGCAGGCCTGCAGTGGGTCCAGATGCCCCCGCGGGCCTGTCCCCGTGCAGTAGGCCCGCGCGCTCCTCTGACCGATGGCGCCGGGCACCGCCCGCGACTGCGTAGCGCATCCCCCCGCTAGCGTCGGAGTCCTCGGGGCCTGGGAGAGGGCCTGGCAGCCAGAGGGTCTCTCGCGCAGCTTGGGCTGCCTCTAGGGCGTGGAGTCGCGCGACCGAGTGCACAACGCTCGATCCGACGCTCGAGCCCACAGAGTAGGCTGTGCTCGTCGAGTCCTGCCGCTCGAGCCGCACCGCGATGCTCGAGATGGCGCTCGTGGAGCTCGATGAGGTGGTGCCATCGCGCGAGGCGGAGTAGGAGACGGAGCACATGGCTGCCGAGCCCGTGCTTGTGTGCGACGCCGTCTTGGGCTCCAACAGTCCGGGGGCCCGTGCCGAGGGCGGGAGCCTTGTGGGGATGAAGGGGGCCCAGGGGGAGGGGGAGGGGGGGAGCCTTGTGGGGATGAAGGGGGCCCAGGGCGGCGGGGGCGCGTGCATGTGGCACGCGAGCCACGGATGTGCGGCGGCCTCTGCAATGGTGGCCCGGCGTGAGGGGTCAAAGACGAGTAGCCGATCGAGCAGCTGCAGCAGCGACGCAGAGAAGGCGTCCTCGAGCGGCTTGTGCGGGTAGAAGGAGAAGATCGTACGCATCGTCGACTCCCCCCGCCCCTGTGCTTCGACGACACGACGCGCACGCCAGTCAACCTCGGCGTCGGCGTGCTCGAAGGGGAAGAAGCCCAAGTGAATGGCGAAGAGGCAGACGCCGAGCGACCACGTGTCCGCAAGGAAACCATCATACCCGGTCCCGCGCACCATCGGGAACTGCTTGTTGGTCACCTCGGGCGCCATGTACGATCGGCTTCCACAGCGTGAGTGAAGTAGCTCTGGCAGCACGAGCCCATCGGCCGAGATCGCATGCTGGTGTGCGAGGCCCCAGTCGACGACCTTGAGCTGCATGGCCTCGGGCTCGCCTTCATGCCCGCAGAGCAGCACGTTCTCGAGCTTCAGGTCGCGGTGCGCGATCCCAAGCGAGTGCGCCGTGCGCACCGCATCGACTAGCTGCGCAAAGAGAGGCGCCGACACGGCCTCGGCCAGCCCGTTCTTCTTGATCACGAACTCGAAGAGCTCGCCGCCGCGGCACGCCTCCATGACTAGAAAGTGGTAATGATGGAGCGGATTCGTGAGCGGCGTCGTCGAGCTGTCTTCGACCTTGATCTCGCCCGCCTTGGCCTCCTCGGGCCGGATGTGCGCGTGGAAGTGGCACAGTCCCGGGTGGCGAGTATCGCTCAGCCGGCGCAGCATGGCGACCTCGCGCTCCAGATTGGAAGGCTTCATGCGGCCATCCGGGATGATCTTGATAGCCACCTGCTCACCCGTGCAGAGGTCGGTGCCGGCCAGCACCGCGCCGTACGCGCCCAAGCCCAGCTTGCGCGAGCTTGCCACGAAACGCGTGCGCTGAAGCACGGCAGGAGAGTCCACGGGCATGTTGCGGCTCAAGGACGTGCTGATAGAATTGGCCTTGCTTGGAGCGGCCGAGCCCATTGAGCTCTGTGCCGGCGCGGCTGGAGCAGGCTGCAGGGGTTGTGATGTGCGCACTGTGATGCGCAGGGCGAAGCGGCCATAGCGCGACTTTTGCTGCTCGGGCGCCTGCTGCTTTGTCGTGAAGAAGCCCATGGGCAAGGGAGAGGCCAACTTGGGAGAGACCTCCCTTTCTGAGAAGCGGTTTGGGAGAATTGCCTTTTCTGGGAAGATTTTTCATGGCGTTTTGTTAAATTTCGGGTTTGACGAAGGGCGCGGGTGTCGGCGTTTTGCGGCGTGCCCGTGAGGCCCTTCGGCGCAACGCTCCGGCGAGCGTCGCACCGGCGACGATGGCCAGCAGCTGCTGAGCTGGCGCGTCGGCGACTGGTCGGCGACGACGAACCAGGGGCATGGCTAGGGGCAGCCGCACCGGCCGCCTCTCGTGCCGCCGCCACCCGCGACCTCGAAGGCTTCGCCGCGAGGAGCTTGAGGGCACATTGAGCCATTGAGCCATTGGAGCCCTTGGAGCCCACGACTCACGCGCTCATCCTCATGCCCCGAGGTCGGGCATGCGCGTCGGCGAGCCCGCGTAAAAGGGGCGGTGCTTCGCGTAGTGCTCATTCGAGCTGATAGGCGACGTGCTCGCCCCGTACATGGGCACGCCGCGCCAGTCGGACGAGCCAAAAGCCCCAACGTCTCTGCCGGGCAGGTGGCCCTTGTAGCCCGGGATCGAGGAGGCAGCCACGTGGGTGGCGATACTGCCCGCGACCTCGGACGGGGACTGCTGCGCCATTCGCGTCACGCGCTCGCCGTGCCCGCGCTGCTCGAAGTGCGCCGCGGTCACGCCACCCACGTGGCTCGTGCCACAGTGCGTAGGCGCGTTGGGCACATGGCCACCGTAGCCGGGCACCACGCCGCCTACCGCCGACTTGAAGCCATCGGAGGTCGGCTGCGGCAGTGCCTGGTTGTCGTAGTGGCTGCGCAGGCCCGGAGGCTGGCCCACCGCGGCGCCCACGTCGCGCGAGGTCGTCGAGTATGATCCTCTTGGGCGCTGCGAGGGCGGCGGTGTGCCGCCGAACTGCGCCTGCGCTGGCGAAGCGCGCCCAGGGTCCGAGCGCGGCGTCGTCTCGCGCGAGGCGCGCTGCGTACTCACCGACAGGTACGTGCGCTGGCTCTCGGGCGCCTGCGTTGCGTACGTTGAACTTGCGACCGAGCGCTGGCTAGGGCTCACCTCAAACGGGTTGCCAAAGGCGGGGCGTGTGCCGGGCCGCTGCTGGCCGCGGAAGTTGAGGGCCTGCGCCTGTGGCACCACGTCCGCGAGCGGAAGCTCCAGGCGGCCATGGCCTTGCCAGCCGCGTCCAAAATCGACCTCGGGCAGTGACGGCAAGAAGCCCATCGCCTCTGGCACCATGGAGCCGATCTCAAAGTGGTGCGAGACCGGAGGACGCCTGCCCGCCGGCTGAACCGTGGGCGCGCGACCACGCATCTCCGCGTTGGCCACGAAGGTCTGCCCGGGCGACAGGCCACGGTAGCGCGCGTCGAGGTACTCCATGTGCCTACCCCGCGGGGTGCAACTTGTCTTCGGCACGAATCGGTGGACTTTTAGAACTTTCCGGATATGGAAATGTTATTCACGTCGGCGAATGGAGTGAGTGAGAGAGTGAGTGAGAACGGAAGCACCATCATGAGCCAACGTTTACGTGAAGACCTGAGACTTCCCCTGACGAGCAAACATCTAGTCTTCCAACAGCCCGCGGAAGCAGAAGTGGCTGCTCCCTCAGCCATGGTAGACGAGGGGCAAGCGGCGGCCGATGCTGCCCCGCCCAGGGCGGCTGATGCTGCCCCGCCCAGTACGACGCGCTCCCGACGTCCCGAGGAGTTCGCAGCGCTCGCCGATTACGCTGTCTGCGACGACTTCATGTCGGAAGCTGCGAGCGAGGTCGAAGTCTTCTCGACGATCCACGTAGAGGTCGAGAAGTACGCGAAGTCACTTGGGCTCTGCGCAAAGCAGTGCGGCGACGTCCACAGCACGATGCCGGGGTTCAAAGTCGAGTTCAACGATTTTGACGCGTCCAAACTCTTGATTTGTGAGCCTCCTATGATGGCATCCGTGGAAGGGGCATTGGTTCAATGCCTTCGCCTTATGCAAGACAGATTTGCCGTGAGTGGCACACCATTCCTCATCAGTACTGAGTACTCTGGAGAACGATCTATCATCTGCCGAAGGGGCGAGGAGGTTGCGATGGAGAAGAAGGACTACTTCAAGGCCTTCCGTGCCGTGACACCGTGACGGAGGTGGCACAGGAGCGCACTCTCGAAGTTAGGTACCCTGATTGCATACTTCTGAACGAAGTTAGGTACCCTGATTGCATACTTCTGAACGTCCATCGACCCACTGCCTTGTCAGGATACGAAGGGCCCTATGACATCAACCCGAACGCGATGGCGGGGTGGGCGGCACTCAATAGGATGCTGCTCGAGCGTGGCGCCCTCGACGGCCACTACATAATCCCGGTAGCGCCTCACACAAGGCATGGAATGTACTTCAAGCCGTTCATCCTTCCACGCTGGGCGTTGCACCTCCCTGACTGCAACGATTACAACGGGGTTCTACATTGGCACAACTACATAATGCGCGGCACAGAGTGGCGATCATCAGGCGGAGGCGGACGCTCGATCCGGGCCACGAATAATCAGCTGGCGGCCATGTACGTTCGACGGCAGCGCGCCATTAATACACACGATTTGCCTCAGCGTCTAGATCCACCGATTCTGGCGCTTCCAGCAGCGGCGACGAACCCGCTGCTGCCCAGCCGGCTCATCGCTGTGGCGATCGCCCCCCCATAAATGACCTGAACCAGGCTCAGCGTACTATCGCCCCCCCATAAACGATGGCTCAGCGTACTATGCGTGACTGCTCAACAACCCCACAACCAGCGCTCGGTCGCAAGCAACTCGACATTTGCAGTGCACAGAACTCCGTTCCAGATGCCCTTTCTCAACTCCTAGTCTGGCCACGACAAGAAGAACCAGCCCTGGTTTTAAACTGCATCTCCCCTTTCCAGCCCCTTTCCCCCCCCCTTTCCCCCTCTTCCGGCTCCGTTGCATGCTGCAACCACCCTGCACAACCCTTGCACAACCACCCCCTTCGTTGCCAACCACACCGGCACTTTGTCGGCCGTGCAGGGCTTGGTGCAAGGACAAGTTTCATGCCGTCTGATGGTCCTGCGAGCAGCTCTTGCGGGCTTGTCCTCGATCGCCACGTGCCTAAAAACGCCGGCACGACGGTACGCTCGATGCTGCGTCTCAATGCCCGGCGCGGCAGCTGCGAATACATCGGCTACGACATGGGGCGCACATGGACCTCGCGTGTCGGCTTCAACCACACCAGCCTCGCCGAGCTGACCGCAGAGCTGAATGCAGAGCCACCGCCACAGCGGCGGCTGTGCGCCGAGGCGCACATGGTCGCGGGCTCCTTTTGGTCTGACCTGGCGACGCTACGCGCAGGTTCCTTTGCACGTGTGTGCCGCGTCGTCGTCATGGTGCGCGTGCGCGAGCCCTTTTCGTGGTACAGTTCGTTTTACGACTGGGCGGCGCGGCCGCGGCAACGCACCGGCGATGCGCGCTGGGGCCAAAACTTCACCGACTGGGTGCCCCCGAATATGCAGTCGCGCTACCTGCTGCACGGCGCTGACGGGCGTGCGTCCGAGTGGGCTGACGACCTCGCTGCCAAGGCAGCGCCAGGCACGCCACGGCGCCTTAGCGCCGCGAAGTGGGCCACGCTGACTGGATGGCTCGCGCGCTGCGTCGACGTCCTCGCGCCGCTCGAGCGGTTTGACGACGCGCTCGCTCTCCTGCTTGTGCGCTCTGGGCTGCTGCTCTCAACGCTGGCGTACACGCGCACCGCGCCGCGCCCAGTGCACGGCCCATGGGACCGCCAGCAGCATCGGAACGCGCGCGTGCTCAGCGCGCGCGAGTTTTGCGAGGCCGATGCCCACGCGCGCCGTGGCTGTGCCGAGGCCGTGCGCGAGAACGCCCCCGATGACTTTCGGCTTCACGAGCTCGCCACAAGACAGTTTGCGGCGCAGTGGCAGGTTGAGGGCGCCGCGGCGGCGAGCGCCGCAGCGAGCGTCGCGGACGCGGACGCGGACCGGGGCGACACGGTGAGGCACGCGAGTGGCGGCAAGAGAGGAGGAGGGCGCGGACGGCGTGTGCGCCGATTGAAGCACCTGTCATCACGAGCAGCAGAAGAAGCCGCCGCCGAAGTTGAAGAAGCTCAGCGGCGCTAACTGATTCGAACTATATGACTGCGGTGTGAATCGGGGTTGGCATTTCCTTTTTGGCAAGAGGACCATTAACCACATTCATTTCCTTTTTAGGTGGGTTTTTGTGGCGTCCAGGACGAGGCAGCAGCTGGCGTGGAACGCGAGTTCGCCGAGTTCGCCGGCCCAATGCGGGTTCCTGCCGATGGGCTTGCCTCTGCCAAAGCCTTGGTACATTCGCAGCTGCTCGATCCCGTGCACAACCACACTGCAAACTCCTACATGATGCCCCCCATCATCGGGGAAGTTGACCTTCGCCTCTTGCCGAGATGGCGGATTGCGCACGAAGCGTTCGATGAGCAAGCTCCGCCATCGGCGCCCGATGATGGCGATCCTGACTCCACCGTCGATTCGCTTGTCGAGATGACGCTGCCGCCGCTGATCTCCACGGCCGTCTTCTTGGTCCTCGCCCTTATGGTCGTGTGGCTCTTCGAGTGGCGCAAGGGCTTGAAGCCGGAGAGCCGCTGGCACGCGATGGTGCGGTTCTTCTTGGATCAGCCGGCGGCGACGCCGGCGGCGGATCTGAAACTTCCACGTTCGTCATCAAGCCCCGCGTTGCTGCCCGCCGAGGAGGACTTGGACGCGGAGAACATAATCCTCGGCTGCCACAGGTCGTTTTGGATCGATGCGCGGGACTTGCTCCTGTGCGCGTTCGGTGTGGTGGGCATCTTCATGATCTACGGCGTCTACCAGGAGAGTGTGATGACGCGCACGTACTACAATGCCGCGCACCCGAAAGGCGAGCGCTTCACGGGTGTGAACATGCTCACGTTTGTCAACCGCCTCTTTGCCGTGATGCTGGCGCTGGTGCTGCTTGGGTTGGTGCAAGTGTGCTGCTCGCCAGGCCCGGCGAATGAGCAGTGGCAGAAGCGCGCCTCGATCTGGGAGTATGCGATCGGCGGCTACACGAACACGATCTCGTCCGTGTGCCAGTATGGTTCGATCCACTTCATCTCCTTCCCCGTGCTCGTGCTGAGCAAGGCGTGCAAGATGCCCACGGTCATGCTCGCGAACTTTGCGTGCTACGGTCAGCAGTACGTTCTCTTCGACTGGATGGCCTCGCTCGTGGTGCTCATGGGCGCGCTCCTCTTCCTCCTGTACGACGGGGACGCGGCGCACAAGCACGAAGGGCACATCATCGAGAATAACGTGGGCGGGCTGGTGCTCGTGATCATCTTCCTCGCGGCGGACGCGTACACGTCCACGTGGCAGTCGGCCACGTTCAAAAAGGACACGGCGATCCTGCCCATGATGCTGCTGCTCTCCGTGTGGGGCGCCTTCTTCTCATTGGTCGGCTTGATTTCGTCCGACGAACTGGTCGAGACCATTGGCTTCTTCTCGCGCAACCCCGCGATCATCATTGAGGCCGTCGTGCTCTCGATCACCTCGGCCGTCGGCCAGCTCTTCATCCTGATCACGATCAGGCGCTTCGGGCCGCTCACCTTCGCCGCGCTCGCCACCGTTCGCCAGCTCGTAAGCGCCATCTTGAGCATCATCATCTTCAATCACCTCATCCACATGCTCCAGATAGTGGGATTAATGCTCACCTTCGCCGCTCTCGGCTCGACCGTGCGCTACAAGATGCACGAGCGCGCGCTGCGGATCGCGCAGGCAAAGACCGATGCGGCCGCGGCCAAGAAGACGGACGCCGCGAGCGCCGACGCTGCGAGTGCCGACGCCGAGGCATTGGCCCCATGGGTGGCCCCAGCTTGGGAGGGGTCCGTGGGCCCCAAGCCGGGGGAACGGGACTACTATTGGTATCTGGGGGCGGTCTGGGTGGCGGCGGGGCTCGTGGTCGTCGTCTTCGTCGTCAAAAGCCTCCTGACCCTCGTGATGCTCAAGAAGACGCAGGAGCACGACGAGAACGCGATCCACACGACGGGCGTCGCGTATAGCGCCGTCTCGAGCGCGTGCACGATCTTGTGGCTGATGTTTCTCTTCATGGTCCAGCCGACGTGCTTCCAGCCCATCCCCAGGCCGAGCTGGGCCATCTTTGGCGTCATCGGCCTCGTCTCGGTCGCGGACCTCGCGCTCACCAACGTGGCGATCTCCATCCTCGACCCGCCGCAGCAGCAGTGCCTCGCCGCGCTCGCCCCCGTTTTCACCTTCGTGGTCGAGTCGACCCTCAAGCTCGAGTTCAAGCAGCCGATCATCGTCTTCTTCGTGTGCGTCATCGCCGCGGGCGCCTCCGTGGCCACCCTGACGCACATGGCAGTCAACCAGCCGCTCGACAAGTACAACGACCAAGCTTTGGGAATGGTCGCGATGATCGTGGCCTCGTTACTCTCCGGTTGCAAGCTTGTGCTGCTCCGAGCGAGCTCGATGACGTTCCGCACGCAGATGTCGCCGATCGCGACGCTCTTCTGGGTGGACACGATGGTCTTCCTCGTGCTCACGCCCTTGTCGATCGGGCTCGGCGAGATGCTCACCCTCGTCGATGCGATCACCCTCGGTCCGCCCATCCTGTCGGTAGGCGTCGCGTTCACAGGGGCGCTCGGTGGCGTGCGATTCCTCTCGGAGCTCTATGCTCTGCAGTACATGCAGGCCGTCGACCTCTCGATCGTCAACACATTCGCTGCCATCTGCTACGTGCTCCTGTGCTTCGTCATCTTCCCGAGCGACGTGCACCACTCGGGGGTCGTGCAGTGGACCGCCCTATACATCGGAAGTATCAGTGCCACATTCACCGGCCTCGTGGGCTACGTCTTAGCGGTGCGCCACTACTGGCCCGACCGGCTCGTCTTCTACAAGTGCGGCAAGGGCTGTTTGGACGAGTTGGCCGGAGGAGCGAAGGCCGAGGCTCAAGCCGTCAAACTTGAAGGGAACCGAGCTGCAGGATGCTAGGTACCTTGCAACCCTTTGGTTCTCTGGTCCTCTACGTTACGTTCTGCATGTCTGATACAAGCCACTACGTTACGTTTGCATGTCTAAGACTTCAGGATATGCCAGGTTAAATATTTAAGGTGCCTCTGAAGATCGAAGCATGCAAAAGTTGGATACGAAACGTCAGTGGACGCCACGGTCAAGTGTAAATGGCCATTCACGTTCTTCTCTCCATAGCAGTCGCCTATAGCACAACGTACGGCGACGAGCCCGGTCGCGAGTACCTCGAGGCGATGCAAAGGTCCGCGTATGAGAGCGGCGTGCTGCAGGAGCTGCTGCGCCAACGGTCGCGAGAGGAGCACCTTGATGAGGTTGCGCTTGCCGCGGAGGTGAGCGCGATCGACATGCAAGCAGAGGAGGCAAGGCTTCTGGAGTTGCAGCCGCCTAGCGTGAGGGACGCGGCAGCAGTGCCGGTAGGGAGGCAGCTCGAGGAGTACGCGAGTCGTACAGCGAACATGGCGGGAATTGGCGAGGACCATGCAGGCGGAGGAAAGGCAGCGGGAGGAAAGGCCAGAGGAAAGGCGAAGGGTGAAGGGAAAGCCAAGGGTACCACTCAGGCTGAGGGTGACGATGTCGGCAGCACCAATCGGAGCCACCTGGCCCACGCTGCTTCGCCAGCACCGGCGAGCTCGAGCCCGGGCAACTGGACGACCGACCCAGACGAGAACATGGACGAGAAGCGGGCGACCAAGCGCGTGAACAAGTCTCGATCGTCCAGGCCGCGTCGCGACACTGAGCTGCTCAAGCGGCGCGGAATTGAGCGCGGAATGAGCGGCAGTGCAGGCATAACGACAACAACATCTTCGGTACAATTTGTGTAAGGCCACCTCCACTACCGGCGGCATGCGGCCTGTAAATAAAGAGTGCCATAGGACCCACATATTTGTGAACGGCTCTTTACGTGAGTGGGTCCCAATCAATGTGCACTCGACGGCGAGCATGTACGCGGGCTCGTCCTCGTGATGGATGTAGTAGTTGATCCTCATTGTGGTGGTGTCGTCTCGGCCCGCCGAGACGGCAGACTAACGGCAGACGCGCGCCTTAGTTTGCACTCCAGACGACCAGAGCGCAAAAACGATAAAAACCGGCCTAATAGCAATCTCGCAACGGTTCTCGTGCCGCGATGGCTCGCACGCACTGAGCTGCTCCGGCATCCGCCACGACGACGCGAGATCGCCCTCCCCTTCTGCAAAAGAAGGAAGACTTTGTCGGCTGCATGCAGCGGAGAGCTTTTCTTTGACAATACACGCCCAGCCTGTGGTGAGGCATCTACACGTGGCAAGAAGTGCGTTCTCGTTCACGATTGCAGGCGACATTACCTCCTTCAATGCGGCGGCGCAGCTCAGCTTCAGCACGAACCTAGCAGTGCAATTCCCTGGCTTTGAACCCGGCACCCTAAACACGTTGAGGTGGCAGAGCTGGAATACCACGCTTCATTATAATCGCCTCAGCGGGCGACGGGCAGTCCGCCTTTAAGCGCTAAGGGGCCTGCGGCAGTTGCGGTTGTTGCACAGTAGCTCGTGTCGACCCTCCGGTCGAGTGAATCGGATCTAATCTTCCTGTATCCTGACCACATGTTCAGCCTACATGTCAGCCTACCGTGCCGTGTCGGAGAATCGATGGCATGTTGCTTGACAAATCGGCTGAAGAACTACGAGCGTCACCTACAGCTGTCGTACCATCATGCGCACCATACAATTCGACACATGTACCTGCAACTTAGCGGTTGCTGCGCCGCCATAATGTTGAGCATACTGTATAGTTAGGGACCTAGTACTGGAGACCGAGCCAGAAACGGCGTGGGCTCGAAGGCACTGCGGTAAGTCTCATGTCGCACGTATCCTGGGTCGTTCAGCCCTCGAGAGACGAGAGCAATGGGTCGTTCAGCCCTCGAGGGTCGAGAGCAGGTGCGGCGCGAGCATGAGCTCCGCCTCGCTCGGCGCCACAAACTCGCATCCGAGGAGCACGTCGAGCAGCGGCAGGTCGACCTCTGCGCAGCGCGGCAGGATGGCCGAGGCGGCGAGATGCCGGTGCAGGTTCGACGCAAACGGCGCGAGCTCGGAGGCGTGTGAGAGGGTGCGCATGCCAAGCGACGGCCGCCTTCGGCCGTCGGCCGAGGGGCGGAGCAGGCCCCCACCGTGGCAGGGCGGCGTGGACGGCGAAGTGAGCTGTGCGAGCGGCTCGAGCAGCGCGGCGAACTCGGCCGGCGGCACGAGCGTGGAGGGGGAGGCGTAGACGTGTGGGGGCGAGGTGGACGAGAAGGCAGGCGAGGGCGCCGTCGTGGGCGCCGTCGAGGGCGCCGCCGCGCTCGTCGCCGCCTGGTGCTCGAGACGACGCGTCGCGCTGCCGCAGTCCACGGGCGCCCACGACGGCGCCGCCCACGACGGCGCCGTCCACGAGGGCACGAACATCCATTCAAAGGGCGAGAAGGCGTCGGGGAGCACCGTCAGGAGCGTGTCGACGAGCTGGCACGCCGCGAGCAGCAGAGCGGGGCGAGCCTCGAGGGGGGCGAGGAGCACCCGCTGCAACTCGGCGATGGCTACGGGCCAGAGGGCCGTCAGATGCTCGGCGGCGACTCGCACGGCGAGCACACGCGTGCAGCGCAGCGCTTCGACTTGGACGGAGGCGCGCAAGTCGTCACTGTAGCGCCAATCGGCGTACCCGAACTTGAAGCCCGCGACGACGGACTCGATGAGCATCCCCTGCAGCGCCCCCACGTATTGATTGTGGTCGCCCACCCACAGAGCAAACGAGAGCCTCCGCAACCGATCCGCGTGTGCATGCGCGTCGTCCGAGGCGGAGGCGAACCAGTTGGCGAACCAATTGATGGGCGAGCCGACGCGCCCGACGGTGAGATGGCCCACCGTGAGGCCGAGGAGCTTGCCCATCGCATGCTTCGGTGTGTCGAGGCCGAGCCATGCGTTGGTCACGCGCGCCCATAGCGGGAGGGTGCGCCGCGTGAGGCGTGTGAAGAAGGTGGGGTGGGCCACCAGCCGGCCGACGGGGCCGCGCCAGGTGCGTGCGCTGCTCGGTAGCGCGGTCAGCCGGAGCAGCACACGCAGCGCCGCGCAAGCGAGTCGATCGGGCCGATCGTCGGGCGTCGGCGCGCTCGCGCCCGCGTCCGCGCCGGCCGCGCCGAGGGGCGATGCGGAGGAGGGCGCGTTGGCGGGGGAGGGGGCGTTGGCGGGGGAAGGGGCGATGGCAGGGGTCTGCTCGAGAGGTCGGAGCACCATCGGAAGCACCGCCTCGATCGTCTCCATCGTGCGCACATGCTCTCGCGAGGTGAGTGCGTGAGCAAAGACGGCGCCCGACGCGGCGCCTGACGCGTGCTCGTGGGCACGCGCCCCAATCGCTCGCTGGTGGAGGAGCGCGAGGAGGGGCATCATGCTATGCTCGAGCGCGAGCAGGGCGAGCACGCCTGGGTCATCGTGCTCCCACTGCGCGCTCGCATGCACGTCGAGCTCGGCCGACCACGCCGCTCCCCCGCCACCGCCGCCACCGCCGCCACCGCCGCCACCGCCGCCGCTCATCGCGTGCACTGGTGCCGGTGGCGCACCGGTGGCACCGGTGGCGGCGGTGGCGGCGCCGCTGGCCGGTGGCGCCGGCGCAGCGGGCACGCAGCTGAGCGCCGTCGTGAGCGTCTTGGCGGTCGCCTTGAGTAGCAAGTCGCACACATCGGTCGCTTCACGGAGCTCCCTGGGCCGTTCGAGGGGCGATTCCGTGCCGAGGGTGTCCACTCGACGGCACCACTCCCAGAGCAGCAGCAGCAGCAGCGGCGCAGTCGGCGGCATCGCACCCGAGGGAGCGGCCTGCGCACGCCGCAGCAGGGCGTGCAGCTTGGGCCAGCACTGCGCCAACGACGCGATCGGTTGCGCGTGGCTCACGCACAGGAGCACGAAGCGGAGGCCGCTCAGCTCTTTGAATGGGATCGTGGGCTGCGTGAAGGCGGAGTGTGCGCCGTGGTGGGCTGAGTGCGCGCCGTGGTGGGCGGAGTGCGCGCCGTGGTGGGCGGAGTTTGGGCCGGAGCGAAGGAGGATTTCGGACGCGGCGGCGACGAGCATCGAAGGTGAGCAGTCGGGAAGGTCCGCGAGCATCGCGAGGAGCGCGGCATCGGCGGCGAAGAGGGGCGCGACTGGCGGCAGTGCGAGCGTCGCGGCCGTCAGCGCGGCGGCCGTGGCGGCGTTCGCGTCGGGTAAGGGGAGCGCCGTGTTGAGCGTGGTCCCCGGTGTTAGCTCGGCGGGCGACGCGGGCAGCTGCAGCCCCATCATGGGCGCCATCGTGGGCACCTCGAGGCCAGCACCACCCGTGCCGCCGTCGGCAGTGCGCGGCGCGGCGGCGCCCGAGCCGGCGCCCATGCCGGCGCCCTTGCCGGGCGCCTCGAAGCTCTTGACGAAACTCTTGATGCCCACCGGCCACGTGTCAGCGCTGGAGCGGGCGCGCCGGCTCATCTCCGCGCCCATCTCAGCGCCCCACCCGTCGGCCGCCCTGCCGCCGCCGCCGCCGACGCCGACGCCGCCGACGCCGCCGCCGCCGCCGCCGCCGCCGCCCGCCGCCCCGGCGCCACTCGCGCCGCTTCCGATCGCGCCAGCGGCGCACAGCCCCTCCCAAACGACGAAGAGGGAGGCGAGGAGCACGTGACGTGCATGACGCGCGACCAGGGCGAGGGGGGCGAGGGCCAGATGGCGCAGGTAATCGTCGGCGGCCCCGGCGGCCTGCCACGTGTCGAGGAGCGCCGCAAGGACGGTGGGCATCTGATGCGCCATCGCGAGCTGCGCTAGCTCGAGCGCGCGTGGCAGCGGCTTGGGGGGTGGGGGGGGGTCGGCGGCGGGTATGGGCGGCGGCAGCACGCCGAAGAGGACGAAGTGCAGCGTGTGATGCAGCGCCACTAGCAAGGCCTCGAGTTGGGGCAACGAGAGCGGCGTGCTCGCGCTCGTGAGCAAGTCGGAGAGCGTCGTGAGCAGCACGTTCACCAGCTGCTCCGCCGCCGTGGGCGCCGTGCCGAGCGCCGTCGCGGGCGCGTCGCGGCCTGCGGCCGTGCAGAGCGGCAGGCACGCAAGCGCGAAGCGGACCCAATGTGACCAGTCGGCGCTCGCGGTGCACGAGATGCCGAGCATGCACGTCGGTACGAGCAGCTCCGAGATGGCGTCCGCGCGTGGCGCGAGGGTGAGCGTGGCGCACGAGAGAGCAAGCAGCGGCGGCTGCACGCCCGCCGCCGTGCCGCCGACGGCCGCCTGCAGGCAGAGGAGCAGCGGCTCCACGAGCGCCGAACTGAGCGCCTCGCCGAGAGGCGGCGGCACCGCATGCAGCAGCGCAGTGAGCAGCTCGGCGGCGAGCACCTGCGCCGTCGTGGACACCTGCGCCGTGCGGCTGGCCGCGGGGCTGGCTGCAAGCCCTTGCGCGGCGCGCCCGTTGCGTAGCACGACGACCATGGTGGCCGCCGCGAGGAGCTGCAGTAGAAGGCAGCCGCCGCCGCCGCCGCCGCCGCCGCCGCCGCCGCCGTCGCCGCCGCCGCCGCCGCCGCCGCCGCCGCCGCCGCTGCTGCCTCCGGCGGCGACGACGCCAACCTCGTCCTCGTTCAGGGAAGCGCTCGCGCCCGACTTGGTGGGCGACTTGGTGGGCGGAGGCGACGGACGCATCATTGAGATCTCGAGCAACGAGATGCGTGGCGAGATGGCGCCCGAGCGGCTGGTCGAGTCGTCGAGGGCGAGGGCGCACAAGCGGACGAGCGAGGCGGGGGCGGGCTGTTGGGCGAGGAGGGAGAGGGTGCCCTCGGGCAGGCACGCTAGGAGCGCACGCAGCTTGGACAGGGCGTACAGCCCGACGCGCTGCTTGGTGTGTGGGGAGAGGAGCATGTGGAGAAGAGGGAGGATCACAGAGGCGGGCGCGCCGGAGACGTCGACGAGCCATTGTCGAGCCGCCGCGCGCACGCTGCCCGTCGGATGATGCAACGCGTCCAGGGCGAGCAACATGCCCACACCGGGCATCGGCGGCGCCGTCTCGGGCGTCGGGGGCGCCGTCTCGGTCGTCGATGGCGCCGTCTCGGGCATCGGGGGCGCCGCTGCCGCCGTCGCCGCGCTTGCTTTTGCGGAGGCCGTTGCGGAGGCCACCGTCGAAGGTCCCCCGGGCGCCGTGACGGGCGTCGGCGCCATCCCAAAACCCCACACCGACGCGGCGCTCGTGGCCTCGGGTGCGGGCACTGCGGGCGTCGTGGCGGGCGGTGCGCAGGGTCGTGTGGGGGGCGCCCACGACGACGCGGAGGCACGCCCGATGAGCATCGCCCTCCACAGCAACGAGAAACGAGCCAGATGCGCCGCGAGGCCTTCGCCGTCGTCGTGGGCGACCGCGTCGTCGTGGGCGGCCGCGCGCAGCTGCGCCGCCACCACCACGGCGCCAATGGAAGGCCAGAGGCGCAGGAGCGATGCACACACGAAGGCGGCCGTGTGCTGCGTGCGGCCGTCGGCACATCCGAGGAACTGCCACATGGCCTCGAAGACGGCGGCGATGGCTCCAGGGGGCAGCAAGGGCGGGGGCGGCGTCGTGTTGGGCGGCGACAGCAGCAGCAGCGGCAGCAGCACCGACTTGGTGGTGGCGCCCAACACGACGCCCATCGGAGGGCCAGGCGGCGCTGAGGGCGGCGCGGCCGACATGGTTGAGAGCGTGTGCGCGAGCGTGAGGGCGCAGGATGCGGCTACCTCGAAGTGGACGCTCTGCATGCACCCATGGACGAGTGACGAAACCCATGCCGGCAGCGTGTTGGGCGTCGTGTTGGGCGTCGTGTTGGGCGCCATGAGTGACGCAGCCCATGCAGGCAGCGCCGCCATCGCCAGGTCCGCGTCGTCGTGAGCGGCGGCGGTGGCGGCGGCTGGCGCGAAAGTGCTCGAGAGCTGCTGAGCGCTGAGCGGCAAATTCAAAGAGAACTGCTGAGCGCGACTGGTAGCCGCCGCCGGGGAGGAGCTGCAGGGGCTTCTCAGGCCGTCGCTCGCAGCACGGAGGGAGCCTAAGGCTGCCCGCGCGTCGTCCCGAGCGTCGTCCCGAGCGTCGTCCCGAGCGTCGTCCCGAGCGTCGTCCCGAGCGTCGTCCCGAGCGTCGTCCCGAGCGCCATCGGTGTCGGCCCGATGGCGCCTCTGCCGCCGCAGTCGCGCAGCCATCGCCTCCGCGATCGCCGCATCGGTGTCCGGAGGGAGCGGTGCGAGCCCCGTCATCGCCCCAAACTCGGCATCGTCTTCGGCCCTCCAGAGGACGGCGGGCGCCGAGACGGAGCCAAACGAGACGGAGGTCGTCGCGGACATGGCGCAAGCGAAGGGCGCGCGCGCAAGCATCGTCGCTGAGCCACCGCCAGTGAGCGCGTGCAAAAACGTCTCGGTAAGACGCGAGTCGGCGGCGGCGGCGGCGGCGGCGGCGGCGGCGGCGGCGGCGGCGGTGGCGGCAGCCGCGCCGCTGAGCGCGGCGGAGGAGGCGAGCATGGCATCGGATGGCAGCGGTAGCGGCAGCGGCGCGGCGGGGGGGGTGCCGCAGAGGAGGTTGGAGAGGGTCGAGGACGCGAGGTAGAGGGACGCGAGTGGCTGCACGCCCACCACCTCGTGCGCGCCTGCGCCGCTCGACGTGACGCTGCTGCTGCGGCTGCTGCTGAGGCTGCGGCTGCTGCAGCCGCTCGCGGCGCGAACGGCGGCGCTCTTGACGGCCAACGAGGCGGCCGACGCGGCGGGTACGGGCGTGCCTGCTGGCGTGGTGGTGGTGGGCGCGCCAAGTTGAGCGCCGGGGGTCGGACAGCCACACGCGCCGAGGAAGGACTCAAGGAGGGGTAAGAGGGTGCCGACGAGCGGCTCGTACACCTCCACCAGCTTGGCGCGGGTCGCAGCTTCGATCTGATTGCGCTCATCATCCACGCGGCGTTGCTGAGAGGTGCCCGCGCCGGCACCCGCGCCGCCGGCGCCGGCTTCGCGCGTGGCGGCATCGAGCTGCTGCCTCTCGAGAGAGAGGCGACGGCTAATGTCCGCGGAGAGGAACGACGGGTCGCGCGAGATGCCCGGAGATTTGAGCGAGATCGCCGAGATGTACGACGGGTCGCGCGAGATGCCCGGAGATTTGAGCGAGACGCTGGATGGATCGCGCGAGATCGCCGAGATGCACGACGGGTCGCGCGAGATCGAATCTCGCGCCGAGATGCACGACGGGTCGCGCGAGATCGAATCTCGCGCCGACACAAACGACGGGTCGCGCGAGAGGTTCGCCGCGCGATGCGTTGGGCCGCCGCGTGGTGAGATCTCATGTACGATTGCATGCGTTGGGCCGCCGCGTGGTGAGATGGAGCGTATGGCGCTCACCGAGCCGCTCGCATCCGTGCGGCCTGCGCCGGCGTCGGGAGACATCTCGTCCAAGAGCAATCTCGGAGACATCTCGTCCAAGAGCAATGGAGTGGTGGCTCGTGAGGTCGAGGTGGTGCTCGTTATGGCGCCTCCGAGCGAAGCGCCGTCGCGAGCGCTGTACGGCCCGCCGATCGCATGCATTGCGGGAGTGCTCCACGCGGCGGGCAGCCCAGCACTCGCGACGGCGCCATGCACCGGCTGCACGGGCTTGAAGCCGTCAGCCCACTGAACGCCCACAGCGACGAGGGCCGCCTGCTTCAGCTGCGCCCTCGTCCGACGCTCCATGAGTCGCCCGATTAGGAAGGTCACGTTGGCGAACAGGTGCAGAGCCGATCGCACTATGGACCAGTCTACCGTCAGGCCTGTATGAGCGTGGGCGAGGGCGCCGTACTGAGCGTGGGCGAGGGCGCCGTACTGAGCGTGGGCGAGGGCGCCGTACTGAGCGTGGGCGAGGGCGCCGTACTGAGCGTGGGCGAGGGCGCCGTACTGAGCGTGGGCGAGGGCCGCGTGGGCAATCAGACTCGCCGTGCGTGCGACATGGAGGAGGTGCTGCACGCCACGTTCCTCGGCCGCCTCCTCCTCGGCCGCCGCAGCCGCATCTTCATGCAGCTCGATCTCGGCGCTCATCTCGGCGCTTCCGAGCCCGAGTAGCAGCGGCAGCGAGCGGTCGACAAGCCCGATGATCGCCTTGCAGTCGCCCACCTGTGCTTGCACCACTGCAGCGGCGGCAGCGGCGGCGGCGGCGGCGGCGGCGGCGGCGGCGGCGGCGGGGGCGGCGGCGGGGGCGGCCGCGGGGGCGGTGCATGAGCCCTCGGCGTCGGTATCGAGCGCTCGGGACGGCGGAATGCTCCCCCGCACCCATGCACTCACCCCGCCTATCCAACCGTTGGGCATGGGCGCCGAGATGGGCGCCTCGATACCCGGCGTGGGTGCAAACCCCGGCGAACTCACCTCAGGTTCGTAAGGCTCTCGCGATGGGCGGCGAGAGCTCGATGGGCTGATGAGGTTCGTCATCAGGCTCGAGGTCGTCAGGCTCGAAGGCTCGCTCTCGGGCAGGGTGGGGGGCGGCGGCGGGGGCG
>Ga0210244_100674_pt1 | contig 31261 bp, 20 predicted proteins | sample ChrtobMetaP3_0mM_FD_155473 | JGI IMG/M metagenome (GOLD analysis project Ga0210244, IMG submission 155473) | Chrysochromulina tobin associated microbial communities from unialgal haptophyte culture, Seattle, Washington, United States - P3_0mM | ecosystem: Host-associated > Algae > Haptophytes >...
CGCCGTCCCGGTCCCCGCCGCCCCCGCCGCCCTCGCCGCCGCCGTCCCGGTCGCCGTCGCCCCCGCCGCCCTCGCCACTCGTTGTGTCGCCAGCGTCGCACTCGCCCGACAAGAAAGAAGCTATGACCATTAGTATCGAGGCAGCCGGCGTCGGCGCCCTAATCTTTCTCGTGGCCTGGCTGGGATGGAGCCTGCTGGTGCGGAGATGCCGCCGAAAGAAAGCCAATCCAGACACCTCTGGATTCCAGCTGCGGGAAGCGACTCCCGGGCTGGCCTCTGACACAACGCCTCGGCAGCCCGGCTACGCGGCGCCGCGGCTCGGTTCCTTGTCGATGGGGGCTCTGGATGGCCGCGAGAACGGCCACGTGAACGTGAACGTGAACGTCAACGAGCCCCCACAGCCGGTGGACAGGTGGACGGCTGGGGCTGATGGACCGCTCGAGATGATGCCTCAGGTGGCTCTGGTCTCCTCGCCGCTCACCGAGGGCTATTCGGCTAGACATCTATAGAACCGCTAGTCGAGCTGATGGTCGAGCTTGCGGTACAACTCGACTAGATGCATTCACAGTCCAGCTCATGGCCAATCGAAACCATCGACTATCACAACCAACCATGAGACGCGGCATGGCCCCGGTGGGCATGGTTGAGGACAGCAGTCACTGTATCTTACTGAAGATAGCGTGTAGTGGAAAACCTGTACTCGTTTAGTTGATCGTACTGAACTTACACGGGTCACGTCTGACGTGTGTCAAGTGACTGAGAGTGAGAACACGGGTGTTGCGAGTTGCGCTTGCGGTTACGGTTTTATCTGCTGAGACTGTGTGCACCGGTCATATCGTGTAATTATACAGCATGTTATACAGTTGACTGTGCTATGGTGGTTTGATGACGACGACGCGGGGCGGTGTCTACTGGGTCTTACTTCCGTTCGCTTCGGGCTTCGCTTTTCCCAAAAATCTGTTTCGAATCTTTCGCGCCGGCACAAGCGACGTCAGGTAAAGCCGATACAGCGCAGCACAGCTGCGAGCTGGTCAGCTCGGCTGTAAAGGTAAACGTAAAGCCATAGCAAGAGCAGTTCCACAGGTGGCCCTGCCTCGTACAGCTGAAGTGTTGCACGGATGCGCTCTTTTGAACGTTGATGGCCTGCCCTGAAGACCGTCGTGGACTCAACTGTCCTCCCTCAACTGAACCTCATCTGCCGGCAGCAGGCGGCGCCATCCAGTTTGATGCTCGTACCGGTCGGCCTCCTCGGCCGCCATCACCTCCTCTGGCTCCGTCGAGTCGCCCGCGACGACGCCCGAGCGCTCCTGTGGCGGCCGCCTGACGCCGACGAGGTTGAGCAGGTCGGCCAACATCGGCGCGTTGATCGAGAGGAAGATGGCGGACTCGGTGCGTAGTCCAGGGTCGCCGTTGACCTCGAGCAAGTACGGGCGGGCATCGCGGTCGAGCATGACGTCGAACCCAAAGAGTTGGAAGCACTGGTGTGTGCTGCCCCCGCGCCGTGGAGGAGCAGCGCCGTTGCTCGTTGCGCTCCTCGCGCTGGAGCTCAGTGCTTCACGGTCTACCTCGGCTGCCCGCTCGCACATCGTGGGCGCCGCGGCGAGCAGAGTCTTCGAGATGAGGTCATCCACGCCCGCCCACACGCGCGAGGCCGCGTCCGACCCTATCTCGGACTCGAGGCGATGCCTGAAAGCTTCGAGTGCCCAGATAGAGCTCTCCGCGCTTCCTTCGTCGACCACAAAATTGGGTGACGTCTTATTGACGGCGAAGTTGGTGAGGTGCGCCTGGCGGCAGCTCAGATCGTCGAGAGAGTAGGGCTCGGTGGCGCGGCGCACGATGCCTGAGCGATGGACGTACGCAGTCAGATGCGGCTGCCAGCGCGTCACGAGCACGTACAGCCGCAGATCGAACTTGAGTCCGTCGAGGAGATACGGAGGGTGGATGTACGCGCAGACCACCGCGGGTGCACAGCCCATGCCGGCGGGCATCGTCCCGCATGCCGCATCAAAGATGCGAATGCCGCCGCCGCACTGCGCCGCCGCCGGCTTGAGAATCCATAGCGAAGGCGCCCCCGGGACCGCCTTGCACGCCTCGGTGATGGCAAGCGTGAAGGCTTCGAGCTGTGAAGGCAGCACAAAGGTACGAGGCATGAAGCCGTATGCCTGCGCGCCGTGCCGCAGCTCCATGGACCGAAATGCTCTCCACAGCTGAATCTTGTTGCACAGGGCGGCCGTGGCGCCTGGGAACTTGTTGATGCGTTGATGCGGACGCAGACCGCGCAGCAGAGCGGCGTCCACCTGCAGCCGTCATTCGCAGTCATCAGCCGTCATCAGCCGTCATCAGCAATCATCAGCCTTCATCAGCAGAGCGGCGTCCACCTGCAGCCGTCATTCGCAGTCATCAGCCGTCATCAGCCGTCATCAGCAATCATCAGCCTTCATCAGCAGAGCGGCGTCCACCTGCTGACCGGTGAGCCATAGCAACGAAGGAGCGACCGTTACCGGCGCCGCCTCGACCACCGCCGACGCCATCTGGGTCAACCCCCTACCACAGGCGCCCTCTGCGATCCCACCACGCCCCTCGGAGCCCGCGGCGTCGCCGTCGTCGAGAGTGCGTACCCCATGCGCCCGGAGGAGCACCTGCAGCCGTCATTAGCAGTCATCTGCAGTCATCAGCAATCATCAGCAATCATCAGCAATCATCAGCCGTCATCTGCAGCACCTGCAGCACGTTCGTGTCGTGCGAGTACCGAGCGCCACACCAGTACGAGGGAGCCGCCTCACCGGCCAGCGGTTTGACCGGCCTCTCGCGCCAGCTCTCATCATGAGTGTGGCCGGGTACACTGATTGCCACTGATTGCCACTGATTGCCACTGATTGCCAGCTCTCATCATGAGTGTGGCCGGGTACGCTCGACGAGAAGCGAATGAGGAGCGCCGTACCGGGCGGAGCCCCGTGTGCACCCTCCTCCTGCAGCCCCCTCCCTGGCTGCCCCCCGCCCTCAGCGGGGGCTCCTACTGCTGCCCCAACGCCGAGCTGCACGCCGAGCTGCACGCCGAGCTGCACGCCGCAGTGGAACGCAATGGCGTACTCCGCCGCCGACCATCCGCGCGCAGAGCGCGCCGCGGCGTCGGCTCCGGCCTCGAGCAGCGCGCGTATGCTCTCCACGTCGCCGGCGCAGGCGGCGGCATGCACGCAGCCGAAGCCGTTGGGCTTGCACTGGTGCGGATCGGCGCGCGCATCCAGCAGCTCGCGAACGCACGAGGTTTGACCGTGCAGGGCAGCATACATAAGTGGCGACCAACCGTCCTCGTCGGTGCGCGCCGGAGAGGCGGACGCGGCAAGCAGGCGCGCCACGCATCCCGAATGGCCCTTGATGGCCGCGATCATGAGTGCGGTCAATCCTTGGCTGCGAGCAGCATCAAGCTCCGCTGAGGACCCGAGCAGCAGCGTGATGCATTCTTCATGGCCGTTGCCGGCCGCGGCCATCAGAGGCGTCATGCCACCGGCGCCGCCGAGAGCGTTGGCCGCACTGCTGCCTGTGGGCAGGAGCAGCAATGACGCCTTGAGCGCGCTAACATCGCCTGACGTTGCCGCGTTGAGCAGGCTCTCCTGACGAGTAGCTTTGGCGATGGCATTGGTGACTCGTTGCCGGTCTTCCAAGGAGGCCAACCCACCTGTCTTGAGGCTCGAAAGCAGCGCGGGCCGACCTTCATTGTGCAGCGTGGTAACGCAGGCCGTGAGGGGCAAACGAGGTATTGTGGCAACGCTGGCTGAGGAGTACCGCAGGAAGGCAGTCCAAGAGTCATCGACTTCCATGGCGAAAAAGGACAATAAGGATCCGGCCCGGTGCCCCCCCCCGACCCGGCCATACTTCATCGAATCAGCCCCCATTTCGAAATTCGTAAACGTGTGAAGTGCAAGTTTCTGTGAACGCGAGCCCACAAAGATGAGTGACGAGCAGACACTCGTCGTGGCCGTCGCCACGCTCTACCAGCCGGGCTCGCATGACGTCGCTAACTCGGATGCGGTCACTGGCGTCGCCGTCGGCAGGCCCCTCCTGAAGGCGAAGAGCTTTACGGCTCCACTTCCCGAACTCAAAAGTGCAGCAGCAGCCTCCTCTGAGCCTCAGCAGCAGCCCCAAGTCGCCTCGTCTTTCCTGTACACCCCAAGGATGGCCAAGGTCTTCGCACAATTCGACATAGATGGCAGCGGTGCGCTCGACCTGAGTGAGCTTTCCAAGCTCATAGGATCGCTAGGGCTTTCGGAGGAAGACGCAGCTGCAACGCTCAACAATTTGGGCGGGAGTGCCGACAAGAAGATCAAGCTCGAGGATTGGGAGCATGCACTCGACGACCGACTGCGTGGGCTGATCGAGGCCAGCCTCAACGAGCAGGGGCGGGTAGTAGGCACGGAGTAGGAGCAGCGGCATGCGATCTGAACAGCGCTCCCGCCGGCCACATGCGCATAAATCTTGGTTCACACAAGTACGATACGCACACACACAGAACAGCCGTATTGTACATACATGAAAAGGGCTTACACACGTAGGTGTCAAAGCACATCGGAAAATCGCGTTATAAGATCCACAACACGTCAATACACCAGAGTACAGTGTTGCCCCCTGCCCGTCGCACGACCGCTGTCCCACAATACCCGCTCCGGGGGCAGCGACGCGCCGCCGCTGCCGCGCGCACACACGCGCAAACGCCTCCGTTCACGGGCACACGGGCTCAAGGGAGGTGCGGTGGGAGGTGCGGCGTGCCCGTCCAGCCGACGCCCAGCTGCGTCGCTAAGCCCGTGATCTGTTCACCCACCACGCCGCCCAATGAGTGAGGCGTCGTGGTGGGCGTCGAGAGAAGCGCGTCCGCAGAGGTCGCCGCGTGCATTGCTTGCGCCGCCGAAACGGGGCGCATGACCGTGTGGTGCTGCGTGGCACTCTGGCTATTCGGTGCCACACCGGTATTCACACCGGCAGCCGATGCGGCTGGTAGAAGACTGGCGGGGTCCCTCTCATCCGATGCTCGCGAGGCAAACGCCGCTTGCTGCTGCTGCTGCTGCTGCTGCTGCTGCTGCTGCTGCTGCTGCTGCTGCTGCTCATGCTGCTGCTCCTGCTGCTGCGACAACGCAAGGGTGCGTTGGAATTCCTGAAACTGCTGCTGCGCCGCGAGTTGCGCCGCTTGCTGCGCCTCGCTCATGAGCACCGGCGCACCGAAGGCCGTGTAGGCGGACGCTACGTGCGCTGATGCGGTGGCCGCGTGCGCCGCGCTCGTTGGGTACGCCGCTGCCGTCGCCGGAAATGCGTACGAGCGCAGACCGTTCGTGACTAGATTTGTGAGGGCGGCAGAGACGGCGGCGATGTTAGCGGTGCACGCGGCACTGCTACCATCGCAACCTGTAGGGACTCCAACCGGAAGCATCCCTTGGAACGGCAACTCCGGTGCCCTCTCCGACAAGCCTGGGTGGCAGAGCGGCAGACCGCATAGCGACGTGGTGAGCGCGTCGCCCTGGGCGCCCTGGGACCGGGACGAGCTCAGCTGCGCCGCCGCGAGCAGCGGAGTCAAACTTGAGGCGAGGTTCGTCAAACTCGACGCGAGGTTCGTCGGAGTCAAACTCGACGCGAGATTCGTCAAACTCGACGGCGCCGTGCCGAGCATGGCCGCCGCGGCTGCCGCAGCCACGGCAGGGCTCATGCCCGCGTACGCATCCGCGCTGAAGGATGCGCCGTGGTGGGCGCTGAAGGACGCCAGAGGTGCTGAAAAAGGCACGGCGGCAGCCATAGGGAGCGAGGCGAGGCGGCCGAAGGCGCCGTTGCCGACGCTCATCATCGACGCCACCACCGGTGGCTGCGCTGGCGGCATGCCGAACGCAGGCCCTACGGCGGCCCCCGCGACGGCGCCCGTGACGGCGCCCAAGGCCACCGTGTCGACGAGGCCCTCTCCCCGATGCTCCCATGCGCGCGTCGTGTTGGGCATCGAGCCCCCTCGCAGAGGATCCCATGCGCCAAGGGAGCCCCCGCCCAAGCCGCTGACCGTAGGCTGCCCCAGGACCGCGCTCGCGCCCGCGGACCGAGGCGAGAGAGCCAAAATGGGCGAGTGAGTTTGGCCTGAGGCCAAACTAGCCAAATTTTGGCCTGAGGCCAAATTAGCCAAACTTTGGCCTGAGGCCATAGCCGCCTTGGCCGCCGCATTCGCCGCCGCCTTGAGAGCCTGATCAGCCTTGCGCGAGCTGTGGCTGGTCGCCACCGGGCCTGCTTGTGGGACGACGGTGAACGCCGCCCCCGACTTCTTCTCCTCGCCCGCGGCAGCGACGGCAGGAGCGGCGGCGTGGGCAGGAGCGGCGGCGACGGTGAAGGCGGTGGTCGCGGCGACGGGAGGAGTGGCGGCGAGGGCAAGAGCGGCGGCGAGGGCAGGAGCCGGGGCAGTGGAAGCGGCCGCAGACGCAGTGTCGAGGGTCACGGCGACTGCTGCACTCGACGCAACGAGCGGTGGGAGCGCTGTCTCGAGCGCCACCGCGTCGCTCAACGAGCCTACCCCATCGCCGGACTCAGCGCGGGCAAATCTTGGAGACAGATGGCCGTGACCTTGGCCAGCACCGCCCTCGTCGGCAGCGTTGACGGCATCGGAGGCGGCAGAGGGCGGCACGACAGTGGCGGCGGAGGGCGGTGCGTCCATCGTGGCGGCGGCAGAGTCGGCGGAGTCGTTGGATGAGACAGCAGCAGCGGCGGCAGCGACAGCAGCAGCGGCGGGAGCGACAGCAGGAGCGGCGGCAGCGGCGGCAGCGGCGGCAGCGGCCGGGGCGGCGGCAGGCGACAGGCCCGCCATCGATCGTGAGGCGCGTCCTCCTGAGCGCGCGAGAACTTTGGACGCCTCCGCCGCAGCATGCGCGTGCTCATTCTCAGCAGCCGTACGCACACCCTGCGAAAAGGCGAGCGCCGCTGCCGAGCCCTGCGCGGCAAGGGCTGCCTGTAACTTCTCAATCTGCACGTGCGCGGCCACGTCACCGCGTTGCCGGCGGAGGACCTTTTCGCGACGTGCCGAGAGAATCGGCATCGCATCGGGATCGAATTCAGCCGCGCTCAGCAGGCGTTGCCACTCCTCCACACCCTGCCTGAGCTGTTCTGCGCCCAGTGCGGACTTCCACATCTCGGGACTCCGGTCGCACTCCGGCAGATGCTTCGCAAGCTCGAGCTGCTCCTCGCGGCTCAGCTGCTCAAAGATGGGCCAGCCAATCACATAGGGGAAGAGCGGAGCGTCTGCCAGCACCGAATCTCGTGACTGGGTCAGCTCCTCGAACTCGCCCTTGGCCAGCTTCCTAGGGCGGGCGTTTGGGTTCAGTTGGTACACGGGCGGTGGCGGCGGCGGCGGCATCGCGCTGGCGCTGCTGCTGCTACTGCTCCCTTTTTTACCTGAAGTCGGCTTGTCCGCTCTCGAAGGAGGCGGCCCCTTCTGACCCTCCGCCTTGGAAGACGAGGTGGCAGATCCGCTCGAGCCGCCGGGCGCCGCACTTTTGCTCGGCGCACCTTCGAGAACTTGTAGCTGCTTCCGGCGCAAGCCACCAAGGGGCGGCATGTCCTTCGGAGCCGCCGAAGAGTCCGCGAGCTTCTTGAGCTGTACGGTCCAGTAGCCTTGGTACCCCTCGAGCACCATCCCGCGCGCGCCCGCATGCTTGCCTTGCAGCACCTCGACGTACGCGCCTACGTCGACGCTGTCCGACGCCGAGCCGCTGCCGCGACCGCTGACCTCCTGTCGCTGCGCTGCGCGCTCGGCCTTGGTCTTCGCCTTCTTGCCCTTGGCTCGCTTCCTCGGGCTGCTTTCGGAAGCCGTGGCAGCCTCCGCCGCCTCGCGCCGCTTCTCCCGCGCACGCTCCGCCTTCCGCTCGGCCTGCTCGCGCTTGCGCTGGTCGACTTCGACGACTTCCTCGATCCAGTCGGGGTGGCGGCTGAGCCACTCCTCTAGATTCTTGCGCATCGGTGCGCTCGAGCCACCACGTGAGATGCCCGTGGCCGGGCAGTAGACGCGCACGTGCTCGTACGGGTCCTCCACTTCCTCCTCGTCCTCCTCCTCGTCGTCGTCCTCGCCCTCGCCCTCGTCCTCGTCCTCGTCCTCGTCCTCCTCCCCCTTCTCCTCCTCGGCCCCTCCGCCTTCGCCTTCCTCGAGAGGCCTCTCTCCAGGCGCCAGCCGCCACCCCTTGTTGCGGGCGAGCCACTGGCGCGCGTTCCGACGGAACGGCGCCGACTGGCCCGCCCGCAACGTCCCCGTCGCAATGTGCAACACCCGAGCCCGCGGCTCGAGCGCGGACGTCACTTGGTGGCTGGGCGAGGGCGCGGCCGCCGGCTCGGACGCCTTTCGCTTGCGGAGCGACCGCCCCTCCTTGGAGCATTCGCCATCCTCCTCCGTGGGCTCCTCGGCCGCCGTGTTGGGCGCCACCCCCTCTGCGCCCGCAGATGGCCCGGCGGCTGCGGGCCAGTCGTGGGGACCGAGGCGCTCGTCAAGCTGGCCGCGCCGCAGCCGCACCGGACCGCCGCCGCCGCCGCCGCCGCCGCCGCCGCCGCCGCCGCCGCCAATGCCACTGCCACTGCTCTCATCGGCTGCCAAATTAGGATGGCTCGGGTCGGCGGCCAGTGTGAGCCAGTCCGTATGTAGCGTCGTGTTGAGCAAGCCGACGGGGTAGTATCCGTGTGAATCTGGCTCGCCCAGGACGACGCCAAGAGAGCCGAGGTGTGTCCCAACGCTCACACGCACGCGCGTACCTGCAGCGAGCTTCGACGTCTTCATCACTTCGTATGCAAAGTCGGACGACATCTGACTCGATGCCGGCGCGCTCCGCACGCCGCGCGTGCGTCGATCATGCTCCTCACATCCTGCGGCGATGCCGCCGGCGAGTGTCGGCGTGAGCGAGGGTTTCAACGGCGGCGGCGGCGGCGGCGGCGGCGGCTTTGGCGGCGCGGTGGACCCGGTGGACGCGCGGCGTGGTCGTGACGCTGCGGCGGAGGTGGCGACCCCGCCTCCGCCGCCTCCGCCGCCGCCTCCGTCGCTGCTGCTACTGGCGGCGGCAACTTCGACCGGCGGCCCCTGCTTCACGCAGGGCTCGGTAGACTTGCTCGTCTTGGGCTGCTTGGACAACGCGAGCTTTGCTAGAACGTAGCACCCCTTGCGCTTGCGCCCCGGCCCACCGAACTTCACCTTGTCGAGGCACGCCTCGCACTTGCCGCAGTCCTCGCCGATCCCATCCTCTGGCTTCTGCTCGGAGCCCATCTCGGCTATCTCGGACGCTATCTCGGACGCTTTCTCGGCGATCCCATCCTCTGGCTTCTGCTCCGGCTGCTCTGCCGCATCCAGCGGCGGCGCTGGCGCATCCGGCAGTTCCGGGGGCTCCGTCAGCTCTGGCGGTTCTGCCGTCTCCTCTGCCACCTCCTCTGCCGCCTCCTCTGCAGCAGCCGGCTCTAAATTTTCGTCGGCCATGCACTCGTCGTCCTCCTCCTCACCAGGAGACTCGACGGCTCCCGCCGATTCGAGCGGCGGCTGCTCGTCAAGAGGCGCCTCGGCAGCAGGTGCCGCCGCTTCAGCCTCGGATTCGACTGCGAGCATTGGTTCGACGGCGAGCGTTGGTTCCACTGCTGCATTGGCCATCGCCTCCTCCTCAGGAGCTCCCAGTGTCGCCGCCGTGTCCATCGCCTCCCTATCGGCTGCATCGTCATCGGCGGGCTCCTCGGCAGGCGGCGCTTCAATTTGTGCAGGGTTGTCGGCAACGGCGGCGGGCAGCGGCGCCTCCGCGTCAGGCGTCTCGTCGACCCCCATCGCGTTCGTGTCCATTATCTCTGCCCCCACTCGGATTTCTGTCGCCGTGTCAAATTCACGGGAAGACGACGAAGGTCAGGGGGAAGAAATGTAAAAACAAGGGAAATCTGTCGCTCTGCACGATTGGGGGAAGCCAACTGGCTGTGGGAAGCCTGATGACTTCGCCGATGCCGTATAGCGTCGCGATGCCTGTACGAGCAGGGGCTCTGCTCTTGCTCTGCATCGCAGCGGCGAGCGCGCGCGCGCCGATGACCAACGCTCAAGAGAGTGGCGTCTGCACGGACACCCGCTGTGGCGGCGCGGCATGGCTTTGCTGCGAGGGTTCTCCTGCGTTGCAAGACAAAACGATTTGCTCCACGACCCTTGATTGCGACTCCTGCTGTGGCTGGGTCTCATCGGAGCCAGCCATCCCGAGAGCCTGCAAAGCTCCCTACGACACGTACCCCTTCTGCGACGCCTCCCTACCTCTCGACAAACGCGTCGACGATCTCATCTCGAAGCTCACGCTCGACGAGAAGCCTCAACTGCTCGTCGCTCGCAACTCGCCGAAGGGCAACATCAGCCGCCTCGGCATCCCTGAATATGACTGGGGTGGCAATTGCATCCACGGAGTCCAGTCCCGCTGCGCACCCGACGGTCGGTGCCCGACGTCATTCCCGAATCCCATTGGCCTCGGAGGCACCTTCAACCGGTCGGTCTGGAGGCAGATGGGTGAGGTGATCGGCCTTGAGCTTCGTGCGCTGTGGCTGCAAGGCGTGGGTGAGAACCACGACTCGAACTTGCCGCACATCGGGCTCGACTGCTGGAGCCCCAACATCGAAATCGTGCGGGACCCGCGCTGGGGGCGCAACTTGGAAACCCCGTCCGAAGATCCGGGCGTGTGCGGCTCCTTCGGCGTGGAGGTGACTAAGGGGCTGCAAGAATCCTCCCTGGACCCGCGCTACGCCCAGGCGATCGTCACGCTCAAGCACTTTGACGCCAATAGCCTCGAGGGCGATTGGGGACCGTCCGGCAACATCACGCGCCACACGGTCGACTCCCAGATCTCGGAGTACGAGCTGCACCTAGATGCATCTTGATTGCCTTGATCTCGGAGCACGAGCTGCGCCTAGATGCATCTTGATTGGCTCGGATGAGCCCTGAGTGCGCCCCTCATCAGGTCCCTGATTGCCCCTCTCGGCAGGTATGATCTGCACTCGACCTACCTGCCCGCCTTCAAGAGGGCCGTCATCGAAGGTGGGGCTCAAGGCGTCATGTGCTCGTACAACAGCATCAATGGGGTGCCTAGCTGCGCCAACAAGTGGCTGCTCGGCGAGCTGCTGCGAGGTACGTGGAACTTTTCGGGCTACGTGACCAGCGACTCAGGCGCGATCAACGACATCTACAGTAGCCATCACTACACACGCAACTGGACGCAGACGGTGACCAAAGCGCTCGAGGCGGGCTGCGACATCGAGTCCGCGAACTGGAAGAACGACGAGCCTTGGGCTACGGGCGGCAAGTACATCGACTACGGACCTGCGGCCATACGCTCGGGCGAGCTCGACGAGAAGGTACCCGAAACGGCGCTCCACACTGAGGAGTACCTCTGATGACCTCTGATGACCTCTGATGACCTCTGATGACCTCTGATGACTTCCCTCATCAGGCGCCCGAAACGGCGCTCCACCCTGAGGAGTACCTCTGATGACCTCTGATGACCTCCCTCATCAGGTGCTCGATGCTGCGCTCCGCAACGCGCTCAACATGCGCTTCAAGCTCGGCCTCTTCGACCCAATCGACGACCAGCCGTTGTGGAAGGTCTGATGACCCCTGATGACCTCTGATGGCCTCTGAGGACCTCTGATGGCCCCTGATGGCCCCTGATGACCTCTGATGGCCTCCGTCATCCCGTTGTGGAAGGTACCGCCCACGGCGGTGCGTCAAGAGGAGAATACGAGGCGCGCCATGGACGCCACGCAGCAGTCGCTCGTGCTGCTGCTCAACGGTGGCGGCGTCGTCGAGCGCCGGACGGAGCAGCAGCACAGTAGAGGGTCCGCCGATGACGCTCATGACGACGCGCCAGCTGCGCAGGCGGCGGCTGTGCTGCCATTCACAGCGGGTGGCCGTGTGGCGGTCGTCGGTCCACATGCAAACGATCGGTCGCAGATCCTCGGCAATTATCTCGGCCAGATCTGCAACGAGTCCTTCTCCAGCCGCGCATGCGTCCGCAGTCCCTATGAAGCCATCGCCGCGATGAACCTGGGCGGCATCACGACGAATGCGACCGGATGCGCGATCAACTCGACGGACGCGAGCGGCATCGCGGCCGCAATCGCGGCCGCGCGCGCGGCGGACGTGGTCGTGTACGTCGGCGGGCTCGACACGTCTTCCATAGAGAAGGAAGGCCAGGACCGCCATGAGATCGGACTCCCCGGGCTGCAGCTCTCCCTGCTACGCCAGCTACTCGCGCTCGGGAAGCCGCTCGCCCTCGTCCTCTTCCACGGCGGCATCGTCACCTTCCCGCCTGACCTCCTCGCCGCGCCCAATCTCGCGCTCATCTCGGCAGGCTACCCGGGCTTTTACGGGGCGCTCGCGATCGCGGACGCGCTCTTCGACCGATGGGATCCGTCCACGGGCGTGGGCACGCTCGCGAGCAACCGATGGGGTAAGACCCCACTGACCTGGTACTCGGAGGCTGGCTGGGCGGCAGCTCAATTCGAGATGGTCAACTTCGACATGGCCAAGAGCCCCGGGCGCACCTATCGCTACTACACGGGCACTCCGCAGTGGCAATTTGGATTCGGATTGAACTATGTCCAGACGCATGTGCATCCCTATGCCGAGCCCAACTCGACGAGCATCGTCGCGGAGGTGCTCAACTTGGACGCCCTACGCCAAACGGATGAGATTGTGCTTGTGTTCGTGAGGGCGAGCCCAGGCACCATCCCTGCCACCGAGCCTTCCGCTAAGCTCGTCCGCTCTCTCGTGGGCTTCGAGCGCCTCGGCCCGATCGACCCCGGTGCGAGCGCCTCGATTACCTTCGCCATCACCCCCGACATGGTCCAGGTGCACAATGAGCGCGGCGAGGTCGTGCTGTTCCCGGGTCGCTACGATTTCGTGGTGAGCACCGGAGACGCCCAGTCGGAGCACGTACTGCACTTTCAGTGTTCGCGGGACGAGTGCCAGCCGGAGGGGTGAGATGTCAACAGAAGGCTGAGCTTCCATCCAGGGGCTCTGCGGGAAAGACCCCCCTGGTGCACGTGGTGTCCCGAAATGGAGTTGTAAAATCAATCTCCACAGAATCCCAAACTTGATTCCATTGGGCAAATGTCCGAACCCTATGGGGTGCAGTTGGAATAAAGTTAACTGTTAACGTTAAAGTTACCTAACACACGACAAAGTTACCTAACATTAACAAAAACAAGGAACGTTAACGTTAACAGTTAACACGCCATCCAGCGGGAAGCATGTTTCATGTTAAGGAGATAAGTTAATGTTCACAGTGGTTACTCGAAGTGTTTAGAAGTTACAGACGTTCCATGTTCACAAACAACTATGTTATGTTAATGTTAAATGTTAATGTTAAATGTCCACCAATGAGAGGCACATCCTTGAGTCACCGTCGATCATGGCCGCCACGTACACCGAGTACTCCTGCAACTTGCAGGCGAGGTCCAGGTGGCACGAGTGCATGAAATTGGGGGCGTGGTAGTGGCCACGCAATATCCGTCTTTGCGACACGGAGCAGCGCGCTGCGCGCGCGGCCGGGAAGAGGAGTGCCAGCGCCTCATCCACGCGAGGCCGTCCAAAATGATAGCCAGGGTGCGAGGCCATGAGCGCGCCCACCATCATCTTGGTGCCGTAGGCATGCCCGAGCCTGTGAACCTCGTCTTGCACCCACTGGAACAGCTGCGCGTCTCCGGGTCTCGGCAAGAGCAGGTGGGCAAGAGCAGGTGCGCCGGCCGGAGATGCCTCGCGCTTGAGCTTGGTTGATCCAGCGCTGCGAGCATCCAAAGTGCTGCGCCAGCAGCACGCTGCTCGTGATGCCGACCGCTATGAGTGGCCGCAGGTCATCATACTTGACCGCGCTGACAGCGGTGAGGAGGTGAAAGAGGAGGAGCGGCAAGCGAACGCGAAGCCGATGCTCACATTTCCGCGAGTTTTTTGACCGTCACGACGCGAGTTCACACTTCCCTGGTAGTTTACCCTACAAAGTCGACCTCTGTAGCTGAACATGAACATGACATGTTATTATGAAGGTACGTGTTCGATTGAAATCGCGAAGGGGCTTCGTCACGTGGACAGCTGGACGTGGAACGTGAACACGAACAAATAACCATGAACAATTGAACATTAACATGGAACATTAACCATGAACATGAACATTAACTATGAACACGCCATCCAGCGGGAAGCAAGATCAGCTTTTGTTAATGTTAGGTAACTTTGTCGTGTGTTAGGTTACTTTAACGCTAACAGTTAACTTTATTCCAACTGCACCCCATAGAACCCCCCAACGCGCGACCTTGCTCTAGGCGAGACTCCGATGTTCATTTAGCACCGATGTTCTCCATGATAGTCGGCTTGCTCGGCATCCAACTCGTCGCGGCTAGCGCCGCCGTGGCCAGCGTCACCGACCGTAGCCGGCTCACGTGCCGCGTGGCGTCGACGCCGCCGACGCCGCCGACGCCGCCCACCCGACGACCCAACGAGCCGAGGAACACCCTGGGCATCCGCCGCCTGCCCAACGGTGTGCGTCATGCGATGGCGGCGGCAGCATCGGGCGCTGCTGGGGTGACGCTCCTCGCGCCCGTGGAGATCGTGCGCGTCAACATGATGCTGACAAAGCAGCCTTTCATCAAGGCGCTCTCGTCGCTGCGAGGTGGCTGGTTCCGTGGCAACTCAGCGGACGCGCTGGCGGCGGCGATGCGCGTGGGCATCACGATGCCCGCGTATGCCATGTTCAAGCGAGCGCTTGTGCGGATCAGCGGCGGCGATGAGCTTCAGCCGATCCCACGCTGGGCCACATTCACGGCCGGTGCCCTCGCTGGCTGTACGGCGACGGTCATCTGCTTCCCACTAGAGGTCGTGCGCACGCGCGCCGCTGCAGGCTGCGACATCGACAACGTGGCTGCATGCCTCGTCACCCTCGCAGACACGGAGGGCTTCCTGTCGCTGTACGGTGGCCTTGTGACCACCCTCGCCGGCGTTCTGCCGTTCAACGCCATCAAACTGGCCTCGTATGACTTTTTGCGCGACCAAGCGCTGCGGCAGAGGATGGGTGCTGCACGGCCCGCACCCGGCTCCGCCGAGGCGCAGCGCATCTCGCTGCCGCCCGCGACGACGGCCGCGATCGCCGCGTGGGGAGGCGTGCTCGCCGCGACCTCTTGCTTCCCCCTTGAAGTCGTCCGTCGTCGCCAGATGATGGGTGAGTTCGTCGGCCTCTCGGTGCCCGGAGCGATCGCGGCGCTGAGTCGAAAGGAGGGCGTGGCGGCGCTCATGGCGGGCGCCAACCTGAACATCGTCAAGGTCGCCATCGGCAACTCGATTGGCTTCGTGCTGTATGAGGCCTTCATGGACGTCTTGCAAGTACACGGCCGATCGCCGCCTTGGGAGAAGAAGCGCTCGTGCTAGAACGAGGGAAAGTACAATGAGTAATTCTCCTGTTTTGCCGGGTCTAAAGAACGACACGCAAGTTCACCAGAACCAACATCGCGAACCCGCTTCGCATTTCACGCTACCGGTCGGCTCGATTGCCTTTCTGCCTGCCTCATGCCCTCCGGCAACCTCGTCCAGGAGACCGTTGGCCGTTATGAGCAGCCGCCCACTCCGCGAAGTGCCGCCATGCAGGCCGCTTTAGGTGGGCAAGGCGCTAAAGCCGTGATGAATCACCCTCAGAATGATGAGCACGTGCGACCGGCGCTCTACTATGTGCACATGCCGCTGCATAGCGCTTCAAACGACGACCTACCCGCAGGCCGCAGTAAGCATCAGGCACGGAGAACCAACGACTCCGACCTGACTATCTTGCATCACCGAGAGTACGTGCCCAAGCCACCTCCACCGCCGCTGCTGGCCCTACACCAAACTGCTTACAAGCAGTACGTGGATGAGCTGGCAAGGGTCACACAGCACGATGGGCTCGTCGGCATTGCGGCGCACGCGGCAGCCGTGCAGGCCGTGTACGGGAGCACCGCCGCCGTTCCAGGCCGACCTCCACGCCCGCCGACTGCACCTAAAGGAATGTTGGTCGGCACGCCACGGCCCGCAAAGCAGCCGAGCGGCTGGCAGCCCCGAACGCCGCGGTCTACGCCTCCAGTGCCGTCTCACGTGGTCAGCGGCGGCGCAAGCGCGCGCGAGCGGGCGCTCCGTCGCAGCCAGAGCTTCGATTTCGTGCGGCGGAACAAGGTCGCCGCCGCGTCCACGCCTCGAACCCCAAGCGCCGTGAGAGCCGAGAGGGAATCTCACTGGAAGCTCCGGCGCTTCGAGCGCGTGCAGTCGCGCGTGCTCTCTCGGCCCTCGTCGGCAGCGGGGCTGCACTCGTGACCTCGTCGGATCAGTACACGGCCCGGTCGGCCGTACACGCGGTGCATGGACCGAGTCTCATCTGTGCCTGCCCTCCCTGGCGCTTCGACTGCTAGGCCTCTCAGTCGTGTCATCTGCAGCTCGGCGTCTCGACGGTACGACAAGTTTGTGCGAGAGGTATCAGCGGCTGTATGTCAAGTTAGTAGATGGTCGGTTTGTCCGCTAACTTGTAAGAGCTTGTCGGCCTGTGAGTCGCTTTGATAACGCATACGGCCGATCGGCGCAGGCGCCAGCCGAGCGGTTCCGCGGGAGCGCGACGCTGCCGAACACGTGCTCCCCGGACGCCCCGCTATGCTTTCTTCTCGCCCTACCTCTGACGTCTGTATTCGCGCCTGTCTTTCGCGCGCTCTTGCCTCTGGCTCCGCGACACCGCCGTACACCGCCGTACACCGCCGTACACCGCCTGGCTTCTCTTTCTTGGATTTGTGCTTGGCTAGAGCTTACCCTGCCCTCCTGATCTCTTTCTTGGATTTGTCCTTGGCAGCTCTTTCTGTGCGCCTGGCAGGTCGTCCACCTGCGTCGGCGTGGCCATCGTGTGCCCTCCTTGACGAATCCGCAGGCTGGGGCTCGGCGCGCTGATTGCGTTCGGCGCCCAAAGACACGTCGGAGGACCCGATCACACCGCCCCCGCCAATGTGTGAGTACTTGTCGAGTTGCTTTCGGAGCCCCCGCGGGACGTAGCCGCGATCCATTGCATGCGTGAGGTCGAGCCCTTCCCGCCGCAGCGCCGTCTCGGCCACCCGGATCGCCGCGACGGCGCTCTCCGCCACACGCGCCGGGCACGCAGGCGTGTCCCACGGGCACATGATCGTACTCGAGGTCTGCAGCCTCAATGGGCACTGATCGTGCAGGGTCGGGTGCACCCAGCGCGCGCCGAGCTTGCGTGACGTCGCCAGGTATGTGTGGAGCAGACGCCCTGTCGCAGGCACGGGCGCCTCACAGTCGCGCCCAAAACGCACGAACCTGATGAGGGAGGCAACCAACCAGAGGCCATCGGAGGCCATCAGAGGTCACCAGACACCATCAGACATCATCAGACGCCATCAAAGCCGCACGAACCGAGCCAGGCCAAAATCACGAGCTTGCATTCAGACATCATCAGACATCATCAGACATCATCAGACATCATCAGACATCATCAGACATCATCAGACGCCATCAGAAATTATCAGACATCATCACGAACCGAGCCAAGCCAAAGTCACGAGCCTGCAGCAGGGGCATGAAGCGCACTGCAACGCTCTCTCTGAGGACGTGGGTGATGTGATGCGCCCAGTAAAAGTGCGACCACGAGCGCACGCGCACAAACGACGCGCCTCGAGCACGCAACTCGTGCGTATACCCGCTGAAATTCTCATGGATGCGCGCGAAGCTGCTCGCCACCGCCGGCGTCGCTACAAACCACCAGTCAAGCACATAGAGGCTGTGCTCGAGAAGGAGTGTCGCCTTGGGCACCTGCGCATCGGCGCGTAGATTGAGCCGGGCGAGCGACGGGCTTTCCATGAGCCAACCCTTGCCGCTCAGGCCGACGCAGTCGGCGGCTCCATCGCTAGCCACATGAACGCCTGCGGGGCGGCAGCCGCACGCCTCGAACATCGCTGGCTGCTCAGCTATGGGCACGCCGTCCACCGCGCTGAAGCGGTGCTGGCAAGATTGCGGCAGCCACAGAGACGGCTGGGCATGGGCGTCGGCGAGCAGCGATGGGAGCGGCACGTCCTCGTACAGCAGGAGGTCGTGGCGCGAGACCATCACGAGAGCGATCTCCTTTGGCACCATGGCCACCACTCGTGACAGTGAGAGATGCAGGCTAGACACGGTGCGCAGCTTGCGGTGCACAGGCTCGTGCAGGCTCGCCTTGGGACGATAGACCTCGGAAAAGGTTTCTGCGAGTTCAGGATTCCAAGAATGTATAAAGATGTCCACTGCAAGCCCAGCAAGGTGGGCCGCAGCGACCACGTGCCGCTTGAGCCCTTCCGCTGCCGTCCGCACTATGGCTCGCCGAGACTGGTTGAGCAGAGCGAGCTGATCCGGCGCGCTGTGATCGTTCAGCCCGTTCCGCCAGGACGCGACGCGGCCGCAAAGGCAAAGCGCTGCGGCGCGGTCTGCCGGTCTGTCGGCATTTCGCATTCGGCCTGTGAAGTCTCGGCAAAGCGGTCGCAAAGGCGAGCGGGTCATGTGTACAGTAGCTTTGATGAACGGCAATTCAACGCATGTCAACGTTTCAACGCGCGACCAGGTTTACCGGGTTGCTCAATTCCGCGTTCACGGCAGTCAGTGGTCTTTTGTTCACGTGAAATGTGAACGTGTGTCTTACATTGTACCTCTGAGAATCACATTTTTAGAACGATAGGCATGCGAAGCGACTAATAATAAGTACCGCTCTTGTACCACATGCGAAAAAGCCCTTCAAGTCTTTGCGTATTGTGCGCCGCGATCACCACTCACCGACGCTTCATCGACGCTTTCAAGTCTGCTACCGGTACTCGTTCGTGCCTCGTCAAAAAGATCGGTAAGGGTGACAGACACAGGACGCAGACGGTAGTTAGTACCTCACACGGAACACACAACCAACACACACGATACATCGAACGCAGAAATAGGTCGTCAGGCTGTCAGGCATGGAGTCCCTGAGAGTCAGAGTGCTCAGACCACGCCTCCGAGACACACACACTGTTACATCACTCTGGTAAACTCTGTACTCGGGTCTTTACTCTCTCACACTTGGAATCTTCGTAGACGTCCTACGTACGCACTGTCAATTTCTCTGTCCACTCAATCTTGAGCACCTCGTCCCACTTTTTCGCCACCTCCTGCAGCGCAAACTTGGAGGGTGCACCGAAGACCTCCTCCTTGGGTACACCGCGCTCGATGAGCAGCTTCTTGAGTGGCATGAAGCCGATCGCGTCGATGCTGATCTGCTCCAAGGCGAACGACTTTCTGCAGGCGGTCGCCACCTCCTCAGCTGCCTTGAGCTTCATGGCAGCGATCCGTTGCGCCACGCGTTCCGCCGCCAAGGCGGCCTCCTCCTCCTCGGTTTGGGCCTCGGCGAGCTTGGCTGCCTCGGCCGCCTCGGCCTCTGCTTGTGCAACCTTCGCCTTCACTGTTTCCTCCTCGGCTGCCGACATGAGGTCAGCCGCGGAAGACCCAAGGGCAGTGACCGGCTCCACCTTTCGCGCCGTCTTTTTGTGCTCGGTGCCAATGGCATCGTCGATGGCGCGCTTGTCGCCCGGCTCGAAGGCAAGCGCACTCTTCTGGCTGTTGGCCGTGAGCCGCCGCAAGTACAGCTGCTCGTCCTCGCGCTTCGGGTCGAAAGGGTGGATGACCTTCTCGCACTTGGGCTGCAGCCGGCAGCGCTCGGAGAAGCCTTTGTCCGGCTCGTCGGTCGAGCGAGGAACGATCGGCCGCTTCGACTTGAGCTGAGCCTGCAGCCGCGTGTGGAACTGCGCCCCACTCTCGTGCGTGCCGCGCGGGAAGATGAGCGGGCTCGGCGACGTTTTGGCCATCTCCATCCGGCACTCGAACTCCTGGACGGTCTCGCGGGCCGTCTTGGGCAGCACGATGCAGTTGGGCGTCTCGTTCGCCTTGACGGCGATCATGCGCTTCGCGAAGAGCGCCTCGTCCTCGGGTGCCGTCAGCGGGATGATGATCGCCTCAGTCGCTTGCCGATGCGCGTCCAACCGGCGGATGAATGCGTCTGAGCTTTCGACCTTGCGCTTTGGCAAGACTAGCCGGTGCGTGAGAGTCTGTGCGCTTTTGCGCAGCTCCCGCTCCATTTCCTTTTCAAAGGCGGAAAAGGGCAGCAACTTGCCCTTGCCCGCGCCCCGCGCCGCCGGTGCACGAAACTCTGCAGCAGTGGCAAGGACCTGAATCTGCTGCAGCGGGTCCATCAGCTGGTTGATCGGCCGCCCGCCGAGCAGCAACCTGCCAAGGTCGACGAGGGACTCGGGGAAGTCCTCACCGTAGTCATATGCGAAGAGGGTCTCTGCCTCCTCCTCATGTGCTCGACTCCATTCTTCCGCCATGCTGCTTTCGTCGGGCGTGTGAACGACGCCCTCTGGCTGCCTGCCGACGACCCGTCCGTCTGATTAGCGGACCAATGCAAACTCACATGCAACACATTTCGGGTGGGAACCACGCTCTCATCTTCGACAAACGCGCACCATATGAATACATGTATGAAGTATTACTGGAGACGTTATATTTGAGAACGTGCGTGAAAATGGAAGGTATGCCGCCGCGGCGCGTCGGCGAAACGTCGACCAAAAAATCATCCAGGAGCGACCATCCGGCTGCAGCCACCCAAAACGCTGTCGCCATCATGGCCGCCGCACGGATCATGGCCATGGCAGCCGGCGATCCTATGTTTGAAAAACCCTACGTTTATAAGCGATCCGCCTTTGTGGATCCGCCGCAATCGGCACCTCAGGAGCAGTCATCGTCGCAACACCTCACGACCAACAAGCGGCCCGCAAGAGAAGCACCTCGTCTTCAACGCTCCATGCAAACTGAGGCGCAGATGATGATGATGTCAGCAGCTGGCAGTTGTACCACCATCGACGAATTGAGCAGCGCCACCATTGAGGACACAGCTCAATCGGCAGCTCGACAGCAGTCTTTGCCACAGTCCGTTGTCCCGCTGCACCTCACCACGTACAAGCGGCCGGCGGACAATTCTCGTTTGCCAGCCGCGAGTTACCGCAGTCAGACGAGTCAAGCGAGTCACCGCACCGTGCGAACAGGTGCACTCGCAGGCATCTCGGTTGTAACCGAATCAGCCAGCTCGCCGGCTGCAGACGAGGCCAGGGCGGCTGCGGCGGCCGAGGGGCTCGAGCTGCTGCCGTCGTCGAGCAATGACACAGGCTTCAAGGGCGTGTTCAATAAGGGTGCCAAGTATGCGACGCAGATCTGGGAGAATGGCAAAATGCGCCTCCTCGGCACCTTCGCGACGCCGGAGGAGGCGGCCTTGTGCTACGCGAGGCACATCGGCAAGAAGGCAACCGATCCGGCTCTGCCAGCTGCTGCCACCATCGTCACTGCCGTGGAAGCTCAACTGGTGCTTTCCAACGACATGGGCACCGAGGCGGCCGCAGCCGTTCAGCCTGCGGAGCCGGCGGCGTCTGCCCCAAAGCCAGCGGCCGCCGCCGCCACTGCGGTGCCGGCTTGCTTGCCCGCCAGTTCTACAGCCAGTCCCGCCACGGCGACGGCCGAGGCGGTGGTGGCAGCCGCAGGAGGCGCTTGGGGCATGTTCGGTTTTGGAGGCTGGCTCACGCAGACGCAGGAGCTCACAGAGCCATCCTCGTCCACTGCTGCTCCGGCTCCGGACGAGCCAAAGGTAACGAGCAACGTCGATACGCGGCCGAAGAACCTTGCGACCAATCTCGTGATGCGTCAGGTGAAGCGCTTAGCGAAAGACGACGCCACAGCTGCTGTTCCCATCTCCGCAACTGATGCTCCACCAGCCACAGATAATTCAGAGAGCACTAGCTTATTTGGCTGGTTTGGCAAGTTCTCATTGGCAGAGGAGCACTTGCCGCCGCCGCCGCCGCCACCACCGCCGCCTCGGGATGGTAAGTTGTCGCACAAGGCACTGCCGCCCAAAGCGTTCTACCAAGTGGAGCCTCCCAAGATGAAGCCGCAGATCGAGGAAGAGCAGCCGCTAAGCCGTCCGTCGACGGCGCCGGTCGAGTCCAAGGTGCTGGTGCAGCAGGATGAGATCGTCTTCAAGAGCCCTGCGCGAGGAGCACTCAGCCCGTCGCAGATGCGTCCATCTCTCTACAACGGCCGCCCGATGACTGCGAATGCAGTCTACGGCATGACCAAATCGCATTCCAACGAAGGTCACCACCCGCCTTTCCCGCAGATGCTGAGCACCATGCGGAGCTCCGAGCTCCGCAGCTATCGTGCTCGCGAAGCGTTGCTTAGTGATCGCTCTTATGCGGCAAAGTCCGCCGTGAGGCAGAACGACGTGCAGGACTACGAGCTGCGCTACCTGCTGTGTAAACAGGCACACGCCTCGCCACACTCGCGGCATGCGCCACCGGTCAGGGCGAATGCCTTGTCGTCGCCTGGCAAAGAACGCTTCTACACCCCGTCGTCTCCGTGGATCGCCGGCGCCTCGCCCTCTCCGACGCGCTCGGCACGCTCGCCATCCGTGATCACGCCATCTGTGAACGGCGGGTCCTCGCGGCAGCTTCCAACACCCGAGTCCGCCGCGAAACCGTCCTACGTCCAGAATGAGGACTCCTACCGGGAGCCCTCGCGGCGGGTTCCGGCACGCACGACGATCGTCGTGAAACAGCACCAAGAGGATGAGGAGGGGCCCACGGCTGATGAGGTCATTGGCATTCAGTACGATGGTGGCCAGAACACGGGCACGACAGGCACCTTGCGGACGACGGACTCGTCACTCAGTCGGCCGCCGTACCGCGAGTCCGAGCCCTCGTACATGCAGCCGAAGGCCTCTTCTCGCGGCGAGTTCCGCGATAACCTCTCCAAATGGAGCGCTCGGACAGGGCTCCCTCGACAGGCGACGCATCGATGCGATATGGCGATGCCGATCCTGACGGAGACGCAAGAGCTCTGGATGGACGTGCTTGAGACGACGGCTGGGCCGTCGCCGTATGCCGGTCTGTCGCCATTCGGCAACTTTTCGGCGCGCCACACCATCGTGCCGCCCGGAACGCCCGTGAGTGCACCGCAGCAGCCCTACATGGACGAGGAGGCGCGCATCGACGAGTACCGGCGCGGCCAGGGACTGCCCCCGAGGCAGATATTTCAACAAACGGAGCCCGAGAGGATCAAGATGATGAACGAGCAGCAGCGCCGGTGCGAGCTCGAGCGACTGTCGAAGCTGCAAAAGCTGCGCGCCAATTGGCAGCACGACAAGGTCAAGCTCTCAAAAGCAGAGCGCAAGAAGGCAAACGAACGCCTAACTAAGCCCACTTCAGGAGGATACTCGCGTCCGAATTCAGAGCCAAGGGTCTACTACAAATAGGGTGGTGAACATTCAACGGACGTGTTACGGTGCCGAAAGTTACGCTTTCGGCACCCGAGCGCCCCAAGTAGAGAGTATATAACATCCCCCAAGCCATGATGACCAATGCAAGGTGGAAAGATGTAAATGGTCGAAACAATGCGCATTCGATGGAGAGAAGGTGCTGGAGCAGACAGTGTTACAACCTATTTCTTACGATAACCGTATTAGCATGTTACACACTGTACCGTACGCGACCGCGGACCACAGGGATCACAGACACTAAGACCGCCCCCCTGCCCTGACCAGTCCCGGCAGGCATGTGTTCCAGTTCTCCACGCCACGAGAGGAGGCAGCGCCGTCCCGCGGCCGCCTTCGCGCTTCGGTGTCTCGCCTCTCGCCGTTTCGGCGCAGAATCGAGAACGAGGATCGAGGAATGCCGCTGTATGCCGGACCACGCCGCGCCCTCCCGATCTCATGTTCTCATGTTCCCTTCCCTCGCTCCGCTGCTTGCACATGCCACAGCTCTCACTCGTAAATATCGGGCGACGCGGGCCCACGCGGTAAGGCGTCCTCGTTCCGTATCTTGTCACGCGCTCAGCGCCACCTTGAGCTCATCGAGGAGGATGTTGCCGGAGATGGCGTCCTCTGCATGCACGGCCAGCCGCAGCGAGCCATCAGCGAGCACATCGATCGCCGCGAGCACACGTCGACCATCCACGAGCGCCGTCGCCGAGAGACGCACCGCCGTGAGCGGCGCCATCGTCGAGCCGCCTACGCCGTTTGGCTCCTCGGAGGGCGCCGTCACGAGTGCCGCATTCATGTGCTGCAGCAGCGCCGGCGTGAGCATCAGGGCGCTCGTGCGCGCGTCGGCACCTTCGTGTGGGGCACGCAGCTTCGTGGAACTTTCGCACATGCCCGCAAGCCTCGCGCGGGTCGCATCGAACTGCGGCGCGCTCAGCGGCGCTGGACGGAGCATTTCGCCCATCAAGGGGCGGATCTCAGCGGGGAAAGCGCCGCGGTCGGTGGCGAAGAGGAAGCGCACCGGCGTGCGCGCGCCGCCGAGCTCTAGGGACACATGGGCATTAGCACGCCCTCCAGGCGCCAGATAGCTCAGAGGCACGAAGGGCGTGATGCCTTGGTGCTCGCTCATCTGCGGCTTGGCGAGCGCGATGTGCGTGAACGCGATGCTCGCCTTATTGTGAAGCTCGAAGAGCAATAGGCACGCAGTGGGCGAGGGCGGCGCGCCCGACTGCGCCGTCGGCCACTCGCTCGACGCGTCCCGAATATACCGGTAACGAACCTCGAGCCCGTTGCCATTCGTAAAATCGAGCAGAGCGTGCGAGCGCGGCGGTAGCCCACTAAACGCTTGCGCGAAGGGCGGTGTGAAGGGTGGTGTGAAGGGCGGTGTGCACGTGCCGAGGGCACTTAGGGCGCTCGCCAGCGCCGCGACATCGCTTGAGCCGCCGCCGCCGCCGCCTCCGTCACGGGCCGCCGCCGCTGCGCTAGGGCTCATGAGCGGAGTCGCCGCCGCCGCCGCGTCCTGCCCCATGCCACCGCCCTTCACACCGCCCATGAGCCACGCGGCCCCAGAGTGCTGCGCCGACAGCTTGGCCACTCCAGCGCCGCCGCCGCCGCTCCCCTTCTTGCCAAGGGTCTCGTCCTGGTCGTCCTCGTCCGAGTAGTAGCTGTACTCGGAGTCGGCGCCGTCCTGGGCGCCCCCACCGCCGCCACGGCCGCCGCTCGCACCACGGCTCGCGCTGCCGTTGGCCGCGGCGCTGCCGTTGGCCGCGGCGCTGCCGTTGGCCGGGGCTAACGGCATCGAGGCAGCCGTCGCTGGCGGCTCGAAGTCATCGTCGTAAAAGCCGCCGCCGCCGCCGCCGCCGGTGGCGGCGGGAGCAGCGCCGCTGCGGTTGGTGGGCTGCTGGAGGGCGGGGGAGTGCTGGGGGGCGGGGGAGCTGTAGGCGCGTGGGTCTACTGCGGGTCGGCGGAGGGCGGGGTCGGTTGGATGCTCCGGCGGCGGCGGGAGCGGCCGGTAGCCCACCTGCGCCTTGCCGAGGAGCAGCGAGATCGAGCCGAGGGCAAAGTCGGCGATCGGCGCTTCCTCGACCTCTACGGACGCGGGTGCGGTCGGCGTCAAAAAGAGGCGCGCCATGTGCGCGAGCAGCGGATTGGGGGCGGCGGCGCTCGCGGCGGCGCTCGCCTCATCGGGCAGCGCCGCGCCCGACGACGACGACGGCGTGGGCGTGGCCGAGGCCGGCGGCACACCGTCGTCATCGATGAGTGAAGACGAGGGCGCACAGGCCGCGGCTGGTTTGGAAGGTGTGCCCACGGACTGGAGTCGCTCCCTTTTTTGGAAGGTGTCCCCATCGAGACTCAGGGCAGCGAGCAGCCGCGCCCGCGCGCGCACGTCGCAGTCGAGGTCGAAGCGCGCGAGGTCGAGGGCATAGCGAAGCATCGCGCCAGAGCGCGGCAGCTCGCTCGCCGCACACTTGGCCGCGAGCGTGAGCGTCTGCAGCTTGACGGGCGAGGCCTCGTCCGCAAAGGAGAGCAGCAATTGACGAAGCGTCTCGGGCGCAATCTCGGGCAGGAGATCGAGGTGCTGCCCGACAGTCCACACAAGCGACGCGCGCGCGGCCGGGCTGCGGATCCGCGGGAGTTGCAGCGCGAGCGTCGCGACGATGCGCGGCTGCTGTGGCAGCTTGGGCGACTGGAGCACGCGCCGCATGCTTTCGATGACGACTGCGACGGTTGGCTCGTCGCCACAGGGGAGCAAGCTCACCAAGGAGCCCAGGCAGCTCTCGGCGACCGCCGGTAAGCGCGTGGCGCACTCGGCGATGCCGCGGGCCGCTGAGCACGCCAGCGGTGCCGAGGGCGAGCGCAGATACGCGGTGAGCTCAGTCGAGATCGGCCCGACCGTCTGCGCCGTCGTGAGCGCCGACAGGATGCGGATACGCGCGTCGGAGATGTAGGCTGGGTCCTGCGCCGAGGTGAAGAAGAAGGTGAGGGTAGAGGTGAAGAGCTCCGGCTGGACGCGCGCGAGCTGTGCTACAGCCTGCAGCGCGCAGTGCGCCACCTCCGGGTGCGGCGAGCGTGTCAGCCGACACAGCGGGCGCACAATCAGCGTCCTCTGGCTGGGCGGGCCGAGCCTGAGCAGCAGCGCGGCGGCCGCGAGCACCACGGCGCCGCTGCGCGAGTGCAGCAGGCTCTTGGCGCGTTGGAGCAGCGGTGCGAGCTCCTGCTCGATGGCCGCTCGCTCGGCCGGCGTGAGAGAGCTTGGTGGTGGGATGGCACCCGGTACGGCGCTACCGCCGCCCAAGAGGCTGCCGTTGGAGGCGCCTCGGCCGGGTGTGCTCGCAGCATGCATCGGCTCCGCGCAGAGAAGGTCGGGCGTCGCGGGCGGCGGCGGGGGGGGCATCGAGGGCACATCTGCGTAAAAGTTGTCCACGTTCTCGTACTCGGCGCTCGTGCTCGAGGTGCGATGCACGGGCGAGGGGCCACAGCCGCCGCCGCCGCCGCCGCCGCCGCCGCTGTAGCCGCCGCCACCGCCGCCGCCGCCGCCGCCGCCGTCGCCGCCGCCACCCCCGCCGCCGCCGCAGCCGCCGCCGCCGCTGTAGCCGCTGCCGCCGTAGGAGCCGCCGCCGCCGCCGTAGCCGCTCTCGATCGAGGTGTAGCCGCCCCCACCCGCAGAGAAGCTCGCACCTCCGTAGCTGCCACTCGCGCCGCCGTAGCTGCCACCGCCTCCGCCGCAGCAGCCGTAGCTGCCGCCGCCGCCACCGCTGCTGCTGTAGTTGCCGCCGCCGCCGCCGCCGCCGCCGCCGCCGCCGCCGCCGCCGCCGTAGCTGTTGCCGGTGGCCGCATACGGCATCGTGTGGCCTGGGGCGCCCCATGCCATTCCAGCGGCGCCGCCAGGCCCGACCGCTGCGCCGCCGCCCGCGTGCCATACGGGCATGTGTGGCGCCGCACCTCCACCAGCCGTTGAGACTCGATAGGAACCCTCGACCATGGCGCGCTCGCCAGCGCCGCCGCCGCCAGCGTCGGCCGGGAGCGGGAAGTTGGCGGATGTGTAGCGCAGCAGCACAGTGAGGAGCACGGCGCTGTTCCACTCGTCTGTGTCCGCGAGCGCCTCGACCATCGCGTAGTAGTGACGATGCAGAAGCTCGAGCCGCTCGGGGCAGATCTGCAAAAAGGCGCCAGCGGCCGCGCCGACGACGGCGGACGAGCGGTCACCGAGCAGCTTGGTCAGCAGCTCGATCACCTCGGCCGGCGGGGGAGCCTCCATGCTGGGCTTCCCTGCTGTGCTCGCCGCCTCGCCACCGCCTGCCGCCTCCGCAGCGTCTGCCGCCTCCAAGTCGGTGGGCACGTCCGAGGCGCGTGGCAGGAGGCTGGGCAGCGCGTTGGCGACCGCCTTGCGCACGTGCGATGAGACGTCCACCGCCGCCTTTTGCACGGCGATGATGACCAGCGGCCGAATGAGCGGCACGCGGATCGCCGCCATCACACGGAGCGCGAGCGCGCGGATCGCGGCATTCGCATCACCCAGGTCGCGTTGGAACGAGTTGACCGACAGCAGCGCCAGGTCAGGCTGCTCACCCGCATAGCGCACCAGGTACATGTACACGAGCTTCTTGACCTCCATGTTGTCGATCACCACGTTCTTGACAACGTCGGCGAAGAAGATGATCACGTTCTGATTGAGGGCCGCCATGCCAAAGATGCTCTTCATGCCATGCAGCTTCTCTTGCGGAAAGGTGCTCGCGAGCAGCCGGCGCACGTCATCGGCCGAGCCGGACTCGAGGTAGCGCAGGTCCGCCCCGAGGCCGAGGCCGGCCACGCTCATCTGGGCGCCGTCGTCGACGCGCCGAATCGGGACGATGTCGCGCTTGTGAATTGGCTGTTAAAAACAACTTCCACCAACTCGGCGCGCGAACCGACACGACAGTACATGTACTGTATCAACCCTGACACACATTTAACTTAAGACTCTCACACACAAAACGACTGAATCGTACATGGTATGTAATTCAGAGCGGCGGGCACTCCTCAAGGTAAATGCCGAACGCAGCGCACTCGCTGCTCAGGCGCTGGACGTACGTCGGATCAGGCCAGCCGTGCAATGCCGCGCCGCCGTCGGAGCGACTCTTCTGATGGATCGCGTACACGACAGTATTCTCACGTCCTGTCGTGAGCGAACTGCCCACGATGAAAGCGCGCCCTCTCTCAAAGGCGCGTCGCAGTAGCCGCACGCACGCTTGGCCCTCCTCATTGTCAGGGTAGAAACCGGTGCGCAGTACGCCTTCGTAACGCTGCCCGGGCGATATGTGCTGCGCACCTTGCACGCCGCATGGGAATGAAAAGGCGACCACGAGCGTGCCAAACTGCTCATGGCCTTCACAGTATTGAAGCCTATGCCGCTCGATGGACATCCTGCCCGCTGGCTGCGGACCTGGCAGGCTTGGCAGCAAATAGTTACAGCCAGGGCAGCGGGCGGAGCAGCGCAGCGCCCGTAGCACCGTCGATCGGTTGAACGTGCATGTCGAAAATTGCGCGCTCCCGGCACAGGGCATCTCGATCACAGGCTCACCGTCGGCACCCAGGGGTTCGAGGGTGATCGGATCCAAGCTCGGGCTGCTGGATGTGGATGTACCAGTACCAGATGTGGATGTACCGGTTCTGGTACTGGTACTGGTACTGGTACTGGCACTGGATGTACCAGATGTGGATGTACCAGATGTGGATGTACCGGTTCTGGTACTGGTCCGGAACTCGTGGAGCGCGCCGGTGCCTGTGCCGGCACCGAGTTCGGATGGTGCCCGACTCACCTCGCCGCCGCCCTCGCCCATCTGGAGTAGCTGATCCATGGCCGCCTCCACAATGTTGCTGTTGTCGGCGAGGATGATCGAGAGGATCTCCTTGTCATATGTCGGGAACATGGCGGCGAGCATCTCGACGCTGTCGTCTGTTGCGGGAGGCGCGGGAGGCGCGGGAGGCGCGGGAGGCGCGGGAGGCGCGGGAGGCGCGGAGACTGTGCGCCATCCCACTGCGTCCTCGATCTCCTCGGCTGACATTTCCCGCGCATCGAACAGGAGTGAGGCGCACACCGTCTCTACTCCCAAAGCCTCGACTTCGACCACGGCGAGGGGCAGCGTGTGCGTGGGTTGGCGCACGACGATCACGTCCCCTTCGAAGGTCCTCTTCGTCGATTCGTCGTCATGGATCCGCGTGACACGCTCGCTCGAGGCCGACGACTGGTCCACGAGCACCGCACACAGCACCAGCCGCGTTGTGTGCAGGGGCAACCCATCCAACCCAAGCGGGCTGTCGTTGTAGCTATCGGTAAACTTGATCGCGGTGCGCGCCCTCGAGCTCAGATAGTCGCCAGGACCGTACCGTTGCCTGACACGCCGGTCCGGGTCGAAGCCATTGCGGCAGAGCGACTCGATGTTAACGGCGGGCGTGCCGTGCACCGCAAGTCGGATGAGCATCTGGCTTGCTCGGAGCCGGTCGACCTCCCCGAGCGCGTCCTGTTCCACGGCGAAGGCGGCTGCAAAGCGCTCATACAGAGGCATGCCAGGAAGAGCAAGCGGATTATCTATCCTGCGCAGCTTGCGAGTCGTCGCGAATAAGATCTCTTTGAGACTATGGAGGTCCTCCACAGGGTCCTTGCGCTGCCGCAGCCTCGTCGAGCGGCCACGCGCCACCCGATACCTGGCAAGCACATCGGCCTGTGCGAGCTGCGCCGTGAGGCCTTCGTCGGTCACGATCGCGTCGGCAGCAGATTGCAGCCTGTCCTTTAGCTCGTCAAGAGAGCTCCACGGGGGCTGCAGCGACTGAGGCCGGGATGGAGGTGGCACAAGCAAGGGCGGCGGGGGCGCCGACGCGAGCGTATGCGGCAGACCCCCGATGCCACGTACCAGACGCACGGCGCTACGTGCGACACGCGGATGGATGCCGACGCCCGGGATGTTGATGTCGACGCTCCCATCCGCGTGCAGCCTGCACACGGTGCAGCCCGAGTAGCTGCCATAGCTCACATGCGAGCCGACGGCGAAATTGAGCGCGCCGCCCTGCATCGAATGCATGATCAAAAGCAAGCGCGCAAAGAGAACGGCGCGAGCTTGCTTTTCGTGGTCGAACAAAAGGCGGCCTCGCAATCTATTTGAGGCAAGTCCTAGCACCTCTTTACAGGTTGGTCACAGCAAAAACCCAAACGCAATCATTCGAAAATGTGGCTACGAGATAGAGCTCGTTCGACTCCCCGGCGACGACTCTGACTCACGAACACCAACCTGTTTTCTTCTTTTAGATTTATATTCTGGTACTACATTCGGTGTCAACACACTCCGCGCACTCATATTTAACACGTGTACATGTTTTTTGATTGCGGCCTGTTTTGCGGCCTTTGTTCAAGTGCGGCCTCTGCTCGAAGCTAATGCCGAACGCAGCGCACTCGCTGATCAGGGGGGATGTACATGTATGTCCGCAAGCTCCGGCTACGGCCGATTCCACAGTGAATGGCTCATAATTTTCGACACACTTAGCACCAGTTGCCGCGTGTGTCGTGTGAACGTTCACATGAACTCGAAATTCTGCCGCTTGACCCCAACAGTTAAGCGGCCGTGAACTCAACGTGTGATGAGACTGTTGGCAGAGCTACCACAGGGGCCCAACCAGGGGGAAGGGGTATTGGGCATATGGGGGGCCGTGCGGACGCATACCGGGAGCTATGCTGCTCACGTTTCGGACTCAAGGGAGTCTCGAAACGGTTTGATGCGCATCCCGATTTAATTCCAACGGCTGGCACGGACTGGGTGCTTACACCTCGTTGAGGAGATCCTCGAACGATGGTCGCATTCTCGTCTGGCTCTCTGATGAGAGCGGAGTGGTGCTGGGGCCCGAGTGCTCGCGCCTTCGTCCTCGCT
>Ga0210244_100703_pt1 | contig 30600 bp, 13 predicted proteins | sample ChrtobMetaP3_0mM_FD_155473 | JGI IMG/M metagenome (GOLD analysis project Ga0210244, IMG submission 155473) | Chrysochromulina tobin associated microbial communities from unialgal haptophyte culture, Seattle, Washington, United States - P3_0mM | ecosystem: Host-associated > Algae > Haptophytes >...
TGAGCGCGTGGTACTTGGGCGCACGCGCCGTCGCAATGCGCGTGAGCAGCGACTCAACAGACCAATGCTCCTCAGCGTACGTGACGCTCACGATCGATGGGTCGGTGAGAGTGTGCAGCACCTTGCCGTCCGAGCCCTTCTCGTAGCCGCAACGTCCCAGGTCTGAGGGCAGCAGGTCCGACGGCGTGCCCGAGAAGCCGATCCGCTTCGAGAAGAGCATCGCGCCACCGAGCTCCTGCCCCGAGGACGAGATCTTGACCTTCTGATGCTTCATGTACGCTGGGAAGGTGACTTGGTCGAGGTACCAGTGAATAGTGGCGGGCAGCTTGCAGAGCAGCTTGTACAGCTTCGCCATCTGCTCGTCGTTCGATTGCTTGAGCAGCCAGAGAGGCACGACCACGCGCTCGTCGTCCTCCTCGTCTTCGGCCGCGGCGCCGCCTTTGACAGCCACCGTGCTCGGCGCGACGGCAGCCGCTGCTGAGCTGCTGAGCTGCTCTCGGCCCTTGATGACGCCACCCGCCAGCGTGATCCACTTCTCGTACAGCTTGGACGAGGGCCGCTGGGCGTAAGGTCCGACCTCCTTTTCGAAGTCTGAACGGATGAGCCCAACGACATCCTGCGCAAACTCCTCGCTGCGCAGCCCCTCGTACCGGTAGGCGAGAACCGAGAGGCCGATGATGACGTCCGGATGCGCGAATTCGGAGGCTGGGGAGGGCACGTCCTTGCCTAAAAAGGGGATGGCGAGCTTGTAGCGCGATCTCGGCATATTCGGCTCGAGCTCGAGCGCGCGCTTGTACTCCTCCATCGAGAGCAGCCCGAAGCTCACGCGATCAATCTTCTGGAGGCAGTGAGGCAAAAAGGTGCGCAGCCACTCGCTCACGATGTTGAGCAGCTTGAGCGCCTTGGCATTGACGCGCGGCGTGACGGTGCCATCGGTCGAGATCGTCGTCTCGCGCGTCAGCTGGTACAGCGCGTACACGGCGTCGGTGGCAGGGTCGCCCTCCTTGCACTTCCTCGCCTCAGTGGGCTCCATCGTCTTCGAGTCGATGCCCGCCTCGAGCAGGGTCCAGTCGGCCATGATGTATTCCATCTGCTGCTCGCGGCTCATGCCCGCCACATGCTGGCTCTCGAGCCACAGCTGCATCCACTGCGCCATGATCGGCTTGAGCAGCTCGTGGTACCACTCGACGTTGAGCAGCACCAGATGCGGCTTGAGCTGCAGCGCCTTGACCTCTGGATCGAGCCCCCTCTGGATGACGGCACGCAGCTGCTCAAGGATACGGTGCGCCTTATTCGAGTCCTTGAAGTTGACCGACATGGGCGAGCCGTCGAAGGTGAAGATGGCGTCGAGCGCATGGATGGCGCATGCCCAGCGCTCCGGGCTCAGATCGAGCTTGAGCTTGTCGTCGAGCGGGAAGTTGAGCTCGGAGCGCAGCGGGTGCAGCAGCAGATCGACCTCATCCATCACCAAGCAGCCCGAGCGGAAGAGACGCATCACGTTGGCGAGCGCGCACACGTCGAGCTCCATCGCGGGCGAATGGCGCGCCGTGGCGTTGCTCAGCACGTACATCTTCTCGATCAGCTTGAGCTGGAGCGACTTGATGGTCTGCGCGGTGCACAGCACGACGCCGCAGTTGGTCGCAGCCGACTGGAGCTTCTCGACCGTGGACCATGTGATCTCCGAGCTCCGATCGAAGAGCAGCGTGAACGAGCGCTTGCGCATGATCGACGAGAAAGTGGCGCGCATGACTGCCTTCTGCTGCTCGAGGAGCGACGGCGGCATCGTGAGCATCACCAGCGTCTGGCCGTCTGCGAGCAGCAGCGCGAGCAGCGGAGCGATCACCTTCGACTTACCGCCGCCCATCAACATCTGTTCGACGATCGGCTTGCCGAGACGCAGCGAGTCGACGAGCTTGTTGACCATCTCGACCTGAGCCTTGCGCAGGATGATGTTGTGCGTGAACTCAAAGAGCAGGAAGCGCGGATCGTAGCTCGCGCTCGACTCGTCGACATACTGGCGGCGTGTCAGCAGCCCCTCGCCGAGCGTCAAGGCCTTGAGATTGAGCTCGGATGCCGCCTCGAGGCGCCTCTTTTGGTTGCTGTCCGAGGAGCCCTCGCGTACGACCGAAGGCACGGCGCCGGGCTCAGCGTTGGGCCCGGCGGCGGCGGCGGCGGCGGCGGCGGCGGCGGCGAGGTCGGAAGCGGCGGCCGACGGAGGCTGCAGCAGACTCGCGAGGGCTTGGGTGTCGTTGATCGCCCGATTGATGGCGCCGACGCGCGAGGCGTGCATGATCGTCGAGACGACGAGATTGAAGATTTGCTCGCTCTCCGCAGCACTCAGGAACGGATTGACCACGTTCAGGTCGTCGACGCTGCGCGAGGAGATGAGCAGGCAGAAGAGGAAATCGAGAGAAGCTTTGCCCTCGAGCTCGGCGGCCTGGCGCAGTGCGAAGACCTCGCGGGTGCGCGCGTCTGCCTCCGTGTCGAAGGCGCCGTCCGTAACGATAAAGTTGGTCAGGTGGAGCAGCAGCGGGAGCGCCTGCTGCACATAGGCCGCGTCGCGCTCGCGCTGGGCCGTGAGCGCCTCGAGGAGCTCATGCACGCCAGCGGCCGCCGTGGCACGTAGCGCGCCGCTCGTGTCGTCGATGAGCGCGACCACATCGCCGATGCACACGATCTCCGCCTTGCTCGCCTGGTTGTACTGCTGCGCGTACAGCCCGACGTCGGCCCGGATCCGATCGATCATGTCGATGGCCACCTTGCTCTTCGCGTCCGGATGTGTAACCACGTCAAAGGGCATCTCTCCGCTCGCTGTCGCCTGGCCACGTGCGGCGCGCGCGACGAAGCGCACGTACTTGGCCAAGTCCAGGACATCGATCGGCGTCTTGGCAAAGTAGCCCATCGCCGCTGGGGTCGTGAGCAGTGGCGACGTGCCCGCCCGCGTGATGTCTTTGTGGGGAAGCGCCAACGGCGCACCCCGCGGCATGGGCGGCATGGCGTCGCTGGAACTCATAGCCGCTGAGAGTGCCTCGGGCAGAGGCCGATCGGGCAGCGCGGCCACCGCCCGCAGCACGCGTGACTCGCAGTTGTGGTTGCTTGGCCTCGGCAGCGGCCGGCCGGCGGCAGGCAGCACGTAGAAGCCTTCGCGCTGCTCCTTGGTGAGGATGGCGGCAGGTAGCCCGCTCAGGACGGCGCTCGATGGGGTCTTCGGCTGCTGCTCCTTATCAAAGAGCTCGAGCTCCATCACGAGCCCAAGGTCACGCGTGGCGCTATCCACGAGCTTCTGCCGCTTCTGCTCGAGGCTCTCTCGCCCGTAGCCCCAACCGCCGCCCCAGCCGCCGCCCCGGCGGCCGCGGCCGCCGGCGCCCACGTCATCGTACTCGTAGTCGTTGTCGCCCCACGCGACGCCCTGGCCCCAGACGCCGCCGCCGCCGTAGCCGCCGTAGCCGCCGTAGCCGCTACTGATTGCAGCCGCGCGACGGGACTCGACTTCGACGAAGCGCTCAATGAGAGTCGCACCGACGCCTTCAATGACGCCAGGCTGCTTGTCGTTGAGCTGGTGCAGCTCGGTCACCACATCGCGGATCAGCCGCGATAGGAGAGAGCTGCCACCAAACTCATCCGGAGTGCCAAGGAATTGCGCCGGCTCGCCTTGCTTCGCCTCAAAGGTAGGCATGAACGGTCCGACGCGCGGGTTGCGTGCGAGCGTGAGGATGATCGAGGAGAGCAGCGTGTTCTCGGTGAGCAGCCCGCGCATCAAGGGTACGAAAAGCCGTGCGAGCGAGCCCGAGCAGTTGGTCGAGATCGCCTTGCACTGCGTCGCGCCCTGCAGAAGGTCATACAGCAGCAGGAAGCCCCCTGTCTCGAGCGTCATCTCGGAGTCCGACGAGGGCCTGTCCGTGTTGAGCCTGTCCATGAGCTCCATAATCTGCTCAAGCTCGAGACTCTTGCGTGGACGGTAGATCAGGCTCAGGTCGTACAAGTAGCCGTCGAGCTTCGCCGAGGGCTCGCGGTACTCGGTGATGGCGCTGTGCCACTTGTAGATCCAGCCCGAGTCGACCTTGGGCGCTCCTGGCCGCCACACAGAGCAGACGTCTGCTGGTGCTGGTGTGGTGCCTGCCATCGCCTCCACGCCTGCGCTTTGGCCTGCGCCGCCGGGCACAAGGGGCGGTTGCGAGGCGCGAACTCGAAGCTCGGAGCGACGATTCTTGCAGAGGAGCACCTGCACGATCGTGTACTTACCGGTATTGTAGCGTGGGTCGGCCGTGTCGCAGATGCACCGTTTGAGTAGCGCGAGCTCCTCGGATTGCGACAGCCGGCACTCGGTCGAGACGTGGGCGATCTTCGAGATGTACGCGGCCATCTGCGTCGTCAGGTCCCAGGGCAGCTCCACCGGCGCGTCGACCATCACGAGGGAGATGTGCAGCAGGCATGCGTGGGAGTCCGGGTGCTCATCGGGGGAACGGCTCGTGAGCAGCCGAAGCGTGTTGTTCTCCTCACGTGTCAGGCTAACGTCCGTGGACACCGTGTCGATGAGGCGCACCACCTGCTTGTACTGACGATGCAGGTAGCGGAGCAGCAGCAGGTAGAGCGCCGAGGCGAGCGTGGTCGAGTAAAGGAACGAGAGGCTGATGTGCACCGGGTACACGTAGTAGGGGTTCTCGAGCGCTGAGGCCCACTTCGCATCGCCCTGGTCGATGACCAGTGCCGTTGAGAAGGGCACCGTGGCGATGATCGGCCGTATCGGCATGTCCGCCGCTACGAGTACGGAGCGCTCACCATTGGAGTTGGAGAGGAGGAGCGAGTGTGGAATGCCCGCGAGCAGCTCGTCAGTGAGCTCATCACGCTCATTCGTGATGAAGAGGTCGGCATGGTCGATCGAGTACAGGCGCACAGTCCCACCGACGCGACGTGCCTGGAACGTCAGCTTGAGCCGCGGCAGCGCCACGATCGCGAGATCCTCTTGCGCGAACGCCGTGGGCTTGCCCATGTCCTTGGCCTCGTCGTACGGGGCCCAGGCGAGGATGGAACCAATCGCCTCGATGCGCGTGAGCACCGTCGCAAGGCTCTCGAGCAGGCTGCCCTTTGGAGCAGCGAGCAGATCGAGGAGCACAAACTCGCGATCCTCAATGTCGCTCGCCGACGCCACCGAGCCGGCCGACGCGGCCGGGCTGGCGGCGGCGGCGGCGCCGCCGGCAGCTGTGGGATCGGCGGCGCCCTTCTTGGCCAGGTTCGCTTTGGAGTCCACGGGCAGGTTGCCCGATTTGGCCACGCGCTGCGCCATCTCGAGGAGACTGTCCACGAGCTGGGGCAGAATCACGTCTGAGACGCGGTGGCGCTGCTGCCGACGCTTGAGAGTGAGCACGTCGACAGATTCGAGCAGCTCGTCGAACTGCTGCAGCGGCACCTTGCAGTCCGCCCCCGGCCCAAAGAAGTGACCGCCCAGCCGAGCGAGGAGCAGTGAGAGAGACTGCGCGAGCTTGAAGGTGGGACGAAACGCGTCCAGAAGCAGCCCGTGGCGCTTGGCGAACGCTTCAAGCGCCTCGAGCGCGCGGAGGGTCGCGTCGCGCATCCGCTCCATGCGTGCGCGCTTGAGGCGGTACACCTGGGTGCGCGAGGGCGGCAGTGCCATGCCATCGACATTCGCCGAGAGGAAGCGCTCGCCATGAGTTGCCACGTGAGCGCCCTTGTGAATCTTGACGAAGATGATGTCGCTGCATGCCTCGGCGTTGAGCGGGTAGCCGCGCAGGTTGTCGTCCTCATCCTGCCAAAAGCGGAAGTTGAGTACCAGAGCCTCGGGCAGCTGGCCGTGCAACAGGCGCGGCGGCAGGTACGTCTCGGTGCCCAACGAGAGATTCTCACTGAGCGCCCACTCGCGTGTGATGATGCACGTCGCGTCCGGGGTAGTCTTCGCTCCCGGATCGCCTGCTGCGTAGCGCTCCCACTGCGGCCACAGGTCCTCGCGGTCGCCAGTGGGCGGCTGCATCGCCGCCAGGCAGTAGCGCGCGTCCGACGAGTACGTGAGTGACCGGTAGAAGCGTCGACCGTGAGAGATGATACGGTACGCATGCACGACGCCGCGCGCCTTGTACACGAAGAATTCGTACAGGATGCCCGGCATGCCCGCGTAGTTGCCCACCAGGTATGCCACCTCCGCCGTCTCGGCCAGCGGCTCCTCCGGCAGGTAGACCATCAGCGTAGGACAGCGGGGGTCGGAGAAGTACTTGTGGTAAAAGGGCTGGAAGATGGCCGGTAGCCACTTCTTCTCCGAGGGGTAGAGCTCCTGAGCATAGTATGAGCGCGCGGACTCGAGCTTGGGCATCCGCGTGTCGGGCTCCGCCCAATAGCCGAGCGTGTGCGCGCGTCCAGCCAGCTGGTAGGACTCGCGATGCTTGCAGCGCTCGATGAGCGACGCTTGCATGCTGATGCGCCCGAAGAGCTCGACGACGTCGCCATTTTTGGCAATGTGATCGGGCAGGGCCTGCGGGTGACTCGCCTTCAAGGTGAGCTGCATCACTTGCACGTCGACCACCAAATTCGCCTCTGCACCGGAGGGCAACTCGGCCGCCGTCTCCGCCGTCGACGCGGCAGCCGAGCGGCTTCGTAGGGCGTACTGCGTGAAGCGACCCTGGTTGGTTTCGCCCATCAGCTTCGCCCATTGGTAAGCGACTTCATCTGAGGAGGGGAGCAGGGCACCATTCGAGGCGGAGGCGCGCAGCACGCTGTCCATGACGGTGTCCAGCCCGGACTGCGGCGCCTGACGCAACCAGTGTACGAGCCGACGACGCACCACCTGGAGCATCTCGTAGATCTCGGTCTCGGGCACACGCCAGCCGTCCCATGTTCCCCGGGAGCCAGCCTGGTCGAGCAGCTCGCGGTTCCATTGATGGCGTGTCGCGAGGAAGATGACGCCGCGCGTGATGCTCGTGACCTTCGCTTCGTCAAGCTCGGCGAGACTCGCGTTGCGCGCGCACAGCAGCACGTGCGCCTCGAGGTTGCAAATGTACTTGACGTTGCGGTCGAGGATCGACTCGTCGTTCGTGCCGGCAAACTCCTTGACGAGTTTCAGATGCCAGCGGCGCAGCACCTTGGTCACATTCGTCCACAAGAAGGCCTTGAGAGACGCCCGCGCCTCGAGCAGCCGCGCGCGCTGTGTCGGTCCGAGCTCGACGGGGCGTTGGGGCACGTGCGTCTTCATCGTCTCGTGTGTCCCCGCGTCGCAGTCGAGGACCATCTGCACGTAATTGTCCACGCGGCACGCGAGACGCGTCATGAAGAGGATGATGGTCGCCGTGGACGACTTGAGCGTGCCAGTGTCGAGGTCGATGGCCTGCTTCATCAGGCGCGTGATCGAGCCGAGCAGCGTATCGGGTGACCGACACAGCTCGTTGATGAGCAGATGATGCGCTGTGCCGAGCAGCTCGGGCGCCGAGGTGGGCACATCCACCGGCTCCATGCCCTGGGCCTTGAGGGGAAGGTGGTGGCCGGGCTCGAACAGGGCGGCATCAAAGAGGCGCTGCAGCTGTGGGGACTGGAGGGAGTGGATGCGGTCATCCGATGCGAAGAAGGAGATGACGAGCGGGATGCGCAAATAAGGGACCGTCAGGTAGCTAAGCAGCAGCTCGGAGTCGTGCTGGCCAAGCGCATGCGTGTTCGCCACGTCGAGCTCGCCGAATGAAGGGAGATCCCACAGGTGCAGGATGTCGTCTTCATTGTCCGCCGACTGGGGCTTGACGTACTCGGACGCGACAGCCAAGGATGAGAAACGCTCCTTTGGTGGAATCTCGCCGCGCTTCCTTTTTGGCTGTGCCGAGAGGGGAATTTCGCCGCCCGCGCTGACCGTAAACTCGGCCGATGCGGGGTCCCAGCCAAACGAGAGTTGCATCTCGCGCTGCGTAAAGGGGCGGTCGCGCCTCGGGAAGCACTTCTTGTCGGGGTTGAGGAAGAACTTGAAGTAGAAGGCGATGTCGCGATAGTGGCGAAACTCGGGGTAGTTCTTCATAAGCAGCGCGTCCGGGTCCGTGACGTACTGTACGAGCGAGTTGGTGTCCGCGGGGAAGGCGCGATCCACGCACACGTGGCGCAGCCAATTCGCGAGCTCGACCGAGAACTTGTGCGATTTGTCCCATCGGAAGAGCTTGGGCAACTTGCGGAAGGAGCCGAAGTAGTCCAGGGCGGCCGTACGCGCCATGTTGAGCTCGGGCGTGTGGCAGGCGACCAGGGCGGCTTGGGCGGCGAGGGGGCCACAATCCAGGGTGAAGCCCTTGTGGAGAGCGTCCTCGCTCCCCTCGCTGATGCCCCCTAGGTGGGCGCACAGCTCGGACCGGTAGTTGATCGAGCGCTGACGAAGCACGCAGTCGGCAATGGCGGCGATGCATGCGGGCACCACCATTCGAACGCTGTCGGCGGGGCGCGTATGATTGAGGGAGAGCGTCGAGGCTGCAAAGTGCTCCATGATGCGCGCGAGGACCTCGAGCATCGTGCGTTGCTCCTCGTAATCGACCGGCGCGCGCCACACGCACGTCGCCACGCCTCTGCCGCGTCGCGGAGCGGGCAGCGGGAGCAGCTGCGTGAACACAAACTCGATGAGCGCAAACTTGAGGAACGCCGTGTTGTGCACTGAATGCGATTGGACAGCCAGAGCGGTGCAGAGCCAGTCGCAGTGGCGGACTGCCGCGACCGCCTGCTCGCGGGTGGACACCGAGGCGGGAAGGGCGATCAGGTCAATCTCCTTGTATCTCGGTAGCTCTTGCTTGGGGCCGGGATCGACGTCCGTCAGTCGAAGGAGCCGCTCACAGAGCATGTGCATGTGGGGCGTCTCAACCGGCTTCGTGCTGGACCAGGGGAAGCCATGGGTGTGCTTGCGAAGGAGGCGGACGCCATCGTCGGACACGATCTCGCCTTCAGCCGTGAGCAGCACGAGCTTCGGGATGCCATCCACTTCAAAGCGCTCCGCGAGTTTCGTCACGAGTGCCGAGCCAAAGCGAAGGGAAGGCCAGGGCATCTTCGAGCGGTACGCGTCGAACGCGCCCTCGGTTTGGTCGAGCGGGGCCAAGATGATCTGGAAGTTGCCGTGCATCTTCCGACGAATCCGAGTGTATGAGCTCGCGAGCTGCGGTGTGAACTTGCGGCACGGCGGGCACCACGAGGCCGAGAAGTAGATGCCGAGCACCTCGACGCCCTCAAGCGAGCTCGCCATCGAGATCGTGAGCTCGGATCCCTCCGGAGCGAGTAACGGCTCGTGGCCCATGATCGTCAGGAGCGTCTCGCGCTGCAGGAGCATCTCTTGGCGCGAGAGGAGGAGCATTGGCGGCGGCGGGGTCGCGCCGGCGCCGGGCACACGCGCGACCGCCGCTCGCAACCCCTCGAGCTCGAGCCGAATCGACGCGATCGGCTGTAATCCAATGTCGGGGAAGCGCTCCGCAAGGCGCGCGGCCTTGTACGCGAGCTGGCGTGCCGCGAGATTGAGTACGGTGCGGTCGGCCTCGCCGAGCATGCCGACGAACGGCAGGTCGTTCGTCGCAAAGCGCAGGAGCTGCAGCCGAAGCAGCAGTGAGATATGCTTCGCGTCGGCAAGGCTCATATCATGGACGCGCGTGAGCAGGTAGTGCGCGGTGGTACGCGCCACGCCGTAGCCCGGGTGAGTGCGCCGTGCCGAGCGCATGGGCGACGGTCCGATCCCAAGCGCCTCGCAGCACGTGTGCGTGTGCACCATCGCATCCTCGAGAGACTTCTCCGTGAGGAATGGGATGAGCACTGTGAAGAGGACGTCGTCGCCGTCGCGCTTGCCGCTACGGTTGGCGGCGTACCAAGCGCCCACCCACAATGCCTCGTCGCACACACGCGAGAATTGCACGCCACGCACCTCGAAGCTCGTCTGGTACTTGATCTTGGGTGGCTGGGCCACGTTTGGATGGTACCCGAGCCCACCCGGGCCTGCGCAGCAGATCGTCATCGTGCACATGTGCTCCTCAGGCGCAGGCGCACGGCGCACGATCACGAGCCGCGGCGTGTGCTTGATGACGAGCGGGATCACCATGAGCTCGCCAGGCGGCAGCTTCGTCAGTGACGTGACCAGGGGGCGTAGGAAGAGGTGCACGGCGTTCGCGCCCTCCGCGCGCCTCAACTTATGAGCGAACGTGAGGCACTCATCGAGTGCGTACGTAGCCGCATTCAACGCCTGGAGCGCTGGCGACGACAGTGCACTCGTCGCCAGTCCATCGGACGTTTGCATCCGCTTGAGGGCAAACAGCATCACTTCGAGGCTCATGTGTAGAGAGCCCGCCGCCAACGGCGTGCCGCCAATGAAAGCGTCGCCGAACTCGGCAGCAAAGCCAGGGTGCTTCCAAATCGGCGGGGGCTTGTCATACAATCCTCGGAGACTCAACTGCTTCTGACGCGCGAGCTGCACCGCCTCGGTCACCTCCTCCTCCTCGTCGCGCACGCGCAGCGCGTGCAGCCGTTGGCGGATCACCTCCTCGTCCCAGCACGTGTTCGCCACGATGGAGAGGTAGCGGATCGACAGCCCGCGCTCCGCACCAGACTCGCGCGCGACAGCCTCCTCCTCCGAGAGCAGCTCGTACAAGAAAGCGCATCCCTGGCGATCGAGCACAAACTTCTCCTTAGGCCCACTCTTGGGCTTGGCACCCTTGCCCGAGCGCGGCGTGTCGTCTTCTCCCATATCAGGACGCCCCCCCTCCTCCTGCCCCTCCTCCTCCTCTTCCTGCTCGCGCTCCTGCTCGCGCTTGGGCTTGCGCTTGGGCTTGCCGTCGTCCGCATCGGGCTTGAGGCTCACCTGATGAGGAATGCAATCAGAGGCCGTCAGAGGCCGTCAGAGGCCATCAGAGGTCATCAGAGGTCATCAGAGGTCATCAGAGGTCATCAGAGGCCATCAGAGGCCATCAGAAGTCATCAGAGGTCATCAGAGGTCATCAAGCGCTAGGGCTCGCCGTCATCCGTATCGGGCTTGATGTGGCTTACCTGATGAGGAATGCAATCAGAGGTCATCAGAGGTCATCAGAGGTCATCAGAGGTCATCAGAGGTCATCACGCGCTAGGGCTTACCTGGGCGCAAGGCATCGCGTTCACGTACGTGTGCAGCGTGTCGTCTTTGCGCGTGATCGTGATCCATGCCCAGCGCTGCGCGCGCACCGCCGCCGCCTGCGTGCCCATCGAGCCGAGGGCGCCCACGCCCCCATTCTTGTAGACGGCCACGTTCTCGAGCGCCTCGCCTGGGCGCGGCGGCATTTGGCCACAGAAGAGCGCCATCGGGAGCTTGGGAAGTGCTTCCAGGCGCAGGCACAGCATGATCGAGTAGGTGCGCACGAGCCCGTCGTCCTTGACTGCCCCCCACCCCCCACCCCCACCGCCGCCCGCCCCGTACCCGCCCCAGCCACCGCCCCAGCCACCCCCCACCCCACCCCAGCCACGCACGATCGGCTTGGGCAACTTGATCTTGAAGAATGCACCGTCGGTGAGGGTGAGGGCCATGGCGCCGTCCTCCTGCTCGTCCAGTTGCACCTCAGCCGGCGTATGGTCCGGGTTGAGCAGCTCGACATTATTCGGCATTCGGTAAGTTTCCGACTTGCCCTCCCGAAAGTCGGCAGTGACGGTGCAGTCGCCTTTGGCGGAGCCAGGCAGATCGGCGGCGGGATCGTCGTAGGTGCCGGGGTCGTCGTAGCTGTCTTCGCCCCAGAATCCGTCCTCCTTCACGTCGTCGTCAGCAGCGTTTCTGTGTGAGCTGACACCCGCCCCCACGGCTTGCCAGGAAGCGACCGCGACCGTCACTCCTGTCCCGTAGTTTGACTGGGCTCGGATGGTGTTGTCAGGCTTGTCGTACGCCGCCGTCGTCTTCTTCACCGAGGGCATGCCTGCTGGTTCTTTGGAAATGGATTGTCGTACGCCGCTGCCGAACAAGTCGCGCGCGCGCGCGGTGGCGGCGCGCGCCTGCAAGCACACTCGTTCGGAGCGCTCGCAAAAGACGAGGGGACGGGAAGGGCTCGGGAAGTGAATTCCCACACACCTAGAACCCACCGTCTTCCCACAGGGTGCAGCGATGCACACGGTTGTCGCGTCTGTCGTGCTAACGTTCACACGGGTCTCCGAGAGGATCCCACACATCAACACACATTCGTACACTCGCGCTTGCGCTTCTTACTTCGGTCCGTCAGCTCGGGGCACTTTTTGGCAAACGCGAGCATCGCTCTCGCAAGCTCAGGATGGCGCTCCTCAATGCCCCCGTGCACCTGGCGGTTGAGCGCGACCGTCGGGTCGGTTGACGTTGCCGCGGCTGCTGGCGCGCTCGGCAGCGTCAGGCGCACCAGAACAATCGGAGAGCTCGCAAAGCGCCCGAGAAGGGCCTCGTCGACGGCGGCTCGGATCGTTTTTGAGGAGGCACGGGCATCGAGGCGCACGACAGGCGGCCCATCACCCGTCTCCCGCCGCACGCGACGCATCTCGAGCTCGAGCTCCGTCGGGCTGACCAAATCGAGTGTGTCCGCACACTTAGCCACGCGGAAGACGCATGCAATCCCCTTGGCGGCATGCACGTGCCAGAAGCACCGATTCGGCAGCGTGCCCGGCTCGAGGAACTCGGCGGCGGGATCGTGGCAGTCGAGGGCAGGAAGCACCAAGGAGCGACTCGAGAGCTCCGCCAAGCCACCCAGCAGCAGTTGCAGCGCGTTGAGCTCTGCCCAAGGCCGCGGCGCCAATGGCGAGTCAAGCGTCGCATCTTCTAAGGCGAGCAGAGGACGCCCGGGACGACGCCCGCGCTGTGCGCCCGTCGCGTTGACTGCTGCTCTCGATTCGGACGTTCGGTCGAGCGACGGCGCGAGCGCCGTCTCGGGCGACGCACTACGCGACGGCGGCACCGCCCGAGACGGCGCGTGCCCATCGAATCCGAGCGCGTGCTCGACTGCCTCATGGTGCCATCTCCCGAAGAGTTGCATCGGTAGGATGCGTGAGCCCTCGCCCGTCGCGACGCACACAAAGTGGAGCAGCACGCACGGCGGTGGGCGCGCGCCGTACCTGAGGAGGGAGGCAATCATACGTACTTAGAGACACACTCACAGGCCATCAGAGGCCATCAGAGGCGGTGGGTGCGCTCCGCGAATTGCTTGTTCTAGTACCGGGCCATCAGAGGCCATCAGAGGCCATCAGAGGCCATCAGAGGCCATCAGAGGCGGTGGGTGCGCGTACTGCTTGTGCTTGTAACGATGTCCGAGCGAGTTATCGGCGGCGATGAGCCACGGCGGCGCGAGAAGGATCCGCTCACCTGATGAGGAATGCAATCAGAGGTCATCAGCGGTCATCAGCGGTCATCAGAGGTCATCAGAGGTCATCAGAGGTCATCAGAGGACATCAGAGGTCATCAGAGGTCATCAGAGGCCATCAGAGGCGGCGGCGCGAGAAGGACCCACTCACCGCCGCCGCCCTGCCCCGGCACCACTGCATCTGCAGAGGCCGCCGCTGCAGGCGAGAGCTCCCGCCACCGGTAATCGGCGTGCTCTGGGAACCAAGGCGAGATCGCACGCAGCGGCTTGGGTGTCGAGACGGCGTGTTGGGGTACACGCCAGCCACTCGGCCATGACGCCATGCGGCGCGCGCTGGTCCCGGCGATCTTGTCACCTGATGAGGGAGGTCATGAGCGGTCATCAGCGATCATCAGCGATCATCAGCGGTCATCAGCGGTCATCAGCGGTCATCAGTGGTCATCAGCGGTCATCAGCGGTCATCAGAGGTCTCGTCACCCGCACTCCCCCAGTCCTCAGGGCGTCCCAGCAAGTTGAGCGCGTCCGCGTGTGTGCGCGTCCAGGCATCGTCCGTTCCGTCGGGTAGGAAGACCGCCCTTCGCACTAGATTGGAGAGCAGAACCTTGTTGAAGAGGTTCTGGGTCCCGGAGAGAAGCAGAAGGACGAACTCAGTCGCAGTCCGAGGCAATCAGAGGACAAGCAGAGGTCAATCATATTGCAATCATATTGCAATCATATTGCAATCATATTGCAATCATATTGCAATCATATTGCAATCATGTGCAATCAGTGGCAATCACCTGATCCCAAAAGAGGCGCGGCGCCATGTACGCGCGCCTGCCGGCGTCCTTGGGCGGCGGCATGCGCAGCGCGAGCGCCACGCGCCGCTCGAACTCGCGGAAGAGCCCGTGCACCGGCCCGCCAACGCTCGCATTCTGTATGTACATGACGCCCACGTTGATGTTCGCAAAGCCTCCCTTGGTGTCGAAGGCGGTGACGAGGGCGTACCGACCAAATGGTCCTCGCAGGTGCGGGTAAGGGTCGGTGGTGGCCACAACATCCGAATCGAGCGCGAGGACGTTGATGCGCCGCTCGAGCAGCCGGCGCATGTAGTGGAACTTCTGGATCCACGCCACGTAGCGCGACTCGAGCGTCCATACGGCTCGTCGTGCAGCCAACTCCGCCTGGTCCCCTACCGCCTGTTCGTCCCACAAGAAGCTCGAGTGGGCGCATGCAATGAGGTCGCGCGGCTTGAGCCGCGCGCACGTCGCCGAGTCGAAACCGAGCAGCAGGATGTGGTCGATCCCGTGCTCGTTGAGGTTCGCGATCAGGTTGACGATCATGCGCAGTCGGTTGCCGTCGCCGTGGAGCAGCACGAGCTCACCGCGCGCGCTCATCGTGCGTACCATGCGCTCGAACTCGCCTGGCTGCTCGAGGTCGCCATAGTACGGGCCGCGTGTGAAGGCTTCCGACGGCGTCCTCTTTCGCCGGGGCTCCATTTCGTCGATCTCTTCGTGATGACCAAGCCCGCCACGGCCCGCGGCGTCGAGAAGGCCACGCTGGGGACGGTACGATGGGTGATGTGACGCCGCGATGCTCGCAAGCACCGTGCTCGGCACGACCCTATCCCACGAGCCCTGTCGCCACGCTGATCCCACTCGAGAGCAAAGGGTGCCAACTAGGAGGCCGCCACAGAAGGCAAACACGACACGCAGATACCTTGAGCACTTCTCCCCATCCTCTTGCTCATAGTCGCCTCGCCGGCGTGTGACTGTGCTGCTGGAGCGGCCGCCAGTCAGCGGCGCCTCGTCGTCCTCGTCGTCCTCGTCCTCGCCAGCACGTGTCACCATGGGCACCGAAAAGGGAGGGCGCCCCCCCCTTAAGTCGGAAGATGAGTGTGAATTCACACATGTCCCGGGGACTATCGATTTTGTAACCGGACACCTCGATTTCTGTGGACGCCGCACGCGCCGACCGCCGTACCGCAACAGACGCAGACTGCGCGACAACTTTCACACACACTTAAACACTTGCGGTTCAAGCTAACAACTTTCACACAGAAAAGGGTTCAAGCTAACGACTTTACGGCGGCCGCAACCCGTCAGTACAAAAGACGAGCGTCTGTGACCAGCGGGCATTGCCAATCGGCATGCGAACATGTAACGTTGCGGGCGATACGGCATCGAGCAGCGGCGCGTGCGTCGGAGCCGACTGCGGCCGTGCTCGAGCCAGCACTCGCCTGCCGCGCGCGTCCAGTTGCGCCACAGCCTCCGCCTCGTCCTCATCAGTGATCCCGAGCTCGGGTGGCAGCCATGGAGGCAGCAGCTTGCCGTTACTCGGCCGTGGGTCCTTCCGAGGATCCTCGAGCACGCTGGCGGTACGAGCCCCTAGCCAGCGAGCGTACATCTCATCAGCTGCGGGCTGCCTCACGTTGAGGGGCAGCTGCCGCCTGGTCTGCTTCGCGTTGAGCTGTTGGCGGCCGGCATGCAGCACGGTCTTCGCGTCGGCATACGAAGCGCCGTGCCCGTGCCATGGGTTAGATGCGATGAGCGGTTTGTCCGGCGAGGCCATGGCCTTGTGTGGTGCTGAGCTTGATGGTGAACTACGGTCATTCGCGGAATAGATTGAGATGGGGGAGCTCGTACAGGCCGAACCGCCGACGGTCAGTCCCTCACCTGAGCGAACGGTCACGAGAGGAGTTCCCCAAAACGTACTAGGCCGCTCTGCCATGTTCATACAGCCTGTAAGCTCGGCCACGGGGGGAGTCTTGGTGGACACCTGCTCGAGACCATTCACAAGACCATTCATGGCCGTTGATGGCCCTTGGTCAAACGTGACCATTCGTGACCGTTGGGATTGAAGATAGTGCAGAGGGGAGCCAGCTGTGCGATCTGCGCCATGAGCTTGAGGTTGCGTGGCTTGTCGCAGAATGGGCTGTCCTACAACATCTGAAGCGGGAGTCGAAGTGGTGACCAATGTCGATCGCACCGCGCCCACGAATTCATCAAGCGCCAGCTCATACTTCATGGCACCAGACAATATCGGCTCAGAGTCCCTCAACATGGTTGGATCTGGGAGAGGTGGTGTGGCTTGTTTGCGCATGCGCAATGGAGGTGGCGGCGTTTTTGACATCTTCTTGACCGCAGACATCGTCATGTACGCGCCGCTCGGCGACGTGTGGATGCGCTCACAAGACGGCGAGGGCCTGAGCGAGGCCATGTGAACACTGCCAGGGCGTGCGTGGGGGTCCAATGTCCAATGCCTTTGAAGTAGGGGCGAATGGGCGATTGAAGGGGCGGTCGCAGAGTTCCTATCCCTGTCTTGCAATGAGATGATGTGCGGTTGCAACAAGACAGATGTTTGATTGAAGACATCTCTCATCTGTCTTGAACTCTGTCCTCGAACTGTGCTGTCCTGCGGTGGATGAGCGCGCACGGTCGCGGGTTTCATGTCCTTTTGAGGTCCTTTCCGCGGAGTTCACTCGAAACGGTTTTAGTTCTGTTCAGTTTGTTGAGTGCATGCGTGCTACATGCGTGCCACGACTCCCTCCCCGCGCAGCGGAGCCCGCGAGCCCCTCTACAATGCTACTTCAAGCTAGAAAATGCATGAGAACGAGACAGAGCACAGCCACTGACAGCCGCGACCCGCCCGAGGCGCAGCAAAGGCGCAGCGCCGGGCGCGCGGTGCCGCGGCTGGCTGCCGCGCGCCCTGCCGAGCGGCGCGGTGAACCGCGGTGTCGCGAGCCGGCGGAGCCGCGCCGGAGGGGTCGGGTCGATCCCGGGCGGTACCGGATCGGCGCGGGATCGCGACGAGTTCCGAGGAGCGAGCAACGAGCATGGTCCATGGAGCGAGGTTTGCAGGTTTTGGGCTAATTTATTTGCCGCAGACGACTTCAAACTGCTCTCTTTACTCTTACCTCAGAACCCCGCGACTGCGTTGGCAGCACACGCCCGCGCACGTAAATTAGCCGGATGATCGGATGAAGGTGTGCCAGCCCGCCCACCGCCACGCTAGCACGTTACCACCGGGCATGTTCGGAGAGACGACAGTCTCCGGTGGCTCTCTCACACACAGCTGCGCTTCCGGGCCTCCGCCTGTGGGCGTCACGCGTGCGCGCGGCAATGCTGCGGACCTCACGAGTTGATGGCCCCCTCCTGCGCGATGTACTGCAGCACGTAGAAAGCGTAGCTGCAGAGACCCACGTAGTCCACCTTGCCGTCGACGGGCTCGCCGACCGACACGAGCGCGGCGCACTCGTTGGGCGTCAGGCCGAGCTGCGAGCTGCTGAGCACCGGCATGAGCTTCTGCATGGAGATGACGCCCGCGCCGTGTGTCGCCGCGTCGAACTCGGCCAAGAGCACTTCCTGCAGCTGAGCCTGCGACATGCCCTTGACCATATTCGGATCAAACCCGGTCAGCTGCTCAATCGCTGCCCTGCGCTCGAGCTGCGCGTCGACGTCGAGCATGCGGTAGATGAGGTCGGCGGCCTTGGGCACGAACTTCATGTAGTCGCAAAGGCCTTGGTCGTCAAACGCGGCCTCCGAGAGCACTGAGTGAAGCTGCACCTTATTGAGGCCCAGATCTGCATGCACGAGTGCTTGCTTCATCTGGACAGGATCGAGCAGACCCTCCTGCATCTGGTCGGCCTGGGCCCAGATGGACTCGAGGAACTGGTTGAGCTGGTCGTTACCGCGCTTCTCCACGAGGAGCTCGTCCTTCATAATCTCCGTCAGCATCTCGAAGCATAGCGGTATGAACTCGTCGTATGAGATCGTGCCGTCTCCGTCGACGTCGCACTGATGCATGAGGACATTGATCTCCTTGCGAGTGAGGCCGATGTCGGCGTCCTTGCAGCACTTTTGGAACTCGACCGCGTCAAGCTTGCCAGAGCCGTCCACGTCCGATTTGCGGAAGATTTCTGACATGATCGCCTCCACCTCTTCCTTCTTCATCCCATGCACCAAGAACTCCTTTGCCTCGTTGCGCGCGTCCTCCTCGTCCGCCGCGCGCGCCGCCTCCGCATCCATTCGCGCGTACATCGCGTGTACCAGCTCGACGGCCAGCGGGATGAACTCCTCGTAGCTGATCTCGCCGTTGCCGTCCATGTCCGCCTCGGCCATGATGTACTTGGTCTCGCGATCGGAGAGGCCCAGGTCCGCCATCTTGAGCACCTCCTTGAACTCGTTGAGCGACAGCGCGCCCGAGCCATCCGTGTCAGCCTCGTGGAACATATTGCTCAGCAGCTCCTGAAGCTCCGCCGGGCTCAGGCGGCGAGGGCCGGAGTCGCCGGCCGCATCTGCATCCTGCTGCGCCTGCAGCTCGGAGAAGTACTGCGCGCCAAACTCATAGATGTTGCTGGGCTGAGCGCGCAGGCACTCTCGTGTGAATGCCTTGAGCAGGCTCGGAAACTCCTTGGGCACGGCAAATTCCTGCACAGAGCAGAAGCCACGGAAGGACGGTCAGGCGGAGCTGATTCATCGCAGGCGGCGCATTGCCAGTATGTGCGCCGCCGCACGGAGCAGGAGACGATGCGTTTCGCGGTCACGGCAGAACGAGATGGTGCGGAGCAGGAGCTGGCGTGGCATGGTGGCGCTGAAAGAGCCGCACCTTGCCGAACTTGGATGGCATGACGAGAGCCAGCCAGAGCAAGGATCGGAAGGCCACAACGACAATGTAAAGCGCGCTGTGGCTGTTAAAAATTGGTCAGCCACTTAGCAGGTTTTGGTTTGCTCGAAACTTTGTGTCCTCATACCGAACCTAACTTTCATCATTCATATCTGTAGATTACAGTCTTGGTAGACGCGGGGTCTCCGAGAGAGCAGCATCCAATGCCCGTTCCTCGACGTCGCTCATCGCAAACCGGTCGTCCACAACAGCGGGGCCGTCGTCCGCACAGTCACGCGCTCGCCCACAATCTCATTCGACGACGAGACGAGGTCGCCGAACTCGAGCGCGCGGTCGCCATCGAGGTTCCACCTCAGCCTGTGTGGGGAAGGGTGAGAGAGCAAGGTGATGGCGGATGGGGTCGGGTAAGGGCGAGGGAAGGGGCAGCAGGGCGAGCAGTGGCGGCACGAAGGGCGGGACTGCGCGAGCAGCGTGGTTCATGCGCCGGCACGCCACGCGATGAGCGCGCACGTGCACGCGCCGAGCGCGCACCCGGTCGTGACGACGCCCTCGCACCGGCCGCCGAGGGGTATGAGGCCGCAGCTCCCATCTTCAGCGTCCAAATCGGGCTCGATGACGTGCGCGCCCGGTCGGAGCAGGAAGGCGACCGAATGGTCGGAGAGCAAGAAGAGGTGGCGGAAGCAGTCGAACGTGTACGCCATGTTCAGGTTCGCCATCTGCTGGTCCAGCCGTCCGCCAAAGGCGCCGTACGCCACCACCGAGTAGAGAGGTAGGCCAGCGGCGCGCTCGGCGACACCGCCGCCGCGGCTGCCGACGTCCCGATACGGGGTCGTCGCGCTCGCCTCTGCGGATACTGGATATGGCGCTCCACGTTCCTGCTCGGCCGCCGCCGCCACCTCGCTGTCTTGTTCACGCTGCAGCCATCGCAGGCACTTTTCGAAGTCGTTCGACTCCTGCTCAGACACGCCCGTGATGACCACACCGCGAGCGGCATAGAAGGAGCTCACGTCGCCACGCAGCGAGTCGAGGTCGCCGGTGATAATGTCGGGCAGCATCGAGCTGCGCTGCGGCTCCTCTAGCCTATCGTGCAGCCGGTTGGCTGCACCGTCTGCACAGAGCTTCACCGAGGACTGCTGCCACAGATGCTCAAAGCGCGTCCCTTTGGAGTCCCCGCACTCGACGTTGAGGATGACCAGGGCGATATTGAGCGGCGTCACGCGTGAGAGGAAGGACGTCGAGTGGTGGTACGTCGCACTCGAGAGCGACGATTGCGCCTTGGGCAGCATCGGACGTGATGTCCGTGATAGGCTCCTGAACCCCGCACCCCACCGAGCGAAAGGTTACATGTACTAATTTGGGCAACCTGTTTGAGCTGGTACTCTAGCGCTGTCGGGAAACATGCCAAACGCGACAAGTTTGAGTGTAATGGAACCGTCACGTCAGAAGGCCGTGGCAGCGGCCGAGGCCCGTGAGCTCGAGAAGCAGCTTGCCGCCACGGAGAAGGCCGCCACGGAGAAGGCCGCCGCCGAGAAGGCCGCCGCCGAGAAGGCCGCCGTCGAAAAGGCCGCCGCCGAGAAGGCCGCCGCCGAGAAGGCCGCAGCTGAACAGAAGCGCAAAGCGCGGGCTGAGCGCGCGAAATACTTTTCTGCGCTGCGCACGGAGGTGCACGCGGTGGAGGCGGCCGTTGGCCGAGTCCAAGACGATGAAGCCGACATCGACGCCGACGCCGAGGTGAACAGCATCCTCTATCCGAGCGTGCCCAGGCTCGATCCGGCGGCGGAGCTTGCCCTGTCCAAGGCTCGCGTCGGCCGGCTGCTGAGCTCGCTACACGTCGACTCGCACGTCGCCGAGCTGGGGACGGTGCTCGATTGGTTGGACGGTGCGGCCGACCACAGCGGCGAGCACGAGAAGGTCTACCGGGCCCAGGAGGACGAGGGCGTGCAGCTCGAGGCGCTGCTGCGCGATAGTGCCGAGGTAGCTCTGAAGCAAGGGCTGGATAAGCGCGACGAGCTCACGAGCCGACGGCTCGGCGGCTTTGGCGAGCAGCTGAGCAGCCATGCCGCGCTCCAGCGCGCGCGCGAGGCCAAGCGAGAAGCCAAGCAGCAGCGGCAGGGCTACGAGACTGCTGCCCGCGACGGCGCTGCCGCGGCGGAAGCGTCAGTCGAGGCCGCGGCCGCGGCGGAGGCGGCGGCGGCGAGCGCGGCGCAGCTCGAACTCATGGGCGGGCTCCTGCGAGATCGAGATCTGCTTCAAGCAGAGCTCGTGCGCCTCGAGCTGCGATCTCGAGAAGGCAACGCGAGGGGCGAAGCTGGGCCGCCCGCGACGGCGCTGCTTGAGCTGGGCGAAGATTCGTCAGAACGTAGGGCGAAGGTTCGTCAGCTGGTAGGCGAGCAGGCGGCACAGCTCGAGGCGGAGCGTTCGAGGATCGCGCAGCTAGAGACGTCCCTCACCCTCGTGCACCAGCAGCAGCGCGCCTTGAGGCACGAGCGCGAGTGCCACGCGCGCCGCCGGCCACTGCTGCAGGCAGAGGTCGCGGAGTATGCCCGCTTGCGCGGGGAGGAGACGGCGCGGGTCGAGGCAGCGCTCGAGGCGGCGCGCGGGCAGCAGGCGCGCCGGCGGCTCGAGGAGTCCCAGCGACTCGCCGAGGAGCGCGAGAGCGAGCTTTGCATCTCGAGGCGCGAGATCGAGCGTCGCGAGAAGCTCGCAGCTGAGGCCATCGCCGCGGCAGCGGAGGCGGAGGCGGCGGCGGAGGCGGAGCAGGCGAGCAAGGCGGCGAGCAAGGCGGCGAGCGACGCACGGGCAGCAGCGGCGGAGCGCGCGGCGCTCATCACGGCGCTCCATAAGGAACATCTCGAGCTGCTCGAGGCCGTGACGAAGCTCGAAGAGGCCACCCGCTCCGTCCTATTCACAGCGGCCCCTGCCGACCTCGCGGCGGCCGTTACAGCCGAGGCTCAGGCGCGCGCCGCTGCGGCCGCCGCAACCGCCAAGGCGGAGGCGGAGGCGCGAGCGGCGGCGGCCACGGCGGCGGCCAAGACGAAGGCCACGGCGGCGGCCGAGGCGGGGGCGGCCAATGCGACAGTCAAGGCGGCGGCCGAGCCGGCGGCCGAGGCGGCGGCGGCCGAGAAGAAGGCGGCGGCCGAGGCGGCGGCGGCGACCGTGGCGGGTGTGGATGCGAAGACGGCGGAGCAGCTAGGTCTGAATGCGAAGACGGCGGAACAGCTAGGTCTGAATGCGAAGACGGCGGAACAGCTAGGCAGGATCGGCCAGCTTGGCGCAGCGATCAGCGACGACGCCGACCTGCTTCTAGGGACGCGCGAGCTTTGGGAGGAGGCGGCTGTGGAGCACGCTGCGCGCACAGCGCAGCTCCGTGAGCAGCTGGGCAGACTGCGCGAGCAGGAGATTGGCCAGATTGGCCAGATCGAACAGACCAAGGCGCAGCAGGCGGCCGCGCAGGCGGCCGCACAACGGCGCCTCGAGCTACCAGCTGAGCGCCGTGGCGGGCGACGAGGTTCGTCAGGTCCCGAGGGTCCAGGCGCCGAGGAGGAGATGCCGCCGCCGCCGCGCGTCTGGGGCGCGGCGCCGGCGGCAGCGTGTGCCGCCGCCGGTGCTGCTGGTGCCGCCGACGCTCCCCTCGACGGGGCGAGTGTAACGGCACTGCGTGAGATGCTGACTGTCATGGGCCGTCGTGCGTCTGCCCACCGCTCCAAGCTGCTCGAGAGCGCTCTGAGTGATCGTCCGATTGGATCGTCGAGTTGGTTTCGCCTGCATGCATGGGTGGAGACTCACACGCGCTGCTGGACGGCGGAATGCGAGCACGCTCGCGCGCGGTTGCAAGCCGAAGCAAGCCAGCTGCGGCGGGACGCTTCCGAAGCCGAGCACTTCCGAAGCCGAGCACCCGAAGCAAGCCAGCTGCGGCTGGACGCTTCCGAAGCCGAGCACTTCCGAAGCCGAGCACTCGAGCAAGAGGTGGGCGCGCTCGAGGCCAAGATGATTGGCCTCGAAGGACGCCGCACCGAGCTGCTGCAAGCCATCGAGGCCGCACGTGCCTCGGCCGCCGCCGCCGCCGCCGCCTCCGCCGCCGCCGCGACCGCCGCGTCGATTTCGGACGATCTCAGCAGCAGCGACGGTCCCCAGGGCGGCGGGAAGCTGAAGCTCAAAGGCAAGGGAGGCTTGAGTGGTCTGCTCAGAGGCGCGGCGGCGCCCGCCACGGCGGAGGCGCGGCTGAGCAAGCTACGCGCGACGCAGTTCACGCTGTCGGTGCTCGTCGCTCAGAGCGAGCAACTGGCGGGGAGCGAGGACGCGCTCAATATGGCGCGCGTGATGCTCGACGAGATGCAGGCCGAGATCGCCCAGATTAGCAGCCAGATCGAGCAGTTGCACGGCGAGGTGCGCGTGATCGAGACGGCGCTCGCGGCGGCCGACGCGGCCATCGAGGCGCCGTTGGTACCCTTCACGGCCGCGGGCTGGGAGGCCGAGGGTGAGTTGTCGCGTGAAAAGGCGCGTGCGCACGCGCGCTACGCTCAGTTGCGGAGCGCGCTCGACGAGCTCGCCGGTCCAGCGCAGAAGCTGAAGCAGCTCGAGAAGCAGCTCAGGTGGTGGCGAGCACGCTGGGCGAGCCGCTTTCCCGGACCCGAGGGAGGGTACTCGAAGGCACTGGACGAGATGGATGGGGATGAGTTGCTGAAGAGCCTGAGCGCGATGGCTGCGGACCCGGCGGCCGCAGCGGCGGCGGTGGAGGCGGAAGCCAAGGCGGCGGCGGAGGCGGAGGCGGCGCGCTCGAGTGCAGAGAAGGCGGCAGCGGAGGCGGCGGCGCGGGCGGCGGCGGAGGAGGCGGCGAGGCGGGCGGCGGAGGATGCGGCGAGGCGGGCGGCGGAGGCCGCGGCGGCCGAGGAGGTGGCGAGGCTGGCTAGGCTGGCTGAGGACGAGGCCGCGCGGCGTCGGGCGGCAGAGGAGGCGGCCAGGCGGGCGGCGGAGGAGGCGGCCAGGCGGGCGGCGGCGGAGGCGGCGGCGCGAGAGGCGGCGGCGCGAGCGGCAGCCGAGGCGGCGGCGGCCAAGGCAGCAGAGGACGCAGCTCGCCTCGCGGCCGATGCCGCAGCGGCCAAGGAGGCAGCGAGGCTGGCCGCAGCACAGGCGCAAGCTTCCGGGGACGAGTTAGCCGCGGAGATGGCTCGGGAGGCGGCCGAAGCGGCCAACTTGGCGGCGGCCGTAGCGGCGGGGGCCGAGGCGAGGGCGGAGGCGGCGAGGCGGGCGGCGGAGGCGGCGGCGGCCGAGGAGGTGGCGAGGCTGGCTAGGCTGGCTGAGGACGAGGCGGCGCGGCGTCGGGCGGCGGAGGAGGCGGCCAGGCGGGCGGCGGAGGAGGCGGCCAGGCTCGCCAGGTTGGCTGCCGAGGCGGAGGCCGACCTTGAGGCGAGGCGAAGGCGAGACGAGGCCGATCGGCGAGCGGCCGAGGAGAGAGCATGTCGGGCGGCGGAAGCGGCGGCGGTGAAGGCGGCGGCGCGCGCTGCGGCCGAGGCGGAAGCGTTGCGCGAGCAGCGGCTGAGGACGGAGCTCTTTTCGAACGAGTCCCTCCTCTTCGCGGGCGCAGAGGACGCGGAAACGGCCGAGGATGCGCCCGGCGAGGGCGACGAGGGAGATCAGGGAGATACCGTCGCGCCCACGGAGGAGGAGGCGAGTTCTAGCCCAGACTCTAGGTTGCCCACGGCGCCGGTGCCGCCGCCGCCGCGCCCCCCGCCGAAGCCAAAGAACGAAGCGGCCGCAGGCCTCGTCGGGTTCGGACGCTTCAAGGTCGCCGCCCCGACAGCACGTGCGACTCCCGACGCGAGCTTCCTCGATGGCAGCTTTACCCTCGGTGGCGCGAGCTCGCTCACTCCACCGGACGCAGACGCTGGCAGCTGTGTGGGCACCGCCGACGCGGACGCCGCCGAGGCGAAGCGTAAGCGGATGAGCTTCAAGACGCTCACGAAGCTCATTAAGACCTCGTCGCGGATGGCGCGTACGGCGCAAGACGCCAAACGGACAAGGGACCTGTACGAGCAACGGGCGCTGGATGGCAAGCGCGTGCATCAGCCGTTGAAGCTGGACACCCACCTACGCTCGCTCGTGGGCCCGCCGAGCCCCGGGGAGCCCATTGAGTTTCGTGTGGGCGGGATCGATCCGTTGATGAGGCTCAAAGTGGTCGCCGAGGAGGGGGAGGAGAGGCAACCGTCGTGGGCAGGCGCGGGCCGACGACCTGGCGCAGGATCACCGCAGCCCGTGGACACGGCCGCCCAACCCCCCGCCGCTCTGCCCGCCGCCCCTCCCCCCACCTCCATCGGCACCCGCACCGCCCTCCCCATCGCCCCCACCGCCCCCACCGCCATCGTCCTCTCGCCACGCAAGTCTCTCAGCCCAGACTCTATGCTGCGCACGGCGCCAGTCTCGCCGCCGCTGCGCCCCCCAGACTCCATGTTGCATACGGCGCCGGCCTTGCCGCCGCCGCTGCGCCCCCCAGACTCCATGCTGCCCACGGCGCCGGCCTTGCCGCCGCCGCTGCGCCCCCCAGACTCAATGTTGCCCACGGCGCCGGCCTTGCCGCCGCCGCTGCGCCCCCCGCCGAAGCCAAAGAACGAAGCGGCCGCAGGCCTCGTCGGGTTCGGACGCTTCAAGGCCGGCGCCCCGACGCCGATAACGCCCGAGACGCGCGACTCGCGCAGCGCACCGGGCGCGGGCGCGATGGGGTACACAGGCGCGCCAAAGGGCGTGCCGGTCGCCTCTGGCTCTTCCGAGCGCCAACGAGCCGCATCGCCACCGCTGTATGCATATGCTACCAGTACGTCCCTTTTGTCGCCGATACCGCGGGAGATACCCTCGCCGGCAGGCTATCACGAGTTCTCGCGGCTGCCCACGCCCACCTCCTACCTGGGCAGGGTGGCTGCGTCGCCGCGCGTTCCTACGTCGCCAGGCGATGGTGCTAGCCCGCCCCTGCGGCAGATCGTGACTGCCGCGAGCCTGATGCCGCAAGGATGGGAAGCGGCGCACCTGCGCCCGATCTCGCCCACCGAGCAGCCGCCGGATGCTCTGCTCGAGCTGGTTCGTCAACGCCACTCGCTCTCGCCCACGCCTCACACAGTCGATCCTGTGGCGCTCGACAGTGGCAGGGTGGCGGTACGTGGCATAGGGGGGACGCTGCTTGATGCTGCCAGGGGCACCGGCCCTTTTGATGCAGCCGCCGATGCAGCAGTGACAAGGGCGGCGGCCATCGCGGCCAAGTCAGGCCTCTCCTCGCGTCCGACGACCAAGGCTGGCTGGGTTCAAAGCTATGCCTCTCTCGCCGCCCATGTGGAGCACTGGAGTTCACGGGAGACGCTCCACCGCGCGCTCGCAGTCGGCCCTGTGTCTGGAGTGCCGCCGGCGTCGCCGCGCACCAAGTCCCGCCCCGCTACTGTGGCTCTTCACAGTAGCTCTTCACACCCCGCTACTGTGGCCGCATCTAACCGTGCGCGGACGCCCTGGCAAGCTCCGCAGAGCCCTCGGACGCGCACCGCAGGCCGACACAGCGCGCCGCCGATACAGCAGCTGCCGACGCAACTGCCGACGCAGTCACCACCGCAGCTGCCGCCACCGCAGCCGTCGTTGCCTTCTCACGCGCTGCTAGTGTCGCCTACCGGTACCGATGCGCCCCCCACTGCCGACGCGCTCAGCTTTCTGCGACCTCCCCCCGTGAAGGCACCGGTAACTGAGGTACCGCTGCCCTCGTCGGGCATGCACAGCGGTGCCGCCTCCTTGGCGCCCGTGACGGCGCGCTCGGGCATTCACAGCGGTGCCGCCTCCTCGGCGCCCGTGACGGCGCGTTCTCTCGCGCTCACGTCGGCGCGCCTTCCGAGCCTCAGCAGCTCCGGCGTCGTCGGGAGCGCCGCCGGAGGCCCGCCCAGCGCGAGCACAGGCGCCGTCTCGGGCGCCGTCTCTCCGCTGACGCGCGGCTCGCTCCCGAGTGGCACGCCTCGCTTGCGGACGCCCGCGCAGCCCGCGACTCCTGACTCACGCGCAGGCGGACCGCGCTACCACGTCCGTGTGCTGCGCGACCCGACTGGTCAGGCGGCGACTGGAAGCAACCCGTGGGCGTGGCCGGCCGGCCTCCAGCCTGGCCTGAGACCCGATGTTTTCGTGGGACATGGCAGCTGAAGCGATGTGCTTCACGAAAGAACCACGATAGTAACCCACCCTTGCCGTGTGTGTGAACCGGCCCCCCGGTGTCTTTTTACCGGTACCGGTACGGTACCGGTAACGAAACTATGCGGGCGCAGCCAAAAGCCATTCCCATTAACTTTCCCATTGCCACGAGCGACGAGCCCATGATCTTTACGCGGCGCGAACACAGCACCGACGTCCCTGATGCTTCGCTATCCCTTGCGGACGCTCTTGAGGCAAAGGATCTCAGGCGGAAGGCCATCAATGCAGAAAAAAACTCGCCAACACCAGCGATACATGGCACACCGGCGGAAACTGAACTGGCAGCTGAGCTGAAGGCACGCCGGCGAGTGCTGATCGCAAAAAACATAAAGCAGGAGCTCGAGATGGGGGATCTTATTCAGCACGAGGTGTTCATCGAGCAGCGTGCCCAGGAGACCCTTGCATTACGTGAGCAGCTAGCTCAACAACATCGGCGGGCGCATGCGCGGCTGCAGCTGGCGAGGCGGACAGACAAGCGTGGCGAAAATGTTGGCAAGATGGCTGTGGCTATCACGCAGGGCGAGAACGTCGAGCGAGAAGTCGACAAGCTCAACGTCAACGTGCGGCTGCTGCACGCAGAGGCAGACTGGCTACATGCGTCTGCGGGGTGGAAGCAGCTGCTATTGCACTTGCAGCAGACGACCATTCGGACTAAAACGGGGGAGGTCTTTGACACCGCCCAGCTGGAAGAAGACGAAGAACTCTATGGCGAGGGCGGCGAGCTCTCATTTGAGAGCCTGCTTCAATCGATGAAGGAGGAGGCGCGCGAGGCATCTGCCACAGGTGGCGACGCGTCGGGGCGCCGCGAGGGCGACGGCCGCTCCACCGGACGCGCCGCCGTGGGCACTTCTAGCGACGGCGAGCGACAAGGCGAGCCAGGGAAGAGCAGGGCCCACAAGACGCGCGCGCGCAAAACGTCCTCACAAAAGGTGAATCTGCACGGCGCCTCGTTCAGCGTGGACAAGAAGGCAGCGACCACGAGAGTCGCCACGCTGACATGAGAACTGCGTCCAAGGTTGACCATGGCTGTGCTGCAGTCCCACACACGACACCGTCGACTGTTTAATACTGTGTCTTTTAGGTCGGTCGTTGTTGAAGTGTGTGTCGCGCCGTCCCGGCTCTAACCCGGCTCCCCACACGTCTTCGGTTTAACTTCGGTTCGAGCGAAACGGACGGACCCACACGCGACACGCCGGAATAGTCGAAACAGCCCGAATTGGAAATACAGCGTACAAGAGGACGTTGACGTCGTCTGCGATGCGCGCCACGCGAGCACGCCGCGCTCATACCTCAAAATTGGTGACGACCAACGTTGATGCAGTCAGCGTCGCACCTCGATGCCAGCCTCCTGGCCCGAGGCCTCCAATATGTGGCGGAACCGGAAGCACGAAGCGCACGAATCGCGTCGGAGCATCGGTGGGCGGGGAAGGTGCGTGTGCTCGCGGCGAGTCGAGTGGACGCCACCGAACAAGAGGCGTCGCGAGGGGGCCGTCCGCCCTCTCCCCACATGGCTCAAGTGTTCTCGCAACGAACATCTGTAACCAGCTGCGTTTTTGTAACCGCACCTGTAACCAACGAAAGGTTAGTTAACCACCCCAAAGAAGAGAAACTCGCCAACAGGGGCGGGGTTCGCTTCCGTCGGGCTATTGGAGACAAACAATTCATCGTGAGACGGAACTTCTCATCTTCGGTACCGGTAAAAAGACACCGGGGGGAGCCGGGACACACACGGGACACACGGGACACGCGGACGCACAAAGGCTCACAGACCACACAGATCGGTTCCGGTACTGTACAGTACAGTTTCGTCAGACGCACTCTTCGGTGAACCTCCATTTCTTATGCACTCTGCCCACGTTTCGCCGTCGGGCACGGCGCTGCCATGGAAGCCATCCATTCAAATCGCCCTCTGTTACGTAATCCAGGCCATGCTGCTAATTGCTCTCATCGGGCTCATCGCCATTCCCTTAGTGCCTCTCTTTATGTTCGGGGCGCACCTCTACTTGCACGGCTTGTTCGCGATGCCCCGCGCGGTCCACTCGTGCATCCTGCCCGTGACCCTGATCATGGGCATCGTGAGTGCAATCGTCTTGTGTGTGGAGTTTGTCTATCTCCCACTCTCGCTCTTGTGCCTGACCGTCGGCATCAGGCTGTGCTCCTGCTGTGGCATTCCGTCATCGGAGCGTCTCGAACCGTCCCCATCGCTTCGCGAGGTGGCACTCTCACACCCGAGAGGTACGAGCCCTGCCGTCTCCTCCGAAGAAGCACAGGCGGCTGCGCAGCGCTACCTCGGCCACGATGAGGTCTGGGCAGCGCTCGAGGGCGACGGCGTCAAGGAGAGCGAGCGGCCGGTGCGCCTGGTGCGCCTTTCGTGGCTGCTCGCGCTCGGCCAGCCAGGTAGCAGCGTGCACAGAGAATACGGCGGCGTCCTGCCGCGGCGGCAGGAGCTGCCTGAGGCCGCCTTCATCGGCGTCGACGAGCTGCGGGATATCTCACGGCAGGCGAAGCGCGGCGTGGACTTTTATTCGATTTACGAGATGGTTGTGCTCGAGATGCATCTTGGTAAGGGAAATTCGTTCAAGCGCGCGTTGCGCCTGCTCTTCCAGATCTTCTCGTGCAAGTTTGTCAAGCGCAACGTCGACGACCTGCTCCCTATCGTCGCCGTCTCATAGTAGGCGTCACGGCGCGCCGAACGCCCCGTCGTTGAGAGATGCAATCCCCATCGTTGTGTCGATGCCGGCGCCCCACCACTCACCCGTTCCGCATGTCCCCGCGTGCACTCGCAGTTGCTGGCTGGAACCGAGGCACCCGGACTGCGACGGCGAGCAGCTGCGGCTGCTGTGCACACGGCTGAAGACCCTCTTCCCAAGCTTCGGCGTGCTGCGCCGCTCCGGGCTGCTCGGCGTGTGCCAGGCCTACGGCTTCCGCGACATGGGCGTCTTCTTCGACTGGGCCTCCCTCTTTCAGAAGGATCACAAGCTGTGGACTGAGGCCGAGCTCATAGCCGAAGAGGAACGTACCGAGGACCAGCGGCTCGCGGCCAATCGCTACCGCGACAGCAAAACGGAGGCGCAGGCCCAGGCGGCGAAATTTGCACTGGGCACGCTGGACTTGTGGTACGCGCACTCCAAGACGACGGTCGTTCTGCTCACCGAGCTGCCCAAGAAGCTGCCGAAATCGTTCGATGCCAAGCGCACGTACGACAGCCGCGGCTGGACGACGTACGAACGGTGCTCTGCGGAGCTCTGCAAGACGTTCCGCCTTCAGCAGGCGGGTTGGCCCCTCGTCATCGACCTGATGAGCCCTGATTGCCTCCCTCATCAGTCTGATTGCATCCCTCATCAGTCTGATTGCCTCCCTCATCAGGCGGGTTGGCCTCTCGTCATCGACCTCGGCAAGCAGCGTGCAGCACTTCGCAGGCTGCCGACAACGCCCGAGCGGATGGAGGAACTCTTCAAGAAGTGCAGTTTCACCAACGGCGCCGACCGGGTGCAGGTGCTTGAAAAGTACAAGAAGA
>Ga0210244_100716_pt1 | contig 30082 bp, 34 predicted proteins | sample ChrtobMetaP3_0mM_FD_155473 | JGI IMG/M metagenome (GOLD analysis project Ga0210244, IMG submission 155473) | Chrysochromulina tobin associated microbial communities from unialgal haptophyte culture, Seattle, Washington, United States - P3_0mM | ecosystem: Host-associated > Algae > Haptophytes >...
TGGCCATCGCCCTGGGCGCGTCGGCCTGGCTCGCTTGGCTGCTCGCCAAGCCGGTGCGCAGCCTCGAGGGCTTGGCTTATAGCCTCATCCTGGGCGGCGCCCTGGGCAATGCCTTCGACCGGGCTGTGCGCGGGTCCGTGATTGACTATCTGGACTTCCACCTGCACGGCTGGCACTGGCCGGCATTCAACATCGCCGACATGGCCATCGTTGGTGGCGCCGTTGGTCTCATTGCATCGTCAGTTCTGGGGCACCGCGAGGCAAACACATCCTCTCGAAGGCACACGTAACTGTTGCCGCTTAGCAGTCCCGACAACAAGGGAGCCCCCCAACCCGCGCGTGCAGGCGTGCTCTGCTGTGCGAAACTTCCTGATGACCAAAGGAATCATCGCGCTTGACGCTGACGGAGTCCTCCTGGACTACGGCTTGGCCTATGCCAGCGCTTGGCAGAAGGCGTTCGGCACGTACCCTGGCGAGCGCGATCCGCTCGCCTACTGGCCCATCGACAGATGGGAAGTGGAGCGAGTTGAAGGGGATAGGCTTGATCTGCTTCGGCGGGCCTTCGACAACGAGTTCTGGTCATCGATCCCGCCGGTTCCAGGAGCGATTGAGGCGTGCCACAAGCTCGCCGCGGCGGGCTACGAACTGGTATGCGTCACGGCCTTGCCTGCGGAATTCAGGGCAGCTCGCGAGCACAACCTGAGACTGCACGGATTCCCGATTCACCTGGTCCACGCCACCGACAACGTGGCAACGGCCGCGAGCCCTAAGGCCGACACGCTCAACTCCCTAAAGCCGATCGCCTTCGTCGACGACTACTTGCCGTACTTCGTGGGCGTCGATGCCGCGATCCATCGCGCATTGATTTTGCGTGGGATTACCGGGTCGCCCAACGCGGGCGACCTGTTGGTACACACGGATTCGCATCACGCCGACCTTCTTGCGTTTGCGAATTGGTGGTCGCAGCGCGCTGGTGATAAGTGCCGGTAACAGTTACTGCTGTTGAGAAACCATGCTCACTATCAATGCGGATGCGCATCCGCTGATGAGCAGGATGCACAAGCCGGACCCAAAGCTGGCTGCGAACAAGCAGGACAAACGTAGTGTGATTCCGCTGGCGCCGGAGGACTACGACGTTTGGCTGGCAGGTACGGTAAGTGATGCCAATACGCTGATTAGACTGGCATCTGTCGAGCTCTTTGCTGCCGGTCCAGTCACTGCTTGATCCCTCAAGCGGAAATTCTGGTGACGTGACGGGTTTGTGTCACCGTCCAATGCGGGCAGGACCCATTTCGACGGGGAGTGAAAGTCGGCAGAAGGCTGATTCCAGACGTTCCAATCAAAGCCCTGAAGTATCACTATCCTCACACAAGAGGTCGTTCAATCTGCCCGTTGCTAGGCGGCACATCAAGATGCAAATTTGAGAGCGTTGAACTGAGGGAGATGCTTACCTCTTAATTGGAGGCAGTGGCGGACGGTTGAGAAAATGACAGTTCCAAAAAATCCACAAATGCCCGCACCCGCGCGGCCATCTGATGGCGCTGCGGGTATACGGCATAGACATCTGCATCGGGCGTAAAGCATTGGGGCAGCACCTGGACCAGCCGCCCACTCTGGATGTAGCGCTGGATGTCCCACTCGGCCCGCATCAGGATGCCGTGCCCGTCCAGAGCCCAGTTGACTGCGATCTCGCCATCATTGGTCGTGAGATTGCCGCGGGTCTTGACAACCTCGGTTACCGCCTGCCTGCCGCGGCCGTGCGTGAGCCGCCAGGTGCCGTAGGCTTCTTCCCCCTGGCGGATGCCGATGCAGTTGTGCCGCGTCAGCTCGTGCGGCGTGCGCGGTATGCCGTTTTTCTTCAGATAGACCGGTGAGGCGCAGAGCAAGCGCCGGTTGGGCGCGATGTAGCGGGCGATCACACGCGAATCGGGGGGGGCGCCGAAGCGGATGCAGACATCGAATGCGTCTTCAGTCAGCGGTGGCGGGTTAACCGAAAGCTGCAGCTGCACGTCCACGCCGGGGTGTTGACGCACGAACCGCGAAATAAGCGGCGCGATGTGGGTGCGCCCGAAGCCCAGCGTGGCGTTGACGCGCAGCAGGCCTTGCGGGCTGGACTGGGACGCGCCCAGCAGTTCACCCAGATCCTGAATCTCGCCCAAGATGCGGCGCGCGTGTGCCAGATACAGCTCGCCTTCGGGTGTGAGGCCCATGCGTCGGGTAGTGCGGTTGACCAAACCAACACCCAGTCGCGCCTCCATTTGCGCCAGCCGCCGGCTTACCGCCGGCGTGGTGATGCCCAACTCGCGCGCCGCGGCGCTCAAGCTGCCCGCGCTGGCCAGCGTAGCGAAAAAACCGAGATCGGCGGCTTGTATGCCTTGCTCCATGGCAGTCTCTGATTGTTGCGTTCAGATTAATTATGGATTCATTTTTTCGACGATTAAATGAGTGATCTAAAACATAAAGTCCATCTCGTCAGCACACATACCCCACGACCGGAGACAAGACATGACCCATTCACTGCCTCGCCGCTCGCTGCTTGCGGCATCTTCCATCGCCTTGGTCGCCGCACTGGCGTCTGGCGGCGCCCTCGCTCAAGCCTTTCCCACTAAGCCCATCAGCCTGGTCGTTCCCTTCCCGCCTGGTGGCACCACCGACGTGCTGGCACGCGCACTTGCCGAACGCCTGGGGCCTGTGTTGGGTCAGCCCGTCATTGTTGAAAACAAGCCCGGCGCGGGTGCCACCATCGGCGCCGACTACGTGGCCAAGGCCAAGGCAGATGGCCACGTGCTGCTGGTGGGGGCGGTGCACCACACCATCGCTAGCAGTGTCTTCAAAAAGTTGCCGTACGACTTCCAGAAAGACCTCGCACCCATCACCACCATCGCCCTGGTGCCCAACGTACTGGTCGTCAATGCCAACACTCCGGCAAAGAATGTGAATGAGCTGGTGGCCCTGCTCAAAGCCAAGCCCGACCAAGCAAGCTACGGTTCCAACGGCAATGGCACGGCCCAACACCTGATTGGCACCCAGTTTCAGGGCATGACGGGCACCAAGGCCGCCCACATTCCCTACAAAGGCAGCGGCCCACTGGCGACCGACCTGCTGGGCGGCCAGATCCTGATGAGTTTCGACACCATCACGCCGGTGCTGCCCCACATCAAGGCCGGCAAGTTACGCCCGCTGGCGGTAACCACGGCCAGTCGTTCCAGTGCACTGCCCGAGGTGCCTACCCTCAGCGAAGCCGGCCTGAGCGGTTTCAACATCGGCACCTGGTTCGGTGTGCTTGCCCCCATGGCCACGCCCAAGGACGTGCTGGCCCGCCTGAACACCGAGATGGTCAAGATCATCAAGTCGCCAGACTTCGTCAAACGTATGGACGATATCGGCGCACAGCCGGTGGGCAATAAAGCGGAGGAAATGGCCCGACAGATCAAGGAAGAAACCGAGAAGTTTGCCGCGCTCGTAAAAGCCGGAAACGTCACGGTTGAATGAACCCCACCACCCACACAAAGGAGCTCACCGTGGACAAAGCTACCGCCGTCGCCGATCTGACCGATCTGTTGGCGAATTTCACCTCGCACATCGGCAAGCGCTTGCCCACCGATGTGACCCAGAAACTAGGGGAGCTGCGCGAGAAGGAAGTTAACTTCCTGGCCAAGGAGGTCTATGAGTCGATGCGCGCCAATCAGGAGGCGGCCGACAAACTCGACCGCCCAAGCTGCCAGGACACTGGCGTGATCCAGTACTTTCTGCAAGCAGGTGCGAATTTCCCGCTGCTAGGCGAACTGGAGGAAATTCTCCAGGGGGCCACTGCCGGCGCCACCCGTATGGGTCCGCTGCGGCACAACGCGGTGGAGACGTTCGAGGAGAAGAACACCGGCACCAACACCGGCAGCAAAATCCCCTGGCTGGACTGGGAGATCGTACCGAATGACGACAGCGTGACCATCGACGTTTACATGGCAGGCGGCGGATGCACGCTACCTGGCAAGGCCACTGTGCTGATGCCGGGTCAGGGCTACGAAGGTGTAGCCGAGTTCGTGTTCGACGTCATTACCTCGCGTGGCGTCAATGCCTGCCCGCCGCTCCTGGTAGGGGTGGGGGTGTCCACTTCGGCCGAAACAGCGGCACGCCTGTCCAAAAAAGCCATCCTGCGCCCTGTCACCGCACGCAACGCCAACGAAAAAGCGGCGTTGATGGAGGACCTGCTGACCGAGGGCCTCAACGAACTGGGCCTGGGACCGCAGGGCCTGACCGGTAACAACAGCGTGATGGGTGTGAACATCGAATCGTCCGCTCGCCACCCGTCCACCATCGGCGTAGCCGTGTCCACCGGCTGCTGGGCGCACCGCCGCGGCCGCATCAAGATCAACGCGGACATGACGCACGAAGTCATCTCCCACCAAGGATTCAAGCTGTGAAAAAGATCCTCACTACCCCCATCAAGGACGAAGACCTGGAGTCGCTGAACATCGGTGACGTGGTCTACCTCACCGGCACGCTGGTTACCTGCCGCGACGTGGCGCACCGCCGCCTGATCGAACAGGGCCGCGAGCTGCCGGTGCAGTTGAAAGGTGGTGCCATTTTCCACGCCGGCCCCATCGTGCGCCAGAAAGACGACGGCGAGTACGAAATGGTCTCCATCGGCCCCACCACCAGCATGCGCATGGAGAAGTTCGAGAAAGCATTCATCGAACAGACCGGCGTGAAGCTAATCGTGGGCAAGGGCGGCATGGGGCCAGAGACGCAGCAAGGGTGTCTGGAGAACAAGGCGGTACACGCCATCTTTCCCGGCGGCTGTGCGGTGCTAGCGGCCACACAGGTGGAGAAGATCGAGGCAGCCGAATGGACAGACCTGGGCATGCCTGAAACCCTGTGGGTAAATCGCGTAAAGGAATTCGGACCGCTGATCATCTCCATCGACACTAAGGGAAAAAACCTGATAGAGGAAAACAAAGCAGTCTTCAATGAAAAGAAGAAGCCCATCCTCGAACGGATCAACCAGCAGGTGCGCTTTATCAAATGATCTGACACGGTGTGGCCATCTCCTTGTAGTTCTTCAACCGCAGTGCTATGCGCTGCGGTTGAGCTATAGGAAACAGGCGTCGGATCGGACGACTCCAAAGTGCCGGATACCGTGAATTCGCCTGCCGGCTTTGGATGACAGGCATCGCTGCATTCCAGTTATTCCCCGGATGCCCAGCACACAAAGTCATCTCACTAAGTTGAGTGACGAAGGTTCAGCTTTGGTGCCCAAGCGAGCGCCGGCGAAAGCTGCACGGAGCGATAAAACTGGTTAAGGAAGGATGCCCGATCCGCAGCTTGCATCCCCGTCTGCATCATCAGCGTCTCGCGCAACGGATGATGGCTACCGATCATGTGTTCATTGCGCTGGTGCAGGCGTTCAAGGAGCCCGAGCGTTGGGATCCGGTCGAACTTTCCATCCGCTCCCCGATTACAGGTAGGGCAGGCAAGAACCAGATTCCACACTCCATCGAGATTGATCCCAGGGTGCCCCTGTTTGAGGCGGTGGGGAAAAAAGTGATCGATGTCCGCGTTAGTTCGCTCGCCCAGCAACTGGAGCTCGCGATGGCAATAAAAGCACCGGCCCTTTTGATAGCCGTTCAGCGCTGCGCGGCTACTCGTCACTGTGCGGCGGCGCTGCGCCCCGTCCACGGCGAATAACTCGTTCAAGTTTGCGTCGTGATGCACCGCCAAGAGATTCGCTGAAATCCCAAGGTTCCAAGCGGTCTCAACCAGACGCCAGCGCGCATCAACCTCCGGGCCTAGGTTGCAAGTCTGCGTACCGGCCAGAAGCTTGCTGAACTCGTCAGTGATCCGGATGCCCCCAGTGGCCCGGCGCTCGTCCGTATAAAACCGGTGGTGAACCGCGGCGGACCCCACGACGTGAAACGCATCGATGACATTCGCGAACCCGTGAGCGACCGTCGCGCGAACCAGTCGGTCCTGTTCCTGGTCTTCATTGAATGCCAAGCACGCCTGAATAAATCGCCCGTTGCGCGTCGTGATCTGCTTGGGAGCCGCGGCAAGATGTTCCGCTACGGAACTCGCAAAGTACGGCGCCAATTCCTCCAAACGCACCAGTTGCCCAGACTCAGGTCTCAGCTTCAACAGCGCCTCCGCGAGGGCGAACTTATAGCTGGCGGTATTTCTGCCGTAGAGGATGAATCGCCCCGGGTTTTGAGGAGGCTCAACACTCTGAGAGGATTGAGCCATGAAGAAGACGAACAAGTTCTCACCCGAGGTGCGTGAGCGCGCAATGAGGATGGTGCAGGAGCAGCGCGGGGAGTACCCGTCACTGTGGGCAGCCATCGAATCCATTGCCCCCAAGATTGGTTGCGTGCCACAAACGTTGAACGAATGGGTCAAGCGCACCGAAGTTGATGCAGGCAAGCGCGAAGGCGTCACCACAGCCGAAGCACAGCGGGTCAAGGAGTTGGAGCGCGAGGTCAAGGAACTGCGCCGGGCCAACGAGATATTGAAGCTGGCCAGCGCGTTTTTCGCCCAGGCGGAGCTCGACCGCCGCCTGAAGTCTTGAAGACCTTCATCGACCAGCATCGCAATGCTTTCGGGGTCGAGCCGCTCTGCAAGGTTCTGCAGGTTGCCCCGTCGGCGTATCGACGTCATGCCGCGCTGCTGCGCCAGCCCCACAAGCGCTGCGCCCGTGCCAAACGCGACGAGTTGCTGATGCCGCAGATTCAACGCGTCTGGCAGGCCAACATGCAGGTCTACGGCGCCGACAAGGTGTGGCGGCAACTGGCGCGCGAAGGCGTGACCGTAGCTCGCTGTACTGTCGAGCGGCTGATGCGCAGCATGGGACTGCGCGGAGTGATGCGGGGCAAAGTCGTACGCACCACCATCGGTGACGCCAAGGCTGCGTGCCCGCTGGACCGGGTAAACCGGCAGTTCCGGGCAGAGAGGCCCAACCAACTGTGGGTCAGCGACTTCACCTACGTCTCGACCTGGCAGGGCTGGCTGTACGTGGCCTTCGTCATTGATGTGTATGCCAGGCGCATCGTGGGCTGGCGAGTCAGCAATTCGATGCGTACCGACTTCGTGCTCGACGCCCTGGAGCAAGCGCTCTATGCCCGTCAGCCTGAGCGCAATGGCAGCCTGGTCTGTCACTCGGACAGAGGTTCCCAATACGTCAGTATTCGATATACCGAGCGATTGGCAGAAGCAGGCATCGAGCCATCGGTAGGGAGCAAGGGCGACAGCTACGACAACGCCTTGGCGGAAACCATCAATGGCCTGTACAAGGCAGAACTCATCCACCGCCGGGCACCCTGGAAAACCAAGGAGGCGGTGGAGTTTGCAACCCTCGAATGGGTGTCATGGTTCAACCACCATCGCCTGCTCGAACCCATCGGGTATATCCCGCCTGCTGAGGCTGAGGCAAACTACTACCGGCAATTCGCCAATCAGGCCACTGCTGTGGTGACCTGACTTAAACCAAACAGCCTCCGCGGAACCCGGGGCGATTCAGTCCATTCCACTTGGTCGCGACCGAGGCTGTCACTGTTGTTCCATTCTTGAACAAAGCTGAATCCTGCGCTCTGACAGAGGTGTCGCAGATGTCCAGAAGCATCCGGAATGAAAAGTCGGCCTGCTGCATCTCTATGGTCATGAGCGCTCGCATCGTCACGCCGGGTCGGTACCGAGTAGAGAAAGCGGCCCCCAGGCTTGAGGCAGCGGCGCACAAAATCGATCGCCGCAGGCTGCATGTGCACAGGCACATGCATGAGGACCGCCGAGCACAGAACTCCATCAAACTGTCCGTCGAAAGGGACGTCGCAATCAGGCAGAGCACCTAGGCTGAACCGGCCTACTAACTCGGGATGGAAACGTTGGGCTTGCGCAATCAGTTGTTCAGAAGCGTCGAAGCCATAGACTTCGCGGCCGATAAAGCTCAGCAGCGCCATGTCCCTGCCCGATCCACAACCCACGTCCAATACGCGGCCGCCAGGAGGAAATGCCGCTTCGAAATGAACCGACATCCCGTTCACGATGGACTCGTACCGTGACGCAACGTCGGCAGCATTGACTGAGTAGTAGGCGAGGGTCTGAGGATCCATAGGTGTTCGATAGAGGCCTGTTGAGGATAAGGCCCTGTGGTCGGCGTATTTTTCGTTATTCTGGCTGCCTACCGCACAGAGGAAAAACGAATGGCGCATTTGGAAATTGAGGTACCCGACTTCGAAGTGCCAAGCTTGAGGTCCCTTTCGGGGAGGGGGAGCGAAGCCGCGCGGTCTGTGATGGAAGCGGACTTGGCGGAGAGTTATAGGTCTAGTGCTTTCATAAACACAGATTGGGACGAAGTGCGCAGGATGTTCGACTCAGGCCACACGATCTGGTTTGGGTCATACACGATCGCTCTGAACGATGCGGTTGGAGAAATCGCAGCCATATCCAGCTTGCTCGCTGAAAACGATATCCATACGATCTCCCGCGCCGTCGTTGTGATGACTGGTAGCAATGACCGGTTAGGGCTCACGGGTACCAAAGCTATGTGCGAGGCTCTTCGCGACGGCTTGGGATTGGAGCGATGGACTTTCGGAGTGGTGCATCATGCTGGAGTGTCAGATCGGGTACGACTGACTCTGTTGCTGGAGACCCCGCAGTCTTGAAGGACCTGTGGCAGGTTGCTCACTTCGATGAAACCGTCGCAAACTCTTTGACCGGTTTGCGCTTACCTGCTCTGGAAACGGTGTATAGCCAGCAATACAGCGTTGCGTGCCCGCTGCGGTCTTTAGATTCCGGTTTGATTGGGTATCGTGCGTAGTGTCTGCCCAAGATGCCTTCCAATTGGCCCAGCGAGCCGCTCGCGCATTCAGTGGCATCCTCAGGGATTTTGTTTTGCTTGTACCGCTGCACCAATGGTTGTGCGACGCAACGAGTGAGTGATCGTTTGGCCATAGCACACTTCACCGAGATGGGAGTTGCAATGGGCGCAGTTCATGTGGACCTCACACCTGTTTCAGCGCATCCATGATGGGGACATCGTTCGGGCTGTTAAGCACTTGTGCAAGCTGTTCCACTGGAACCAGCATGACCGCTTGCGATTCCCACCCCATATCGGCGGGGTTGCCACCAAGGCGCTCTGCCAGGAAGTACCGGGTGTAGCTCTGACTGCGTTTGACGTCCACCAGATGCTTACGCAGGCGCACCTGGAGCCCTGACTCCTCGTATGCCTCGACCAGCGCAGTGGCCTGGGTGGACATGCCATCCATGGTCCCCTTGGGAAACGTCGCTTTGTAGCCTCCAAAGCCATTGCTGGGTGCCACGACCCAGACCCGACCGTCGGGCTCACGGATCACCACGCCTGCGGCTTTTTTGTACCCAGCAGGCACTTTGAATTCGGGTTCAGGCACCGCTGTCGTTGCCGCAAGGGCTTCCCAATCCTGTGCACTCGATGGCGCTGCACTCCAGGTCAATGCCGAAACGCCGTTGATCTCACCAGGCATGGGTCCGTCGGGAATCACACAGGCAATAGCCTTGGCATCCGACCAGGCGGTCAGAGGACTGGGGTGGCTGGGTTTTCTGAGCTCAACATGCTTGTCCTGCTCACCGACCTTCGGATGGAAGACTGGCCCGCTGGGTTGGATGGGTTTTGGGGCAGCTTGGTACTTGGCCGGCTCGGTTTGAAGACGGTGAAGCACATCCGACACGTCGTGGTACAAGTGAGCGCGGGCATTCCCTTGAACCTTAGCCACCTGGCTCTTGAAGTTGCTGTACTTCAACTGGCTCACCAGGCTCGCCATTGCAGCAGCCACGTCGGCGCGGGGGGCGACCGCGCGAAAACGGTAGTCATTGGTTTTGCTTTCTTGCACTTCGCCTAGGGCGGGCAAGTACTGTTCGCGCAAGGCGTCCAGATCGCCTCGCACCCGTGCCCGCACGGTCAGCGTGTCCGCCGTAACGTCGCTGGCTTTTTGCACGACGCTGAAGAATCCCACGGGCGTAATTAACCACATATCTGTTCCTTGTTTTTCTGCTTCATCGATGCTTGGAAAAAAGATGAGCCAATGCTTGGGACACGTCCTTCGCCAACTGAACCGAACTGCTGAAGTGCAAACGCGGCGACGGCCTATGCACTGGTGAACGCATCAACCAGCTAGCCGAGGGCGCCGTTCTTCACACTGGGCTTTCGGCGTTGGTGCTGTCCACCTAGTGGGAAAGCAGGGAGCAGCGGGAGGCTTTTGCAAAACCATGCGTTGGCAGGCCTGTCACCATGACTTCTTGTGGTAATCAAGAACCCTGGTCGACCTTTCCAAGAGACAAGGCCAGTGTGTCGGCCTCTTCGGCCAAAGTGAATGCGCTTGATTCAATACGCCAGAACTGAGTTGCCTGAATAGTTCCTAGTGCGACGCCGTGTTTGTCATAGAGGGCACGAGTCAGGGCGTTCAGGGAGTCGTAGGATTGACCGTCGTTCTGCCAGACGAAGCGGTTATCGGCAGTGAAAACCGCCACCATTTCAGAGGCTTCGAGGGGAGCGAGAGCTGTGACTTTGCTCTCATTCAGAATGATCTTGACGCCGTCCTTTAGTCGCCCAGCGGAAACCAACAACGATACAGTTCGCGCACGTTTCGACTTGGCTTGATTCTTGGCGCTTTCAATCTCTTTGGCGCGTGCTCGAACCTGGTAGTCTTTTGCAGCAGGGATGGGAATGATCTGGTCAAAGTGCAGGGCCTTTTGACCGTTGAGGTCATACACACCGACTTCGAAGCATGTGATGTCCATGCCATCGAGATCCTGTGAGATGGAGCCAAACATCTCGTTCAACCAGAGAACCGTCGTGGTGATTTCTTTGTTGAATTTGCTTGAGATCAAATAGATCTTGGGGATTCGGGGCAACTCAATGTCACCCGGGCTCGACGCTCCAAGAAAACTAAGAAGCTCGCTCTCCCATTCGCCCACGACCAGTGCTGGATTGGCTTTCTGCCGATATTGGTAACCGGCCTGGACTAGATCGTTGAAATTGCAAACGGAAAGCATGGCGGCGTACCTGAGTGCTTGTAACTCGGCATGCGCCCCATCGGAGTCTCTCTTGAACTCCATGACATACAAGTTCAGGTCGGCGTCCACAGCCAGAATGTCAAGCCGTCTGGCGCTGTCTTCCCAACGACTAAATTCGGTAGAGATGGTCTTCAGCCCTGGGAAGAACATCCCCAGGTTCGACGCTACGAGATCACGAACCTCGCTTTCTGTGTACCCAGCATCCTTGATGGACAGTCGAGCCACACTGCTGGCTTGGTTCATTGAATTTTTTGGCAGAAGGTAAAAGGGCATAGGCGGAGGTCGAGTTAAAGGGAAATGATGCTCAGGAGCACCCGAGCTGAATGCCTTGGGCATACACACCGTCAAAAATAGCTTCAAGCCCAGGATGCGTGCCCCTCAACCCGTGCACGACTTTGTTTGACCATTCAAAGTAGTCCTTCTTGCGCTCAGGCGTCCAATCCGCAGGCTGTGAAGCCAAGATGTCTCGAAGGTTGCTGCTTTTGTCCGCCAGTTTCACCAGCCGACCTGCATAGGACATGTGTGGTGCATGTTCAATCTGCAGTTCCTTGCGGCGACTCCAACATCGAACGCCAGTTCGTCAAGGAACTGGACACCAGCAGTGATTTCGTGGTCTACGCCAAGCTGCCACACGGCTTCCTGATCCCGACACCGGTAGGCGACTACAACCCCGACTGGGCCATCTCGTTCAAGGAAGGCTCCGTCAAACACGTCGACTTCGTGGCCGAAACCAAGGGCGCCATGTCATCCATGGAACTGCGCGAGATCGAGAAAACCAAGATCAAGTGTGCCCGCAAGTTCTTCAACGAAATCAACCAACGCTTTGCACCCGAGGTCGTCAAGTACGACGTGGTGGACAGCTTCGGCAAGCTGATGGAGTTGGTGAAGTAACAGAAACATCGAATCGCCCCGCGGGTGATTCGATCATGGCGAGCTGGGTTCAAGTTTGAAGACCACACGAAGCGCCCTGGTGTCGTCACCGAACTAGCCTGCCTTCACCGTTCCCCTGCATTTTGGGAAGGTTGAACACCCCCAGAACGTATTTCCTAGGTTCTCTCCTTGTCTGGCGGTGCGCAGTGTCATCGCAGCACCGCAACGTGGGCATTCAGGTTGAGCTGCGGCCTTGACTGGGGTCACGGGATTTCGTGCTGCTGTTCCCGTTCGGGGGACTATGCACTCCGTAGAGCTGGGTGCATCGCCTTGCGCCGCAACTGGCTGCCCTTGAGCGCTCTTTGCCTGCTGAATCATTGCGAAGAGTTCGATGCCGTCAACAAGTTCGATGTTTCGCCCTTCGGCAAACTCTTTGGCATCGGTCGTAAACCGCCCCGAAGTGATCACAAAGCCGCCCGCACCACCTCTGGCTGCCATGACGCCATAGAGTTCCCGCACCGTTGCCACGCTTACTTTGTAGGCCTTCCACTGCTTGCACTGCACGAAGAATTTTTCCGAACCTTTGGTCAAGACAAGATCAACGCCGCCATCGGGGCCGCCGCCACCTGTCTCGTCCACGCGATATCCCTGCAGTCGATAGGCTTCACCAACCAGCAACTCAAATTCTCGCCAACTCATGTCGTCCAAGACGCGGGCGCTGCGTGCTTGCGCCACGTCCGCAACCAAAGTTTGACGCTGTTTGCGACGCCATGCCGATAGGGCTGCTGCTACTAGTAAAAGCAGTGGCGCGATGTACTGAGCGGCGTTCGCGATGCCATGGAGGATAGCCTTCTGCACCATGGTTCCCACCAAGGCACCCCCTTGGCTTTGTATGTCTGAAACCTGAGTGGGCGACGCTAGGCGGTGGAGGAGGAAATAGCTGAGCGCTGCGAGTACCAGGCAGACCCACCATGGAAGCATGGCAAGCGAGTCTAGAACAGCTTCCAATGGACTAGATTTCTTGCGTCTGGCCATCATTCCTCCCGATGTTTTGTAACGTGTGCACGATGTGGCGCAAGCATTTGATCATGTCCGATAGAGAGGTGTGATCTGCCGATGGCTCCTGTGTTTCTAGCGCGGTAAGGTTGTCTTCTCCTTGGCGGCGCAGGTAGCGCTGCTCGACTCAAGCGAACGTCTTCAAGAGGGGACATCAAGTGCCATTGGCTCGCTAGCAGGAGCATCATTGAGAAATAGCGATGTGCGCCGCAGGCCCTTTTCAAAAACCACCTGCGCAGGCGTGAGCAGGGCCTGCGGCGGTGGACGATCGGTCTGCGAAGAGACCGCGCTTTTTCCATTTGTAGACCATCGGCTCACGAATCCCAAAGCACTGAAGCTGTAACACTAGCGGTCTCGTCGGGGTCCACAATCTCAGGTCGTACGGCAGGCAGGGTTAGTGTAGGGCGATCAACCTGGCATCCTATTCTGGGTAACCTGAGGAGGCTCTGTCGACTTTGTGAAACGGGCGAGCAATAAAGAGTAGATGGCATGTCTGCGCAGCCGTCTGAAATTCGCTATTTAGAGGGGCTGATGATGGGGATTTTAGAGATGCGATCGATTCGAGTGGATTATTTTTTAACATTGCTCGCGTTTCGGAAGTGCCCCGCCAGAGATAATTCAGTCGGAATCAAGTGCATTGTCGGTGGGCAAATATCGGTAAAATCTTCATGTGGATCGGAGGTTAACTGGTTTCCTGTGGAGTTGTCTTCGGAGGATATGCGGAATTTAGAGTGGACCTTGGAGGTGCTTCCGGAATTGAAGTATCCCATCAGTCCAATAGATGCAGAACTATTCATGCAAAAGTTCTTGATGTTAAAAGGACGGCCGAGATGGTTGCCGCGTTTACTGGAACCCCTTCATATAAGAAGGGATGACATCAATCGAGTGGAGTCGTATGTTAATCTAAAGCGAGGTTTTACCGAGCTTGTCAAATCGGGGTGTTTTAAAATATACAATTCTCGTTATGAATATGTTAAAAGCGCTGCGGATGATATGCTAATTGATTTTGGTAATATCGAGGAGTACGCTTCAGAAATGGGGGTCAAAATTTTCGCAGACGAAATAGTGTTTGCTGATTTGCCTTGCATTGACCTTTTTGCTGACAGCACAGAATCGTTTCCTTCCACGCCGCTGGGCTTAAATGATCGCCTTCTGCGAGAAGGCATGCCCAGTCCCGAAAGTTACGAAGGCGGGCTGATCAGTCGTTCCTATGGTTTCCAAAAAGTAACCACGTAGGTGGCGGACGCTACGCTCAATCCGGGCCCAGCTCTTCCAAACACTAAAGCGGCGAACGTTACCCTGAGATGCGCCCAGCAAGAAGGGCAAGCACTCGTTTGGCATGACGGCCCACTTTAGCGAGGATACGGATTCAGGCCTGGTGCAAAGCGTCCGAGGCACTAGTGGCCGAGAACATAGGTTATCGCACCCGGAGAGCTCTCTCTCGGATGGTCGAACAGTGGCTCGAAGACTGCCACTTGCGCAAAGTCCTAAGCATGTATTCCGGACTTGTGGATGTTCCTTGGGGCTGTAGTTCTTCATCCACTTTGCTCTTGAACTCGCCATGGGCAAGCAGCCGGTTCGGCGAAACTTCGGCGAGCTTCTTGCCCAATCTTTCGAGTTCCATCTCGGACGCGCGCAGCAGCTCACGGTCATTCAAGTGCAGTCCCACTCGATAGCATCTGCCGGTGGCAAGGATCTCGCTATCGATGCCGCCACAGCCGGCCACGAAAAATGTAGTGGCCAGGCTCAAAAGGAGAAGAATTCTTTGGTGGCTAATATTGAACATAGGGAGTTGGCACACGTATTTGGTGCACTGGAAAAAATTTGGAGTGATAGAGGGGCTTGATTGGTAGCTTTTGGTGATTCGCACGGCTGCATACAGTGGAACCGACAACCAAAACAGCATACCAGGCAAGCTGGTAGCGATAAGTGCCACCAAGGCGGATCACTAGCAAAAAAAACCTTACCCACGACCTGTCCTCACCCGCTGTTCGATCCTGGAAACAGCGGGTGAGGACGGTATGCGAAAAGGAGGAGTGGATACCTGAACTGGTTTGCGGCAGCCTCTTTCAGTAGCTATCCCATAAAGTGCTGAGCTGCATCAGATAGAAGCCATGAAGATCGCGCGCTATCCGGGCATTTTTTGCCGCATGTTCAAAAACGTACTCGGGCTTGATCTGCTCTTGGAGCGTACGGTCCGGGAAAACTAGTTCTATCCTTGAGGCAAGATAAACCGGTTGCCCTGCCTGAACAGTCCACTGGGATACCTCGTGCGCGCGCTGAAACTTCGCCAACTTCTGACGCAGCTTTTCGGACTGCGCATCAATCTTCGCGAACTCAGGATTGTTTGGCGCGTTCGTTGCCTTTGCGCGCGCTAGCTCCAATGCCTCCCTCCTTTTGGGTAGGTCGCCTTCCAATGCCTTGAGGTACTCTTGCTCGTCGCGAAGGCGCCGGTTGCTGGCCTGCTCAAGGCTCTCAAGCCTGCGTTGCACTTCCTCTGTGACTTCGCGAACGATCACGCTAGGCGACTTGCTGGAGCCCGTGTCGAAGGTTTGGGCGCATATCAGATACCGGGCCCTGTCTGCTTTCATCGATTCTGGGCAGTTCGCCAGAAACCGTGCAGCGGAGCTGCATGAACCGGCCATATTTTTGACCAGGCCCTGCACGGTTTCGTCAACATACTGCTGAGGGTTAGCTTGCGCGCAACTCGTGGGCGTCACCTGCTGTAGGCGGGCTAGGTCAGCACGCAGGGCTTGTGCCTTTAAGCCGCCTTCTTGGCTCACAAGGGTCGTCACTAGCTTTGTCTGTTCCGCAAGCTTCGTCTCCGTGGAACTAAGCGATCGCTCTTCATGCTCCAGCATCTTTGCAGCACTTTCAAGCGAAAGCGCTTTCTGTCTATCGTTTGAAGCTATGTCTCGAGCAATTTTGTTGGAGAGTGCGTCCCGCACAGCATCGCTTTCACAGGTGTACTGCACGATGGCGCGGTTGCGATCATCAGTGAATTTCTCCCACTTGGTTTTTGTGCAACCCTCACGCTTGTCGAGCAGTTGACCCACTGTGAACGCAGGCCAGCTCTGCAGTTTTGAATTTTTGACCGTGCTAATGTCTCCTCCGAAACATCCTGCCAGTAGCGCGGAGAGCGCCAACGGTATGACTCGTAAAAATTTCATGGCAACTCCGATATTGATGGGCTATGCCCGAATACAAACAAAATGAGGTTTGCATCGTTCTAAAAGAACGTGCAGCATCCTCTGGTTCTACCGTGCGGGCACGGTAGTAGCGTCTGCATTCACCAGCCATTGCAAATCTCAATAGAAAAGCAAAGGCCGTGAATGCAAATGTGTAAAAGGCGACCGTTCACCCTCGCTTTCGCAGCTTCTACCCGGACCTTGCACGCTTGCTCTCTGGAAAAGGTCCGCGCCCCTATCTCGCCGCTTTGAATCCAGGCGCCCAATGCCGTACCCTAGAGTGCGGCATTGGGCGCTCGGATCCGCGAAGTCGGGGAAGGTGCGTCTACTCTTAATGGATGCGCTGTTTGACTACGTGTGCAATCTGGGTTTTCTCGGCCTTCTTTGGATTGCCTTGCTTTTGACCCTTTGCATGGGAACCAGACGGGCCTAGCGCTGGCGGTGATGCATCGGGTAATTGGGTGGCGGGCTTGAGTTCGTCTGCCTGCTTGGGCGCAAGGGCCTGAACTGGTTCAACAGTCAGTTCAACTTTTGCCCCTGATCCAGTACATGGATGTACTGCTGAAGCCTCGAGGGCTGAGTCAGAAAGCTCGAGGTGCGCGGGCGGGGAATGCTTGGCTGGCGAAACGAAGGACTTCACGGATCGCATGATCGAAACCACCCGTACTTCCCTGTCGTTCATCACGGTTGCGAAGCACGTTCGGCCGTAGCTCCCCTGTACAACGCGATAGCCAGCGGAACATGCCGGTGGAAGAGGCCCGGCGCTTGTTTGGGCCAAGCCAGAGACCTCCTTGCCGTCAGCTTCGTTGAGCGTCTGCCCTGGTTGGTACTTGTGCAAGATGTCTAGATAGTGCAATCGAGCACGGTTCAAGCTCGGAAATTCGTGCTCAGAAATGCGGACAGGGATTCGGGTAGGCATGTGTATTCCTTGAAGTGAAAGGGTTGTTGAGCGTCGAATGTGAACTTGCTCACACCATTAGCGTGCTTCTTAGTCTGGGCATCAGCCCATGCTTCAACGTCCCTTGCCGTTCGCGATGCCGATGAGTATCCAAACGACCATAACGAGCCTGCCCAACCAAAGACCCAGGGAGGCAAAGAACAGGTAAATCATCAAGCCAGCGATAAGCGGCTGTGCGATGCATGCCATGGGTTGTGCTTCGGCGGTCGGTTGATTTGCCAGCACAAAGGCAATGACCGCAGCGATCAACACACCGCCTACAAACTGCCGAGTCCTGGTGAGGCGATTACTGGCCATACCAACCCCTGACCCAGGTGGTACGCGAAGCCTCGATATGACTCACTTCCCCAGTTGTTGGCCTAGACCGCATACAGCAGACCGATCAATAGATACCCCATCAACAGCCAGCGACCCAGCCAAAACGCTTCATGTTTGGTCCTTTCCTTGAACTAAAAAAATCGTCACCTACGACGCAATCTGGGTTGCTTTAAAAAGCGAAGCAAACTCCGTAGATGCAAACAAAGCAAAACCGCATCCTTTCGCGGTGTCTGCCAAACCCACGCCCCCGAGCCAACTGCCTGACCCAGGCAACGTGCGCGAAGTCCTCGCGTACTGGGTCCGGCTACTGCGTGTAGAAAAAGGCTGGTCCCAGGAAAGTCTGGCCCTGGAGTGCGAACTCGATCGGACCTACGTCTCAGCAGTCGAGCGCTGCCGTTGGAACGTTTCCCTGGCCAACATCGAGCGCATCGCAGTAGCCCTGGGCGTTGAGCCCTGGACCCTGCTCAAACCCCCGGAACCGGCCCGTAAGCCCGCTCGCAAGTCCGTACGCAGCAGCACTGGTAAAACTTGATTCCCAGCCAGACGATCGCCCGCTTCAGGTCGAAGGAACCGGTTTGCCCTCGCGCGTGAGTGAACCCTGCTGGTAGATGAACTCCAGCACCTGTCGAGCCGCCTTGCGCTGCTCTTCCTCAGGTTCAAAGGGGCCTGCAAACCCCACCATCCGGATCACCAGTTTCTCGGTCTGGTTCGGCTTTGTCTGCACCACGGCAGACACCAGATCCGAGCAGGATCCGAACTGCGGAGAAACCTGCACCCCTTGAGCAGACACCGCCATCACGCGGAATAGGGCAGGGCAGGCTGTGCCTGAACCGCTTTGCAGCAGCAGGACATCCTCACCACCCACGGACGCGTGCCGCACGATCAGCACCGACTCGTCCGGGGCCGGCACAACCACTTGCCCGTTCAGCAGGACTGAAGAATCATCTTCTTTGATCACCACTTCGCCGAAGCGGGTCGTGACCTTGGCCTGTGGTGCTTCCAGACCCGACTCCATCCGAGCCGCCCCCGCATCGATCAGACCCAGCCATGCCGATGGAGATACGCTGAAACCCAGCTTCGCCAAAGCCACCGTTGAAGGCGCCTGGCTGTCCAGAGGTCTGGCCCGCACCCCTTCGACCAGACAAGGCATATCAGGCGCGCACTGCGAAAGGATCCGCTGACCCAGCGGAGAGTCCGGATCAAAAACAAACGCGATGAGATCCCCCGATTCAGGGCTCACCTCGATCAACGCGGCCTTGCTGCCACTGCGGTCCAGTACCCCAGCGATCTCAAGGAACCCGGACACCGTCTGAACTGGCAACTCCGGCGCTTGCACCTCCACGGCCACCTTGCGTTCGCATCCCGCCATCAACGCTGCTGCCGCGATGGCAGCGCAGGACGCCGCTACCCAGCGCAGTGCCTGCGCCCTTGTCCCCATTGGTTTCATTGAACCCCCTCTTTAGATGTAAATGATATGTGATGCAAACGCATCCATTGAACGTGAAACAAACCCCGCCGGTTGACCCGGCAAACCCACTTCCCGCAATCGAGATTGCTGAACGGGCAGGGATGAAGGAGTAGCTGCGAGATCTTTGCCGCAGCTCGGCCGCCATCGTGTGTGCTCCTCCACTTGGGGCGTGACATCCCTGCCCGTAACCAGCTGACCTCAAAGGCGCGGCTGCAACTTCTACGCCTTGTTACGATCAACCAAGACGAACCATTGCCTGATTGAACAACTTGCGCGCTGCCATCCCCTTGAACCCGTCCACTGCCTCCAACCGCTGCGGCTACTGCGGCGCCACCAGCTACCACCGGGTGCTCGCCCGCGACGACGCCGGAGTCATGCGCTACACCGAAGCCCTGCGTTGCACAGGTTGTGGTCGCGAATACGCCAACCTTCAAGTCTGGCGCCGGGGCGGAGCACAAGAGCCGACCACTCCACCCATTGCAGCAGCAGACTGAAGGTGACGCGGCCCCTGGTTCGCGTAGAGTGACACCTGCGCCTTCCTGTCCTTGCCAAGGGCACGATTCGCCTCTCTCCCCACACTCAGCACCGACTCCTCTCACGCACACCCGCATGTCCAGCTACACCGAACTCCTGGCCCAGAAAAAACTTCTCGACGAACAGATCGCCAACGCCAAGAAGGCCGAGTCCGAACAGGCCCTCCAAACCGTTTTGCAACTCGTTCAAGAGTTCGGCTTCACCGCCCAGCAAGTCTTCCCCTGGAAGCCCCAGCCCAAGAAGGTCGCTGCCAAGTACCGTGATCCCGACACCGGTGCCACCTGGTCTGGCCGAGGCAAGCCGCCGCAGTGGATTGCGGGCAAGGACCGCGCGCCGTTTGTGATCGGCTGAGCTCCGCTAGGAACGGGAGTGCAGACTGCCTAAGCCGCAGAGATCCGAGGGCGCACAACCCGATGACAAGCGACTCATTGCCTCCTGAGATCACTAGTCCAGCGATCCAGCGCGATGTCCAGCGCCTGCTTGGGCGTTGCATGGTGCGTATTCAGCAGTACGAACACACCCTGAAGGTCCTGCTAGCGCACCATGAAATCTCTGGTCCGGTGGACACGCTTGCAGACCAGGCGGCCCAACGCGCACAGAAACTGTCTGGCCAGACACTTGGACAGTTAGCGAATCTGCTCTTCGGCTCGTTCGTTGTCCCCGAGGGGTTTGAGCGTGAATTGCTTCCGGAAGACAAGACACCCACAGATCGGGCGTCCTTCGCTCGCGGGTTTCGGATGACCATGCAATCTGAACAACTGGCGCAGACCAAGCTAGCTGTTCAGGAGTTGGTAGATCTGCGCAATGAACTGGTTCATCATTTGTTGGCCCGGTTCAACCTGGGGGATGAGCAAGGCTGCACGGATGCCATCGCCTACCTGGAAGACTCCTACTTGCGCATTGATGCTCGTTACCAGGAGCTCCGAGGGTGGATGTGGACCATGCACAAAGCTGCAGAAGCCATGGCTTCCTTAGTGCAGTCAGAGGCATATCTCGATTTGCTTTTTAACGGTATCAATCCCGACGGCAGCTTCGAGTGGTCGCACACCGGCATCGTGCGGGCATTGCGCACGCAGGTCCAAACGCTTGCTGGAGACAACTGGGTAGCGCTGGAAACCGTCAAGGCTCAGATGCTTGCGCATCATCCAGACCAAACCCCTCAGAAGTACCGCAGCGGCACTTGGCAGCAGGTGCTGTCTGAATCGGGCGAGTTCGATCTCGAATATCGCCGCGAATCCCACACAGCCCCCAAAAAGCCTTGGGTCCGATTGCGTCCAGAGCGCCCGCTCCGAAGTGGAGCGAAGGAACGCAAGCCCCCAGGACGGGGCCCAATAACACCCCTGATGGACCAGATCAACGGACCTCAATAGCGAGTTCAGCAGTCACCCGTGCATCGTCGGCATGATGGCTAGCGCCGCAGTCACCATCCCGCAGTCCGAACCTCCCTCGACCGTACGCGCCGACCAGACAGCACGAAATTCCGCGACCCGCGCTGCTGCCTTGTGGTGTGGATATGCACCAGGAACCAGACGTTGGTTATGCCCCAAGCCCCATGCAGGGTGCACCCGGGTATTCAGGACCAAAAGCCCGGAAGTCCCTGCGCACACCGCACTGCCTGAACCATCATCCAAAGGTCTCCAAGGCCCCTCCACCCCCACCACCAGCATCCATTGAGGCGCCGGGCAGGGCAGGCGAGGGGACCCCTGAACCTGCCTGGCAATCGACTGCCAGAGCAGCAGCACCAGGCCACCACGGTGAACCGCATCGTGGGACAGCGCCAGCAAGTCTTGCGGAGCTTGCTCCCAGACCAACTGAGCATTGAACCCCGGCAGGAGCCGCTGCGCATGACGCAACAACCCCTGTGCACTGACCACCGGCGGAACACTGACTCGCACTCCGGTGAGCAACGCAAACGCTTGCTGCAATGCCACCGCACCGGGACGGCGCGGCAGCACGGGATCCCGCACCAGAAGCCCGGGAAGCACCCTGTGCTCAGGTTCCGAACCCTCACCGCAGCGGTAGCCGGGTACCGTCTCCATCACCAGTCCCACGACATACCGGCGAACAACCCCTTCATGCGCTCGCATGAGAGGCTCCAGGATCCCCCGTTGCCGTCACGGTTGCACGGCTGACCATCGCCTCCTGCCGACGATGCAGCTTGCCACGCAGCGAAATCGGCTCAGGCGCTCGCTCCACTCCTTCGTCTCCATCCGCCATGGTCTCTGGATAGAACTCTTCCACGATGCCCGCGCCTTCTTCCTCCGATTCCTCAAACTCCCCGAGCGCCAAGCCCTGGCGTGCCGCTTCATCGAGCGCCGCCTGATCCAGACCCAGCGCAGCCTGTTGCTCGCGCTCTTGCCGCGCCAGTGCCACGACCTGGGCCAGACTGGTTCCCGCTCTCAACGTCAGGTCGACGTAGTAGATCGGCGTGCGATGCGACAGCGTCGTGGATTTGCCGCGCAGCCGAAGCTCCAAGGGCAGCCCCGCTAGCAGTCCACCAGACACCGCGAACAGGTAGCGCAGCCGAGCCGACAGTGTCCGGATGCTGTTGAACCCCGTGGTCCGAAACACAAAGCTTCCGAGCTCGTCATCTCCCACAGCTGTTCCTGTAGCTCCAGCGCTTCCGGTGGCTGAATCCGTCTGCCCAGAACTACCGGCATCCACACGCACATGCAGCCGCCCATACGGCTTGCAGTTCCCATCCTGGGCCAGTGCACAGGACACTGGCGAAGGGCAGGGCAGGGACTGCATCCCGGAGATCGTCACCCGCTTGCAGCTGTCCCCATCCCCCACACACAACGGCCTACCGGTCGCCCGATCAAACATCGTGTAGTTCGCCCGCAGGCTAAGATCCGGATCGTTAAACAACAAGCGCACCGGAATGCTGCGCAGCTTCGCACCGGGATCCTTGCGCAGTTGCCCATCCGCTGGATGCAACACCCACCCGTCCTTGTTCTGTACCTGGCTGGTGAGCGTGAACTCATCGTCCTTCTCGGGCAGGCGGCGCCCGTTCTTCTCCACCACCCGACCAATCGCAATGCGCCCGATCACGGGCGGTGTCAAAGCCAAACCTTTGAGCATGTGAATCTCCTTGTTGAATGTGATGAATGCACCCCCAAACAGAACGGGCCTCACCGTTGCCGATGAAGCCCGTCCGGGGGAATGCATGGAATAAAAATGAACCCGCCTCACGTTTGCACCAGGAACCGCCTGCTCCCAGGCTTGGGTACCGTGTAGGCCCGTACGGTCTCAGGCATCTCTTTGGCCAGCCGCGCTGTGTCCAGCGTGCTGCCATCCTTGCTGCGCTTGAAGCTCACTTCCCCGCCATCGAACACCGCCCGCGAGGCATCACCCATGCGCTGCTGGATGGATTGCTTGAGCTGAGCTTCCAGCGCTGACTGAGTGGCCAACACCTGGCGAACGGCAAGCAGGTCCGAGAACACTGCGCCCATCGTCAGGTCCTCGCGAAGGTCCAGGGTGATTCCGGTATCCCGCGGATAAAGCGCCCGCAAGGCCCGGTCTGCGGAATCCGAGCCATCGGCCGGAGGCTGTTGATCCCGCTCGACATAGCCCCAGAACTCCCGCTCCAAGGTGATGAGCTGGGTGATCAACTCCTCATCGCGATCGATCCGGAATACCCGCAGTTCCTGGCCGCCCAGCAGCACCGCCACATCCGCAGCCTGTTTGCCCGTTACGGCCAGCTGGTGCTGCACCTGCAGTTGCACGTACTCCGGCACCCCGTCGCGCCAGAGCCAGGCACCCTGAATGCCGGCTGTCTTGCACTCGAGCAACTGGACATCCGGGGCCCCGAGCACCTCGCGGTCGATGTTGGCCAGCATCCAGGAATGCTCGGGATGCTGCAGCACCGCATTGATTCGCCGTACACGGTTGCCCGTGCGGCGCGTGTAATGCGCAGCCACGATGGGCTCCAGGAGAGATCCCCAGTACATCGGACTGAGATCGTCCGCACCACCGTCGCCCGGCGGGGCCACAGCGGCACGTCCGGTCTTCTCCATCCACAGCTCCAGCTGCGACAGGTAGGGATTGAGCCCCACCGCAGCCGCGGCATCGGAACTCCCGATACCGCCTTTGCGTACCTGCAACCACTGATCCCGGTCCAGGTGCTGTGTCTTGACCAGCTTCAGGGCTGGGCGGGTCTTGGAACAAGACGGACCCGCCGGTGAAACAACAGGAACAACCATGGTGACTCCTTCGAATAGATAGAAACAAGAGAACCCGAACGCCACCCCCACAAAGCAAAAGACCCCGTCTCCCAAAGGAGGCGGGGCCTATGCCGCAAGTGCAACGAACGAAAAAAGATCCTGAAAAAAATGCAGACTGAACCCTCTTCCGAGCCCTTCATGACGCCATCTGCAAAGCCTGCTCCAGCGCCCGCTGCTTGAGAGCTGCACCCTGACCAAACCACGCACTGTCCAGGCGGTACTCCTGACTGCGTGCCCGCCGTTCGTGGTCCACGAACTCGGTGACAGCGCACAGCAGACCCCAGGCCGTGCCCTTGGCCGCTGCCAGTTCTGCTCCACGACCCTGGCCCTCGTACATGGCCTGCACCTTCTTCAGAGCCCGTTCATTGGTCAGACCTGCAGATGCATCCGCATGCCCATCCGTCTGGCACAGGACCTTGAGGAAGTAGTTCATGGACTCATGGCTCTTGACCTTGCGCTCGGACAGGGTCTTCATGCGGTACATGAAGCCATCCCACTGAGAGACAGCAATGCCCAACTGCTTCTTGACCGCCTGCGCATCAAAGCTGGTGCTGTGAGGCACCTTGATCGCGCTCGATGTTCCGGACAGGGCAATCGAGAGAGTGTTGTTGCAGACCACCCGCACGGTGGTGGGGGTGGCGGTAGTTGCCAGCGTCCCATCGCAGGAGGTGGCCAGCAGCAGATAGCCATTGACCACATCGTTGCCCTTGAGCGCCGAGGACTTTCCAGTGCGGGCCAGAGCCCAGAACTTGCGCCCCGCCTTCAGAACCCCGGCGGTCTCCAACTCATAGCCAGAGACTTCCGTCAGATCCCGATAGAACTCCAACACCTGCTTGGGCTGCACCACCTGGTATCGGGCACTGACCACTGACAGAGGCGCCTTGGTATCACTGCGGTACAGCACCTTCTGATCGGGGAACTCCATGGGTTCGCCGTAGAGGTTCGAGACAGAAGACGCAGTGCCGGAAGCGGCCCCAGCACCAGCCTGCGTGGCCATGTAGCGCACTGGGGTCTCACGGATGGTCCAGTCCATGCCCGCTCCACGGGCCCAGACATCGATGGGTTGTTTGGCGGGCAGTTGCTGACCCAGGTTGTGCCAGGGGGTCTCACCAACATAGGCCATGGTTTGAACGAGATGTGCCATTGAAATACTCCTTAAAGAACAGTTGGAAGAAAAGCAAAAGGCCCCGGTGCTGGGCACACGGGGCCTTCTGTTTTGTGATGAGAAAAGGTTGTTGACCGGATCAGCACACCCTGCTGCTGAAACTGCACCCACATGCCAGACAACGGTGGTTGTCGAGCACATTGGCGTCGATGGCGTTGCCCAAGGCCGCGCCAACAGCGCAGCCGGCGGCAGCGCCGACCATTGAACCGAGGACTGCCCCAGCGATGGCGCCGATGCTGGCGCCGCCAGGACCGGCCACCAAGCCAAGTGTTGCCCCGAACTCCGCGCCCAGGTTGGCTGCACCGGCTAGGCGTGAGGTTCCCGCAGCCGCGCCGGCCAGCGTGCCAATGGCACTGCCGACTTTGCGGCCGTGGTAGCGGGGCATCACGCGCGTAGATCCGCACTGCGGACAGTGTGCTACGGCATGGTCTGGGTGTGTGCTGGGAGGGAGGTCCGTATCGGGGTCTCGTGGATCCCACACGGCTTAGGCCTCCGGTGGAAGGACGCGGGGTCGGCGATCACTGGTAACAGCGCCGTCGATGTAGCTGATGAGCACGAGGGTAAAGAGGATCCCTGCCAAGTACGCGACGGCACAGGCGGCGAGGTTCTCTAGGGGCGAGGGGGTTTCAATCACGATATGCGACTCCTTGAGCTTGTTGCGGGGGTCTGCGGCGTCCTATGTGCCTTGCAGACAGCAAAAAGCCAGTGAAGAGTTATTGGCTCTCTCACTGGCTCAAGGGAGTGATATGTGATTGAATTCTTTTAGTCTGGAATGCAACGATGCGTCTCTCCTGAAGGAGAGCTGCCAAGAAGGGGTGAACGCGGTGCGAGACCACGAGCAAGATGCCGTGGTAAAGGCACACAAGTGAGGACCAGCGATCTGAAGAATGCCGCTACTTTTGGTGGGGAGCCAGGGCGCGCAGAGCACCTCTTTGGCGACTTCCAAAATCCGTTTGAGGGCGCATGCTGCGGTGCGAATGCGTCGTTCCCCAAGCGATGGGAAGCTGACTGAAAAGTCTGAGGCGCGACCATTCGTCGCGCCAAGGCCAGAACCTTGCATAAATCACCAATCTTGCTCCGACCCAACCCACAGTTCAATGTGGGTTTTTATGTGGGTCAAGAACCAAATATCGATCTAAGTTGTTGATTTATAACAAATTCTGGCGGAGAGGGCGGGATTCGAACCCGCGGTGGGGATTAGCCCACACACGCTTTCCAGGCGTGCGACTTAAACCGCTCATCCACCTCTCCGAAGCTCTCCATTATAGCCACGGCGACGGCTCGTTTTTGCTCGCTACGCCCTGCGGGGCAAAAAATGCTTCTCTGTGTCACGAGTCATGCATGCCTGGTGCCGCGGGCCGCCCTCCTATCCAACCTCAACCCCGCACGCGGCACGCTGCCGAAATCATGCGCTTGTAGGGCTGGCCAGGCACATCCTTGAAAAGCACCGCTGCTTCGCCCTCGCGGTACTCCTCGCGCCCCACCGTCTGGCCGGACCAGGAGGGCTCCGCGAAATAGCTGAGCCACAGGTACCAAGCCTTTCGCGTCGAGCAGTTAACCACTGCCTTCGCATAGTACGACCGGTATTTCTGCCCGCGAAACGAGGTACGCCCCCGGTCACGCGAAACGCGCAGGTCGAGCACCACGCGCTGGTCCAGTCCGGTGGGTTCCGGGCGCACTTCAACGAGGTCGGTGGTCGGGTCATTCGGATCGCCGTGCAGTGTCAGCCAGAGGTCCGGGTCGTTCGCCGACTGGGCGTTGACTGGCGAGCTTGCTGCGGCCAGCGTCAAGCCTGCAACGGTGATCATCCGGCCAAGGCCGGTAAGGTTCGCTGTGCAGCCACCGAGCGGGCGCAAATCAGAAATGCGTGCAATCAGCCTGCTGAGCAGACGGGCGCTGCCGGCGGCCGACGCCAGCGCCTTTTGCACGTCCGGGCATTTCTTTGCAGGCACTGCGCTCAGCCAGCCCGTTGCTGGGCTTGCACCATCTTCATGGCCGAGCCGATGAGGGCAGACACCTCGGTCATGTTGCTCGGCACGATGAGGGTTGTGGTGGCGTCTTGCGCTACCCGGCTGTAGGCGTCCACGGCCTTTTCGGCCACCTTGAGCTGCACGGCCTGTTCTCCGCCGGGCTGGCGGATGGCGGTGGCCACCCGTTCGATGGCCTGCGCGGTCGCCTCCGCCACAGCCTTGATGGACTCTGCTTCGCCCTGGGCCTTGTTGATGACGGCCTGCTTTTCGCCCTCGGAGCGTGCGATGAAGGCCTCGCGCTCGCCGGTGGCGATGTTGATCTGCTCCTGGCGGCGGCCTTCCGAGGCTGCGATGAGCGCGCGCTTTTCACGCTCAGCGGTGATTTGTGCCTGCATGGCGTGCAGGATTTCCTTCGGGGGAGTCAGATCCTTGATCTCATAACGCAGCACCTTCACGCCCCAGTTCAGCGCCGCTTCGTCGATGGCCTGCACGATCTGGGCGTTGATGATGTCGCGCTCCTCAAAGGTCTTGTCCAGTTCGAGCTTGCCGATCACCGAGCGCAGGGAGGTCTGGGCCAGCTGGGTGACGGCCATGATGTAGTTGCTGGAGCCGTAGCTCGCGCGCATTGGGTCCGTCACCTGGAAGTACAGGATGCCGTCCACCTGTAGCTGCGTGTTGTCGCGCGTAATGCAGATCTGGCTGGGCACATCGAGCGGGATTTCCTTGAGGCTGTGCTTGTAGGCCACCTTGTCGACAAAGGGCACCAGAAAGTTCAGCCCCGGGCTCAAGGTGCCCGCGTATTTGCCCAGGCGTTCCTTGACCCACGCGTTTTGCTGCGGCACGACCTTGACGGAACGCACGATGAAGATGACGGCGATGACCAGGATGACGATGGCGATTTCCACGGGAACCTCGTTTCTTTGAAAAGTGTCAGCGAGCGTGGCGCGCTCAGACCGGGTCTACCAGAAGCCGGTTGCCCACCAGCTCTGCCACACGGTGCATGCCGGTGGCCGGGGTGATGCCTGGGCGGTGTATGGCTGTCCACTGTGCACCGCGGTACTTCACCAGGGTGGTGCCGTCGGGGTTCCAGCCTTCGATGTAGATGGTTTCACCGACATCCATGTTCACGCTCCGGTCGGCGCGTGCCGAGGGGTCACCGGGGCGACGCTTCTTGGCCCAATGCCATGCCACCACCGCTCCGCCGCCGACCACTGCGGCGCTCACGATCTGCAGTGGCATCGACAGGCCCACATGCGCCATGACGGCCGCAGCGGCAAGTCCGACAGCCACCATGAGCAGGTAGAAGGTGCCGGTCAGCAGTTCGGCCGCGACCACCGCACCCGCCGCCAGCCACCAGATTGTGGATTGCTCCATGGTCAGCCCTCCTTGGTTGATGTATTTAGCGCACCACATTCTGGGCCCAAAAATGGGCCAGACAAAGGCATGTCAACGTTATTCCTTACACTTCGCGCCTCTTTTGATTTTTGGCCGGGCAGGGCACGGTTGCACGGAGGCTGCGCATGAAGTTTCGTTTTCCCATCATCATCATCGATGAGGACTATCGTTCCGAGAACACCTCGGGCCTGGGTATCCGTGCGCTTGCGCAGGCCATCGAGGCCGAGGGCTTCGAGGTGGTGGGTGTGACCAGCTACGGTGACCTGTCGCAGTTTGCGCAGCAGCAAAGCCGCGCCAGCGCGTTCATCCTGTCGATCGACGATGAGGAATTCTCGGGCGGAGACGGGCTCGACCCCATCGTGCTGAGCCTGCGCAACTTCATTGGTGAGGTGCGCCGCAAGAACACCGAAGTGCCGATCTACGTGCACGGCGAGACCAAGACCAGCCGCCACCTGCCCAACGACATCCTGCGCGAGCTGCATGGCTTTATCCACATGTTCGAGGACACCCCCGAATTCGTGGCGCGCCACATCATCCGCGAGGCCAAGAGCTACCTGGAAGGGGTGCAGCCGCCATTCTTCAAGGCACTGCTCGACTACGCCGAAGACGGCTCGTACAGCTGGCATTGCCCCGGGCACTCGGGAGGCGTGGCTTTCCTGAAGAGCCCGGTGGGCCAGATGTACCACCAGTTCTACGGCGAAAACATGCTGCGCGCCGACGTGTGCAACGCAGTGGAAGAACTTGGCCAGCTGCTGGACCACAACGGTGCCATTGGCGAGAGCGAGCGCAATGCCGCCCGCATCTTCAATGCCGACCACTGCTTCTTCGTGACCAACGGCACCAGCACGTCCAACAAGATGGTCTGGCACCACACCGTGGCGCCGGGCGATGTGGTGGTGGTGGACCGCAACTGCCACAAGTCCATCCTGCACAGCATCATCATGACGGGCGCGATCCCGGTCTTTCTCAAGCCCACGCGCAACCACTTCGGCATCATCGGCCCCATCCCGCAAAGCGAGTTCGAGCCCAAGGCCATCGAGGCCAAGATCAAGGCCAACCCGCTGCTCAAGGGAGTCGATGCGAAAAAGGTCAAGCCGCGGGTGCTCACGCTCACGCAGTCCACCTACGACGGCGTGCTCTACAACACCGAAACCATCAAGAACATGCTCGATGGCTACGTGGAAAACCTGCACTTTGACGAGGCCTGGCTGCCGCACGCGGCCTTCCACCCGTTTTATGGCACTTACCACGCCATGGGCAAGAAGCGCACGCGCCCCAAGCACTCGGTGACGTACGCCACGCAGTCCATCCACAAGCTGCTGGCGGGTATCAGCCAGGCCAGCCATGTGCTGGTGCAGGATTCGCAGACCACCAAGCTGGACCGCCACCTCTTCAACGAGGCCTACCTGATGCACACCAGCACCAGCCCGCAGTACAGCATCATCGCCAGCTGCGATGTGGCGGCCGCCATGATGGAGCCGCCCGGTGGCACCGCACTGGTGGAAGAAAGCATTCTGGAAGCGCTGGACTTCCGCCGCGCCATGCGCCAGATCGAAGACGACTTTGGCAAGAACGACTGGTGGTTCAAGGTCTGGGGCCCCGAGAAGCTGGTGGACGAAGGCATCGGTCGCGCCGAAGACTGGATCATCCGCAGCGACAGCAAGAGCAAGAAGGCGGGCGCCAAGTGGCACGGTTTTGGCCAGCTGGCTGACGGCTTCAACATGCTGGACCCGATCAAGTCCACCATCGTTACGCCGGGCCTGAACCTGGATGGCAAATTCGACAAGACCGGCATCCCCGCGTCCATCGTGACCAAGTACCTGGCCGAGCACGGCGTCGTGGTGGAAAAGACGGGCCTGTACAGCTTCTTCGTGATGTTCACCATCGGCATCACCAAGGGCCG
>Ga0210244_100717_pt1 | contig 30048 bp, 14 predicted proteins | sample ChrtobMetaP3_0mM_FD_155473 | JGI IMG/M metagenome (GOLD analysis project Ga0210244, IMG submission 155473) | Chrysochromulina tobin associated microbial communities from unialgal haptophyte culture, Seattle, Washington, United States - P3_0mM | ecosystem: Host-associated > Algae > Haptophytes >...
CGTCGTGCGACGGCATGCGTGCGTAGCTCTCGAAATTCGACAGAGCCTCCTCCAACCCCACAACTCCGTTTGGAATTCAACGCACGACAGCGATATTTGTAATTTGACCTCAGCTACTTCGTACTTGCCAATATTAGAATTTTCCTGGCCCCACCGCCTCGTGCACGTATCTAGGTATCTTGCGTTCCCCACTGGCATTTAACGGCTGCACGCTCAATGCGCAACGTAGTCCGTAGCTACTGCTACGTGTAACACAAGTAACCGGCCGTGCCAAGGACTAGCACTCGAGACTCTGAAGCGGGGTAGCCCGACGCGAGCGCGAACCGCGCGGCCGGATTCTCGGTTTAAAAGAGGCCTCCAAGCGCCACTTCGGGCCCCGCCCCTCAAAGTGCTCGAGATTTGCGGGCTCGTGGGGTGACAGAAAGCCGGTCTCGGTCTGATAGAAAAGGGCGGACGCGGTTTGTCGTGCGGTACCGCGGTTCCGCACGCCGAGACGCGCGAGCGTGTGTGGGCATGGCGATGCCGGCAACGAACAATCGGAGCGGGAGTCGGTGCCGAGTCGATCACGGGCATGTTTTCAAATATGCATCCAGGTCAAAGCGCTTCTCGGCGTGGTTGAACATCCACACCTTGTCATACGACGGCGTGCCATAGTACCGACGGACCAGGAGCAGTAGGTGCTCGGCCTCGGCGTTGGTGAGCCGCTCGGGCACCACCTCCGAGCGCATGGGTGCGATCGCCTTGGCCGTGAGCAGCTCCTCAAAGAGGTGCACGCTCATCGAGCGCGCCGAAGGGGAGACGTCCTTCGTCCAGCGTGAACGTTAACAACACGACAACACCAGTGCTCGGCACTGTTCCTGCCCGCTCAGGATGCACACACCTTACACGACTTCAGCGTGAAGAGGGCTGCGGGGAAATCCTTGGGTATGCGCGCCACGCGCCACGGGTCTCGCGACCTTCGTAGAGATCTAGCTAGGTGTGAAGAAGGTGATAGGAATTCGAAATACTCAGAGTACGGAGCAGTCGAGTCCACTTGCTAAAATTGGTTCAGTGTCACGAAATTCTCTGAAGTTTTGGTACCCGGTAGTGCTCGAAAAGTCGCCGGCCCGGGTTTCACAAGCAGGTCGCGGCGCTTATCATGCTGGTCGGCGATGGTTGTTCAAACCAGGCGCTGAGATGGACCGAGAGCGCGGAACACCTTGCTTTCATCATGCGCAGCACCAGCAAATCTGACAAAGCACGCGCACATTCATACGAGTACCTCTACCACCGCCAGCTGGGGCCCATCGCACACCGCGTGTGTGACTGCCTTAAGAACAACAGCAACAACCAGCGCGCGCGCGGCGCGCGCGCCGCACGCTCGACGTCAGAGTGCAAGCCGATTCGGTTCTTGGAGATTGGACTGGGCTGTGGTATGCCATGGGGAGCGGGCGCAAGCGTCGAGATGTGGCATAATCTGTTTCGGCCGCCCCTCAAGTTGGAGCTTCACATCCTCGAGCTTGACCGGCCGTGTTCCGAAAAGTGGACAGCAGCACACCGCACGCGTGCGACAGTCCACGTGGGCAGCCAATCATCGCCGGCGGACCTCGACCGGCTATACAATGCGTCAGGCGCGTCTCCATTCGACGTTGTGGCCGACGATGGGTCGCACAGACCGCAAGACCAGCTTGTGACGCTGCAGCATGCCTTGGAGCGGCGACGAGTCGCGCCCGGCGGCGTGTACATTGTGGAAGATATAATGGACTCGTGCCTCTCATGGCGCGGTCCGAGCTGCTTCCTCGACCGTTACGGCAACGCCACTCTGTTCGCGAAGGTGGTCGATTGGCAACGTGACATGTCGCAAGGATTCGTGCCGTTGCCAGGCGTGCGTAGCATCAATTTCTTCCAAGAGGGTGTCGCGTTCGAGGTGTACGCGAACTCGGACCTCGGGGCCACGAGGCGTGCCGACTCTCCGCCCTTGGAAGAGATTCGTCGTCAGCATCTCCGAGCTCAACGAGTACCTCTACCACCTTTATTAGCTCGGCTGCGAGGTGCGACGACGCCTTGGGGCTACAATAGTAGAGAGGCTCGTAGCTCTCCGGGACGCCGTGTGTAGAATTGGATTGTGCGTCTGGGGTTGGGGGGGGGAGACGGGGAGGCCGTGCCAATCGCCTAAGGATCTCGGGAGGAGGCCTTCACCCCACTCGCTGTCGGTGCCGTCTGAGTGTGCGGCTGCACATGGCTGAGTCCGTGAGTGCGATGTGGTCTTCACTGATCACTCGTCCGTCTTCCGTCGCGGCGTGTCTCACAATTCTCCGCGGTCTTCGGTATCTCGTGTGTCAGCGTCGTCACGCCGTGGCACCTGACACTTCCAGTTTGCCAAGTGCCAATGTGAGCACAGCCAGGTAGTCGTACACACGTCCTCGCCTACCGACACCGAAAGCTACGAAGTTCCTAACTCCACCTCGTTCTGGTACCGAACCATGTAGTACCGATCCCCGATAGTACTAAAATACCATACCGCGTCTACCCGACATCAGACATCACCAACCTCCGCCGCGCCTCGCTGCCACCTCCGTCGCGGGCGCGGCTAACCCGCGGCCCTGCTCCACTGCATACCGTGTACGTGCGGCACGAGAGTACCCCGCGCATACATACCGGGCTACCAATAACCTAATTAGGTGAGAAATTGTACACCGGTACTGGTGTGCCCACAGCCATCCAGCGTCCTGCTCGCTGTCCAACGGCTTACCAACGGCATGCGCCGGGCTCTCCGGAGAGGCTCTCGTCCCCAACAACATCGAACCCGACGTGCCTCGCTCGTGACTTTGACTTGCCCTTAGCGTTGCTCTTGCTCGGAGTAGCTCTTCCTGCGTAGTAGTCGAGCGATCGCAACGCCCCACCCACCCGCTTTGCAGCGCCCGCGTCACCGCCGCCGCTGCGCGCGCGCTCGTCATGGCGATCGGTCATGTGCAAAGCACCGTTCACCAAGATAGCGCGCAAGATAGCGCTCAAGATAGCGCTCAAGATAGCGCGCAAGGCGCCTCCACTAGTGCCGTGCCCCCTCCGACGGCGCCTCCGACGTTCCCTCCTCAGAACCTGCGTCCCAAGTGTTATCCCAAGTGCGACTCGAGTTTGGGTACGCCTCGGGACGCGAGAAAGTCTCGTCACGCTGCGCCGCCTCCATTGGCGAGCTCTCCCACGAGCTCGACCTCATCTCGCACGAGCGCCAGTTGTGATCGTCGGCACAACGGCCGCCGTGGCGGCCGTCGACGGAGCGCGAGTCCGAGAGCGTGTACCAGCCACTGCCGTGCCGGTCCGAGCGGCGTTCCGCGTGCCGGTCTGCGCGGCGGTCCATCTGCCAGTCCGTGTGCCGCTCAGCCCTTGGCGAGCTCCAACGGTCGATGGAACGGTGGGCCCGGCCGTTACGAAAGCCGTTACGCCTCGACGGCCGAGTGCCCGAGGAGCGATGCGCCGAGGAGCAATCGGCGAGCGATCGGTCGGCATGCGGGCGCTCAGCCGGAGGCGAGTAGCGGCGGCGGCTCTTGCAGAACTGCACCGAGCCATCAGAACGGAGCTCGTCGTTGTCAACCTGGCGTAGCCGATGGTTATACTGACCGACCATCTCTTCTGGGTGCTTAGGAGTGGCGGCGAGAAAGACGTGGGTAGCGGCGCGCTGAAAGTACGGCGCCGAAATGCGCACCCGGCCGTGCGTTAGGATGCGGTGGTGCAGCGCGTGCACTCCCGCCGAGTTGCAGATCCTGGCCAGCGTCATGCCACCGAAAAGGATGGCCTCGTCCGCGCCCATCGTCGTCTCGATCGGAACCCACTCGGCACTGCCTTTGGGCTGGATCTCAAGGCCTGGCGAGGAGCTCTTTGGAATGAGCGTGAGGAGCCCCATGTCGTAGTGCGGGTCTCCGTCGCGCTCGTTGAGCACGCCATGGTACTTGTACACGCGCACCATCGGGCTGATCGTCTCGCGCGGCCGGTCCTCAGCTCGCGCTCGCTCCGCGCCATCGACGAGGGCGCGGAGCTGCGCCGCGCCGCCACCCCCGATCGCCGTGGCCAGGGCCGCAAGCGCCTGCGTGCAGCGAGCCTCGCAGATGCTCGCAAACGTCAACGCGGTCTCCAAGAAGCGGCTCGCCTTCGGATGGTCCTCCAGCTTGCCGAATGGGTGAGAGCCAAAGTGGTGGAGCTCGAGCCATTCGCGCACTCGGTCGCACACATATCCGTCGCGGCTGTCTAAGTCATCCAGCTGCTCGTCGGATATGCGCAGCGCCCTCATTTCGACCGAATCCTCAAAGGCTTGCTGCGCTGCGTCCAACATCTCGTGCACCGCCGCCGCCTCCGGGGGCGTCAGCTTGATCACGGCAAAGCCATCGCGTTGCAGGCTACGGATAGCCTCCGAGGTCCAGGTCAACGTATCATTCCGCTCGGTGAAGCACGGCTGCGCGGCCACTACTTCACGCGGAGGCGCCTCGAGGGCGCGGCAGAGATCCATGGACGCTTCCAGACTGTACTACCACAGACTTGGATTCCATGCGTCGGGAGAGTGGCAACCACCTCCCTTTGAAACCCAAACCCTAAGGCTCAGAAGCGCGATACATCGTGTTGGGCGTGTTGGTGGGTTGGGATGGTTGTGAGGTTCGTCTGTGTGATCCGTGTGCCCGTGTGAACGTTAACACGACAGACGCGACAACCGGTGCTACCGGTACGGCACTGTTACTGCCCGCTCAGAATACACACACCTTACGTGTCCCGTTTGTGTCCCGGCTCACCCCGGTGTCATTTTTCCGAGGTCGGCGAGTCACAGCGCCCTGCTCCACATGTCATCGTCCACGCCAGCCGCCGACAGCGGCGACGCCACCGCCGCGTGCTCATCGTCTACCGCGCCGCCGCCGCCCAAGAGCGAGCTCGAGCGGCAGTGGCACGAGCGCAGGCAGGAGCGAGCGCAGGTGCTCAAAAAGGTGCGCGAGGAGGAGAAGCGCGCGCTCAAGGCGAGCGGTGCGGAGGCGTCAAAGCAGCGGATCGCCTACCTGATGAAACAAGCGGACATATTCACCCACTTCGTCAAGGGATCGTCCGCAGCCGAGGCCGCCGAGAGCGAGGCCAAGGCAACGGCCGCCGCCGCCGCCGCCGCCGCGAGCAGCGGTGAGGGGCGCCGTGGCAAGGGGCGGTTGTCCGAGAAGGCGGAGGACGAGGCGCTTCTGCGCGCCGCGACCACGGGCGATGCGGCGAGCGCGTCCGAGGGCACGCGCCTCACGGTGCAGCCTCCGTGCATCGCCTTTGGCAAGATGCGCGCGTACCAGCTCGAGGGCCTGAACTGGCTGATCAAGCTGCACGAGCAGGGGATCAACGGGATCCTTGCGGATGAGATGGGGCTTGGCAAGACGCTGCAGACCATCTCGCTCCTAGGGTACCTCAAGGAGTCTCGCCAGATCGCCGGCCCGCACCTGATCATCACGCCCAAGTCGACGCTTACGAATTGGGCGAACGAGTGCGCGCGCTGGTGCCCTTCGCTCAAGGTCTTCAAGCTGCAGGGCGACCGCAAGAACCGCGAGGCGCTGTGCGAGCAGTACTTTGATGCGGCGGACACCTTCGACGTGTGCCTCACCACATACGAGACCGTCCTGCAGGAGAAGGCCGCGATTCAGAAGCTTGTGTGGAAGTATCTCATCATCGACGAGGCGCACCGCATCAAGAATGAGCAATCGAAGCTCGCGACGGTCGTGCGCCTGTTCCACACGCACTTCCGGCTGCTGATCACGGGCACGCCGTTGCAGAACGACCTGCACGAGCTCTGGGCGATGCTCAACTTCCTCTTACCGGATGTCTTCGGGGAGGCGGCCACGTTCGACGCGTGGTTCGACATTGACAAGGCGCGGGAGGCCGGCGGCGATGCAGTCGACTTGCTTACACAGCTTCATAAGATCCTCCGACCGTTCCTGCTGCGACGGCTCAAGGCGGACGTTGAGAAGGACCTGCCGCCCAAGCGCGAGATTAAACTCCTCATCGGGCTCTCCGACATGCAGCGCAAGTGGTACGCCAACATCCTCGAGAAGAACATCGACGTGCTCAACGCGATGGGGGCGAACAAGACGCGTATGCTCAACATGCTCATGCAGCTGCGCAAGTGCGCCAACCACCCCTACCTCTTCGAGGGGGCCGAGACGCCCCCGTTCACCAATGACGAGCGGCTCATCCGCGCCTCAGGCAAGATGGCGCTGCTGGACAAGCTGCTGGTCCGATTGCATGCGGGCGACCATCGCGTGCTCCTCTTCTCGCAGATGACGCGCATGCTCGACATCCTCGAGGACTACTGCGCCTATCGCGGCTGGACTTACTGCCGTATCGACGGCTCGACGTCAGGCGACAGCCGTGACGAGCAGATGAACGCGTTCAACGCGCCCGGCTCACCCCTCTTCCTCTTCCTCCTCTCGACCCGGGCGGGCGGTCTGGGCATCAATCTCGCGACCGCAGATACCGTCATCCTCTTCGACTCGGACTGGAACCCGCAGATGGACCTGCAGGCGATGGACCGCGCGCACCGCATCGGGCAGACGAAGCCGGTGGCCGTCTACCGGTTTTGCACGGAGGGGACTGTGGAGGAGAAGATGATCGAGCGTGCTCAGCGGAAGCTGTATCTCGACGCTGCGGTGATCCAGCAGGGGCGGCTCGCCGAGCAGACCAAGGCGCTCACCAAGGACGAGCTCTTATCGATGGTGCGCTTCGGAGCGGATGCGGTCTTCAAGGCGGCGGCGGGGGCGGACCCGTCGGAGGCCGACCTGGACGCACTGCTCCAGAGAGGTGAAGAGGCCTCCCGCACAGATTCGGAGCGGCTCAAGGCGAGCGGCAACTCGCTCGCCAACTTCACGCTTGGCAGCGAGGAGAAGTCGCTGTACGAGTACGAAGGGCAGGACTACAAGTCGAAAGAGGCGAAAGGCAAGGGCAAGGACGCGTGGGTGCTCTCGCTGCCCAAACGGGTGACCAAGGCCAACTACGACGAGAACGCCTACTACCGCAATGCCCTGGATACCGGCAAGGCGGTCGACGCGCGTGGCGCACCCAAGCCACCCCGGCAGGTGCAGCTTGCGGACTTCCAATTCTTCAACCTCGCGCGGCTCGAGGCGCTTCGCCAAAAGGAGTGGAAGAACTATGAGTACCGGAAGGCTCATTTCGAGAGGCGTCACGTGGCCGACGCCGGGCCGCTCGATGAGCGCGAGATGCAGCGGGTGGCGCCGCCGCTCTCTGTGGAAGAGCTCGAGGAGAAGGAGCAGTTGATGAGCGAGGGCTTCACGGGCTGGACGAAGAGGGACGTGCTTGCCTTTGTGCACGGGTGCGAGCTGTTTGGGCGCGACGACCTGCCCAGTGTCGCGAGTGTTGTCGAGGGGAAGACGGTGAAGGAGGTCGCACGGTACGCCGTCGCCTTCTTCGAACGGGTCGACGAGATCAAGGACGGCGCCAAGTATATGCGCCGCATCTGCGAAGGCGAGGCGCAACTTGCGCGCGCGGCTGAGCTCGACGAGGCGCTTGGGCGCAAGATTCGCGCCACTCGCAACCCTTGGCTCGCACTCAAGGTCGACTGGGGCGGGCCGCGCCCCTTCAGCGGCTTCTCCCTCGAAGCCGACCGCTTCCTGCTCTGCATGAGCTACCAACTCGGATATGGCAAGTGGGAGGAGCTTCAAAAGAAGGTGCGCCAGGCATGGAGCCTCAAGTTTGACTGGTGGCTCCGGACGCGCACCCAGGCCGAGCTTGAAGCGCGCGTCGAGCAGCTGGCAAAGCTCGTCGAGGCAGAGCTCCTCCAGAGCGCCGCCCAGCGCAAGGGCGCCGAGGGGGCTACCCCATCAGCCGCCCCGGCCGCCGGCACCAAGCGACCACTTGACGAGGAGCCACCCACTAGCCGCAAGCGATGAGTCACTTAGTACTAGTGTGCGCATGTAATACGTGCGGCGGTTCAGCAGCACCGCGATTCGTCGCATACACACGGGCGCGAATCGAATCGCCATCAATGAATGTTGAAACGAAAGGGAAAGCATCTAACCCTTGTAATCGTCCCCAAACCCCATCGGTACCGCGTACCCGCCGCCCGGGGTTAAGCGAAGAGGCCTCAGACCCCACCGCACACGCACACGTGAAATCTGAAACCGAAGCCCCACGCCACCGCAGGAGCCACGACCGCGTCGACCCCTCGACCGGACGCCCGCGGCGCACGGGGGGGACATCCGGAAAACCGGCCAAAATTTGACCCATCATGATTCATGTGAATAGTGACCGCACCCAGGCCGCCAAATCCAGAAAAGATATGGATAAACCCTCTAAAAGCCTCGTGGCAGTAGGATATGAGTACTGAAACGAGAAAGACGTTACTCTCCTCGCCTCACTTCTATCAACGACACCGCTCGAACTCATAAAATCCACCCAACACATGACCCAACTATCATTGACCCATCATACATGACGCCCGCAACACCTTCAAATCACCCCACCACACACCAGGGCACTAGGGCGTTCGCTTCAACTAGGGATAGTAGCTCGTTCAGATAAACTCTCACTCGTGCTCGTCCGCAGCTGACATTGACAGCCACGTGCGCTTCCCGCGACGCTCCACGCGCGGGAAGCTTTGATGTCACCCCTCTGCTTCGCACGCGCTCCGAACTTGCGGCACGCCTTATCATGTCTCCAACCGCTCCTTCGCTCTGTTTGCGAGCGCATGCTGCGAAGGACGCTGACCCTTGCCGCCTATTTTGCCGCGGCCATGGCGATGGCGCGTACCGAGCCGTCGTGGCACGCGATCAGGAGGGCGGAACCATCCGGGGCGATCTCGATCGTCGCGAGCTCAGGCTTAGTAGAGCCGACGGCTTGGACGACCGGGATCTTGTGGATGCAGCCCGCATTGTGGCCAAGCGGGTCCCAGACGCGCACCTGCCCCGTCGTGTGAGTGGTATAGAGCGCCCGGCCCGACAGAGACCAAGCGAGACCGGTGCAGCACTGCGCGTCTGGCGTTGTGAGCTCGCCAACTGCAGCGGCGTGGCGCACGTCGAAGATGCGCACCGCACCGTCGACGCACGCGGCGGCTACGAGCATCCCGCCGGGGAAGAAGCCCACGCCGCTGACTTCGGAAGTTGCGGGCAAGGTGTGGGTCCGCTCGCCGCTGCGCACGTCCCATAGCCGCACCGTGGCGTCGAGCGAACCGGAGGCAGCGAGCGGACTCTGGCTGAGCGGTCCGAGTGCGAGTGATGTGACGTGTCGCCCGTGACCACGGAACGTGTGCACGGATACGCCGCTCTCCACATCCCACGTGCGCAGATCGCCGTCGCCAGAGGCCGTGAGCAGCGCATGGTCATCTAGGAAGGCGAGTGCCGTGATCATGCCCTCGTGGCCCACGCCATCAGGAGCCGGAAGCGTTTTGCCCACCTCGCACTGTTCGACATCGTTTGACATGTCGCAGATCGAGACCACGTTGTCCAAGCCGCCGAGAGCGACGATAGTCTTCGCAAGGTTGGGGCTGACGGCGACAGACGTGACAAACGACCGGGGCATGTATTGCATAGCTTGACTGTCGACGACGTCCCACACGACGACGGCGCCGCTCTGGTACACACTGACCGCACGTCGAGAGTCGGGGTGCCATGAGGCCCCCAGAGCACGGCTTTGGTTGGACGTCTTAAGCACCCGGCGCACGCGTGGTCGAGGGATCGGGGCTAACGCGGATGCATCAAGATTGCAGAGAGCCAAGTTGCCGATTTCCGGGTGGAGGTTCGCGACGCGTGCACACATGCCTGAGGACCTGCAGTGCAATGCAAACACGAATCAGCCGCGCCCTTCCAAGCGGCTCGGGCAAAGTGAGGAGCGCACTCCTTCAGCGTTCCGACGAATCGGCGGGGTGCGGCAAACTCTGCGACGCGTTGCCAAAGATAGAATTTAGCAAAGAAAGTTTATAAAGACGTCAATACGAGGGGGCTCCTGTAACGCCTCGGGTCCACTCGAGATTCACCTACCCGCTGACTGGCTGGGGTCCGTGAGCCCACTGATCCGCTTATCCATGGTGCGAAGCGCTCGGCACAGCGTCCACGCTTACGAGAGCCTGTCCATCTGGCCCTGTATCACGTCGAGCTTGCGCAGCAGCCCCGCCATCGCCTCCGCGTCGAGCTGCACCTGCACCGGCGTGCGCGTCGCTTGCACGCCTCCCGTGGCGCTCGCGCTGCTAGCAGGCACCTGATTCTCTAGCTCGAGCTGCAGCACCGCGTGTCCCGCCGGCGTGCGCCCACCGTTGCTGTGGGCTGTGCCGAGGCGGAGCTGCCAGTCGAGGCCGGCGAGGCTGGCCGGCGCGAGCACCGAGCGCTCCTTGAGCGCCTGCACGCACTCCGCCGCGCCTCCCAGCCACACCGTACTGCATGCGAGCGCCGCCTCCTCGGCAAGACCCGCGTCCAGCAGCTCGGTGCGAAGCGTCTCCGGCGGTGTGATGGAGTATGCGGCCTGCTCGAAGATGAAGGCGCCCACGCCAAGGAGGAGCTCCAGATCTGACTCCCCCAGCCCAAACGCCTCGCGCAGCTGCTCCGTCTCCGCGTTGCTAAAGGCCTCCTGCTCAGAGGGCAAGAGAGGGAGACGACGGGAGTGAGTAGGTGCCTGCGAGTATGTGCCAGCCCGATGCACGTGCGCGTGGGACTCCGCACAGCTGTACGACCCGCGCGGCTGCCGCACCTTCTTTTCGGGCAGCGCCTTGAGCAGCCGTGCGAGCACCTTGGAAAGGGGCGCCGGTTCCGCCGCGTTGATGAGCGCCACAGCGGCCGTCCACCGCTTGGTGGCCGTGAAGCTGCGAGAGTGGAGGTGGTGACAGCAACGTATGTGAGCGAGGGTGTGAGCGCGAGCCCCGGTTGCACTTGGTCGCGAGCGAAGAGCGCACAGCATCGGCTTCGCCGCAGGCGCAGGTAGTGTGAACTGACCTGTTAATACCTGTCGTCTCTTCAACGTAGAAGGTTAGAGTCTGGCCCCATAATGACGTGGCCTAAATTGCAACTCAATTAGTAACCACCTCGCCGAGAAGATTGATCGTGCCCACGAGAGCCGCGAGGTGAGCGAGCGAGGCGCGCGAGCCGGCGTCGTCAGTACCCGGCACAGTTTTTATTGAGGTCTTGGCCTGCTTCTCGGTGTGTCCCGCCAGGGCGAACGGTCCACCGAATATGCAGCTCGCAGCATTTCGAGATGTAGGAGTGGGCTCTCCACCGAACCAAGCGGTGCTAGCCCTGCCAGCCTCGCTGCGTGACGATTCCGGTGGATGCCACGAGTTGCGTGCGACTGTCTACTACCGCGGCGTGCCCATCCTGTCTGCGGGCGGTATTGCCTGCGAGATCGGCGATACCAGATGCGAGGAAATGCGGATGTTTCAGCCATCGCTGCGGCCCAACCTGACAATCGCGGCAGGAGCACTGAACAGCTGCCGCGGCCCTTGGTCGCTTCCATTGGACGATCCAATCGTCCAATCCATCTTTTCTGCATCATGCTCCGCCGCAACGCAGAAGACAGCGTTCAAAGTTCCAACCGACCTGCCGACAGACGTGGTGATTGCTGCGCTCGAGGCTGCTGCGAATGCACCCACGCCCGCTTTCAATGTGGACGACCACTATCAGCTTGCCGGGGCTGTGATCGCCGCGAATCGCGACGTACCCGAAGACGTGGCCCACCAACTTGAGGTCGGCACCTTCTTGTGCCACACCGCCGTCTTTCAGGCAGCCGTTGCCCGCGAGCTCGGGGTTTCCGCGCGCATGGTCGTGCATGCTATCGACAAGGGGGGTGGTGCCCGACGCTATTGCGACAGATGGAATCAGGATCGAAAGCAGGGCCCGCCTGTGCACTTCCACCAGGGCACAGCCATCACCATTCCACTGACCGTGCCAATCTACCCGCTGCGCCTCTTCTTCGAGGATTCCGTGCATGATTACATGTGGACCAAGCGCGCTTTCGACGCCTTCGAGCCGTACCTCGTCGAGGGAGGCGTGGTAGTGATGCACGATGTGGGCTGCTGCGGCAACGAGTACCCGGAACTTCAAAGGTTTGGGCGCGAGCGCATGTTCCGCAACAGCCAGTACCGCGAGATTCGATCTCCGCTGCCCTCGACATGGGCCGAGCTCAACGAGACGCAGAGGAGCCGGATGCTCGCGGGGCTGCGGGGCTGTCTCGACAACCGGCCTCGGTACCGTGCGCCAGCGGAGATGACCACACCGGCCACCATGGAGACCGACTGCAACGAGCTCTGCCGGACCTCGAATTTCTCGCGTAAGGCGTCACTCGGGTACGCTTGGAGCATGTGCATGAACACGCGCGTCTTCCAGCGCATCGTACGGCAGAGAGCGCCGCTCGTGCTGCGCGTGGAGCGCCAGAAGGAGTGGCCAGGGAAGCAGCGAGGGGTTCCACGCGAGTGGGACCTCGGCGACGGCTGCGATCCGGGGGTGCTAGCAAAGTCGGAAAGTCGAGAGCTGCTCTAATGAGAGCCATGGCGGTGAAGCATTTGTTTCATGTTTGTTGACTTTCAGCCATGTGACATCGGCATGTGCTTTCAGCGACTGCGGTCAGTAGTCATTATTGAGTAGTCTGCTGTGTTGAAAATCCGTGCCGCGTGCCGTGCCGAAAACAATAATAATAACGTACGTACATGCTACACGCGAGCGCTCGAAAACTGACAGAGGAGGTGCAAGATTCAAGCAAGCAAGCTAATTAGTCGACACACACAAGTACCTAAACCAGCGCAACCGAGTACCCCTGTTGCTTGCTTGCTTGCTTGTGCAAGATTTCGTCTAGACCGAGGACGAGGCCCGCTGTTCACGGATCTTCACACCGGCGACGCGCCTTCGACATGGGGGTGCCCACTTTTTACCGATGGCTGCACGATCACTACCCAAAGTGCGTCACCGACTACATCGAGGCGCCTGCCTCGATGACCGACGAAACGTGGCCCGAGAACGGAAACGGCATCGAGGTTGACAACTTTGTGCGCGCCACCCCGACCCCATTCATCATGCGTCGCTCAGCGTGCCTCCCACTCCTTCTGACTCACTCGCACCCTCTTGGATTTGCAGTATATTGACTTTAATCAGGTCGTCCACCATGCCACGCACCCGCCCGACCGGCCAGTGCCGCCCGACCGAGCGGCGGCCTTCCGCGCCGTCTTCCGTGCCTTCGACCGGCTCGTGCTGGCGGCGAAGCCACGCCGCCTTCTGGTCGTCGCCTTTGACGGCGTCGCGCCGCGCGCCAAGATGAACCAGCAGCGTGCACGCCGCTTCCTTGCGGCGCGCGAGCGCGGCGCCGAGCTCGCCTCTCAGTCGGCCGCGGCGATTGCATGGGGTGTGCCGCCGCCTGCGGAGGCGTTCGACCACAACGCGATTACGCCGGGCACCGAATTCATGGCAGAGCTCGGCGCGGCCCTCCGCCAGCATATTGCATCGCGCGTGGCCGCGGGCGGCGCCTTTGGGAGTCTGACCATAGTGCTTTCGGACGCGGCGGTCGCGGGTGAGGGCGAGCATAAGATAGCAGCGATCGTCCGCGCACAACGGGCGCAGCCGGGGTATGATCCCAGCACGACGCACCTGCTGTACGGCCTCGACGCCGACCTCGTCATGATCGGCCTCGCCACGCACGAACGCCGCTTCTACCTGTTGCGGGACTGGGTGCCACTCGGGCGCGAGCGCTTCATCGAGCGCTGTGACCTGTGCGGGCGCGAGGGCCATCGAGCTCTCGCTTGCCCGATCCTGTCGGCTGCGCGCGCGGCTCAGACAGAGGAGCAGCGCGTCGCTGCCGCAGCCGCCGTCGACCAGCCTCCTCCCCTCCTCCTCCTCTCTCTCGGTATCCTGCGAGAGTACCTTCTCCATTCGCTTCGGCCGGAGGCCCTCTCCACCGCTGCCCTCGGCGCCGCTGCCCTCGGCACGGGCGCTGAGGACGCGAGCGCTCCCAAGGACAGCGACGAGGCCGACGCGGAGGAGGAGGAGGAGGAGGCGGGCGCGCTGGGTGATGAATGGTGGGACAGTGAGCGGGTACTCGACGATTTCGTCCTCCTCACCTTTTTGGTCGGCAACGACTTCCTTCCGCCGCTGCCGACGCTCACGATTGCCAACGGCGGGCTTGACGCTTGCCTCGACACGTACCGCACAGTTCGGCGCGCCATCGGCGGCTATTTGGTGCGCGAGGGCACCTTGCAGCTCCGCCCCTTCCGTCGCTACCTGCGAGCTCTTGTCGCGGTCGAGGTGGCGAATATTTCGAGTGCTCGGGCCGCGAGCAAGGTGGCAGCGTGCAAGCGCCCCAAGCTGCCCATGCCCGCTCTAACCGGCGGCACTAGCGAGGGCGGCGAGGGCGGCGAGGGCGGCGAGGGCGGCGAGGGCGGCGAGGGCGGCGAAGGCGGTGAGAGGGTGGGCAGTGAGGACACTGGCAGCGGCAGTGAAGGCGTCGAGGCAACCACAGAGGAGGCGGTCGCGCGGGCAGTTGGGATGGAAGCCGTCGCTTGGGTAGGCGCATCGAGCATGCCACACGCCACGAGCGGCGAGGGCGGAAGCGGTTTCAACGGCGGCGGCGACGGCAGCGGCGGCAGCGGCGGCGATGAGGGGCGCAGCGCGAGGATGGCAGCAGAGTGGCGGGCGGTGGAGGATAAGCAGCGATTCGGGGCGTCCTTTGACGAAGCGGCGAGGGAGCAGCTGTGCGCGGACTATCTGCAGGCGCTCGGATGGTGCGCCCACTACTACTATCAAGGCTGCCCGGACTGGCGCTTCTTCCTAGGCCACCACTACGCGCCCTTCGCTTTCGACCTTGCACGGTACGCGCCGCGCTGGGCGCCGGCGCGCTGGGGGGACGCGCCACCGTTACAGCCTCTCGAGCAGCTCTTCTGCGTCCTACCACCCGCCTCGGCCCCGTTGTTGCCCGCGTCGTACGCCGACGCACTGCGAGCGCGCGACACGGCGCTCGCCGAGATCGCGCCTCTCTTCCCCGACGAGATTGAGCTTGATTACCGCGGCAAGAAGCATGCTTGGCAGGCGGTCGTCTTGCTCCCATTCCTTCCGCTCGCCCGCGTCCTCGCACTCCTCGCGCCACTCCCTCTGAGCGATGCCGAGGGAGCTCGAGGGGCCAATGAGAACTACCCTTTGGTCTTCACTGCCGCCACCGCCACTCTCGCCGCCGCCGCCGCTGCATCGACTGCGTCCGTCGCGCCCGCCGCCGCGCCCGCTGCCGCGCCCGCCGCCGCGCCCGTCGCCGCGCCTGTCGCCGGCTGGGTCGCAGTGGGGTGGGAAGCGGGTGCCCTCGCTGGACACGTGGCGATCCTCCGGGCGGCGGCGCGCCGTGCATGCCTCAAGCCTCCGCCATGCCTGGCCTCGCCAACTGCGATGCCTTCCTCCATGTCTGCCTCCAGTGCCCCCCGCGTGTGGGTCGCTCGGTACGCCGCCCCCTCGCCCACGCCGCACCACCGCAGCGTGCTCCTCGGCGCTGGCACGCCGCTGCAGCCCTCGCTCACGTGGAGAGACCTCGTGGCCGCTGGCGGCAGGCTGGGCCGCGGGAGCGGAGTAGCCGCCGCCGCTGGTGAGCACGGGCGCGGGCGCGGCCGGGCGGGCGCGGGCGCTGGCGGGCGAGGGGCCGGGGCGATGCAGCCCAAGCCCAAGCCCAAACCTAGCGGCAGCACTGGCAAGCGGAGGTTGGGGGGCACTGCCGGCGATGCCGCGTCAGCACTCTCTCCGGACGGTGGCGGCGGCCTCTTTGGGTTTAGCATCGTCTGAACTGTGGCTTAACCTTAAACGTATGCGACGACGCCTGTGGCCTGTGACCTGTAGGTGCACTCTCTCGTCTGTCTCTCATGTCCGGTCTCAAGCAGAGTGCACTCACATCCGATCACTCGCTACCCGGGCGCTACGCGCTAACATCGGTCGGATGGTACATGCGACTAAACATGCGACTTCTAGAATGTAATGTAATGGGTTGTTTGCGGTCACCACCATGCACGTTTGGCGCTCACACCCTTCGGCTTCGCTGCCTTCGCCTTCGGTCCCTCCTTTTCCGAATCGGCCGCCGCCGTCGCCGTCGATGCCGTAGCCCTCTCCTCCTCCGCCGCCGTTGCAGCCTTCGCCGCCCTTTCCTCCGCTGCCGTTGCAGCCTTCGCCGCCCTCACCTCCCCCGCCTGCGCCGTAGCCGCCACCAATGCCGCCACTGCGGATCGGAGCGTTTCCTTACCAACCACGATTATGATCGCCGACCGTAGATCCCGCTTGTCAAGCTCGCCGCTGTCGTACAATGCAAGGAGTTCGTCCAATTTGTTAAGCTCTTCGTCGCTGCAATCGACCGCAAGGCGCTTGCATGCTGCGATGAGTTTCAGATGGCTGAAGCGCCAGGCCGCCTCGCTATCCACCTCCTGGTCCTTGAGGCATGCTTCGACCGTCTCTGTCCCGACTGATCGTTGGAGCGTCGCGCTCAGAGTGTGCTTGTCCAGCTCGCCATGATCATACTTGACGAGAAGCCCATCCAACGTCCCGCGCAGCTTGTCATCACAATTGGGCGCGATGCGCTTGCACGCCGCGATGAGTGCCAAGGTGCTCGAGCGCCAGGCCATCTCCCTCTCGCGAGTCAGCGGCGCGGCAGATGGCACTGGTGATTCGCTCTCCACTTGCAAGTGAAGGCCTTCCATGCGAAGTTGCGAACGCTCGAGACGGTTTTCAGCAACCTGGGACGCCATCGACTTGGGCCTCGCGCTCGACTGCGAACCGGCCGGCTTAGCCTCGATCTCGGTCTCGATCTCAATCTCGGCGACACCGGCCGCCTTGGACTCGATCTCGGTCTCGATCTCGGCGGCGACAGTTCTCTCGGCAGCAGCTTTTACCGCGGCCTTCTCGGCCGCGGCCTTCTCGGCCGCCGCCTTCTCGGCCGCGGACTTCTCGGCCGCCGCCTTCTCGGCCGCCGCCTTCTCGGCCGCCGCCTTCTCGGCCGCGGCCTTCTCGGCCGCGGCCTTCTCGGCCGCCGCCTCCTCGGCCACCGCCATCTCGGCCACCAACTTCTCGGCAACGGCCTTTTCAGCTGCCGCCATCTCGGCCGCCGCCTTCTCGGCCGCGGCGTCGGCAGCCAGCCGCTCGGCCGCGGCTTCGGCAGCCAGCCGCTCGGCCTCAGCCTGCTCCGCCGCCAGCCGCTCGGCCACGGCTTCGGCAGCCAGCCGCTCGGCCTCAGCCTTTGCTTCGGCAGCTGCTTTGACCTTGGCTTGTCGCTTGCCTTCTCTGAGCAGGAAATCGTACGCAATTGCTTGGGCGGCGGCCTGCTCGGCAGCATCTTGAGCCTTGGCTTCGGCGATGGCTTGTGCTTCTGCGGCGGCTTGCTCAGCGGAGGCTCTTGCCTTTGCCTCGAGGATGGCCAGCTTGGCGGCTTCTGAGGCCTCGGCTTCGGCGGCGGCCTGCTCGACGGCGGCTTTGGCCTTGGCGATAGCCCGCTCGGCATCAGCTTTCGCCCTTTTTTCGTCGGCGGCCTGTTCGGCAGCTCTTTGGGCCTCGGCATCGGCGACATCCTCTGCTGCCGCCCGTGCCTTGGCCGCGTAGATGGCCTCCTTGGCAGCCGTGCGCTGCCTGGCGGCCTCGAGAGAAGCCTGCCGGGCTTCCTCCGCCGCGCGCTTCTCCTCCGCCGCCTGCTGCCGGGCTTCATCTGCGATCTGCTTCGCCTGGGCCTCCGCCTGAGCTTTCGCCGCCTCCACGACCGCCGCTTCCCGCGCCTTGCGTCCTAACTCCGCCGCCTTGAGTTCTTTCGCAGCAAGCTTGGCGTCGTGGGCCATCTGCTCGGGTGATTTCACACGAAAGTGGATTGGGCCAGACTCGGAAGCCTTCAAGTTTCCGCCTGCAACCTCGCCGCCAGCGCCCTTGAACGTGCCTTGCCACTCGTGCTGGCCAGCCTTCCAAAGACCCTCGTAGATGGCGCCGCTCGAGCTCTGAAAACTGCCGTGCCCATCCTTCTTTCCAGCCTTCCACTCGCCCACGTAAATGGTGCCGTCGGCAGTCCGGAATGTGCCCTTTCCATCCCTCTTACCAGCCTTCCACTCGCCCTCGTAGACGTTGCCGTCCGCATACCGAAACCTACCGAAACCTTCCATTTCTCCATGTCTCCACTCGCCATCATAGAAGGCGCCGTCGGCAGTCCGGAAAACGCCGCGCCCCTCTTCCTGGCCAGCCTTGTTGCGCTGGCCAGTGTAGCCCAAGGAGGTGCCCGATGCGAATTTCGCGTAAATCGCGGCGGCCATTGGGTCCAAATGTTGAATACCGTCAAGGGTTCGCTGCGGAGGTGACACACACACTCCAAAGTCGGGAGTCGAGCGAAACCAAACAAGGTAACTTTCTGTAGTGTAACTTTCATGGAGCGACGAAACCACGTCGTCCCTCCTCCGTACGCGACTGCAGTTCTGCATTGTTTAGGGCTACCGGCCTCGTTTTTGCTGCCTAAGGAGCTTCTTCTCCATCTGCGCGAGCTTCTCCTCCTCGCTCTTCTCGCCTGCCTTGCGCTCCGGCTTGTGGCTCTTCTTCTCGGCGGTGTGCCTAGCGCGCAGCTCCATGGCCTGCATCAGCTTGGACTGCGCCTCGCCGAGCAGCGCCGCGTTGCAACCGCCAAGAGCGGCCGCCGCATCGAGCGCCTCCCGCAGCGCATCCGTCGTGCCCTTTTTGGGCGGCGACGCGCCGCGTGTCTTGAGGTGCGTGTCGCCTATCTTGGCCTTCATCGCATCGTCGGCGATGGGCACGACCGCATCGCACAGGTCTTTGAGTCGCAGCTCGAGCGCCGCGCGCTCACGCCGTAGCTTCAGGTCCGTGGCCTTGGCTTCCTCTTGATGGGCGACCGCCTTGAGGGCGGCCTCGCGTCGCTGATTCGCCGTCTCCCTCATCTTCGCCGCCTTCGCCTTCTGACTGCGTGGCAACTTGGCGTGCGCATTCGACAGCATGGGCTCGTGGATCGTGTCTTTCGGCTTCGAAGGCTTCGGAGGCGTCGACGTGCCCCCCGACTGGGCTGCTCCCGGAGGCGTCGCTTTCGCCTTCGCCCCCGGCGGCTGCGTCTGCGTCTGCGTCTGCTGCTGCCCCTGCTGCTGCTGCTGCCCCTTTGGCTGCTGCCCCTGCTGCCCCTGCGCTGGCTGCTCGCCCGCGAGCCTGGCGATCTTCTGCTGGCGCTGGCGCTGCTGCACCGGGTCGAAGACGAAACCCTTTTGCTTCTCCTCCTTGGCGGCCGCCGTGAGCAGCGCGACGGTCCGGTCGGGCGCTGACCCTTTCGGGGCGTTCGCCGTCGCATTGTCGAGGGCGGTGGCTCCCCATTTGTTCTCGATGAGGGAGGAGGCGTGCGCATGGAGCAGTAGCTCGATGATCGCGCCGTGGTGCTTGCGCGCCGCCCAATGCATCGGTGTGGACTCCTCCTTATTGATGAAGTCAACCAGCGCGCCACTCTCGATGAGCATCACAGTGACAGCCTCGTGCCCCTTGCGCGCGGCCCAATGCAGCGGCGAGTTCCCATCCGAGTCGGCGGCGTTGACCATCGCGGCAAGATCGGCCTGCGTGAGCACGCCCTTACCCGAGCTCACAATGTCCTGCACAGCCCCGATGAGCGTCTCCGCTACCTCCGTGAACCCCTTGATGGACGCCATGATCAAGGGCGTCGAGCCCTCGCTGTCGCGCGCGAGGATAGCCTGGGCGATGTCGTTCGCATCCGACTCGCCGATGAGATCGAGCAGCTTGTCGAGCTCCGCCTGCCCACCCTTGAGCGCGCACTTCCACACCTGTTTGCGAAGCCCCCGACGTACGCGCGCGCGCGAAAGCCAAAGCCGTATCGAACGACGCATTCTCCATCTGTTGAAGTCCTGAGTGCCCGACTGTAGGTGGAAGCCTACGAAGGTGAGCTCGATCCACGCCTGGAAGGCGCGCTTCTGGGAGCCCATCATGAAGCCGGCGAGGCCCTGGCGCATCTGCTGGATCTGGTCCATCAGCTCGAGCCACTTGCCAAACCCATGGCGCATCATGCGCCCTTCGGGCGTCATCATCCGCGCGGCCATCGCCATCTTCTCGCGACTGCGCTTGACCGCGGCGGCCACGTCCGACCTGTGGGGAAGGGGCGAGGCGCCGTGGTGAGCACATGCATGCAAGGGAGCGGCTGCAGTGCGGTCGTAGCGCGGCTGTCCGACCATTTGTTCCAACACATGCGCGCCTTGCGGTTCCGGATGGCGTTGCCACCCTTGCGAAGCTTGCGTAGCTGCTCCATCTGTGCATGCATCTTGTGCAGCGCTAGCCGGCAGCCGGCGAGTACAAAGCTGCTGCACGCCTTCTTCATCGCCTCCTTTCGCCGTTTGATCCACACGAGCTGCCGAATGAATTTCTTCATGCTGCGCCCCTCGGGCGTAAACTGCGCCCTAGCCTGTGCAAGCTTGCGCGCCAACTCGTGCTTCTCCTCCACCATCTCCAACCACCGAGTGTACAGCTTGCGAACCTTGGAGTTGATGATGCCGCGCACTGCAGCCATCATCAGCTCTTTTGCACGCCGCCCCGCCTCCCAAGTCGCGTGCCACTGCAAGAGGCCCTTCTTGAGCGGGACGTTGGCCATGCTGGCCAGCGCGCGACGCAGCTTGTCAAGCTTGGCCTTCTTCTCGGCGTGCGCGTCCATCCAACGGAAGAGGTAACGCGCTCGATCGCCATAGGCGACCGCCCGGACGGCTCGCGAACCGGCTATCGCCGCCTTCGGCGCAAAGCACTTGCAGAAGCACTCCATTCCGCACTCGCCGCTGCCAGCGTTCCGTGCTGCGTGCACGACCCCGCCCGGCTGGCGAGCGATGCCCGGCGCACCACCACCGAGAGAGGGCGGAGGCCAGCGCTCCGATTTGGTTTTGGAATCGCGCCGAGTTGAGCGACGTCGACTTCACACTTCAGTAGTTAGTTCGCGGCCCCAATCGGGGGGGAAGTGCGTCCTCTCGTCTGATACCCATCTACACCCCTCTTCCACTTCAAAACTCAATGAAGGTGGGCATACTTCCGGACCAGAGTGCTGCAAGAGCCAAGACAGATTCTGGTTTCCGGACCGCGGACGGGCGGGGCTTCCAAAACTAATACTTATAATTGGTTGCTGCTTTACAACCTACTGTAACCGACAGCTACTTGACCTTGGGTGTCACGGCGATGACTCTGACGATCTTGAATCCCTTGTCTTGAATTTGTGTTCTCCTTGGTGTTCTCCAGAGCTGGTCCTATCTTTTTCTGTGAAAGGCAAAGCTCGCGAGACGGTTTCAGTAAACTCGTTGAAAAACACCGGGAGGAGCCGGGACTCACACGGGACACACGGAACACACAGACAAACCTCTCAACCATCCCAACTCACCAACGCACCCTTCGGTATACAATTGTACTGTTCCGATATGAAGGGGGTCGTCTCCAGGGTCGTGCGTTGGTGGGTCTGGATGGCTGATGTGCGGTTCGTTTGTGTGATCCGTGTGTCCGTCCCTCGGTGTCTTTTTACCGATATGAAGGAATGAAGCCTTCTTGAAGCATCCCCACCATCCACCGCGATTCAGAGCCTGGTCTAGCTTTGGCAGGGACCGGGATGTCGCGCTCACCAGGCTGCCTTTGTGTAGTTTGATGAACCACAATCACCAACCTACGCGACCAAGTTTACATTTGTCTATCTTCTACTGTGAATGGCACCAATGGCGTACAGCTTTCTCCTCGCGCTCTTGACGGTCTCCACTCGACTCGATCCACTCCCCGGCAAAGTTTCGACCCCAATGATCAGCTTGGCCGGCGATAATGCCACTCAGGCCCGTCTTTCATCCCCGCAGCGCGACAACTCGTCGCTTGCTGCGGCAGCAGCCACGGTAAGCAGCGGCGGCGCTTTCACCGCCGACTTCATAGCCCATGGCACACAGTGGACGCGTGAGGCTGCGATGGAGCGTCCCACTCACAACTGCTCTCTCGATGGCATGAAGCAAAGCCACTGGGCGAAGCCGCGTGCCACCGTGGGGTATTTCATCGACCCGGCCATTCGATTCATCAAGGAGCTCGTGGCCTTCAAGGCGTTCAACCGCGACAAGGACGGCGCGCTCTCTATCCTCATAGTTCTGAATAGGTTCCTCACTAATCCTCGCCTCTGGCTCTTCGTGGCTACCTCCGCCGTGCTTATCTTCATCATCTCGTGCACCAAGCTCATCGCCAAGGCTGCCGACCGTCCCAGCCCCCCGCCGCTCCCCCGGAGCAAAGGAAGCTGGCTGGGCTCTGCTGCAGTTGGTACGGGAGCGGCGGTCACCATCTCGAGGGAGCGGAAGAAAATGGGCAGTTTTGACGTCAACGATTTCGACAAGCTTCACAACTTTGACGACACCCACGACGACACCAACCTCGACGATATCGACGACGCCAATGCAGTGGCGGCGCAAGCGGCTCAGGCAGCGGAGGCGGTGGCGAAGCTGGGAAGGGAGCGACTTACGGGGATGATGCGTGTTCGAGGCGGCGGCTGCGCCGCAAGTAAGGAGGGATTTTCCGTTGGCTCGACGCAGCCCAATGCTTTGGACGACGCGGACGACACCAACCTCGACGACATCGACGACGACTACGGCGACGCTGCGCGGCCCACCGTGGCAATTGGCCCACCACCCGAGATGATTCAGGACCTGGACGGCCCTCCAAGATCGTCATCTCTCACTGTGGAGCAAGGTGCTGAGGCAGCACCCGAATACGTAAAGGTCGCCGAGCCAGTGCCCGAGACGACCGACAGCGCACGTACGGAAGTTGTGGAGCCGGCGGCCGGAGCGGCGACGGAGGCAGAGCCGGCGCCGGCAGAGGCGTCGGCCGAGACGAGGAACCCGATCTTCGAGATCGGCAGCTCCTTTATCGACGCGATCGTGCAGGCCTTCACGCCACGTGGATCGTCCGTGCGAGCCAATACCATCAATGACGCAGACGACACCAACCTTGACACCAACCTCGACGACATCGACAAAGCCGCGCGGCCAACCGTGACCATTGGCGCTCCGTCCGTGGAGATGATTCGCGTCCTCTCGGGGCTCGACGACCGGCTCGCCGACACGCTCCGCACCGGCGACATCAAGCTGCTGCGTGTCTCGTGGCTGCGGCGGTTGCGGGGGCTGCTGCGGCAGCCAGACTGGAGGTCGCTGAGGCGGCGGCAGGAGCTCGAGGCGCTGAGGGCTGAGTCGCCCTTCCTTTCGGCGGAGGAGGCCGTCGCGCTGCTCTGGCGTGGAACCCGCGGCGTGGGCGCGCTCACCCACGGCTGGCTGTCGCCCGGCGATTGCGACCCGGACGGCGCGCGCCTGGACATGGTGCTCGCCGCCCTCGACGAGCACCCGCACATTGAGGGCGTCTTCTGGGACTACGCCTCGCTCTTCCAGAACCTGCCCGACCGCGAGCGCACGCCCGACGAGAGGGCCGCCTTTGGTCGCGCGATCAAGGTCATGGCCGACGTGTACGCCTCCGCCGTCGGCACCACCGTGCTGCAGTCGCGCGAGATCCCGCGCCGGCCGAAGGCGTTCGATGGTGCGTTGTGCCTCTTCGGGCTGAAGCCCACAACAGGCGAGGCTGCCGTCCGCGCGACGCTCGGCTGCTTTGGCGCCATCGTCGCGTTCGAACCTACACGCAACCCGCCCGTCGTGCGCTTCGCGTCGCACGAGGCTGCGCTCGCCGCCAAGCGCGCGGGGCCGTGGCCCGAGCTGTGCGACGGCGTCGACACGCTGTACAACGAGCGCCCGTACGACGAGCGCGGCTGGTGCGTCTTTGAGAACGCCGTGAGCTACGAGCTGCTCGCGCGGCTGCGCACGGTGCCGCGCGTGCGGGAGGCGCTCGACGCGCTTCCGTCCAAGGTGCTCGTGCTGCGCAGCGGCCACCTCACCGAGCCGGGCGTCGCGCCCACCGGCCAGCTCGAGACGCGCGTCGCCGAGGTGGTCTCCAGCATCGAGCGTTCCACGTTTACTGGCAAGGGCGACAAGGAGACGGTTCCCGCCCTCTACCGCGAGTACGTCGCGCGCATCGTCGGCGTGGTGACATCCGTGCTCGCCCTCGCATCCGGCAGCACGACGGCCGCGCCGCCGGAGCCGCTGCCGCAGGTCGATGCGCCCGCCGCCGCGCCGCTGCGCCTCGCCGAGGGACAGCCGCTGCTGCTGCTCTCTTGGCAGGGCAGTGACGCGGGCGGCAGGCCGCGCTTTGGCGTCGTTGATGCGACAGGGGGGCGCGTCGCCGCCGCCATCACGGGCGGCGACGACGCAGAGCTGGCCTACGACCGTTGCAGCCAGGCGGTGCTGCCGTGGCGCCCGCCCGCTGCCGGCTGGGAGGCCGCGTTCGTTGGCGATGCGCGAGCGCTTCGAGACCTCGCCGAGCCCGCACGCCGCCTTGCGGACGATGCTCAGCGGATGGAGTCGGAGTCGGCGCTGCGTGCAGTGGGCGAGCGGGCGCGCGAGATTGCCCACAGCGCGGCGCGGTGCCAAACCATTGCGCACGCGGCGCGCGAGGCGGGCGGCGCCGTGCAGTCGTGCGTAGACGCAGCGGCGGCGCTCTTCAAAGAACAGAAACAGGGCGATCGCACGCAGCTCCATGCCGCGCTCGGCAAGGTGCGCGAGGCGGTCGAGAGGCTGCAGCCCGTTACGCTCGAGGCCATGGTCACTACTGCGCTGCGCTCCAGCGGCGCGAGCGGCGCCCGGCGCTACGCCGCCGGCCAGCCGCTCACCGTGCGTACGGCCGGCGGCTGGCGCGATGCCGACGTGGCAGCGGTCGGCGCCGACGGCCTCTGCCACGGCCTCACCTTCTTGGAGGGCAGCGGCGAGCCACCAGCCACGCTCACGCTGCACCCGTGGAACCACGCGCCGCGCGAGCTGCCGCAGGTCGCCTTCGAGGCGCTGCGCGCGTGGTGGACGCGGGGGCTGCGCGCGCAGCACGGGGGCATTGCCGACGCGCTCACGGGCCACCGGCTCGATGCGCTGCAGCAGTGCGTCGCCATCAGCGTGACAGAGGATGCTGCGGCAGAGGTGGAGGCGGCTGCCATCAGCGACGTGTACAGCCTGCTCGGATGGCTGCTTGTACAGCACAGCGCGCAGCTCGAGGGTCGCACAATGGAAGCGCCACGCGCGGCGCTGCTCACCGCCGGCCCCGCGAGCGGCAAGACGACGCTGCTATCGCAGGTGGTGACGCTCGCGCTCCAAGACGAGCACACGGAGCTCGTGCCCATCCTGGTCAAGGTGCAGGTCTTGCAGCAGCGGCTGCTCGACGCGCCCGACGCCTTCGCCTCCGCGTGGAACTACATTGACGCCTACCTGCGCCTCGAGCACGAGGCGAGCCGCCCCGCGCTCTACCGCATGCTGCGTCAGGCGATGATGGCGCGTCGGGCGCTGCTCCTCCTCGACGGGCTCGACGAGGCCGGCGCCAAGCGCGCCGACATTGAGCTCCACGTGGTCGAGGTGCTCGCGCCGCAGGGCCACGTGCTGCTCTGCACCTCGCGGCCGGCGGGCGTCGACGAGGCGCGCTTCGCCGCCTTCCGCCGCCTCGAGCTCGCGCCGCTCTCGGACGCGCAGCAGGAGCGCGCGCTCGAGCAGCGTCTCGGCGCGGAGCGCGCGGCCGCGCTGCTGCCGTACGTGCGCGACACCGTGCCGCGCGATGACAAGGGCCAAAAGGTGACGAGCAACCCGCTCATGCTCTCCATGGTCGCCTCCGTGTACGAGCTGCGGCAGGGCATTGGCATGCCCGCCACGGTAGCCGAGCTGTACGCGACCGCGTCGGACGCGATGCTCGCGCGCGGTGGCGTCGCGTCGGCTGAGCTCCTGCGGTTGCTGCAGCGCATCTTCTTTGAGGCCCACGTTGCGCAGCGCCGCCTCATTGAGGACCGGCAGCTCGACGAGGCGGCGCTCGGCCTGGAGGCGCCCGAGGCGCTCGCAAAGATCCGGGCCGAGGCGGCGGTGTCGGTGGCGACGATGCCCTTCGAGCCCTTTGGCGGCCGCGCCGAGAAGGGTCACTATGTGGAGGTGACGAAAGAGGGCCAGCACAAGGGCAAGCGCGGCGTGATCACGACGACTGACGACAAGTCTAGCAATCCGTACAAGGTGACCTTTGCCAACGGCACGGAGAGCGGCTGGCTCGAGCCCGACGAGCTGCGCTCCTCGGGCCTCGTGCTGGGTGAGATGGCCACACTCCAACGCGCGATGGATGCGAGCGTGCCCGCCGTGCGCGCAGCGTGCGAGGCGCGCCTGTCGGTGGCGCTGCGTGAGGCGCTGCGCACGGTGCGCGAGCGCGTGCTCGTCGACGCGCTGCCGCTGCTCTGCCTGGTGCAGTCCGAGCCGCTGCGGCTGCAGTCGTCGCACCTCTCCTTCCAGGAGTACTTTGCCGCTCGTGCGCTGTGCGAAGAGGGCACCAAGCTCTCGGGCACGCCGCCGTGGCAGTGGCCCGCGTGGTGGGCGAACGCGGTGGAGCTCGGTGCCCAGATGGGCGACGGCTTTGGCCAAGGGCTGCTGCATGCGGCCGGGGTGACGGGCGGCACGCTCGACCTCTCGCAGAAGCTCGGTGGCGACCCGCCGACCGTGCGGCGTGTGCTGGCAGCCGTGGTCGCCGGTGCCGGCAAGCTGAGGACGCTCGACCTGAGCCAGAATCGGCTCGGTGCAGAGGATGCTCGAGCACTTGCCCCTGCCTTGATGAAGACCACGGCGCTGACAAGTCTTTCTGTCGCTGGGAACAAGATCAAGGGCGAGGCTGCGCAGCAGCTTGCAACGACAGTGCTCAACTGCTCGTCGCTCGAGGAGCTTTCTGGAGTGCCGATCAAGAAGCTGCGCGCGGGCAAGCTGACAAAGCTCGACCTGCAGGGCAAGGGTCTCGGGGCGACCGAGGGCATTGTGCTGGCCGAGCTGATGCAGCTCAGCCCGGTGCTTGAAAATCTCTCCGTTGCCAACAACAACATCGACGGGGAGGGGGCGCAGCAACTCGCGAGAGCAGTCCTCAGCAGCGCATCTCTCGAGGTCTTCTCGGAGATCCCAATCAAGAAGCTACGCGCGGACGCGCTGACGAAGCTGGACCTGAAAGGCGTCGGGGTCTCCGGCGCCCTCGTTCTCTCTGATCTGCTCAAGTTCAGCTCGGCGCTCAAAAGCTGCAACTTGCTCAAGAACAATCTTGACATTGAGTCGGCCACGATGCTTTCCAAGATTGGTGCGGAGAAGGGCATCATGCTCTCGGGCATGACGCGCGACCAGACGGAGGCCGACTTCTCGCACCATCGCCTCCAACCTGCCGACGCCATCCTGATCGGGTCGGACCTGCAGTTCATGGCGGTATTGATCGACCTGAACATCCGGATGACCCTAACCCTCAGAGACGATGGTGCCAAGGCGATTGCGGAGGCGCTGAAGGCCAACACGGTCGTTACCACCCTGAACCTGGGCAACAACGAAATCGGACCAGACGGTGTCATGGCGATTGCCGAGGCGCTCAAGGTCAATGCGGTCCTGACCTACCTCTGTCTGGACGGCAACATATTCGGCGACGACGGTGCCAAGATGATCGCGGAGGCGCTGAAGGTCAACGCGGTCTTGACGACCCTGCTCCTCGGGGGCAATAGATTCCTGATTGGGGACGAGGGTGCCAAGGCAATTGCGGAGGCGCTGAAGGTCAACACGGCGTTGACATACCTCAACTTGCACTACAACAATATCGGCGTTGACGGTGGCAAGGCAATCGCGGAGGCGCTGAAGGTCAACGCAGTGGTGACCGCCCTCCACCTCGGGAACAACCGCATCGGTGCGGAGGGAGCCATCACGATCGCGGAGGCGCTGAAGGTCAACGCGGTCGTGACCTTCCTCTACCTTGGACGCAACAACATCAAGGATGAGGGAGCCATCGTGATCGCGGAGGCGCTGAAGGTCAACAAGGTGTTGACAGAGCTCTATCTCATGAACAATAATATCGGAGATGCAGGTGGAAAAGCGTTGAATGACGCGGTTAAGGACCGGAGTGGATTTGTGTTGGAGCTATAGATTAAGGGTGCGTATGGACCATACATAACATGTACAACATGAGCAATTTGGCGCCCCCGTCCTTCCTGTCTACGGCCGATGCGCTGCGCAAGGGCGCGCGCTGCGCGCATGGTCTTGGCATTCGCGATTCGGTCGAAGCAGCATCGGCCCTACCGTAACAAGTGCTTCGCATTGGTCTTGCTCGGCCTCCTCGTCCTGCGGTCGAGTGCCATGGCGATAACGGCACCCCACACAGCAAAAAAACTATGTAGGTTACTCACTTAGTTACTCAGTGCTTGTGAGTTACTCACTTTGAGGGGGGGGTAAAGTGAGTAACTCACCCCAAGTGAGTAACTAAGTGAGTAACATCGGGGAGACGAATGGTTCCGACCGGGCGAAACCGTCCGGTTCGAGATCCGACGAGATTACTGTAGAGTAGTAGAGATCCTACGAGATGTTACACGATACACAATAACAGCGCGATTCACCACGCAACGCACTCTGCGCGCGATCGCATGGTTCTGCACCATGCGACATGAATGCATGCGGCTTTGATGATGGCGACTAGACAGCAGAGGCAGGAGCCCGGGAGCAGCGTGCGTGCATGTGGCCACATGGCGGGCGTGGCCGGCGCGGCGTGCGTGGCATCGGCGTGCGTGGCATCGGCGTGCGTGGCATTGGCGTGCGTGGCATTGGCGTGCGTGGCCGCGGCGGGCGAGCACCGGGCGTGCCAGCGGTGCGCGTCTGCCAGCGCCGGGCGTGGGGCAGTGCGGCAGCAGCAGTGTGCGGAAGGAGACGTGCCGTGGCAGCGGCAGACGGGGCAGCGGCGGGCGAGGCAGTGGCGGGCTAGAAGCAGTGCGGTAGCAGCGATGTGGAAGCAGCGTGCAGGAGCGCGCCTTGATGTGGTCTGCACGCCGTCATGCTGGTCCTGCGAGCAGTGAAGGAGCGCGGCACGTGAATATCAGGCTGATTCGAGGGATGAGGACGTGGCGGGCATATCCGCAGCCATGACGCGCGGGCGAGAAGCTCCATGCACGCTTAACACGCTGTGGCAGCAGCCGTGCGCGCGCGCGCGCGCCACAGCGCAGCAGGGAGCAGTCGGCAAGCGCACCGCGAAGCATATCGGCTGCGATGTGGAAGCAGCGTGCAGGAGCGCGCATCGATGTGGTCTGCACGCCGTCATGCTGGTCCTGCGAGCAGTGAAGGAGCGCGGCACGTGAATATCAGGCTGATTCGAGGGATGAGGACGTGGCGAGCGTGTATTCGCAGCCATGACGCGCGGGCGAGAAGCTCCATGCACGCTCAACACGCTGTGGCAGCAGCCGTGCGCACGCGCGCGCGCCACAGCGCAGCAGGGGGCACGGCAAGCGCACCGAGACCTTGAACGCCACCATCACGCCGGCGCGAATGAGAGGGCACGGCAAAGCAACTTGAGCTGCCAACAGCCTAGCGGCGAGAGACGCGCGCACGCGCGGCGTGAATGATCGGCGCCTTGTGCACCATTTTTCTCTCTAAGTCCTTTTTGGAAGCCGAGCACCTGATTCAAACGATCGAGGGTTCAAATCCCTTGCGTTCAAACTCACGCGCTCGGTTTTCTAAAGGACTTCGAGAAAAAATGGAGCTGAGGCGCCCATCGGCGCTGCGTGTCTCTCGCCGCTAGGCTGTTGGCAGCTCAGGTTGCTTTGCCGTGGGCCGTCTCATTATGCCGAGGTCATGCTGATGGCGTGATGGTGGCGCCCCAAAGTCTCGGTGCGCTCGACGAATGCCCCCTTCTGCACTGCGGCGTGCGCACGGCAGCGGCCACAGCGAGTCGCGTGTGCTACGCGCGTGCATTGGAGCTGTGAGTTTCGCCCGAGCGGCAGCACGCCACGTCCTCTCCCCCTGTTGCACAGCCCTTTAATCACGTGCCGCGCTCCTTCACTGCTCGCAGGACCAGCATGACGGCGTGCAGACCAACGTCGACGCGCATTACGTTGCTTCCACATCGCCTGGGTTAGGGTTAGGGTTAGGGTTAGGGTTAGGGTTAGGGTTAGGGTTAGGGTTAGGGTTAGGGTTAGGGTTAGGGTTAGGGTTAGGGTTAGGGTTAGGGTTAGGGTTAGGGTTAGGGTTAGGGTTAGGGTTAG